>Ga0214917_10000921_pt1 | contig 38434 bp, 60 predicted proteins | sample LL_1208_BB_MetaG_FD_177983 | JGI IMG/M metagenome (GOLD analysis project Ga0214917, IMG submission 177983) | Freshwater microbial communities from Lake Lanier, Atlanta, Georgia, United States - LL_1208_BB | ecosystem: Environmental > Aquatic > Freshwater > Lake | place: USA: Georgia | collected... | reverse complement strand
GGCAATTAGACGGCGGCTTGGTTGGCTCATAACATATTCAGTAACCTGAACACCGTTGCCTGCTTTGCGGCTGTTTGCGTAAACAGCGTAACCTGCTTGACGAATACGGCTTGCTTCAGCTGAAATGTTTTTAATACCAAAGCGCTTTTCTACCTGACTTGCGGTCAGTTTTTCACCTTGCTTAAGAGCGGTGAACATTTTGTGGGTTTTGGTACCTTCATTAATTGAATATAACATTGTATTTCCTTTTAGATGTTTATACTGCTTCTTAGCAGTTAGGGAAGTATAGCAACAATTTTATAGATGGTCAAGAACTTTTTTTGCCAATAAATAAAGTATCATGAGAAAGATTATTTTAAACCCTTGGTGGGCACTGCTCACATTAATTACAGTTTTAGCATTAAGATTTTTTGATCCTAGTTTTGTAGAATCAATAAGGTTACGCTATTTCGATCAACTTATAACCAGTCAACCACAGGTTGATGTTCCTGTACATACAGTGAACATAGACGAAGCAACTTTAGAAGAAATGGGTCAATGGCCATTTCCTAGGGGTGATTATAAAAATATAATTAATGAACTTTACAAGCGAAATGCAGGACTTGTCGTTTTTAATGTTTTAATGCCAGAACAGGATAGATTTAAAGAGGATAAAGAACTTGCATTATATCTAAAAAATAATCCTGTTGTTTTGCCTATACTCGGGCATACTAAAGATCGCAATGCTACTCAGCCGCCAAATACGCAGGTTGTCGGGCAGGACCCTCAGGGTAAAGTTGTAGAATATCCTGGCATTATAAGTTCAGTGGCTATAATTACAGGTCATGCTGTGGGTTATGGAGTCGTCAATACATTCCCTGAAATAGACGGTGTTGTACGTAGAATGCCCTTAGTCATTGCCAGTCAAGGCAAACTACACCCTGCTCTTGCTTTAGAAACACTAAGGGTAGCAGCACAAGATCCCAAGGTACAGATAAAAATAGGAGACATAGGAGTAGAAGCATTACGTGTTCCTAAAATAGGAAAAATACCTACAGACCCTTTGAGTCGCATATGGATTGATTGGTCAGCAACTCCTAAAGAACACAGTTTAATGAAGTTACCAGATGACTTTAAAGGAGAAATAGTTATTGTAGGATTATCAGCAGCAGGATTAGCGAATCCTATAGCAACCTCTAAAGGAGAAGTATGGCCTCATTATCTACAGGGTACAGTTTTAGGAACCCTGGCCACGCAAAGTTATATACAAAGGCCTGACTGGGCTGATGCGGCTGAATTAGGTGCAATTGCAGTATTTGGTATAGTATTAATTTTTTTATCAAGGTGGGTTTATGTCGGGATCGGATTTTATATTATACTTGCTGGTTCATGCGTGGCAGGCAGTCTGTACGGTTATAGCAATTATAGGTGGCTTGTTGACGCTACTTTGCCTGTACTTAGTATTTTATTGGTCGCTCTTCACGCTTACACAGTGAAATTTATTTCTGAATTTTTACAAAAACAACAGATAAGAAAACAATTTCAAAGTTATCTTTCTCCTGATCTTGTTGCCAAACTAATTAAGGATCCTAGTTTGTTGAAATTAGGTGGTGAAGAAAAAGAACTTAGTATCATGTTTACTGATGTACGTGGCTTTACCAGTATAAGTGAACATTACGGTAAAGATGTACAAGGTCTTACAAAAATTATGAATAGATATATGACCGCCATGACACGTAAGATTCTTGAAAATCATGGTACATTAGATAAGTATATCGGTGATGCCCAAATGGCCTTTTGGAACGCTCCTTTAGATGAAACTATTCATTGTAAGGAAAGTGTTAAGGCAGCACTGGAAATGTTAGAGGATCTAAAGGTATTCAATGATGAAATTACCAAAGAAGGAATCCCTGCATTTGGCATGGGCATTGGCATTAACACTGGGGTTGTTGTTGTCGGCAATATGGGTTCTGAGCAACGCTTTGACTATACTTGTTTGGGTGACGCAGTTAATTTGGCCAGCAGACTAGAAGGACAGAGTAAGAACTATGGTGTTTTATTAGTTATTGGTCCTGTAACAGAAAGCAGATTAGAAGGCACAGCATTTAGTCTACCACTAGATTGTATTGCTGTTAAGGGTAAACATGAGGGTGTTAACATATTTACAGCATTTCATAATCCTCTATCAATAGATATGCCTACATGGCAAAACGATAAACAACGTCACGAAGCCATGCTTGACTTATACCGTAGACAAGAATGGAACAAGGCTCTAAAAGCAGTAGAATCACTGAAGGGCTGCTTTAATGGGCAAATGGACAATTATTATGATCATTGGGTTGATCGTATACATGAAATGGCTAAAATGAATCTACCTAAGGATTGGGATGGTGTCTTTAGGGCGACTTCAAAATGAAATATTTTGTTTTTATTGTTGCCGTTATGTTATCGGGTTGTGAGATAGCAGTTATTGTAAAAGGTCCAAGTGAACCTAAAGGTGGAAGTATTCCACCCCCGCCAATCTGCGAGGGCATGTTTATTCCAGGAAAGGGATGTGTAAAAGATGCTGTATCAGCGAATCCTGTGGATAGAGGTCAAAATGAATCTAATACAATTTCAGAACCAACTCGTTGATTTACAAATTAAGATGTTTATAACATCTTGGTTTTGGCCTTACTATGTTATGGGTAATGCAGATGATTGGCAAAAACTTGGTATAACTTTGAATGGAGCACGACCAATAAGGTGTTAAATGGACAAGAAATTAACCACAATATTTTGTAGCGATGTAATTGGTTATAGCAAAATGATGGGTACAGATGAAGAAGGAACCCTGCGCAAGTTAGAAAAGTGTAGATCTATAATGGATCCTGCTATAACTTCATTTAATGGACGTATTTTTAATACAGCAGGAGATGCAGTTCTTGCAGAATTTCCCAGTCCTACAAATGCTGTAAAATGCGCTATAGAAATACAAACTAAAATTCAAGAATTAAATTCTGATATGCGTTGGCGTATTGGACTTCATCTTGGAGAAGTTTTTACCTACGGTGATAATCTTATGGGTGACACAGTGAATATCGCTGCTAGAATAGAAAGCACCGCTGACCTAGGAGGTGTGTGTTTTAGTAGCCAAGTATTTGATGCTGTTAGCGGAAAAATTGCCAATTGTGAAATAGAATGGCGTGGTCCTCAAGCCTTTAAAAATATAAAAGATCCTATTAAAATCTACGCTGTAAAAATAAAAGGTGCTAATAAAAATCCTAATATTGTTCATAAAGAAACTGTTAAGTATAGTAAAGAACAATTGATAAAAAGTGTTATCAATGATAAACCTGCTGTAGGTAAGTCTTTACAAGATGCTCAGAATCTAAAACGAGATAGACAGTTTGGTCCTGCCGCTCGTGTTTTGATGTGGCGTGTAACTAAGAAATGTGGCCCTAGTTTAAATGAATTATTAGACATGAGTCAAAAAGAATTAGTTCCAATAGAATTAAGGCACGTAGTGGTTGCAATTCTAAGTGAATATTGTAAGAATATTGATAGCGATCGTGCATTAATAATATATAAATTATTACAAGGACCACTTGGTGTTCATCGTAGTTTAGGACTACAATTTTTAAAACAGGCTGCTAAAACTAATCCGGAAGCGCAAATGGAATACAGTTTAACTATTATGGAAGATCCGCATAGTAGTCAGAATGAAATACAGGATGCCTTAGAGCAACTTACCAGCATGGCAAGAAGAAAGAGTATACCTGCTATGTTGAAATTGACTGATTATTATAATAAATCAGGCGATAAACACAATCAATTTATCTGGCTTTGGGTACTGAGAGGACTGTTTGAATCTAGTGCTCAGAACAAAATACAAATGTTAATGAATACAATTTCAAAAACTGATTTTACAAATTGGAAAATAGAAGGTGACAGTCTTTTAGATGAAATTAAATTTAAGAACGATCCTGGGAACTATAGTTATTAATTTTAGCCAATCTAAGTAATTCAAATAATTTTAGGTAGAAATACCCAACATCAATTTCCCAACCTCTGCGCGAGAGTTTGACACTGCTGGGATTGAGGTGATGGTTGTTGTGCAACTCCTCTCCACCAATAATAATACCCCAAGGACAAATGTTCCTACTATTATCTTCCGTATGTCCATTTCTATATCCTAACCAATGTCCTATGCCATTTATCACACCTGCTGCCCAGAATGGTATCCAAACCATTTGGACTAACCATATTACGACACCCCATAATGAAAAACATAAGACATTTATAATTAGCAATATAATAATACCTAACCATGGAAATTTGGAATAAACTTCTCGTTCTACCCAATCAGAGGGCGCATCGGGAGCGTAGGTCTTGGCCAATAGCCCTCCCTCAAGAGCCATACGATAATATCTAACGCCACGTAGGAGAATATTGTAGTTGCCAAAAACAACAGGACTATGCGGATCGCCAGGCCGATCGCTGTATCTATGATGGGCACGATGTACCGCCATCCACTCTTTTGTAACCATACCAGTAGTCAGCCACAACCACAACCTCATAAAGTGGCTTAATAGGGGGTGGAACCTGATACCACGGTGTGCCATCCCACGATGCAGATATAGTGTTACACAAATTATTGTTATATGTGTAGCTATCAGTGTCCATATGATTATCCACATTAAACTACGCTGGCTGCTAGATGAACAGCCTGCACTATGTATCTAAACATCTCTTCATTGCCTGCACATTCTTGAGCAGCACGAACTTCTTTTATTTCCTGTAATAGATAATTACGTTCTTCTAAACTAAGTTGTCCACCTCTGTATGCTGCTTCTATATTGCTAATTTCTTGTATTAAAGGGTGTCCCATTGTCATCGCTTTCTCCATGCGTTAATTACTACGTCAAGTCTCTGTAGGGCTGTTTTTTTACCTAGTTCACAAAATATTTTATTACTGTTAGATTTAAGTTTTATAATGTGCGCCTCTAATCCTTTAAGATTTTCTGCCTGCGGATCATTACGCAATTCAGCGTATCTACTTAATCTAATTGCTTTTGGTATAAGATCTGAATAATCAGGTTGGCCACAATTTAAATTTTCTATGGCTATGTGTATTTCGACCACTTTATCAAACATTACAGGATCATGGTCTCTAGGCCAATATTTTTTAATAGTATCTACACCAGTTTGAATGGTACTACAACTTGTGATCAAAAAGAATAATAATCCCAATAATAACTTATTCATCACCAGCTGCATCTTTTATTTCTTGGGAAGTGGCTTTACGGCCTTTAGGACCACCTATTGGCTTAGCGGCTTCTTCTGCTGCCTTTTTGGCCGCAGCATCTTCTTCACGTTTTTTCTTAAATGGATCAACGTTAATTTCTTGTTCAGCAATAATACGTTCTTTATCAATGGTCTTGCCACGTAGTTGTAGGACAACTTCCACCTTTTGATTTAATCTAATTAGATCATTATCTAGCATACGAATACGATCAATCAAAGCAATCAACGTACCATTAGCCTGCCCTATTACAGGTTTAACCACTGTGGTCACCCATTTCCAAACGAAGAAAATAAAGTATCCCATACCTGCGGCTGACACTATAGGAAAGCCGTATTTGTTGATTAGTTCTACTATGTTGTCCATTGATGTAGTAATTCCATCAGGTAGCGAAACTCTATTGGATTTTTGTTTTCATCTATTCCAATGCCAAAGGCATGTATTAAATCCTGTAAAGACATTAGTCTCTCCTTTGATCACTTTGTTCAGCACGACTGATACGATTGTAATCTGGTTGAAGGCCAAGCGCATGGCTTATTTTTACATCAATACGTTGCACATCATGGTTCATTGTGCTTACTCTAGCATCAAGACCTTTGATAATTCCAGCCATGCCATTCACACTAGATGTTACACCATCTAGAATAAATTTAAGTGTAAGGAAAACAAAGTAGCCAGCGGCCAGTGCTGCCGCTATAGGAAATCCAACATCTGCTACTAATTTAAAGAAATCCATGTTACCGCTCCCAATAACAATTATATTTAGTGTTAATTGGGAGAGGTTTTAACTACGTAGTTATTCTAACCACCAACAAGGACTTTCTGGGAATACTTGACAGACATAATCTGCATCACGAGGAACGCCTGGAGGACATCTTGGATCTGCAACACGAGCCATTCCTGGAGCAAATTCACCCCAACGATCTCCATAAAAATCTTTTACAATATTCGTGTAAGGCACATAAAACTCAGGAAATTTACCTTTATAAACTAGATCATAATCTTCTTTAAGATTATTCCAATCTATAAAATCTTTCACACTAGAACCGGCTATGACTTGAATATTGTTTTCAGGGAAATTATGTCTTGGACACCAAAAGGTAGTCCAATCTTGATCTAGTTTATTAACATATTCTTGTATGCGAGATGAAATTAAAAATGCATCTGATTCAATATGTAATATTTTTTCAAATCCGTAACGTTGTGCTAACTCAGCAGCGAACATAAAACTACGATGCCACCCTGGACTATCTATAGGTGGATCTTCTGGTTTCATTGGAGGTCTATGTCCTAGGTTATGTTTGAAATGGAAAATTACTCCTCTGCTTTCTGGACAAGTGTTTGGTAGATTATCAGCATCTACAATCTCTACCCCTTCCCATTCAGGTAAAATAGTGCTTCCATCATCTATCATGAATATTTGGTCATATTCAAGATCACTGTTTTCAAGAGCATTAATCCAACGAGCAAATAAACTATTCCATCTTTCTTCTGTGGTTGACCACGATGTGCAAAATACAAATGTTTTCATAGTGAGATATTTAGTGCTTGACCTTTCATTAAAAAAATTATAGTATGCTATTATACAGGTAAATATCCTAAATTCAAAGGAACATGATGAGTAGAAAATTAACTTTTTGTCACCCAGGTACTTTCGGTGATACAATATACGGCATGTGTGTGGTAAAATTATTAGGTGGTGGAGATGTCTATATTAAATTAAACGCAATGAACGAAGTAGCATGGAATGCGTTTGGTGCTGTCAATGCTGGAGTTCATGCAGGAAGATATACTCAATGGGATTTAGATTTTTTATTTCCACTTTTAAAACATCAAAGTTACATTCATAAATTAGACGTATGGCGCAATGAACCAATTGATTGCGACCTTGGAAATCATTACAAATACACAACAGGCCCAAATGGATGGCAAGGAAATCAAACTGAATGTTATGCACTCGTTTGTGGCTTAGATATTAGGAAATATCATAAAGAATTAAATTTGAAACCTTGGTTAGATCCTGTAGAACCTATAAAGATTAAAGATAGACCTATAGTTATCAATAGAACAGGAAGATACCTTCAAGGCAGCGATGCTAAACCGGAACAATGGCAAAAATGGATTAGAGAAGGTCTTGAGGATACAGCAATATTTCTAGGCACTGAATTAGAGAACATAGCGTTCAATAAACTTTTCGGATGCAATATTCCATACAGACCTGTTAAAGACATGCTAGAAATGGCAAGGATTATTCAAGGTGCAGAACTGGTTATTTCTAATCAAAGTCCGGTGATGGCTGTGGCTATCGGACTTGGAAAAACTTTTTGGAGTGAGACTAGAAAAGATTGGGACGCATTTAGAACACCACATGGTTGGGGTGATGTTTGGTTCCCAAGAGTAAACGGGAATTACTTTTAATGTTGTTAGCAGCCAATTTACCATTAAAAGATTCTAAACTCTTTACACTTAAAAAATTAGAAGATAATAGAGGTTGGTTTTCTGAAACATATAGAAAGAGCTGGATAGAAGAATTCATTGATCCGGATATGAATTTTACCTTTGATTATAGTTCATTTAATATCAACGAAAATACAGTAAGAGGCATGCACGCTCAAACTTTGGTACATCCTCAAAGTAAGTTAGTCACAGTCTTATGTGGTTCTATACAAGATGTTATAATTGATGCAAGACAAGATAGTCCGACTTATGGAAAATCTTGGACGGTATTTTTAAATGATATAATGCCACAGGTACTTTATGTTCCTGTTGGATTTTATCATGGTTTTAAAACACTTAAACCTAACACTTTAGTAAGTTATAAATTAGACAATTATCACAACGCAGAAGCAGAATGTGGTGTGATGTTTGATGATAAAAGTTTGAGCATCGATTGGTTGAAAAAAGATCAAAATGATCTTATTATAAGCGATCGTGATAAGCGTCACCCCTCCTGGGAAGATGCTTATAAATTTTAAGGATAATTATGACAACAATAGCAATGTGCCAAGCCTGGGATGATGGATATGCTAAACTGGCTGATCTAACTTGGTACAATAACAAAAAACTTTATGCAGATCATTGGGGATATCCTACACATATAAAAACCTCTGGATTCAAATATGTTGTAAGTTATGAAAAAATCAAGTTCATGTTAGATGTTATGAATGAACACCCAGAGTATGATTGGTTGTATTGGGCAGGGACCGATACTATGATAACAAATTTTTACATAAAACTAGAAAGTTTTATTGATAATGATTATCATATTATTATGGCCAAGGATATAAATGATATCAATGCTGATAGTTTCATGCTGAAAAATAGTCCAGAAAGTAAAGAATTTTTTGAGTATATATGGACATTGGCTCCTAAGTACAACACACATATGTGGTGGGAACAACAAGCCATGATAGACAGTATGCCCAAATACAAACATTTGTTTAAAATCGTACCACAAAAGACATTCAATAGTTTCCTATATAAACAACTGTATTGGAACATATATCACAGCAGTATAGACAAAACAGGTAACGATGGACAATGGGAACCGGGAGACTTCTTATTACATGTACCAGGTAGCGGATTACCTAAACTAGAAATTTTAAGTCAATTTACTGGATTAGTTAGACACATTGTACCCTAATAGGCAAATCATGGAAGATATTCTAAAACAAGTTAAAAATTATATTGAACAAAAACAGGCTTCAAAAACGTGGACACCTGGTAAGGATTTTGTTAATTATGCTGGCCCATATTATAATAGCGCAGAGTATGTAGCTGGAGTAGAGTCGCTGTTAGGTGGCTGGTTGGTGATGGGAGATAAAAGTCTAAAGTTTGAAAGGACTTTTCACAATTATTTTGGTAAGTCACACGGTGTACTAACTAATTCAGGCAGCAGTGCTAATTTATTAATGGCAGTTAGTCTGACCAGTAAACGTGGATATAATTTTCCTAAAGGCACGAAAGTTCTTACACCTATTGCCGGATTTCCTGTAACATTAAACCCAACTATACAGGTAGGATTTACACCTGTATTTGTTGACATCGAACTAGAAACCTTAAACCTTAATCTAGACCAATGTGAAGAAATTTTAAGGCAACAACCAGACATCAAAGTCATAACATTTGCACATGTGTTGGGAAATCCACCCAATATGGACCAACTTATGGAGTTGGTTAAAAAATACGATCTGGTATTATTAGAAGATTGTTGCGACGCTTTAGGTAGTGATTATGATGGAAGACCATTAGGAAGTTTTGGAGAAATGGCTTCCTGTAGTTTTTATCCTGCACATCATATGACCATGGGAGAAGGAGGTTATGTTGCCTGTAAAACCTATGACCAAGAAGTGATAGTTAGAAGTTTCCGTGAATGGGGTAGAGGATGCTATTGTGTTGGTCCTGAGGCAAATAAACTTCAATGCGGAACCTGTGGCAAAAGATTCAGCGAATGGATACCTTGTATGCAAGGTGAAATCTTTGACCATAAGTATGTCTATGATGAAATTGGTTTTAATCTTAAACCTATAGAAATACAGGCAGCAATGGGACTGTACCAATTAGATAAACTAGATGAAATTCATAGTCTACGTAGGAGAAACTATAAATTAATGTTTGAAATTTATAGTAAATATGAAGAATTTTTTCATTTGCCAAGACCAAGAGCAAAGAGCGACCCTAGTTGGTTTGCCTTTCCTTTGACAATTAGAGAAGGCGCACCATTTACAAGACATGATATTGTTGATCATCTTGAAACTAACCTTATTCAAACTCGACCTTATTTTGCAGGAAATATAATGTTACAACCTGCATATAATCATCTCATGAACCCAGAAGATGCTAGGAATAACTTTCCAGTTGCTACATATGTGATGAGAAATACATTTTTCCATGGAACAAGCCCTGTAATTACTCCTGAACAAATTGCCTATATCGGAGACACAGTGGATGGATTTATGAGTTTATTTGTATGATGGATAAAATTTATATTACAGGTGGTAATGGTTTCATTGCTAAAAATTTGTCTGAACATTATGAAGATCATGAACTATACCTTTATGAAAAAGGTGATTCATTAAAAACTTCTTTAGAATCATTTAAACCAAATGCAATTATTCATTGTGCAGCAGAAATTTATAAACCTGAATTGATGTGGGATTCAAATGTAGTTTTGACACATGATGTATTAGAATACATTAAGTCTAATCCTTCCACTAGGATGATATATATTGGATCAAGTTCAGAATATGGTAAAATTTCTAGAGCGTCACGTGAAACAGATCGTGTCAATCCGGTTGATATGTATCAAGCAACAAAGGGAATTGGAACATTGCTATGTCAAGGTTATGCTAGGCAATATAAATTACCAATAACCATTGCTCGTGTCTATAGTGTATTTGGAAAATACGAAAAGCCACATAGACTTTTCCCACAACTATGGAAGGCTTTTAAATTGGATAAACCTATGCAATTAAATCAAGGGTACCATGATTTTATCTATATTAATGATGTCATGAGAGGAATTGATATCTTACTGAATGATTCAAACCCTTCAGGAGATATAGTGAATTTTGGATCTGGAATACAATATAGTAATTTAGATGTTTTAAATCATTTTGAATATATTACTAAAAAAACAGCCCCAGTTAATTTTGTTGAAACTATGGCCAAAGATTTTGAAAGTGATATTTGGCTATGTGACACTGGTTATGCCTACGACAAATATAAATTTAAAACTATATTTTCATTAGAAGATGGGATTAGACATTTCCTATCTCACGCATTTTATTTAAGAGACTAATATGAACTTAGAAAGACAAATTTTTACAAGCAAAAAAGAAATTATAAACATTAATACAGATGATGTTTTAATAATTGATCATTTCAGTAATCCAAATAATTATGCGGATATTGTTTTAAATCAACTAAATGGTGATAGGTTTTATGATCCTATATTTGAAAATGAAAGTGACCTCACAGTATTAGATATTGGAGCGAACATAGGACTATTTTCTCTTTTCGCTCATGACAGTTGTAAAAACATTTATTCAATTGAACCTACTCCTGCCCATTTTAGAATACTTCAAGAACTTACAGGGAAATATCCTAATATTCATCCAATCAATCTGGCTGTTCACAACACCAATGACAATATAGATTTTTACATAAGTCACGAAAATTCAACTATGAATAGTAGTGTAAATCACTATGGAACTAAAATTACAGTAGAAGCATTAACAATTAAATCATTAATTGATAGATTAGGTTTAGAACATGTTGATTTTATTAAATGCGATATAGAAGGCAGTGAGATGGCGGCATTAAACTATAATACCATTGATGAAGTGAAAGACATTGTTGATAGTTGGTTTATAGAAGTACATGCTACAGATGACGAATATCTCAAAGGTATAGATAGTTTAAGAGCAAATAAAGCCAAATTAAAAAATACTTTTGAAAGTCATGGATACGGCGTCCAAGAACTAAGGGAAGACGCATTATATGTTTATAAAGAATAAACTTCATCCTATAGAAAAAAGAATTCTTGATATTACCTATCAAGAAAAACTTAGTCATCTCAGCAGTTGTCTGAGTGCTTGGCCTATTATCTATAACATTTTTAATAAAAAACAAGATGATGAAATTTTTATTCTTAGTAATGGACATGCTGGACTTGCTTTATATGTAGTACTAGAAGAAAAATATGGAATAGACCCAGTTATGTTATTACATAAACATGGTATTCATCCTGGAAAAGATTTAGAAAATAAACTTTATTGTTCTACAGGTAGTCTAGGTAGTGGATTGCCTATCGCGGTTGGTCATGCTTTATCTAATAGGAATAAAAATGTTTATTGTTTAATCAGTGATGGTGAATGTGCAGAAGGAAGTATTTGGGAAGCATTGAGATTTATACATATTCAAAAACTTAACAATTTACATGTATATGTTAATATCAACGGAATGAGTGCATATGAATATCTTGATAGAAGTTATTTAGAGCAACGACTAAAATCATTCCTTCCTAATATTAATATTTGTCATTCTGAGCCTACTAGTTTTCCTTTCGCACAAGGTTTACTTACTCATTATTATGTTTTAAAACCGGGAGATTATACACCATGAGAAAAGAATGTATAGTGCTCCTTGAAAAAGAAATGCAAAGTAACAAAAATATTTTTTTACTAACAGCAGATTTAGGATTTGGTATTTTAGATATAATAAAAGATAATCATGCAGATAGGTATTATAATGTAGGGGCTGCCGAACAACTTATGATAGGTGCAGGTATTGGTCTTGCTGAGTCAGGTATGATACCAGTGTGCTATAGTATGAGCAGTTTCATTCTTTATCGTCCGTTTGAATTTCTTCGAAACTATGTAAATGAAGAACGTGTTCCTGTAAAATTAATTGGTAGTGGTAGGGACAAAGACTATAGTCATGATGGATTTAGTCATTGGGCACATGACGATGAACAAGTGTTATCTGCATTGCCTAATATAGAAATTTACAAACCTAAATCAATTGAAGAATTAGAATTAAGATTTAAAACATTTTTATATTCAAATAAACCTGCCTATTTGAATTTGACAAGGAAAATATAATGTATGCTGTGATATCAATGCACACTCCTGATTATCAGCCATTGGCTGATTTTACATGGACACAAAATAAATTAGAGTATGCTCAACGACATGGGTATGATGCATACTGTAAAACAGATGATTTCGTTCTTCCAAAAAATCAAGTAGGCGGAGAAAAATTGCGATTGTTTAAAGAATATTTCGAACGTAATCCTAAAGTAGAATGGATTTGGTGGTTAGAGTGTGACACACTAATTACAAATTTTAAAGTTAAAATAGAAGATTTAATTGATAATAATTATCACTTTGTAATAGGTACAGATGGTAATGGATTAAACGCAGGAAGTTTCTTTTTAAGAAATAGCGAACAAGGTCGTGCATATTTGCAATGGTTAATGGATATGTGGCCAAAATATGAAAATCATTATTTCTATGAACAACAGGGTATGATAGACAGTTATGATATGCCTGAGTGGCGTCCAATTATAAAAGTAGAACCACAGCATAAATTTAATAGTCATGACTGTTGGCCAAATCATTATCTTCCAGGGTTTGGTGTAGATAAATTAGGTCAACGAGCATGGTGGGAATCAGGCGACGCTGTAGTTCATTGGCCTGGATCAAGTCTACAGGTTAGGTTAGGTAGACAAATTCCTTATTATATGCCAAGGGTAATTAAATGAGAAAAATTTATGATTGTTTTACTTTCTTTAATGAATTAGATCTTCTTGAAATTAGATTAGAAGAACATTATGATCATGTAGATTATTTTGTTATCTCTGAGTCTAATAAAAGCCATCAAGGGTTTAATAAGGAATACTTTTTAGAAAATAATTGGAATAGATATAAAAAATACCATGATAAAATCATTCATATTAAAGTAGATGATATGCCAAATGATACCTATACATGGACCTTAGAAAATCATCAACGAAATGCTCTAGCAAGGGGATTAGGCAATGCACAACCAAACGATATCATTGTAGTTAGCGATTGTGATGAAATGCTTAGACCTAGCACGTTTGATCTGATGAGAAACGATACAACAAGAAAACTATGGGTATGCAGGCAACCTATTTTTTGGTCTAAAATCAATTATGCTCAAGTCGAACCAATCAATAGTGGATATAACGTAAATGCAATGGCGGTAATTTATTCTAAACTTACTACCCCGCAGGAACTGAGAAATCAAACACATTGGGCATTTCATAGTCTACCTATGCAGACTTTAAACAGCGAAATACGTACAATACAACATGCTGGTTGGCATTTCAGTTATCTAGGTGATAATAAACAAGCAGTTAGTAAATTAGAAAATTTTGCTCATGCAGAAGCAAGACATTTGATCAAGGGACTTAATATAGATGAAGCAATGAATAAAGGATTAAATCCAATTGAACCTAAAGATCCAGGCCGCTATGCTGCAATGATTTTAGATGACTATTTTCCTTCAACTATCACAAGTAATATAGAAAAGTGGAAACACTTGATTGTAGAAGGCGGCGACAAGAATATTAGAGATTTTCTTCCTAAATTTGAATAGATATAACGTGATAAAAAAACTATATTACCATATGACTCCGGGCCCTGGTTGGAGAGAAATTTCAAACGACAAAATAGATATTATGAAAACTTGTGGTCTTTGGGATAATTTTAACCAAATTAATATCTGTACTCATTATGATGAAAACGCATATGATATTTTAAAACATGAATTAGCAAATGATAATCGTGTTAGGTTTATATATCATAGTGATAGTGTTAGACCTTTCGGTGAACAATATACAAATAGAACAATAAAGAATGAAATAGATATTGATCCAACACCTAGTTATATTTTTAGGTTTCATCTTAAAGGGCATAATCATTGGAACACTGTTAATTGGGAAGCAAATAATGAAATTAACAAATTACTAGACTATCATTTAATTGAACGTTGGAGAGAAGTTATTGAAAAATTAGATCAAGGATACGATGCAGTAGGAACATACTGGGTCAAACAACCATGGCCTCATTTTAAAACTAATGTTTGGTGGGCCACTAGTGATTATATAAAAAAACTAAGGTTGTTAAAGATGCCTCATGAGAATAATTTTCAACAACAAATCACAGGTGGGGGATGGCTTGTCCATGATGCAGAATCTTGGGTAGGAACTGCTAATCCACATGCCTATGACATGTATAGAGAAACTGATCAAATTGGTGATCATCCGGATATTGCAAAATGAAAAAAATTTTAGTCACAGGAGGAGCAGGATTCCTCGGAAGTCATTTATGTGAAAAATTAGTTACGCAGGGGCACCATGTGCTCTGTGTCGATAATTATTTTACTGGTAGTATTAATAATATCAAACATTTATTCACATACGATAACTTTGAGGTAATTAGACAAGACATTTGTTTTCCGTTGTATATGGAGATAGATGAAATTTATAATTTAGCATGTCCTGCTAGTCCTAAATATTATCAAAAAGACCCAATTCAAACAACCAAGACTAGCATCTTAGGTGCATATAACATGTTAGGATTGGCTAAGAGAACTGGTGCTAAAATTTTACAAGCATCTACAAGCGAAGTCTATGGAGATCCTACTGTACATCCTCAAACAGAATCTTATTGGGGCAATGTAAATCCAATAGGAATTCGTAGTTGTTATGATGAAGGGAAAAGAGCAGCCGAAACTCTTTTTATGGATTATCATAGGCAGCATGATGTGAAAATAAAAATTATTAGGATTTTTAATACCTATGGGCCTAACATGGCAGTAGATGATGGTAGAGTAATTAGCAATTTTATCAATCAAGCAATTCGCAATAAAGATATCACAGTTTATGGCAATGGGGATCAAACCAGAAGTTTCTGCTATGTTGAAGACTTGGTAAACGGTATAATTGCCATGATGGGGTCAGAAGAATCTATTATAGGCCCTATCAATTTAGGCAATCCTACAGAATTTACTATGATAGATTTGGCAAAAAAGATCATTGAATTCACTGATTCTTCTAGTAAAATTATTCATTTACCCTTACCAGAAGATGATCCAAAACAAAGAAGACCAGACATAACATTAGCTAAACAGTTGTTAGGTTGGGAACCAAAATTTGATTTTGAATCAGGATTATTAAACACTATCAAATATTTTCGGTCAATTATATGAATATACTCATTACAGGCAGCAAAGGGTTTGTAGGAAGTTATATTGCAAAACATCTTAAATCTTATAATGTATATACACCTGCTAGGCATGAACTAAACCTATTTGATTTGAATTCATTAACTGAATTTTTTAAAAACCATACTATAGACATTGTAATACATTGTGCTCTAACTGGTCGTGAAGTTCTCAATAGTGTAGATCCTGTTTATCTCAGTGACGGGTTGTTGATGTTCAGGAATTTATGGGCCAATAAACATGGATATAAAAAACTAATTAACCTCGGTACAGCCTATGAACATGATTTATCTATAGATAATTCTATGATTAAAGAGGGAGATTTTGTTAATCATCTTCCTTTAACCAGTTACGGCTTATCTAAAAATATTATTGCAAGAATAATTCGTGATACAGAAAATTTTTATAACCTAAGAATATTTGGAAATTTTCATGAAACAGAAAGTGATAAAAGGTTTTTCAAAAAGGTAATTAAAGAAGACGCAGTTGTTATTGCAAACGACTCATTTATTGATTACATTTATATGCCGGATGTTATTCCAATGATAGAATGTATTATAAACGGCGACTGCCAACATCGAGATATCAATATGGTTTATCCCCATAAATATCGTCTAAGTGAAATGGCTTATATGTTATGTGATTTTATGAATCTTAATAAAAATAAGATCACGATAGGTAATTCAAATGGTAATAATTTAACTGGAGATTCATCTATTCTATCTAGTTATAATTTAAAACTTATAGGCTTAGAACAAGGGTTAAGGAATTATAAATGAAATTGGTCTATGTAACAGGATGTTTAGGATTTATCGGTTATCATGTAACTAAAAGATGCTTAGATTTAGGTTGGTATGTTATTGGGGTAGATAAAGAAACTTATGCTGCTAATTTACAATTTTTACCAGAACTGAAAACATACCCTAAATTTAAATATATCAAATCAGATATAAATGACATTGATTATATTTTAGATTGTGATTATGTTATTAACACAGCAGCAGAAAGTCATGTTGATAATAGTATAAGCGGCAGCGAAGTGTTTTTAAGAAGTAATATAAATGGTGTTCATAATCTACTTCAAAACTTAAAAAAGAATAAATTTAAAGTTCCTGTATTTTTACATTTTTCTACAGACGAAGTATATGGGGATATTGAAGAAGGCAGTCATTATGAAACTGACATGCTGAAACCTAGTAATCCTTACAGCGCAACAAAGGCAGCAGCGGACATGTTGATCAGCGCATGGGCTAGAACTCATGGTATTCCATGGGTAATTGTACGCCCGACTAATAATTACGGCATTGGACAATACGTAGAAAAACTTATACCTAAAGCAGTGAAAAGTCTTACCATAGGACGTCGTATTCCCCTACATGAAAATGGAACTCCAAGAAGGACTTGGCTACATGTAAGTGACACTGCAAAGGCTGTGACTCATATAATTGAAAGCGGCGTAGTTGGAGAAATATTCAATATCAGTGGTAATTATGAAACTGACAACATGACAATTGCACGTAAAATAATCGAGTTACATACAGGGACTACAGACTATGAAAAATACATTGATTTGACATGGAGTAGACCTGGCCAAGATGTAAGGTATAGTATTGACGACTCTAAGTTGCAAAACTTAGGATGGTGTGCTGAGGCAGATTTTTATCAAGAACTTCCTAAAATAGTCGATTATTATCAAAATAATTTTGTATGGTGACATATGAATGGTATATCCTTTTGTATTGTTACCAGTGGTAAAGATGACACTAATTTAAAAACTTGTATAGCCAGTATAGAGCAACTGAATATTCCTACATATGAAATTGTTTTTGTAGGTGGAGATAAAACTACCGTTGAATTGTCTGAAAAGATTAAATGGGTCCCATTTAATGAATTTGAAATGGCACACGTTTTTGTGGATGGTAAGCCAGGAGTTCAAATAAACAAAAAGAAAAATTTATCAGTATACAATGCAAAATATGATATCTGTGTTGTTATACATGACTATATTATTTTTGATCCAGACTGGTGGATAGAATTTGAAAAATTTGGCACACATTGGGATATTTGCGTCCATCAAAATATTTTAAAGAACGGTGGTAGAGGTGATGGTTGGAGAATAGATAGACATCCATTATTACCCAGGGGATGTATGGTTCCATATGATATGATTGACCTAGCACAATATATGGCCATTGCTGGTAATTATCAATGTATCAAAAGACAAAGATGGCTAGAGGAACCATGGGATGAAAAATTACTTTGGGGCCAAGGTGAAGAAATGGAATGGTCTAGAAGAGTGATTCCTAAAAGTCATATTCAATGTAATCCTAAATGTATATATAGATATCAAAAAGATAAACCTCACGATCAAAGACATGCCACAGCAGATATGGAACAAATGAAGTCTTACGAAAAAGTTTTTGCTGCTTTAAGAGAATGTAGAATTGAAAACTTTAAAATGTATTATGAGGCCGGATTTAATAATAATGAAAGAACAATATTTCTGTAAGGCATTATGTGAGTAATTTAACTGTTTTAATTCTATCAGCCGGCTTTGGTAAAAGAATGGGTTCATTCAGTAGAATGATTAATAAAGGTTTGATCCCATATGAAGACAAGCCATTAATAAGTCATATATTTGAAAGGTTTCCAAAAGACACTAAGTTTGTTATTGCATGTGGCCATTTAGGAGATCAACTGGAAAATTATTATTCTAATGTCTACAAAGACTATAATATTATTTTTCAATATATAGATGATTACAGTGAAAAAAATACAGGTCCTGCAACTACAATTCGTAAATGTAAAGAACATTTAGAAAATGGTTTTTTTTGGATAGCATGTGATACCGTTTTCGATTTTATCTATGAAGACAAATTAAATCATAATTGGATAGCGGTGAGCCCTGTAGACAGTAATTTGGCCAAGGATTATTGTTGGGTTGAAAGAGATGCTAATGATATCCTGTATATTCATAATAAACAAACAAATAATAAAGCAGTAGACGCATTCATTGGTTTAATGTATGTAAAAGATAAACAGTATATCTTAAATTTAGAAAAGGTAAATGCCAAAGAAACACCGCAGGGTTTTTTACCAAATTTAAATTTAAAAGCATACACAGTGAGCAATTGGTTGGACTTTGGAACATATGATAAATGGCAAAATCTTACATCCAACTCAGAAGAAAATAGTTTTCCTAAACCAAACGAAATATTTTATAAAGATAACAACAAGGTAATAAAGTTCTTTAAGGATTCATATAATGTAGAACAAAGATTCAATAGAGCACAGGTTAACTTAGATGTTATGCCAAGAAATCTTCAAGGCAAAGGTAACTTTTTAATTCATGATTGGGTTGAAGGAGATATTGTTTACAATCAAGCCACTATTGATTTATTTAAAAAGATGTTGTTTTGGTGTGAAAACAAATTATGGATACCTGCTAAATGTTCAAATCCTTATAAAGTAAATCATAAATTTTATTGGATTAAAACCAGCGAAAGGCTGCTTCAAATAAGAACAAAATTTCCTAATTGGAGTGAACCATCTTATGTTAACGATATTGCTGTAGAAAGTATAGATTGGTATCTAAATAAAATTGATATAGATTGGTTGTGTAATGAATACGACTGGAGATTTATACATGGAGATCTACATTTTGATAACACAATCTATAACAGCCTAACAGATGAATTTACTGCAATAGATTGGAGAACAGATTTCGGAGGAGAATTATTCGGCGATATCTATTATGATCTTGCCAAGTTACTAGGTGGACTGTACTTAAATTATAAATTAGTCAAGGCAGATAAATTTTCTTACATAGAAAACAATGACACTGTTTACATAGATATTCCAAGCGTAGACAATTATTTAGAATATGAAAAAGTTCTAAAAGATTGGGTGTTGAAAAATAATCTAAGTTGGAAAAAGGTTAAAACTTTGGTGCCTATAATTTATTTAAATATGAGCCCTCTGCATGATTATCCATTTGATAAATTTTTAGTTTCTCTATCGCAACTACATTTCGCTTACTTAACAAATGAATTTAATTGACAGACCCTTTGATATTGTTTCGGGTAGTAATGATCTAGAAACTCTTTACACATTTGAAAATTTTCCTGTGTATATGGGATGTACAGATCAAGATACTTCTCAAGATATATCTACCAATATGAATTGGAAAATTAGTAGATCTAGTGGGATGATTCAACTTGATCCTTTAGTTCCTTTAGAAATTGTATATCAAAGTGAACATAATCCAGGAACAACTGGAAAGGCCTGGATGGATCATCATACTGAATTTTCAAAATTTATTTTGAAATATAATCCAAAAGCAGTCTATGAAATTGGCGGTAGTCATGGTACTCTTTGTAATATATCTGTAGATACCAATCCTCACTTAAAATGGACAATTATTGAACCAAATCCTGTATATATTGAAGGGATCAAAGGAAAAATAATTAAAGGTTTTTTCTTGCCAGAAACACAATTACCATCTGATGTTGATATGGTAGTTCATAGCCATGTGTTAGAACATGTTTATAACCCAAGAGAATTTTTCCGAGCATTTTCAAAAAGGGCTAAAGGAACTAAAGTTTGTGTAAGTATTCCTAATTTGGTACTGTACCTTAATAAGTTTTATACAAATAGTCTCAATTTTGAGCATACATATCTGTGTTCAGAACCATATGTTGAATGGTGGTTTAAGACAAATGGGTACAAACTTAACGAGCGTTTTTACTATTCAGACTTCAGCATATTTTATTGTTTTGAAAAAGATGATTTAATATCTTCAGAACCTTATCCAAATCTTTATGAGGAAAATAAATTACTTTTTTTACAATACGTTAACTATCATAAAAAATTAGTTACTAAAATAAATGAAAAGATTAACAATCATCAAGGCGAAGTATATTTGTTTGGTGCTCACGTATTCAGCCAATTTTTATTTAACTTTGGTCTAGATCAAAACAAAATTGGGTGCATTTTAGATAATAGCAAATTGAAACAAGGTAAACGTCTTTACGGAACTAAGTTCAAAGTTTCAAGTCCTACAATATTAAAAGACCAACGTAATCCTCTTGTAATTCTTAGAGCAGGAGTATTTAATAATGAAATTAAATATGATATAATTAATAATATAAATTCTTCTACAATTTTTATAGAAGAGGTATAATAATATGACTATGAATGTAACTGATACAGATAATGTTAAAATAATTACAAAACCTTGGGGATGGGAAAAATGGATGCAACCTGGAGATGATGAGCATAGGTATGTATTAAAGCAAATCTATCTAAAAAAAGGAAATAGAACAAGTCTTCAGGTTCATCAACTTAAATCAGAAACTATTGTAATTTTGGAGGGGAAAGGTAAAATCTGGACCTACAAAAATAGATTCGATACAGATAGATATTTAAAAGGTCTAATGTCAAAAAAAGAACTTGAACATGTTCTTGACCAAGTCGAAGCATATGATGTTACTGTTAATTCTGTGATTCATATTACATCTAATACTATACATCGTATGGAATCTATAGAAGATTTACTTTTTTTCGAAGCAAGTACTACAGAACTTGATGATGTAGTTAGGATTCAAGATGATAGCCAACGAGGTCATGGAAAAATTATAGAAGAACATCAAGTCGTAAAGTGAATAAGTTTTACAGTCTGAGTGAACATCCAGGATCGTTTGGTAAATTTTTTTACAATTATTTTTTTGAAAAATACCAAATAAATTCAAATTATCAACCTTTAGGTACAAATGCAAAAGATTTCTCCATTGTTTTTAAGGAACTCATAGACAATGATGCTAAGGGAATTAGCATTAGTATGCCATTTAAGTCTTATGTTATTAATTATTTAGATGAACTAGATGATGCAGTTGTATCTTATAAAAGTTGTAATACTGTAAAAATTTTTGATAAAAAAACTGTTGGGTATAATACCGATCTAAAAGGTATTGAATACATTTCAAAATTATTGAAGAATACAGACACAATATCAATATTAGGTCTAGGATGTATAGGTTCAATGTTTACCAAATATTTGAATTCTCATACAGTAACATGTTATAGTAGACATCTAAATAACTTTTCCATGCGTCATACTGACTGCGATGTTATTATTAATTGTACCGCTTTGGGGACTATAAATAAACTCAGCCCATTAGATTATATTCCTCAATCAACATCCTTGGTAATTGATTTAGCAATAAAAGAAAACGATTTAAAAAACATGTGTTCAATTGCAAATATAAATTATATTTCTGGATTAGAATTTTACAAAAACCAATTCATAAAGCAATTTGAAATTTATACTGGCATATGTTTATCAAATGAAGAATTAGATTTGGCTGAGAAAGTTTTTAAAAATGATAGATAAATTTGTATTAGATGTAGATGGAGTCCTAAATACTGGACATAAAATATATGATTCGAGAGGAAAAGCATTTAAGATTTTTGGACCACATGATAAAGATGGATTAAAACTTATTTCCAAACATATCAATGAAATCGTTTTTATTAGTGCTGATAAAAGTGGTTGGGATATAACTCATGCTAGAATCGTCAAAGATTGGCAATATGACGCTAAACAATTGGTTTGTGTAAAAGAAGAAGAACGTATGCAGTGGTTTATTAACAACTGTAATTTGGACAAAACAGCATTTATGGGTGATGGATATTTTGATGCTCCTATTCTTAAAAAGGTAGCAATTGGTATATCTCCTTGTTCTGCAAGACAAGAAGCCAAAGATGCATCTGATTATGTAACACCAAGTAGGGCAGGAGAAGGCGCTGTATTAGATGCCTGTCTTTATCTTTTAAAAATTATGGGTCACGAACATGCAGTTTAGATTAGGTTTTGGTCCATTGAGCCATAGAATCATAGACTCTTTAGTGTCTTATTCTAATGAAAAAAAACGACCAATAATGATTATTGCCAGCAGGAATCAAATTGATAAAGATTCAGGTTATGTAATGACTACTACTGATCTTAATAAAAAAATTAAAAAGACGAACTTTATTAAAATATGTAGAGACCACTGCGGCCCGTATTTTTTAGATAATGAAAAAGAGTTGTCATTGCCAGAAGCATTAAATGCAACAAAAATGACAATAGAAGCAGATATAGAAAATGGATTTGATTTGATACATATTGATACTTCTAGATGTATTACTCCATTGATAGTTGCAGAAGATCTATTCAACTTTTCATTGAAACTAAAATCAAACCTAGAATTTGAATTTGGAACTGAAGAAAATGTAGGTGTCAAAACTTCCGTTAAAAAATATAAAGAGTCTGTAGACTTTGCTAAGAATTTTCCTAATGTCAAATTTGTAGTTGCACAAACTGGAAGTTTAGTTATGGAGAATAAACAGTTTGGTAAAACAACATCAGCAATTTTAAAAAAACTTGTAGATGTGGCCAATAAAAACCAAGTGTATCTAAAAGAGCATAATGCTGACTATCTAACAAAAGACCAAATTTCTTTGAGAAGAATAACAGGAGTTCATGCGTTGAATATTGCCCCACAACTAGGAGTAATGGAGACAATGACTGTGTTAAACTTGGCTAATCAATATGGAGTGGATACACAAAATTTTAAAAATCTAGTGCTAAAGAATAATAAATGGAAGAAATGGATGCTCGACGATGACAATAATGTCAAAATTATAGTAGCAGGACATTATCATTTTAATTCATATGAATATAGTAAACTGAATGATAGGCTTCAGAAATTCGTTGACATAGATAAAACTGTAACTGAAAATTTGTACAATATCTTTGATTGTTATTTTGAAAATTTTTATGAAAAAAGTAGCATTTGTATTTAGAGGCGGAGTCTCTATGAGAGACCGTAATACTCATAAAACTAAAGGATTTTACGGACTTCCTCAAAACAAATATGAATATATAACTTTCAGCGCCACTGAAAAAGGACTAAGGCATAATTTAATAGCAAATAATCCAAATTATGAGATTGATTTTTTCATACATTCATGGAACACTGACTTAGAACAAGAACTTAATGAATTATATCATCCCAAAAAGAGTTTGTACGAAAGTAACGAATTATACCTAAATGAATTAGAAAAACTTTTAGAAAAGTGCGAAAAGGGTTATTTAGGAACTGCAAGTCAATATTTAAGTATGAAAAAAGGTATAGAACTGGTAGAACAATACAGCATAGATCATAATGTAAATTATGATTTAATTATTTCTTGGAGGTTAGATGTTTTACTCTGGGGTAAGTTAAGTTTAGATTTTTATGACGAAAATTATTTTTATATAGGAAATTTTATAAACACAAAATCTTTAGATCTACATTTTGTTACAGGATATAAAAATAGATACTTAATGAAAGATATCTACGGCAATTTAGATAAAGACTGCCCACCTAGTCCACATGATATTATAGAACAATACTTTAACAAAATTAATCAACCTGAAATGCTTAAAACAGATCATATTACATATAGAAATGATTATGAAGTTATTAGAATACTTTATAACGTCTACAAGGAATATAGAATTACTCAAGAGCAATTAGAATTTTATGGACTTTCAGTAGATGACATACGAGCCTGTGTGCCTTAAAAAAGTAAATACTAATTATGACACACATTATACTAAAACACAAAAACAAATTCAAAGGCCGTAAAGTAGGTTTAATTATCCCCCCATCACCATTTTTATTAGACGAAAGAGTATTTGTAAGTCTAGGTATTCTTAGAGTAGCAGCAAGTCTAGAAAGCCAAGGTGTAAAAGTTGGAGTTTTGGACCTATCTGGGGTTAGTAATTACTTAGAAACTATCGAAACCTTTATAGAATCATATGATTTTGAATGGCTAGGTATAACTTGCACAACACCTCAATTGCCTGCAAGTGTAAAAATTTTACAAAAAATCAAAGAAGTTAATTCAAATGTTAGAGTAGTATTGGGAGGCCCTCACGTTACTTTAACATACAGCGCAGTCAAAGTTGAAATAAAAGCAGGAGTAATTAATGGGCGTGCTCAAAAAGCAGCCAAATTATTAGAAAATTACTTTGATCATTTGGTATCAGGAGATGGAGAACTTGCTGTTTTTGAACTGTTTAAGGCAGATTGCCCGCAGGTCATAGATGCTGATAATCTTAAAAGTCCTTTATTCATGACAGACGAAGTTTATGAATCTACGGATATGCCAGCAAGACATCTTGTTGATTTATCAAGTTATCATTATTCAATAGAAGGATTTAAAGCAACAAGTCTTATTGCTCAATTAGGATGCCCTTTTAAGTGTGGATTTTGTGGAGGTAGAAACAGTAGAAGTCTTAGAGTAATAAGAGTAAGAAGTGAATTTAGTATTATTGAAGAAATGCGTTGGTTATATGAAAATTATGGATTTACCGGCTTTATGTTTTACGACGATGAACTTAATATAAGTAAAGGATTTGTTAAACTTTTAAATGATATATATGATCTACAAAAAGAACTTGGAGTAGAATTTAGATTAAGAGGATTTATCAAAGCAGAATTATTTACAGAAGAACAAGCAGAAGCAATGTACAGAGCAGGATTTAGATGGATACTGTCTGGATTTGAAGCCGCTCATCCTAGAATATTAAAGAATATTGAAAAAATTGCCACCCTTGAAGATAATACAAAGGTAGTGGAAATTGCACATAAGTATGGATTGAAAGTCAAGGCTTTAATGAGTGTAGGGCATCCTGGGGAAAGTTATGAAACTGTAATGTCTATTAAAGATTGGTTGATCAAAATGAAGGTAGACGATTTTGATTGTACAGTGATAACAACCTATCCAGGAACACCATACTATGATTTAGCAACACCGGTTGAAGGAAAACCAGGTGTTTGGTCGTACACTTATCCAAAAACTGGAGACAAATTGTTTGCTTATGAATTAGATCACACTGTGACAGCAGATTACTATAAAGGAGATCCAAATGGAGGATATGTTGCTTATGTTTTCACAGAACATTTATCTGCTGAAGAACTTGTTAAATTAAGAGACGAAGTAGAACAAGAGGTCAGGGCTACATTAAATATACCATTTAATCCAGGTAGTGTGGCATTAAGATTTGAACATAGTATGGGGCAAGGATTGCCTGATACAATTTATAGAGAAAGTTTTTATAGGGAATATATGAAAAAGGAAGTAGCGTGAGAAAAATCTATGATTGTTTTATGTTTTACAATGAATTTCATATGTTAGAGTTAAGACTAACAGAACTTTATGATCACGTAGATTATTTTGTTATAGCAGAAGCAAATACTACACATGCAGGAAATTCCAAACCATATAATTTTTTAGAAAATAAAGAAAGGTTTCAACCATTCCTTGACAAGATTATACATGTTCCTGTAGATGACATGCCAGGTGTTAAACCAGGACAACATGATAAATCAGACTGTATGTTTAACGATAGGCATCAGAGAAATAGCCTCGAACGAGGAACTGTTAATGCAGATGATAACGATATCATTATAGTTAGTGATTTAGATGAAATAATTAGACCTAAAGTAATAGATTATATAAGACAAGATACGGATCATAATATTTGGGGATTTAGGGTGCCATGTTTTCATTTCAAGTTTAATTATATGTGGACAGACCCTTTGCAACATACCTTGCAAAATTTAGCAGCAACCAAGGCAAGAACAAGAATGTATCCAAATTACAGTGACATGAGACACTACGCTTTGCAATTGCCATTCCAAAGGCCAGAAGGATGGGATCAGCATGGAGAAATAGTAATCAATCATGCAGGTTGGCATTTTACTTCAGTTGGAGATTCAAAGCATGTAGGTAATAAAATGAAAGAATTCGCCCATCTTGAATTTAGACACTTAGCAGATCACTATGATGTTGAGGGTCAAATCGCTAAAAATGCAGGTCCTATGGGACTAGAATACTATTGTAAAAGAGTAGAGCCTGTAAAATTGGATTCATATTTTCCAAAAACTATTACCACTAATAAAGAAAAATATATAAATTATATTTTGCCAGATGGTGAAAAAAGTGCCTATGAATTACTGTCTCATATACCAGAAAACATAGTTTAATACGTTGTTAAAAAACAACAGGTTGACAACTGATATAAATAAATACATAATTGACATGTTGTTAATTCATTGTTGTACCTTGTTGTAGCAAAAAAACAACGGTAAAATCAGAGGTTGACAATAGACAAAGTAGGTAATATAATTGACACATGCGTTAGAGATAACGTAGTTTAAAAAGGAAACGAGATTCAAAAATGAAACCCAGTGTAAGATCAACAAAGCATTATAATAGCAAGCCCCAGAATTACGGCTTTACAGCCTGTTCTTGGTCTGCGATTAGAATGTCAAGTTATGATCGCACACCAGAGGGTAGTCGGGGTCCAAAGGAGACCGGTGTATAGAAGTAGATAACACCAAACTCTAAAGGACCCCAGGATTGACAACCCTGGGGTTTTTTGTTATAGTAGCTCATGTGTATAGGGAACGCGACCCTGCGGTGCATGTAAAACATGCCGCAAATGAGGGCGGACAGGACGATGATAAGTCTGGGGCGATAACCCGGATGTGTAAAACTCCTGTAGTAATAAAGCAGACTGCCGAACAGTCAAATGGTGTAGTATGCCGATGAGTAGTCTGCTTTATTACACACACTCGTCCACTTGTATATAATACATTGGGGCAGAAAGATAAACTGCTAGAGTGTGTTAAAAATCATGGGGGCTGTTCTCTGCGGGTGACTGTAAATCACTTGCCATAATATGCAGAGTGGCGGCAGTTAGGTTCGATTCCTTCAGTCCCCACCAAACTATTCCGGGGTAGTATAATGGCAGTGCGGCGGTCTCCAAAACCGTTAGTGGGGGTTCGATTCCCTCCCTCGGAGCCAAACAATGGGCTGGTAGTGATAATGGTAGCACAGGGGCTTTGCAAGCCTTTAGTCGGAGTTCGATCCTCCGCCGGTCCACCAAACAATTGCGGGATAGAGTAGTAGAATCTCGTTAGTCTCATAAGCTAAAGGTCACAGGTTCGAATCCTGTTCCCGCAACCAATCCAGATTAGCTCAGCTGGTAGAGCAAACGACCGATAATCGTTAGGTCAGTGGTTCGAGCCCACTATCTGGAACCAAACACGGAGGGTTATCTAGGCTGGGCCTAGCACTGCTTTGAAAGCAGATGGACTGCGTAAGCGGTTGGAGTTCGATTCTATCAGCCCTCCTCCATGCGGGTATAGCTCAGTGGTAGAGCAGTAGACTTTTAATCTATTGGTCGGTGGTTCGAACCCACTTGCCCGTACCAAAATATAGTTGAGTACATTAGCAGTTGGCGTTCGACCACCTGAAAATATAACCTTGCAAGGCAGCACGTTTAGGCAACGAGGTACACGTTGCAAAAGTGGATGCTAGTGTACTCAACTATATTGCCCGTAGGCAACACCAACACACAACACGAGGATATGATGAAAACTGCAAAGATACTAGTACATGATCCTGTTTTAGAACTTGACTGCGCACATGCTGTTGCTAGTGCGCTTAAGCCTGAGTTTAAGGTACAGATGATTACGCTAGAAAACTTGCACACCAGTCTCTATGATTGCGACTTATTAGTAGTCGGTGGCGGTATCGGCGACAGTGATTTGTTCGACGATATTATGACTAGAAATCATGTTAGAGCTGTACAAGATTATGTAGAAGCTGGTGGTAAATATCTTGGTATTTGCATGGGTGCTTACTGGGCCGGTGGGCTTTACTTTGACATTGTGCCACTAGCAGTTGGACAGTATGTGGTTACCCAAGACAATGGTATTAACCACGAAGATCCTACTGTGGCTAAGATTAGTTGGCAAGGTGTAGAGCATAACATGTACTTCTACGACGGTTGCACTTTTCACGCACCAACTAAGGATACCGAAGTCGTTGCTAGATACCAGAATGGTTATCCTATGGCTGTTATTCAAGACAGGCAAATTGGCTTGATAGGCTGTCATCCTGAAAGTGAAAGGTGGTGGTTTGATGATTTTGATGTTAACCACTACAGCCCGCAACATGCACAGCTCTTAAAAGACTTTGCAATTAGGTTAGTAACCAACTGACAGTCGGGCCACAAATTATGTTAAATACGCCTTATAATATATTATTAATTGGCGACAATTGTCACGATATATACCAATATGGCACAGTAGATCGCATAAGTCCTGAAGCACCTGTTCCAGTGTTTAAGTTTGATTATGAAACGCGACGCCCAGGCATGGCTGGTAATGTAAAAGAAAATCTAGTAAAGTTAAATTGCTCGGTCAACTATATATGTGATCAAACCAGTACTAAGATTAGGCTCATAGACTTAAGATCAAAGCAACATATTGTTAGAATAGATAATGATATTACAAGCAATCCTGTTAGATTGTCTAAATATGAAATATCATCCTATGATGCCATAGTTATTAGTGATTACAATAAAGGCACTATAGATTATGAACTGGTTAAACATCTTAGGCATGTATATGCTGGCCCAATTTTTGTAGATACTAAAAAGACGGATTTAGCTAAGTTTGAGGGCTGTTTTGTTAAGGTTAATGATCTTGAGTATAGTCTAGCGACTACTGAACCAAGTAACTTAATAGTTACTTTAGGAAAGCATGGAGCTAGCTATAACAAAGAAATTTTTTCTACAGAACATATAGAAGTAGTAGATATTTGTGGTGCAGGCGATACTTTTTTAGCTGCTCTATGCTTTGGTTATTTAAATAATTCCGGCGATATAGTAAAAGCTATTCGTTTTGCCAATCGCGCAGCCGCTATAACAGTTCAACATAGTGGAGTATATGCACCAAGTATAGAGGAAATATGCGACTTAAAGGATTAGTTAAAAAGGGATGGGGCAATGAATTTATATTTGCCAGCACAAATCAATATTGTGGTAAACTACTAAACTTTACCACTGGTGCTAAGTTTAGTATGCACTTTCATGCTAATAAAGATGAAACTTGGTATGTCCTACACGGACGATTTCAAATTCATTGCATAGATACAAAAACTGCTAGTGAATACAGCCGAGAACTTAATCAGGGCGATATATGGCATAATCCACCATTGTTGCCACATCAGCTGCATTGCATAGAGTCAGGTACTATAATAGAAGTAAGTACGCCGGACTCGGTTGAAGATAATTACCGAGTCCGGCCTGGAAACAGTCAATAAACAAATATGGAGGTGGCCGAGTGGTCCAAGGCAACGATCTGCAAAATCGTACAATCGCGGGTTCAAATCCCGCCCTCCATTCCATGATTACAAAATACGTTATATTAAAATCACCTAGCGTTGAGACTCTAGTCTTAGAGGTCAACGCATTAATTCGTTTAGGCTGGCAACCACAAGGTGGTGTAGCAAAAAATTCGGAACTGTATGTTCAAGCGCTTGTTCAGTATAATACTCAACCTATTAATAACCCTAGTAATCCTATTCAGTTTTAGTTTGTTAATAATACCGATAATAGGCATGATACTAGGCCCCCTAAGGAAATTACTATGAATATGTGGATGGATCCTCCTAGCGGCTGGCGATATGGCTTTCCTAAAATATGGAACCGTCAAGTACCTGTACAGCAATGGCTAATTGACAACGGCTATCCTGAAAATGACGCAGATTGGGCAGCAGAACATATGCGCTCCTGGCCTGTAGAAGAGGGTGACGAAGATGAAACAATGGCTAAATGAATTTAAACGCAGCTGGCAAGATAATAATTTTGTATGTGCTATTGCTGGATTTTTAATAGCATATTTAATAATTACTATACTAAGTTTACTACTTCCACTAAAACTATTTATTGCAATTCTTGCTGCTATTGCTGGCTGGCAACTTGCTAGTTGGAGTTGGGAGTTAGCGCCTAAGATTAAGCAACTCTTGTTTAAAGACTAAAAATACTCTGTTGACGTACTAGTGGTTTGTCTGTATAATATACATATTGATTGGCAGACAACCAATAAAACCAAATAAACAACTAAAAATATTCTATTGACGGGTTGATTGATTGTCTGTATAATCATATTATTGATTGATCGACAACCTTTAGGAAAAACAAATGGAAAACAAAGCACAAAACTACACAGCCGAACAAACCCAATTGATCGTTGAGCAGTACAAGCAGGGCACTCCAGTTGAGCAGATTGCACAAACCATTGGTAAGAGCACTCGCAGTATTGTAGCCAAACTTAGCCGTGAAGGTGTTTACGTAGCTAAAACCAAGGCTGCACAGCCTCGTGTTCGCAAGGCTGATCTTGTAGAGCGTATTGCCGGTGCAGTTGGTGTTCCTAGTGAAGTGTTTGAAAGCCTGGAAAAAGCCAACCACGAAGTACTTGAGCAGCTTGCACAAAAACTTGGTGTTTGAACTGTGGGCCAGCACTGCTGGCCCATTCTACTTCTAGGACAGCTATGAAAATTATTATTACTACTCAGGTCTATTGCAACTATGGTACAGCCAACAACCCTTACTGGAAAGCTAAAGGTGCTGGTGATTATGTGGTCAACCTGCCATGTGGATATACTGACGAAGATGTTAAGCGTAAGGTAGAGCTGGCCAAGGCTGTTATTGAGTTACACAACACACCAATGTGGTGGGAAACCTGGTTGGGCTATCATGTAGTTGAAGATAATATTCTCACAGACTTTGAGTCGCAGCAACTAGAGTGGGACGGTAAAATAGAATTTCCAGCAGAGGTATTAAATGTTTGACGAAGAATTACATAATAGCTTTCAGCGGTGGGAGCAAGATCTTGAACAAGATCACGACAAGTTCTGGAATGGATTAAGTAAAGACGATCAGCTTAAAGCGTTTTGCAGTGTTATGCGTAGATTGTATAAAGCTGAAATAGAGCAGAACAGTAGCTATCGCCACACTCTCTACGATGTATTCGGTTTTGGGTCAGAAAGCTATGTGCAGGCACAGGTTAGCGGTTTCTTAGCCATACACAATGCTATTTGGGACGGTGAGCGACTAGGCGATCTGCTAGATAAGCTACAGGGTCGTGTAGTGGAAGCCCTGCCAGAACAAGCTAAAGAAGTTAAACAGGTATTCGACAAATTTAGGAAAGATCAATGGATGTAACTAAAATTGCAATTAACAGTAACTATGGCAGATTTGAGCTTAGCGATGAAGCCTATAGTTTTATTGCTAAACGTAAGGGCTGGCAACATGCTTGCGACGACTATGATCACAGCTATTTTACTACCGGCAATAGTGATTATATGTATGCCTTCGATCTTAACCGTGACGACCCAGACCTAATCCAGTGCTTAGAAACACTAGGCGAAGCTGCTAATGGCATCTACAGCGAACTTAAAATTGTTGAGATACCAGGTGACGTTGACTGGATGATCTGTGAGTATGATGGTGCAGAGTGGATAGCGGAACGGCACAGGACTTGGCAATGAAACAACCACTGCCGCATGTAACAAGGGGTGTTATTGAGCTATACAGCCAGGACATTGCTAAAGTTCTCAAGCGAGAGCCAAGCGATGTACTGGCAATTAGTGTTTTTAACCTCAGGGATTATGAACTTGCACAACTCTTACAATTAGTGTATAATAAGGGTATAAGTGATGTACTAGACCACGATAGCTGGGATGATAAGGCTAAGAGTCAATACGATTAAAGGAGAATAACATGGCCAATTGTTGGCTTATTAGTGACATGCATTTTGGTCATGCAAATATCATAAAGTTTACCCGACACGACGGTACTTGGCTACGTCCCTTTAGTAGTGTTGAGGAAATGGACGAGCATATGATCGACAACTGGAATCGTGTTGTCAATGCTAAAGACAGAATATACATGCTAGGCGATGTAGTTATTAATCGCAAAAATCTACGTGTTCTAGATAGACTTAATGGACGTAAGGTACTTATCAAGGGCAATCACGATATTTTTCCTGCTGAAGAATATCTTGGCTATGTAGACGATGTTCGTGGCTATCATGTACTTGACGGTATGATAATGAGTCACATACCAGTACACCCAGATAGTCTGGCTAGATTTGGCTGTAATATTCATGGACACCTACACTACCGTGAAGTAGTGCTGCCTGGTGACAAGGTTGATCCTAGATACTTTAATGTAAGTGTGGAGCGCATCAACTACACACCAATCAGTTTTGAAGAATGTAAGCGTATAATCAAATTTCGTGGAGGTCATGTGGGCTTTCACGAACATGGTGAAAGGGCTATGTAATGGAAATGGAAACTGTACAAGTTGATCTTACTGACGAAGAGTTCTTGCACATTGCTAAGTGTGCACATGAGCTAGATATTACTTTTAACCAAATGGTTGCAAAAATCCTAGAACAACACCTAGAGGAAATTAAGCGTGGCACACATAGTTCGTGATGGTGAAATTGTACCTATACCAATTAAACTAAATCAACGTGTTAAAATAGGCAAACATTATCAGCCACCACAACTAAACTACTTAGCCAATGATCAGCTGTGGATACAAGATGTTTATGTGTTCAAGCAGATTCCTTGGTATATGATTAAAAATAGATACGAACGTTACTTACTATACGCCACACTATACGGTGCTATAGTAGTAATGTTAACTATGATGGGCCGATATTGGCTAGGAGCACCCAATTGAATAAAGAATTAGTAGAAACCTACAAACGTAAGAGTTTTGCCAGATTTATGCGTAATGAAACTAATTACGATTTACTAGTAAAACTTGTAGTAGATGATTGTATACATATTATAGAAACAAGTAAACATCCAGGCAAATTGGCTATTGCTAAACTGATTAGAGAGCACTACGGATATGAGAGTATTCAAGTATAATGAATATGAGGATACCGAGCCAAGATTGATTACCGAGCAGGAGATACGTGTAGAATACTGGCCGCACTGGTATAATCGTATGTGTAAGAAGTTTGGCAAGGAAGAGGTTGACAGTAAGTTTACATTTGAAGATTGTTTAAACGACTGGGTTATTGTCAACTGGGCTTGGGAAGTAAAGGAATAATATGAATCAAGAAATTATTGACACAATTAATAGTGCGCTTAAACCAAATCTGCAACCACAAACACCCACAAAATTAACGCCAAGATTTAAAGCCTTAGCTAGGGAATGTGGCTTTGTTTTTTGGAACAATGAACCACACGGACCTGGGCCTGGCAACATTGACTGGGGCTGTGATTATACTAGTGAGTTTGAACACTATAGCCGCGAACTTGTTGAGTGGACATGTGAGTTAATGCGGCAGGAGATTATACGCGACTACTTGTTTAGAGCAAGTAAGCATACATACCAGCACCTAATAATTCAAGACTAAAAATTTTATCTTGAAATAGTAGCCCGAAGCCTGTATAATATTATTTATAGTCAGTGAGGCAAGTAGCGCCTTAATCGGCTTACCGCTTTAAATGACATTTTGCCACACTAGATAATGATCTTTACTTACACAAAATGTGCATTGTAGCGACCACTGACTGTACTACGAATCTCCTCCATACCCAATGGTGGAGCGCGATAAAGCTAGCGTTAGGGGCTTTAGGTTAGTCACATAGACCTCCCAGTAGGCTATACATCTACTGTGGTAAAACGGTGACGGGGTCTTACCAGCCCCGAATAGGTATGGACAGAGTAACTGCTCAAGTTGGGGCCACTGGGGAGTGGTAGCCGACCAAATCCTCTGATGAGCTGGTGCAACTCCAGCGAAACCCAAACCCACAAGGTTGACGCTGCGGCGCCTCAACTGCCGCACCTTCCGCGGTTTAGGGTAAGGATAAATTCTAGTAATTTATTTATATTTTTGATTTGCCTAGGTAGAGGTTAGTATGACATATGGACTTCAAGTATGGGCACAAGACGGTACCATAAGATTAGATACTACTGATAGACTAACCAAATTATACGCTACAATAGCCTTTAGTTCAGGAAGTGCCCCGCTTTGGGGATACAGCGGCAGTGTATGGACAAATCTAAGCTATGCGCAAAACATAAGCATACCTGGATATAGACTAGATGGAACTTGGTATGCTTATGTTAGCGTAGGAAACTATTGGAGAGTTGTTAATGAATACAATGACGGTGTTACTATACAAGCTGCGGCCTATGGTAGCCGCTGGGGATATGAAAAAGTAGGATACACTAGTCACTATGCTAGCACTTATGGCGAAATAACGGTTTATAGAACATGAGCTATAACTTTAAAAGTTGGAATACCGACGGCCTAGAACAAATTGATGGTCTCTATAGTAATTACAGGTTAACTGACAGTGGTTCAGTTTATGTTTCGTCAGTAGACGAATTAGGTGGCAGTACTAGCACCGGAGGCCCAGGATATGCTGGATATACAACTCTTACATATACAGATACGGGCAAAATACCGCTAATTGCAATAGGAAATACTAGCGGTAGAGGACTTTGTTTAAGCTATGTAAGCACAGGAAGCGTTAGATTATTTCTTCGTAGTGGTGGCACCCAAAGTTGGGGCACGACCGAAACTACACGTTTTGGTAGCATGGATCTAGGCAAGTCTGCTGGTGCCGGAGTTAGTATACCCTACAAAATATTTGCTCCTGTTAGTGCAACTAGTCCTAGCAGCGATACTTATGGACTAAGAATATGGGGTGCCAATGGCGAATTAGTTTATGACAGCGGACTACCCACATTAAATACTATATATTTTTCAACAGTAAGCATTAGTAATAATCAAATGAGTACAGCATATAACCCCTTTACTGGGGGGCCAGGCTATCCGCTTAGGCCTGTCGGTTACTATAATGTGCAGGGCGGGGGAACAGATTACTCAGATCTAGGAACTTGGGTAAATCCTAATTATAATGGAGCATATATAGTAGTTTCTGACGGCCAAGGAAATGGTAATGTTCCCTATGTTGCCCAAACTGCATGGCCCGTTGATGCAAACAACATTATATATGGAGGGCACTGTGCTAAATATGTAGTTCAGGCAAACGGTCTTTTTAATGTAGATCTAGGAGCAGACGTATTTTCTGGATTTGCTGTTTTAAAAATTGGCAATGCACTTACTTTTCCTCCTACTATTAGATTTTTTAGATCTACTACACTTAAAAGATGGGCCATTAAATGAAAGTAGCAACAGTAGATAATATTACTGGTAATATAATTAGTGTCTATTGGACCTATTTAACAGAACTACAACAACCAGCAGCTGAATTAAATCAAACAAACATTAATATTAATGAATTAACTATTAATGACCAAGAATTATTGCAGCAATACGTTTATAGAGATAATACCTGGATTAAACGTCCCGATAACCTACCCAGATATTATGTTTATGTCAACGGTAGCTGGCAAGATAGTAGAAGTATTAGTGATATTAAAGCAATTGCCATAGGCAACTTACTTACAATTGTAAATGAAAAAAGTTTACAAAATATAGAGTACCTAGGTAACACCTATCAGCCTAATATACCACTAATACAAGATTACTATATCAATAATTTAGCTAATCCAAACTATACCGTAGAGTGGTTAGACATAAATAATGTAGCACATACTCTTAGTTTAAACGATTTAGCTCAGATTTTACAACAATATAACACCAAACAAGAAGAAAACTTTCAAATTTATCAGCAATTAAAACAACAAATAAATAATGCACAAACGATAGCAGAAGTTCAGGCCGTAACCTGGCCACAATAATTATTTACTTGAACTGTTTGGTTAAACAACGTATAATATTTATATAATAAAACCCGATAAGCTTGCTGTCACATTCCCTAGTGGCTAGCGGCCAATGTCGAGGCGGGTGAGAGTCCCGTCAACTAAAATATGCGAGTGATGGTGGACTACGCATAAGGTTACTTGAGACCTGCGGACTGTCGTCCTAGAGTAACAAGACAATATGATCCAGTTTAGGGACTGGCATCATATTCAAGCACACTAGAGATAAGCAGGAACAGGTCTAGACACTGGTCGCCTCGTCAAGTGTGTTTGAATATGGTTAGACAAGGGGTGGTATGTACGAGGCGTCTAACCTCTGAGGACTGGGATTCCCCTGCTAGCAACACTAGCGCCATACAAAAGCTGATTAGGGTTCGATGCAGACATTTCCGGACTTGTACTGTAGCGCCCCAAAGGTGAGGAATAGTAATCAGCTTTTGTATGGTTTTTCTTTGGCAGCCAAGTGGCTGCCGTTTTCTTTTGGAGAACAAATGTATACATGTAAAGTTGTTAACAGCTTGACTAACATCGTTGTTGATGAGTTTGAGGTTGACTACCTCTATGAGGCTAGGCTGGAGTTTAGCAGGTGGCATGCAGATGCAGATCCAACCCAATACGACTGCCATGTCTACGACGAGTTTGGTGATGCCATAGACTTTACCAGTGATATTGATAGGAGCCTCTATGAGCCTAGTGAGTACGACGAGTGGCACAGCTATGATCCCGATTGTTGAACTACAGTCAGTGCTTGACGTACTAGAAGACCTACGTGGATATTCAGGCGTTGGCGCTGCGGGCAATCCGCTGGATACTGAAAGCTGGAACGCTGCCTTAAAAGCGGCCCAGGAGGTTTTGTTGGAGCGCACCAATGGCACTGTATAAACACCACTGCCCAGACTGGGATTTTGACTTAATTGATGATAGCTGCCCAGAGTTTGACGCTTGCACTTGTAAGATAGATAGTAGTGGTCAAACTGCAAAGTTTACTAGTGGCACTAGGGTACTAGTACTGCCAAATGGTATGGTGGCTACTGTCGTCAAACAGTGGTTGCACTATGACGGGTCGGAGAGCTTTTGGGGCAATATACTAGTAGAGTATGACGACGGCATTCGTGGTACTTGTCACATCTGGCAATTACAATATTTGGAGCAATAATAATGCGTTGGAGGTTTAGAACAAACTGGCGTGGGCAGCTAATATTACAGGTAGGCTGGCGAGAGCCTAAGCTCAATGGTTTGCCTGGTGATACTTATATTCGCTGGGCTGATGCAACTACAGAGGATTTGGGTCACTATTATGCTCAGCCCGGCCTAGCAAAGGATTAAAGTAATCAAACATGAAATTTATAGGACATCAACTAACACAAACAGTTTTTCTAGAAACTGAAGACGGAAAGAGTTATCGTACCGATCCTCTAGGCAAATACTGGGAATGTTTATACGGCGAAAGCTGGGAAAGTATATGGGGCTCAGAGGAAGAACGGTGTAAGACAGCCTACATGGCGTACCTAAGTACGCATCAACTACAAGACGACTAAATCATGCTAGAATGTTTAATTTTAGGCGACAGTATTGCCTTAGGTGTTGCACAGTTTCGCAGTGGTTGTGAAGTTCGTGCTAATGTAGGCATTAGTACTAGTGGTTGGCTAAAGCGTTATCAGCACACTAACCTAGCAGCTAAAACTGCCATTATTAGCCTAGGTGTTAAT
>Ga0214917_10000920_pt1 | contig 38448 bp, 27 predicted proteins | sample LL_1208_BB_MetaG_FD_177983 | JGI IMG/M metagenome (GOLD analysis project Ga0214917, IMG submission 177983) | Freshwater microbial communities from Lake Lanier, Atlanta, Georgia, United States - LL_1208_BB | ecosystem: Environmental > Aquatic > Freshwater > Lake | place: USA: Georgia | collected... | reverse complement strand
AGTGCCACCGAGAAATGCAGCATGATCGAGGCGTCACGGTAGCAATCCGTGGTGCAGGCCTGGCAGGGGTCACGCATCATCTTGTCGGGCGTGAAGTCCCAAACGGGGCAGATCGGCGCCTTCCAATCCTCGCAGCGCCACAGATCGTAATTCCAATCCATGTAGAAATACTTGTAACCGGCATGGCAGGTGAAGCGCTCCCCCTCGCCGGTCAGGCGCCGGCGCATATCGGCGATGCCCTGGCGCGGATTATGCACGGGGATGACCTCGCGGGTCTGCTCCACGCCATCAAAGGCGGCCAGCAGCTCGGCATTGGACATGTCCACCAGGTCACTATCCTCGGACCAGACGAGGGAGGATGAGCCCAGCGCCGCCCGGCGGGGATAGGAGAAGGTGACGGCGGCAAAGCCGAGTTCCTTCAGGAAATGCCCCAGCGCCCGGTAATCCGTCACCAGCCGGGTCATCGCGACGGAGGCAATGGGCGTGATGCCGAGCGCCGCCATGCGGGTATTGCTCTCGCGAATGCGTTCGCACACGCCCTTGAGGCCGCGGTTCTTCTCATGCGCGGAGGCATCTTCACTGTCGATCGAGATGAAGATGGTGGAAATGGAGGTGGCGGCGAGTGCGTCCAGCTTGCCAGGCAGCAGCCAGCCATTGGTCACCATGGTGGGCTGCACGCCCATATCGGTGGCCGTTTGCATCATCTCGGCGATGCGCGGGTGCAGCAGCGGCTCGCCCCCCATGAAGGTGACGAAGCGCACATTGGCCTGGGCCTTCATCAGGCCCAGGGATTCGGCGAAGCGCGAGGCGTCCATCGAGCGGCGGTCGGTCACGAAGCCCTTGTCATGGGCGAAATTGCAGAAGTCGCAGGTCGCATTGCACAGGTTGGTGACCGAGGCATTGAGGATGGCCGGGCCACCGCTGGGCACGAGGCTGAGCAGGTCCATCAGGCCGGAACGGGTCGCCGTCATGGGGAATCCTTCAAATCTGGGGCGGTGTTGCCCGAACTCGCCGGCAAAGCCAAGTGATAAGCGGGGCCAAGTGATAAGCGGGGCCAAGCGAGAAGCGGTTCTACTCCACCCGCAATGGGCGATAACCCTGGAAGGCGAAACCCTGGGAGACCATGCATTGGCGGCGCCAGCCGTCACGGGCATTGGCGTTCATGTCCACATCCTCCCAGCGCTCGGGGATGAAGCGCTCGGTGACGGTGCAGTATTCCCTGTAACCATCACGGCGGCAGTCGCGGTGACGCTCGACGCGCGCGGGGGCGGCAAGGCGGCGGATCATGGCGGGGGGCACCGCCATCGCGGCCTGGTGGCCGCATTGGGCATTCGCGGCATCGGCCTGTGCTTCGCTGACGCCGGGGCGGGTCCAGCGCTCCGCACAGCTGGTGGCCAGGAGCATAATCAGCAGCGCAATGTGTCTCATATTGCGAGAAGAGCATGGCGGCGTGGAAAAGTCATGCGGATGGGCGGCTCTCGGCGCGCTGCCAGGCCAGCAGCCCGGGCAGGCTGAACACCACCTCGCGCGAGCGGCGAACCAGCGCCACGGCCAGGGCTGCCGAGGCCGGAACCGCCACCAGAGCGGCCGCGCCGATGATCGCCCCCTCCTGCACCGCCAGGGCGCCTGGGAGAAGAAAACCAACATTGCGCAGCGCCTGGGCCAGCGCCTCGACCACCAGCGCATCAGCGAGGGTGATAGGGTGGCCCAGCAGCCAGAGCACGCCGGCGATTTCCACCGCCCCCAGCACCCAGGAAATGGTGTGGAACAGCATGGCGGCGGCCAGGCGGGGCCAATTGGCGTGCAGGGCTAGGATAGCGGCCTGAAAGTCGCGAATGGCATCCGGCCGGATGGCGGGCCAGCGGCGCGACAGTCGGGCGAGGCCGCGTTCGATGAGGCTGAGCGGCAGGCGGCGCTGCACCGCCACCATGGCCGCAGCCCCGGCGAGAGCAATGCCCAGCCCCGCCAGGGCAAAGCCTGCCAGGCCGCCCGTCTCGCGCCCCACCAGCAGCAGGGCGATGCCGGCCAGGGTGAAGAAAAGCTGGCTCACCGCCTCCAGCGTGATGTCCACCGTGGCGGTGGCGCCGGCCATATTGCCGGGCACTCCCTGCCTGGCCAGCAGCCGCGCCGCCGCCGCCTGGCCCAGAATGGCACCGGCGGGCAGCAGGGCATTGGCCGCCTCACGATACCAGCGCAGCGCCATCATGGTGGCGATGGCGGGCCGCTGCTCGGGCGGCAGCAGGGCCCGCCAGGCCAGCGCGGTGAAGAGGATTTGCAGCATATGCACCGCCGCCGAAATCGCCACCGCCAGCGGCAGATCGGCCAGGATGCGGGTGAGACCCGGAATTTCGGAGTAATTCAACGCGATGACGGCGCCCATCGCCAGGCTGCCCAGCAGCACGCCATTGAGCACGCCGCGGCGCCACCAGGGGGCGGCGGTGTTGGGGGCGCTGGGGGGGGGCTGCATCGGGCCGCGATACAAGCCGCAGCCCGGCCTTACAAGCCGCGCGGCATGGCCCGCAGCCCGCCCTTATGCGCCAAGGCGGAGGGGCGCCCGAGGGGCGGGTGGGGGGGCGGGCCGGGGCCTGGCATACTCGCCTTGGTCGAGGCCGGTATCGCGCGGCGTGCGCATGCCTGGGAATGGCGGCAACATTCGGGGCGGGCGGGCGTTACACCCTCACAACCCAGGATGCCACCACCATGTCCGACCTTCTTGCCATCGCCTATCCGACCGAGAGCGAAGCCGAGGCGGTGCGCGCCAGGCTGCTGGGGCTGCAGCGCGAATATCTGATCGAATTGGGTGATGCCGTGGTCGCGGTGAAGCAGCCCGATGGCCAGGTCAAGTTGAACCAATTATTCGAGCCTGTGGCGGCGGGTGCGGTCTCGGGCGCGCTCTGGGGCTCGCTGATCGGGCTCGTGGTGCTGATGCCGCTGGCCGGTGCCGCGCTGGGTGCGGCTTCGGGCGCGCTGGGCGGCAAGATGACCGATCTGGGGATCGATGATGCCTTCATGAAGGAGGCCGCCAAGGCGCTCGATGCCGGCCATGCCGCGCTGTTTCTGCTGATCCGCAAGATGACGACGGATAAGGTGGTGGCGGCATTGGCGGCCTCGGGCGGGGTGATCCTGCGCAGCTCCTTCGATGAAACGCGCGAAGAGGCGCTGCGGGAGGCTCTGGCCAGGGCACAGGCGGCGGTGAGTTCGGCGCCAAAGGCATAGGCATATCCCGCCAGCGGCCGCAGAGACTGCCATCGCACAGGACGCGCGAGACCATGCGGCCAGGTGCAGTCTGGAGCGCGGTGATGGCGGGGGGGGAAAGAGCGAAAGGGCTTTGCCCCTCGATCTTGTTTCCCCTCGCTATTCGTTTTTCAGCAGCCTGCTAGAACACGGCAATGGGCATTGGTTTCGAAATTCTGACGATCCTGCTGCTGGTCGGGCTGAATGGCATTTTCGCGATGAGCGAATTGGCCATCGTCTCCTCGCGCAAGACGCGGCTGCAGGCCATTGCCCGGCGCGGCAGCCCCGGCGCCATCGCGGCGCTGGCGCTGCAGGATGACCCGCAGCGCTTTCTGCCCACGGTGCAGGTGGGCATCACCATGGTGGGTATCGTCGCGGGCGTCTTCGGCGGCAGCGCCATTGCCGGCCCCTTGGGCGATGCGCTGGATGGCCTGCCCATGCTGGGCCACTTCGCGCATGAGATCGCCTTCACCCTTGTCGTCGTGCTGATCACCGCGCTCAACCTCGTGCTGGGCGAATTGGTGCCCAAACAGGTGGCGCTGCGTGACCCTGAGACCATCGCCATCATGGTCGCGCGCCCCATCGCCTGGCTGGCACGCTCCACAGCGCCTTTCGTCTGGGTGCTCTCCTCGCTGACCTCGGTCATCCTGCTCAGCCTGCGGCTCAACAAGCCGGCCGATCAGGGCGTGACGGAAGAGGAGGTGAAGGCCGTCGTCGCCGAAAGTGTCGAGACCGGCGCGCTGGAATCCGAGGAGCGGCACATGATCGAGCGCGTGCTCCGCCTGGCCGATAAGCCGGTGCGCGCGCTGATGACACCGCGCACCGAGGTCGCCTGGCTGGACCGCAATGCCGCGCCGCATGACATTGCCGCCGCCCTGCGGGCGCATGATGTGACGCGCTTCATCGTCGCCGATGCCAGCGTGGACCATGTGGTGGGCGTGGTCATCGCCAAGGATTTGTTGGACCAGATGCTGGAGGCCGGTTCGGGCGGCGCGCATAATCTTTCGCTGGGCCCCCTGCTCCGCCAGCCCATCGTGCTGCCCGATAGCCTGACCGCGCTGGATGCGCTGGAGCGCCTGCGCACCGACCGCATCGGCCTCGCCTTGGTGCTCGATGAATATGGCAGCTTCGAGGGCGTGGTCACCGCCTCGGACCTGCTGGAGGCGATTGTGGGTGAGCTGGGGCCGGCGCCGGAATCGCCCAAGCCCGGCACGCTGGTGCGCCATGATGGCTCCCTGCTGCTCGATGGCATGATGGCCTCGGACGAGTTGCGCGCCCGGCTCGACCTGCCCGAATTGCCGCATGCCGGCACTTATCACACGGTGGGCGGGCTGATGCTGGCGCTGCTGGGAAGGCTGCCGAAGGAGGGGGACCGCATCGTCTGGTCCGGCTGGCGCTTTGAGGTGCTGGATATGGATGGACGGCGTGTGGACAAGGTGCTGGCGCTGCGTGAGGAAGAGACGGCCTGAGGTTTTGCGCCGGGCGCTGCGTTGCGCGGACCGGATGGGCTGTGCCAGCCTGGGGGCATATTCTGGGGAGGATACAGCGCCATGAAGCGCCGCTCACTGCTTGCCACCGGCCTGGCCTTGCCCGCCCTCGCGCAACCCGCCTGGCCAGACCGGCCGATCCGCCTTGTTGTGCCCTTCGCCGGCGGCACCTCCACCGATATTCTGGGCCGGCTGATCGCGGGGCAGATCGCAGCGGGGCTGGGTGGGGCCGTTGTGGTGGTGGATAATCGCGCCGGGGCGGGTGGCACCATCGGCTCGCAGCATGTGGCGCAATCGCCAGCCGATGGCGCGACGCTGCTGCTCGGCACCATTGGCACCCATGCGGTGAACCCGCATCTCATGCCCAACCTGCCCTATGATCCGGCGCGCGATTTCACGCCCATCATCGCTCATACCAAGACCAAGATGCTGCTGGTGGTGCGGCCGCAGCTGGGCGTGCGGGATATGGCGGGATTTTTGGCCCTGGCGCGCAGCCGGCCGCTCTCCATCGGCACCTCGGGCACCGGAACGGCGGGCCATCTGGCCCAGGCGCTGCTGAGCGAGGCGACCGGCGTGGCCGTCACCCATGTGCCCTATCGTGATGGTGGCAGGGCGGTGACCGATCTGCTGAGCGGCACGCTGGATGCGATGTTCTACCACACCCAATTCGTCCGGCCGCATATCGAGGCCGGCACCATTCTGGGCCTGGGCATCACCGGGGCCGCGCGCAGCCCCTTGCTGCCCGCGGTGCCCACCTTCGCCGAAGCCGGGCTGCCGGGGATCAATATCGAGGCCTGGTGGGCGATCTATGCGCCGCCCCGCCTGCCCGCTTCCATCACCCAGCGGCTGAATGCCGTGCTGAACGCGGCGCTCGCGCAGCCCGAGACCATGGCGGCGCTGGACCGCAATGGGTTGGAGCCGATGGGCGGCTCACCCGAGGAGCTGGCGCAGTTTCAGGCGCGCGAATTGGCGCTGTGGCGCGAGGTGGTGCGCCGCGCCAACATCACCGCCGAGGGATGAGCTTGCGCGGGGGGCGCGGCGGCGACAAGCTCCGCCCCATGCGCACCCTCATCCGAAACGCCGCCTGGTCCGTCCTGTGGGATGGCCAGGCCCATGCCTATGCCCGTGGCCGCGATATCCTGCTGGAAGGTGGCCAGATCACCTCCATCACGCCCCATGCCGCCGCCCCCTTTGATGGCGAGGTGATCGACGCCGCGGGCATGCTGGTGCTGCCCGGCCTCGTGAATATCCACTCCCACCCCACCACCGAGCCGGGCATGCGCGGGGTGCGCGAGGATCACGGCGTGCGGGAGCAGCAAATGTGCGGGCTGTTCGAACGCAGCCAGGCCTATGGGCTCGATGAGGCGGGGCGGGAGGCGGCGATGCGCCTGGCCTATGCCGAATTGATGGCCGCTGGTGTTACCTCGCTGGTGGATCTCTCGGCGCCGTTTCCGGCCTGGCTGCGGGTGATGCGTGATAGTGGCCTGCGGGTCTGGGCCGGGCCTGGCTTCGCCTCGGCACGCTGGGGCATGAGCGCGCCGCAAACCGTCACATGGAGTTGGGATGCACAGGCCGGCCAGCGCGGTTTCGCCGCTGCCCAGGCCTTGATGGATGAGGCCGAGGCCGAGGCTTCCGGCAGGCTCTCCGCCATCGTCTTCCCCGCCCAGATCGACACGGTGGAGGAGGAGTTGTTGCGCGAAGCCGCCGCACTGGCGCGCGCCACTGGCCGCCCCTTTACCACCCATATCGCCCAGGCGGTGGTGGAGGTGCGCGAGATCATCCGCCGGCATAATCGCACGCCCATCCAATGGGCCGCCGAGATCGGCCTGCTCTCGCCCACCACGGTGCTGGGGCATTGCATTTTTCTCGATGAACACCCCTCCATCGGCTGGCATTCGCGCAGTGACCTCGGGCTGCTGGCCGAACATGGCGTTGCGGTGGCGCATTGCCCCACCCCCTTCGCCCGCTATGGCGAGCATTTGAAGGATTTCGGCGCCTATCGCGCGCGTGGCGTGCGGATGGGGATGGGCACGGATTGCGCGCCGCATAATCTCATCGAGGAAATGCGCCTCGCCATCATCCTCGCCCGCAATGCGCGGCGGGATTTGGCGGCGGCCGATACCGCCATGGTCTTCCATGCCGCAACCGCGGGCGGCGCCGATGCGCTGGGCCGGCAGGATCTGGGCCGCCTCGCGCCGGGCATGGCGGCGGATCTTGTGCTGGTGGATTGCGCCCACCCGATGATGATGCCGGCGCGCGACCCGCTGCGCTCCTTGGTGCATCACGCCGCCGACCGCGCGGTGAAGCGGGTGATCGTGGGCGGTGAGACAGTCTTCGCCCATGGCCGCCCCACAAGGCTGGATGTGGGCGAGGCGGCAGGTATTCTGATGGAATCCCAGGCCCGCGCCCTGCGCAATGCGAAGGATCGTGACTATCTCGGCCGCGATGGCGATAGCATCACGCCGCTTAGCCTGGGGTGGATGCCATGACCTTCTCCATCCTCGGCCATTGCCCGCGCAGCGGCCAATTCGGCGTGGCCACCACCACCTCGGGATTTGGCGTCGGCGCGCGGGTGCCTTGGGCGCGGGCGGGCATCGGCGCTGTGGCCACCCAGCACCGCACCGACCCGCGGCTGGGGCCGCGCGGGGTGGCGCTGCTCGCCTCGGGCTGCTCGGCGGCGGAAACGGTGGCGGCCCTCGTGGCCTCCACCCCCGATCATGGCTTGCGGCAGATCGGCGTGATGGACCGCAGCGGCGCCACCGCCTTCTTCCATGGCGCGCGGGTCAAACCCAGTTTTGGCGCGGTGCAGGGGCCGGGGATGCTCGCATTGGGCAATATTCTGGCGCATGAGGCGGTGCTGCCGGCCATTGCCGCCGCCTTCGCCGCCCACCCCGAGCACCCGCTGGCCGAGCGGCTGATCTGCGCGCTCGAAGCCGGTGAGGCTGCGGGCGGCGAGCATGGCGCCATTCTCTCCGCAGCACTGCTGGTGGTGGAGCGGGAGGATTTCCCGCTGGTCGATATCCGGGTGGATCGCAACGTGGCACCCTTGGGCGAGTTGCGCTCGCTCTGGGCGGAATATGCGCCGCAGAGCGCGCTATATGTGGCGCGGGCGGTGGACCCGGAGAGTTGCGGGCCCTGAGAGGAGGCGGGTGGCGCCAGCGCCGGCCTCAACTCGGCCGGCCGCGGCCTTCCGTATCACCGCCATGCATCGCCATTTTCATCAGCGTGAGCATCATCTGGGTGCGATCCGCCGGCAGCGGCGCTTCCAGCAGCGCCTGCTTCTCGGCCACCGCAAAGGGACAGAGCATGCTCAGCGTGGTGACCAGCATGCCCTCCGGCGTTTTCTCGACCGCCTCCCAGTTCACATCCATGCCCTGGAGTTGAAAATACGGCCGCAGCACCGCATGCAAGGCCTCGCGCGGGATGGATTCAGCCGTCGGCAGCGGGGCGAGATCATTGTGATAAGGGTTATAATCCACCCGCATGCGGCGATAGCCGCGCCGCATCTCCTGCTCCTCCAGCACGCGGAAGCGCATGATGCCGGTCAGCGTGATGAGGAAGCGGCCATCCTCGGTCTCTGAGAAGGAGGATAGTCGGCCGAGGCAGCCCACCGAATAAATCGCCGTGCCGCGTTCACCGCGCGGGCGGCTGTCATCGCCCTGCATCATGCCCAGCATGCGCCCGCCCGCCAGGCCATCCTCGATCATGGCAAGGTAGCGCGGCTCGAAGATATTCAGCGGCAGGCGACCATGCGGCAATAGCAGTGCGCCGGCCAAGGGAAAGACCGGGATGGTCTCCGGCAGATCATCCACCAGCACAGGGGAATGCGTCACCCTATTTGAACAGCAGGCCGGAGAGGGCGCGGCGGGCCTTCAGGGTGGCAGGGTCGGTCATGCCCCAGGCCTCGAAGAATTTCAGCAATTGCATGCGCGCCGCCTCCTCATTCCAGGCACGGTCGAGCTTGATCGAGGCCAGCAGGGTCTCGGCCGCGCGGGCGCGCTCATCCATGGCATTGAGAGCGATGGAGAGTTCGATAGCCGCTTCATGGTCGCTCGGGTCGGCCGCCAGCCGCGCCTCGAAGCCGGCCAGGCCTGCCTGCGCCTCACGCCCCGCCTGGGCCAGTTCGATCTGGCTGCGCACGGCGGCGATCTCAGCATGGCCGGCGATTTTTGGTGCGGCCGAGGCCAGCACCTCCAGCGCCTGATCCTCCTCGCCCAAGGCCAACAAGGCGCGGGCCAGGCCGGCCAGGGCCTCGGCATTCTCGGGCTCCTGCTGGGCGAGGCCGGCGAAGAGTTCGAGCGCGCCCTGGGCATCGCCCTGTTCGAGCAGCGCCTTGGCCTCGGCCAGCAACTCAGCACTGGGCATCTGCCCGCCGGCCACCTTCAGCAAGTTTTCGACGAATTTCTTGATCTCGCTCTCGGGCAGCGCGCCTTGGAAGATATCGGCAATCTGCCCCTGCCAAAAGGCGGCCACGGTGGGTACGGATTGCAGCGGCAGGCCCAGCTGGGTGAGTTGGGCGACCAATTGCCGGTTCTTGTCGATATCGATCTTCACCAACCGCACCCGCCCGCCGGCGGCGCGCACCACGCGCTCAATCGCCGGGGTCAGCGTCTTACAGGGGCCGCACCAGGTGGCCCAGAAATCGACCAGGATCGGCACCTCGCGCGAGGCTTCGATGACATCCTGCATAAAGGTGCGCTGGTCACCATCACGCACGGGATCAGGGCCGGAGGGCGAGGCTGCGTCGAGAATCACGTTCATTCTGCAAGGTTCCTGGCGAGGCGTTCACTTGGTGTGTGCATGGAATAGGGCAAGAGGGCGCCCCCCGGCAACGCGCCGTTAACCCCTGGGCGCCAAAATCCCGCCACAGAGCAGCCGCAAGCCCGCCCCGCTTCCCTGCCAGAACCCCTGACAGAACGGCGCATTGGAAAGATATGCCTCATGGCCCTGCTGAGATTCCTGCCCCTGCCCCTGCGCCGCTGGCTGATGTACCGGCCGGAGCGGCGATATATGCGCGGGCGCGGCTAGTTGCCTGCTGAAAGACGAAACGCTAGGGACAACAAGATCGAGGCGCTTTGCCCCTCCAGCACCCCAGCAGGAGAGGAGCCCTCTCGCTCTTTTCCTTCGCCATCAGCGTTTTGCGGAAGCCTGTCTGCGCATGATGGGTTGAGGCGAAATCACCAAAAACGTTGAACCACGCGACGTGAATGGAGCAAAGCGTCGCGCGGACTAGCCTTCCGCGCAGCGTCGCGCAATGCTGCCCCTTCTTGGAGGGGAAACACATGGAATTGGGTATTGCCGGCCGCACGGCCATCATCTGCGCGGGTTCCAAGGGATTGGGCCGCGGCTGCGCCACCGCTCTGGCGCGGGAGGGTGTGGCGATCTTCATCGCCGCCCGTGGCGCCGATGCGCTGGAGGCCACCGCCAAATCCATCCGTGACGATACCGGCGCGCGGGTCACCACCGTGCAGGCCGATGTGACGACCGAGGCCGGCCGCGCCGCCCTGCTCGCCGCCTGCCCCGCCCCCGATATTCTGGTGACCAATGCCGGCGGCCCGCCGCCGGGTGAATTCACGCAGTTCAGCCTCGATGATTGGCGCCGCGCGGTGGAGGCCAATATGATCACGCCCATCGCGCTGATCGCCGCCACCATCCAGGGCATGATGGGCCGCGGCTTTGGCCGGGTGGTGAATATCACCAGCTATACGGTGAAGATGCCCATCGGTTCGCTGGAACTCTCCAATGGTGCCCGCGCGGGGCTGACCGGCGCGGTCGCCTCGCTCGCCCGCCGCGCAGCGCCGCATAATGTGACCATCAACAACATGCTGCCCGGCCCCTTCGAAACGGACCGGGTGCGCAGCAACTGGACCCGGGCTGCCGAGGTGAGCGGGCGCAGCATGGAGGATGTGGCCAAGGACAGCGTGCGGAGCATTCCCGCCCGGCGCCTGGGCACCACCGAGGAATTCGGCGCCACCTGCGCCTTTCTCTGCTCCGCCCATGCCGGCTTCATCACCGGGCAGAATATCCTGCTCGATGGCGGCGCCTATCCGGGGTTGATGTGATGCGCCGCTGCCTCGCCCTGCTCACGCTGCTGCTGGCCGGCCCCGCCCTGGCCCAGTTTCCGGAGCGCAGCATCACCCTCGTCGCCGCCGGCGCCGCGGGTGGCCCGACCGATACCATCACCCGCATCCTGGCCGATGCCATGGCGCCGCATCTGGGCCAGGCGGTGGTGGTGGAGGCCATTGGCGGCTCCGTGGTGGGCCCCGGGCGCGTCGCCCAAGCCAGGCCGGATGGCTATACGCTGCTGGTCAATAATATCGGCATGGCGGCGAGCGCCACCCTGTTCCGCCGCCTGCCCTATGATGTGCCGAACGCCTTCGCGCCGCTCGGCCTCGTCTCCGAGGCGGCGATGACCATCGTCACCCGCCCGGGCTTTCCCGGGCCTGACCTTGCGGGGGTAATGGCCACGCTGAAGGCGCGCGGCGACGCCATCAACATGGCATCGGCCGGGATTTCCAGCGCCTCGAATCTTTGCGCCTTGCTGGTGCAGCATGCCGCCGGGGCGCAGGCGACCGTGGTGGTGTTTCGCGGCACAGCCCCCGCCATCACAGAAATGATGAGCGGGCGGCTCGATATCCTCTGCGACCAGGCAACCAATACGGTGCCCTATATCCGGGACAACCGGGTGGTGCCCTGGGGCGTCTCCAGCCCTGCCCGCCTGGCTGGACTGCCGAATGTGCCAACCACGGCGGAAGCGGGCTTTCCCTCCATTGCCATGTCCACCTGGCATGGGCTCTACGCCCCGGCCGGCACGGCTGAGGCGGTGCAGGAGCGCCTCTCCGCCGCGCTGCGGGCCGCGCTGCGCGAGGAACGCCTGCGCCGCCGCTTTGCCGACCTGCTGACCGATGTGCCCGATGAGGCCCGCGCCACCACCGCCTTCCACACCCGCTTCCTGCGCGAGGAGATCGACCGTTGGCGGCCGATCATCCAGGCTGCAGGACAATTTGCCGATTGAACCAGGACACACTCATGCCCAGCATCGAGATCGACGGCTTTCCCATTGCCTATGCCGAGGCCGGCCAGGGCGTGCCCCTGGTGCTGGTGCATGGCACCTTGGGTGACCAGCGCAGCTTCGCCCGGCAGATGGAACCGCTGGGTGCCGCCTATCATGTGATGTCGCTGAGCATGCGGCATTGCTGGCCGGGCAGCTGGTTCGAGGGCGGCGATTTCACCATCGACCGCCATGTGGCCGATGTGGCGGGGTTCATCACCGCCCTGGACCAGGGGCCGGTGCATGTGCTGGGCCATTCGCGCGGCGGGCATATCGCCTTTCGCCTGGCCGAGCGCCACCCGGAACTGGTCCGCGCGCTGGTGCTGGCCGAGCCGGGCGGGGAATTGGATGAAAGCCTGGGCGGTGCGCCCGCCGCCGGCGCGCAGGCCGGCAGCTTCGCCGCGGGGGCAAAGCTGATTGCCGCAGGCGATATCGAGGGCGGGCTGCGGGTGATTGCCGAATATACCGGCGGGCCGGGGGCGTGGGAAAAGCGGGCGGAACACCGCAAAGCGCTCAGCCGCGACAATGCCCGCACCCTGTTGGGGCAGATGGATGAGCGGCGAAAGCCCTATTCGCGGGCGGCGGCGGAACGGATCAAGGCGCCGTGCTTGCTATTGGGTGGGGCGCAAAGCCAGCCGAATTTCGGCAAGATCATCGCAGCGCTGATGACGGCCATGCCCGATATGCGCAGCGCGGTGATACAGCGCGCCACGCATAGCCTGAATGAGGATAACCCCGGCGATTTTAACGCCGCCGTGCTGGAATTCTTGCAGGGGCGCTGAGGGGGAGGCTGCAGCGGCCCGTGCTCAGCGCTCGCGCATGGCGTGTCGGACGGCCTGTATGATCGGGTTGGTCAGATAGACGAGGGCGGTGCGCTCGCCAGTCGCGATCATCACATCCGCGGGCATTCCGGGGATGAGGCGGCGCTCACCGAGCAATAGCCGGCTCGATTCATCGAGAATGATACGGGATTTGTAATAGGGGGCGCCGGTGCGCTCATCCACCAGCCGGTCAGCCGAGACCTGGATGACGGTGCCTGTCAGCGTCGGAATGGTGCGCTGGACCAGGGCGGGAAAGCTCACCGTCGCCGTTTGACCGACCAGGACCCGCTCAATATCCGTGGGGTTCAATTGCGCCTCGACCACCAGCGTGTCCTGGTCCGGCACAATCTGCATGACGGTGCGGCCTGGGGGGATGACACCGCCCACGGTAAAGACCGACAGGCCGACAACAACGCCATCAGACGGTGAGGTCAGATCGAGGCGGCGCATGGTGTCTTCTGTCGCCGTGAGGCGTTCTTGCAACTCGAAGATCTGGTTTTGCACAGTTTGCAGGCTGCCGGCGACCTCCTCGCGAAAACTATGGGTCAGTTGCAGGATTTGCAGCTGCGCCTCGCCAATGGCCTGCTCGCTGCGGGCCACGGCGGCGATCTGCTCGCCGCGCTCACCATCCAGCCGGGCGACCTCGCGTTCCAGCGCGAAGACCCGCACCATGGGTGCGAAACCTTGCGTCGCCAGGGCGCGCACACCGCTCAACTCCTGGTTGATCAAGGTGATCTGGCGGACACGCGCAGCGCCTTGTGCGTTCAGCCCGGCCATTTGTTCCTGAAACTGGGCAATACGCCGGCGCAGAATCAGGATTTGCCCGTCAAGCGCCGCCCGTCGGGCGCTAAAGACCTGCTGCTGGCTCGCCAGGGCTTCGGCGACGGCCGGCTCGGCGGCGCGGGAGGCTAGCAAGTCAGGCGAGACAATCCGGGGTGCGCCCTCCTGCTCGGCGCGCAGCCTGGCCTGCAAAATCAGCGCCGCATCAAGCTGGCTGCGCACGATGCCCAGTTGCGATGCCGCGCGGACGGGGTCGAGGCGCATCAGCACATCGCCCGCCTTCACCATATCCCCATCGCGGACCAGGATTTCGGCCACGATGCCACCATCCAGATGCTGGACATCCCGCCGGCTGCTCTGCACCACGATGGTGCCCTGCGCGGTGGCGGCGCTATTGAGCGGCGCCATGGCGGCCCAGCCACCAAACCCGACAAAGGTGACCAGAATAACCGCCACGCCGAAGATGATCACGCCCAGGCTATTCCTGGGCGCGGGTTTCAAATCCTCCGCCTCATGCAGATGGTCGGCCTCCAGGCGGATGAGATCTTCCTTGTCCGATGGTTTTTTCGCGCCTGCCTGCGATGCCTGCAACATCCTGGCCTGACCTAACCGCCGCTCTGCGCCATGGGATTGGGCATTGAATGCGCCACAACGGGGCGGGTGAATTGGGCCAGGACTTCTGCCCGCGGCCCAAACACGGCGATTTGGCCATCCCGCACAACCATTATTTTATCCACATTGATCAGTACGCTGGGTTTATGGGCGATAATCACGACAGTCTTGCCGGCGGCTTTGAGTTGGCGGATGGCGTCGATCAGCGTGGCCTCGCCCTCATCATCGAGGTTGGAATTCGGCTCGTCGAAAATCAGCAGGGCGGGGTCACCATATAGCGCCCTTGCCAGGCCCATTCTCTGCTTTTGCCCGCCGGATAACTGGCCGCCCGCCTCGCCAATGGGCGTATCGTAGCCGGCGGGAAAGCGCAAAATCATGTCATGGACGCCGGCGCGGCGCGCCGCCTGCACCACCGCCACCGCATCGATCTCACCAAAGCGGGCGATATTCTCCGCGATTGTGCCGTCGAATAATTCAATATCCTGCGGCAGATAGCCGATATAGGGGCCTATCCGGTCACGGGGGATGGTCGCGATATCCGCGCCATCCATGCGGACCTTGCCGGAAATGGCCGGCCACACGCCCACCATCAGCCGTGCGATGGTCGATTTGCCGGCGGCGGAGGGGCCGATAATGCCAATCGCCTCGCCAGCCTCGATGGTGAAACTCACGCCGCGCAAGGTGGGGAGTTGCGCGCCTGGCGGCACGGCAAAGGCATTTTCCAGGCTGATCTGGCCGGTGGGGGGCGGCAGATCCATCCCGCTTCGCCGCGGCGGCACGGTGCGGAAGAGGTCTTCAAGGCGGCGATAAGCCAGCCTAGCGCTGACAACCCCACCCCAGCCGCCCACCGCCAGGTCAATCGGCGCCAAAGCCTTGCCACCGATGATCGAGCTGGCGATCATCATGCCAGGGGATATTTCGCCCTTGATCGCCAGATAGGCCCCGCCACCCAGCAGCGCCGTTTGCAAGGTGTTGCGGAGAAACTTGCTGAGGCCGGAGAGCAAGCCGGCCCAATCACTCGCCTGGGCCTGCAGCGCCAAAACCCGGTCATGCCTTTGCAGCCACCGGGCGCGGATGGCCCGCAGCATGCCCATTGCCTCCAGAGCCTCGGCATTGCGCAGGCTGGTCTCGGCAAAATAGGTGCCGGCGATGCTGTCGACACTGGCGCGCTCGAGCTTGCGGCGCGTCAGCAATTCGGAGGCGATGGCCATCGCCAACATGATGGCGCCGCCGATCAGCGTGATCATCCCCAGCAATGGGTGCACAAAATACAGAAAGATCAGAAAGACCGGTGCCCAGGGAATATCGAAGAAGACGAAGAGCCCCGCCCCCGTCATGAATTGCCGCACGGTGTTGAGATCATTCAGCGGCTGCGCCCGATGCGCCCGGGGTAGCCTGAGTTGGCGCTCAAACACCGCAGTGAAGAGGCGGCTGCTCATCTGATGGTCGAAATACGCGCCCACCCGCACCAGCACCCGCGAGCGAACGATCTCCAGCAATCCCATCATCAATAACAGGGCCACGGCGATCAATGTCAGCAGCCACAAGGTGTTTTCGCTGCGGCTGGTCAATACCCGATCATAGACCTGCATCATGTAGAGCGGCGAAATCAGCAGCAATATATTGATGAAAAAACTAAACCCCATGGCCGCAAATAGCGGCCCCCGGCAGCGATCAAGCGCTATTCGCAACTCTGATTTAGCCAGTTTTGCCACGTTAATTTCCGTAATGAATAATTGCGCGACACAGATGAAAAATATAGGCCCGAAAACCGAAGGCCCACCCAAGGCGTTCAGGCCTTGGGTGGATGCGCCCTTACGGAGGTCACGCCACGCCCAAGGCCCGCAGCATCGGCATTTGCTTATCGAGGAAAGCCTGCGCCTGGGTGGTGAGTTCGGCGATATTCTCCTCTGGGGTTTCCAGCGCCTTGCCATCCTTCATGATCCGCTGCCCCTGGGCGGCGAGCACACCCCAGCAATGATTGGCCCATTCCGCCGGCGTTCTCATGCCAAGCTGCGCGGCTTTGAGGAACAATTGCTGAAAACGCGCCACCGCCACGCCGCCGCCGGTGACGGGGCTGGCCAGGAAGCTCATGTCATTGCTGCCACGGGCCTTGTCCTGCAGATGCGCATTGATCGTTTTGCTGGTTTTGCCGGCCGCGGCGGTGTCTTGCTTCGATTGCACCGGCGCCACATGGCCCGCGCCGATCAAGATCATGCAGGCTTGGGCTATTTGCTGGAAATTCAGCCCCTTCGGCCGCAATGCCACTTCCAATTGGCCAAGGCTGCGCGGTTGGTGGTCTGCCATCAAATCGAGGATGGGGGCGTAGATATCCTCCTTCAGCGACACCTCGCCCAAGGCGCCCTTCACCTTGAGCAAGATATCCGGGCGGTAGGCGGTGAGAACGACGCGCTGTGCGCGCATGGTTTCCGCCTGTTCCAGCGGCGAGAGCTTTCGCGCCCCCTTCACCCAGTAATCCTTGCGGAATTGCTGGTTCACCATGAAGTCGCGCACGCTTTCGCGGTACATCGCATCCGGCACCTCGGCCAGAAAGGCCTGCTGTTCCGCGCTCAGATTCAGCGCATCGACATGGTCCAGATAATTGGCCGAGCAGGCATATTGCAGCTTCGCCGGTTCGAGCCACTGCGCCATGGTGGCGAAATGCATCGGGTGCCAATCCCGGTTGAAATATTCATGCGCCAGATAGTGCCGGTTATGCGCCTTCATCTGCTGCAGCCGCTCACCCACCAGCGGGTTGGCGCGCAGGAAGGCGGGGTTGGTGGCGAGGAATTTTTCGGCGAAATCGAGCGCGCCATCGATGCGGCTGATAATGCCGCGGCCTTCACTGCCCAGCACTTCGGCATGCTCGGTCATCAGGTGGCGCATGGGCGCGAAGGCGGCCCAGCCTGGCAGGGTGTTGTAGGAGATATACAGCACGCCGCCCACGCGCAGCTTGCGGCGGATGAAATCCACAATCACCGCGCGATTGGCGTCAGAAATCCAGGACCAGATGCCGTGCAGGCCAATGCAGTCGAATTCCGGCAGGTCCGGCCGGGCGCAGAAATCGGCGAAGGCCTCGTCAAACAGCTTGACCGAGGCGCCGGAGGCCACGGCCAGTTCCTGGGCGAAGCCGGCCTGGGCGGGGTTGAAATCCGTGCCAAACCATTGCGCGTTGGAGGCGGCGGCGTGGATATTGGCTGAGAGGCCCTGGCCGAAGCCCAATTCGCAGGCCGTGGTGAAGTTGGGGCAGGCTAGGCCGTTGTTGAGGAACGCCATCCGCGCCCGCAGCGGGTTCAATTCCGTATAATAGCCATAGGTATAGCCAATATCGGCGACGTAGCCGGCCGTCCAATCAGTCATTTGCGTCCCTGTCATTTTCGCCACTGGCAGCGAACCCAGCTCTGTTCTAACAAATGCTTGCCTAACCCCGCAAGACACAGCGACCGGCGCAGGTTGCGGCGCTGAGTATCAGCCAGTGCCACCGGCACCGGTAGGGCGCCGCGCAGTCCATTTCTCGCCACTGCAACCGAATTGACCATGTTCATAGCCCCGCATCATTGGTGCCTGCAAGGCCAACAGCACTATCATTCCGTGGAAAATACATTTTCATACAATAAAACTGAGAATGACAACACAACAACATGCGCATGACTGCAGTCTGCGCGATGATTTTCGAAATTACAGGTGGTTTTGATGATATCATTCACTGGGAATGATGTGATGCGGTTGGCGGATATGGTGGGCATCAGAGGCCCGGCCATGCGCAGCGCCGCGGTTTTCTGGCAGTGGCGGCAACCATCCGGAACCTGCCCTGCTGGGCAGGTTCCGTCGGTTTTCCGCGAAGTGGGCGGGGAGAAGCCTCCCCCCGCCCCAGTACACCATTCCTGAAATCGATCAGGCGAAGGTGATCAAGCCACCGGTGATGGCAGTCGTGCTGGCCGCAACATAACCCACGAGGATCACGGTTTCATAAGCAACGGCCTGGGCAGAGGTGTTGGTGTCATAGGTGACAGCCGTGTCGGCGCCGGCAGCGCCATAGGTGAAGACGCCGTTTGTACCGTCGTAAGTACCGCGGGCGAAGTTCACAAAGTTATCCGTACCGGCCAAGTTGGTAGCAGTCAGGTTCACCGCAGGCGTAAAAGTGGCCAACTGGAACTTATCGCCAGCCGCGACGCCGCGGACGATATCAAACGTGCTGGTCAATTCGGAGGTCTGGTTCGTCGTGGCGGTGTTGACACCTGAGTTGGTGGCGGGGGACGGCAAAGCTACGTTCTGGAACGTGGCAGTCGTGCCCGAGAGCGTGATGCTATCCGCACCCGCGCCACCCCTGATCACATCCGCACCACCGCCGCCGACGATGACATCGTTGCCCGCGCCACCCACGATGGTGTCGGCACCGCTACCACCGGTGAGGGTGCTGCCTTCGGCCGAGGAACCGATGATGACGTTGGTGCCGGCATAAGCCGTGATGGTCACGGCCTTCAACGCAAGCGCCGCGTCGATCACATCGCCACCCGTAGAAGTGCCTTTAATGGTCGAGGCAGCTGCCAGGGCGCCGGTGGCCCAGGTGAAGCCTGTCCCGACTGGCGTCGGGCCTGCCGCCACCGTGCCAGCCGTGTTGGTCACTGCCGAGGCATCCACCGAGGTCACGGTGGTGTCGGTGTTCGTCAGCGTTAAGCCGGCATTGCCGGTGATGACCACGGTCTTCAGCGCCGCGTCCACAAGGGTCAAGGTGTTGACTTGCTTGGTGGTATCGGTGTCGACCAGCGAGATGTTCACCGTCTCGACGTCTGCCGCGGTCACCGAACCAGCCGTCAGGGGACCGGCGCTGGTGAGCGAGAGGTTCAGCACATCCGCCGTGCCAGTCGCCGCATTGGTCACGCCAACAGTGTAGGCAGTGCCAGAACCGGTGAGGGTCAGTGTGCCGCCAGAGGCCAACTTATTCAGCGTCAGGCCATTGCCGCCCGATGTGCTTGCCTTGGTGTAGTTGCCAAGCACTGCGAGGTCGATGGTCTGGCTGGTGGCGCCAGTCAGGGTCAGGTTGTCGAAGCCCGTCACCAGGCCGGCAAATGTGCTGTCGGCGCTGGCGACGGCTGCGGCGGACGCGGCAATGGACAGCGTGTCTGTACCGTCACCACCGCCCACCGCCGCAGTCACGGTGTTCACTCCGAGGACGAAGGTGTCATTGCCGGCGCCCAGGGAGATCGCCTTTGAGACGTTGCCAGAGCTGGTTACCTTATCCACGCCCGCACCACCGGTGAAGGTGGCCTTGGTGGCATCAATGGTCACGGTGCTGGTGCCAGTCGTCGCCGAGGTGTCGACGCTGGTGACGGTGGTGGGGGTGGCCTGGGTGAAATTGGCCGTCAGGCCAACGGTACCCGACACCGCCACAGTCTTCAGGGCGCTCAGGCCAGAGGTGGAGGTCAGCGTCAGAGCCTTGCTGCCAGCCACATTCAGGGCCGTCGCCGCGCCAAACGTGATGTTCGACAGGGTCGAATCCTCCCCCGTCGTGGTCACATTCAGCGTGGTGTAGATGTCGACATCATCGAGGGCGCCGGTGGTCTGGCCATTGATGGTGAGGCCGAGGGTCTTGATGGTCGAGTCGATATTGTTGATGATAACGTTGTTGCCACCACCGGTAACGCTCAGATTGGTCAGGACCGCGGAAGTCACACCGACCGCGCCGGCGCCTGAGATCGCAACCGTGGCCAGCTTTTGCGTTGCAACGGTCGCCTCGTCAGTAATGGTTGTCGTCGTAGCACCAGTGATGGTGGCTGAGGTCACGTTGCCAGCCGTGATGAGCTCCACGGGGGCTGCCGTGCTCGACACGGTCACGTTCGCCGTCGTGAGGCCTGCCCAGGCCGAGACGTCGGCCGTGGTGGACCCGGCGACGTTGGTGGTGAAACGCGAAAGGTTGAGGACTTCGACGTTCTTGACCGTGTTACCCAAGGCTGAGAGTACAAACGCACCGTTGCCGTCGATATTCATGTTGTAGGTGTCGGTGCCAGCGCCACCGTCGATGGAGTCACCAAACGAGGGGGTCCTGGCTTGGGAATCGGCATACTCAATGAACGTATCGTTGCCGCTTCCGCCGGTGATCTGGTCGTCGCCGGTAGTGAGCGTATAGGTCGTGCCCGGCACCACAGTCAGCGCATCAACCGAGGCTGCCACGCCGGCAATGGCCGTCGCTGCGGTTGCCTGGCTGGTCACGCCGGAGACATAGGTGCGCGCGAGCGTGGCGGCCGTGCCGCCGCCGGCGAGGGCCAGGTTGGCGGCGGCATCCGCCAGCAGCTCTGTGCTATAGGCGTCCATCGCCACCAGCTTGGACTGGGCGGGGAGCTTGTAAGCGTCAGGCACGTTGGTCGCGCCGAGATAGCTCTTGAAGATCGTCCAGGCGGCGGTTTCCTTGGTGATGGTGCCGTTGGTGATCAGATTGCCCCAAGCGGTCTGCTCGAAGGTAGAGGCACCGAAGCCAAAAATGTTCTGAAAAATGTCGTTGACCAGCGCCGAGGGGCTGTCACTGGTGCTGAACACGCCTTCCGCCACGGCGGCGTTGTAAAAGGCGGTTTGCAGCGCCACGGAGGGCTGGCTGCCATTCAGCAGGTTGGCGGTGGAGCTGGCCCATTGGGAATCAAGGGTGCGGCCCATGAAGACCAGCGCGAGTTGCTGGGCAATAGCTTTTGACATGAAAATCTCTCCTGTTGGATGGATAAGGGGTTAGTGGTTTCGGAAAGCCGCGAGGGCTGGGGCGGTTGAGTCATGCTGCAAAGGATTGCAAACGGGCCGAAGACCTTTGAGAATCTTGTCCAATTCGCAGCCGTCACGCATGAATTTTCTCCTCGGCGATCACGCATAGGCATTCCGAATCCGGATGTCGTGTAAGAGTTACTATACACCGCCATCCTAGGTGGCAAGGCGAAAAACCGCCCCAAGGCTGTTTTTCGCAAAGGCTGCGGGCGCACTCCGCACCGGCTACACCTTTGCCGTGGATTTGTTGGCCAATTGCTGGCCGCCTGGCGGGGTGATGCCCCCTCCGCTTCCGGGGCGGTAAAAATTTGGCGGGGCCAGGGGCGATTTTGTGCTGGCTATTGGGCGAGGGGTGACTATATAGTAACTCGTTAACTCCTACCCACCCACGCCCAACGGATCCCCTGCATGTACGCGCACCCACAGCATAATGGCGGAGACACGGCCAAGCTGCTTCGCCGCGAGGCCGGGCTATGGCTCAAGGAGATGCGCGAAGCTCGCGCCCTGTCACAACGCGATATCGCCGCCCTCGTCGGGGTCGATTATTATACCTTTGTGTCGCAGATAGAATCGGGGCGTGGCCGCATCCCGCCGGACCGTTATGAGGCCTGGGCCCAGGCGCTGGGTTTGGATGTCCGCCATTTTGTCCGCACATTGCTGCGCTTCTATGACCCGGTCACTTATGCGCTGCTCTTCCCTTCCGAGTTGCCGGTGCCGGCCAATTCGGTTTAAAAGGAAGGATTAACTCCGTCAGGGCGCGAGGATTTCGTTAGAATGGGCGCAGCAGTTCTTCCGTTCGTCCCGCGGCGCTCAGCGTCACGCTGGCAGGTTGACGAAATTGCCGAGTGCTACAGGGTTATCGATATCCTCCACGGCGTTGGCATGTCCGTCTCGCTTGAGGTTGGGGCTTCGGATGAGGGCGACCCGTGGTTGGTCTTCATTCGTGAAGATACTCAGGATGTTATCTTCCATATTGCGCGGATGGGCGGGCCGCTCGTCGCCTCCAGCGCGGCCAGCGACACCTTGTTTCATGGCCGCAATATGCGCGATCTTCTCCAGTGTATCCTGCAAACCCAGCCTTTCGTTCTCCCCTCGAGCAAGCCCTTGGGTTGGGATGACCGGCTGCTGATGCACCCGGCCACCATGCTGGTCGCCGTGCTGGCCACCGCGTTTTTGGCCTCGCAGGATTCTGCTGCCTTGGCCGGCACCGACGAGACCGCCCCCCGGGCGGAGCAGGCCCAGGCGGGCGAGACTGCAAACGTCATTCGTAAACATCTCGAGCCGAATGGCCCGCCCGGCAGGAGCGTTCCTGCCGCCGAACAACCCGCCATCTCTGCCCCAACCATTGCCTCGGCGGTGCTGGCGGCAGTCACCGTGATTGCTGGCGAACAGATACTCCGCTCGGGCGAGTTGGACCCGGATGAACGGTTCATTTTTTCCACGATGACGGCCCTCGCGGCACATCACGCGCCGCCACAGCCGGCTTCGCCGGTGATAGGAATAGAGCAGGATCCCGAGCCGCAGCCTCAGCAGGCCCCGGCGCAATCCTTTGATTTCGACGATTCCCGCAATCTTGGCTTGGCATACCAGCAAACTGGCACCGATCTGGGCGCCCTGCGTGCCGGCGTTCCACCACCCGGCCCCCCGCTTGACGGCAATGATGTGGCGGGGTCCTTCAACCTCGCCATAACTGCGGCGCTGAAGGGTGGCTTTGGCCTTGAGTCCATTAGCATTGGCGGCGGGCAATTGGCGTTTGGGAGCTATTTGTCTGGGATGTTTCCAGACGCGGTTTTTGCCATGAAGGCTCCAGAGGGGACGGAAGATGGCCAGGCTGGCTTGGATGAGGGGGGGCAACTGCCGGCCTCCTCCGCATCGCCAGGCACAACAAGCGCGGCGCCGGCATCCGGCCTTGCCCAAGCCGGCGGCGGCGGGGTGATCCACCCCGCAATGTCCATGCCGGATCTCGCCACTGCGATGGTCGATGCCAAGTTGATCGTGAGCAAGATGTCGCTCTCAGTGGCTGACCTGTTTTGGTACGGTGCCTCCATCATGCGCGGGGCTGGCCTCGACCCATATAGCGCGACCCGCGCCAATTCGATGGTTGCGGACATCGCCGACACCAAGCCCTTATCTGACAAATCCATGTTGGGTTCGCCATCTGATGGGCATGTGGTGGCGGATGCCAGTCCGGTGGCAAAGGCCAATCTCGATGGCGTATTTGCCGCTTCTGTTGGTAATGGGTTGGCCAACACAGTCGCGCCTAAGGACCTCGCTCCGTTGATCGATGCTCCCCTAGGCGGGCGCGTGATTGCCCCCAGCAGCCCGCTGCATAACGCGGCAGCCGGTACTGCGCCGAATTCTACCAGACCAGAGCCTGGCGATGATTTGTCGCCCACACAAATCGTTCAAATCGCCCAGTCTATTGTGAATTTCATTTATGATCCGCGCCATGAAATTACGCTTAAAGGCCAGGATCTTGAAATATTGCAAATTCTCGTTAAAAATAATCCAGCCATCGCTGGATCAGATAGGCTGTTATTGACACACGGTCAAATATTGGCCGGGGATGGCGTTATGCTGATGCCGGGTGTTGCGCTGGTGCCATCTGAGATTTTCACACCGAAAATTGTAGCGGATTTACCGACAAAAGCCGGCAGCACACTTGACGTGTTTTTTAGTCATGACTTGACAGTGACTCTGGCAGGGGTCATCGACCTGTAAAGCTGATATTGCCCTGCTGATTCGCAGCTATTCATTCACTTCCTACCTATGGTGGCTTTCAATGCAATTTCCCGTAAGCGACGCTGCGCCTGACTTTGTCAGGCCGGTTTCACAGGCCTGTACCCAGGCGCAGTTCCGCACGCCGGAATTCGAGTTCTGGTGCCGGGAGATTCGTGAGCCATTTCGCTTCCACCGCAAGCTCTGGGAATATTGCTATCTTCTGCAGGCCCTCTCCACCCGCGGCATGATGGCCCCTGGCCGCCGCGGCCTGGGCTTTGGCGTGGGCAAGGAGATGACCGTTGCCGTGCTTGCCGCGCGCGGCGTGCGGGTGACCGCAACCGATCTCGATCTCGCCGCTGCCGGGCCCGAATGGGTTGATACCGGACAGCATGCGGCAGGTGTTGCCGACCTGAACGATAAGTGGATTTGCCCCACAGATCTCTTTGCCAAACTCGTTGATTTCCGCGTCGAGGACATGAACGCCATCTCGCGTGACCTCGAGGATTACGATTTTGCTTGGTCGCTCTGCGCCTTTGAGCATCTCGGATCGTTGGAAAACGGCCTGAATTTTGTCAAAAACTCACTGCGCTGCATTAGGCCTGGTGGAATTTTGGTGCACACCACCGAATTCAACATCTCCTCGGATGATGCAACCCTGGATACAGGCCCTGCAGTCCTGTTCCGGAAGCGGGATTTCCTGCAACTCGCTGAAGATTTGGCGAAGGACGGCCACCATCTGGAGGTGAATTTCAACCTCGGTGGCGGCGAACTTGACGATTATATTGATGAGGCACCTTGGAATGATCGGCGCCATCTCCGTTTGCGGCTGGGTGGCTTTGTGACGACCTCGTTTGGGTTCATTATTCGGAAGGCGGGCTGAGAGATGGGAGATCCTGTTGTTTCCCTCGCCACCCGCCTGCAAAGGCTTCCCCTCATTGGGCGCCCTTTGGCTTTGCTGGCCGGGATATTGGCTGCCCGGCGCACCCAGCTTCGCGTTGCAGAAGCTGAACGACAGATAGAAGCATTGCGGCAGCCATTGGCGGATATTTGGACCGTCCATCGCCAATTGGTCGCCGATGTGCAGGCCTTCCAGCTATCCTCGCATCAGGCCCTAGGCAATACAGAGGCTGAACTGAGAAAGGGTCTAGGCAATACAGAGCTGGGGCTAAGAGAGGATTTGCGGGCCGCACAAGATAAGGTGGTGGCCCTCGTTCAGCACGCAACGAATGCGCAACTCTCATCCTTTAACGGCAAGGTCCAACACGACATGGCCTTGCTGCGGAGCGAGTGGCGCGCCACCCTCGCCCGCGATAGCCGCGCGCTGGAACGCGCAGCCGATGCTCTTGCCCGAAATATAAGCCCACCCTCGCTGGGCACGGCAGATCTCTCGGCACCCAGCGTTTACGTCGCCTTTGAAAATGCCTTCCGCGGGGCCTGGAAGGTGAAGGAGCGCATGCAATGGTATATGCCGCATATTCGCACGCTGTATCATCATAAGGAACCGCGTCCGGTTCTTGATCTTGGCTGTGGTCGTGGGGAGTTCCTGCAAGAACTGCAACGCAACAATATTCCCTGCGCTGGAATCGATCTCAACCCTGCGATGGTTGATGCCTCACGGGCACAGGGCCTGAATGTCTCCCTCGCTGAGGCAGTGTCGCATCTGCGGGATAGAGAGCCTGGCTCTTTGGCTGCGATCAGTAGTTTTCATATGATTGAGCATATTCCTTTCGACCAGGTCTTGCATCTCATCGAGGCTGCCAAGCGGGCGCTCATGCCTGGCGGGCTATTGATTCTCGAAACGCCAAACCCGGAAAATCTGGTCGTGGGCGGTTGTACCTTTTGGTATGACCCCACCCATATCCGCCCGCTTCCACCGGCCATGATGGCTTTTTATGTGCAGCAGGCCGGATTTGATCCGGTTCGCACCGCCCGGTTCTTCCTGCGGACCGATGAACCAGATGTGGCGACCATCGATGTTCCGGTCTGGCCCTCGGTGGATGGACCACTCGATTATTCCATCATGGCGACGAAGCCTCTCAGCATGCCATGAGTGAGACCACTCCCTCCTTTGCGCAGCGCTTTATCCGGGTCATTCGCAGCCCAAGGCGACTGATATTGGCAGTGATGGAGCGCTCGCCGCTCCGCTCGGTCTTATCCGAGTTCAGGGTGCTGCAACGGCTTCAGCCGCGGGTGGTTGAGGCTGAGCGTCGGCTGGAGCTGGTCGATGTTCACCATGAATGGTTTGCGGGCGTCGACAGCCGAGCCAATGCGCATCACCAATGGCTTATCGACCAGCAAAGGGTCATCGCTGAGCAATCCGAGCGGATGGTAAAGCAATCAGAGCGGATTTTGGCGCTTGAACGCGTGCTGGATACGCAGCGTAACCTCTTGCACTTCCAGAGCCTGCAACGCGTGGCCGGCATGCAAACGTCTTCAGCCGACACGCCATTATCCCTGCTCTTCGATATCCGCATCACCCAGATTGAGCGGCGTGAGCGCGGCATTTCCCGCTATGTGGCGTCTCTCGCCCTCGCATTGGGTGCTCGCCTGCCCCATCAGGTTTCCTTCCTGATTGACCCGGAACTGCCACTCCCTGACCAATTCGAAGAACTCCGCGCCTGCGGCCGCATCGTCAACGGCGCCGCCGAAATTTCTCAATTGCAATCGATATCACATTTCTGTCAGGGCTGCGTCTTCTATCTCTCTCATACAGCAGAAGATTTATTTCCAATTGAAATCGCGCCATTTCACCCCAAAATTTGGTCGATTTTTTATGATTTGGTTCCCATGTTGTATCCAGAACAGTATTTAGCCGATCCATTCGCCGCCAGTCGCTATGATTCACTCGTTAAAATACTACCATTTATCGATAAATATTTGGCAATCAGCGAAACAACCGGCAAGGATTTAACCCGACTCATTGGCATTCCGGCCAGCCGGGTGGATGTCATCATGGGCGGGATTGATACCCATCGTTGGCCCGGAGATGCCACACGAATTGCAGGCCCGGTCTCAATCACGAATCATTCAGGTGAAATCTTCCATCTGTGCCCGCCTTTCTGGCTCTATGTGGGCGGGGGTGATTTCCGCAAAAACATCAAAGGCTTGATTGAGGCGTTTGGCCTTGTGATCAAGGCCGGCATCTCGCCTGCGCCGCAACTTGTGATTGCCTGCCATATACCGGCCGAACTCCGAGAGACGCTTTATGCCCAGGCCGAGACATTTGGCCTCAAGGGAGGGCGCGATGTGATCATCACCGGCTGGATCGATGATGAGAGCCTTGCCCTGTGCTATCGCAGCGCCTTCGCGACGGTTTTTCCCTCGCTCTACGAAGGGCTCGGGCTGCCTGTGCTCGAATCCTATTACTTTGGCGCGCCGGCACTGGCCTCGCAGACCTCATCCCTCCGCGAAATAACGGCGCCTGAATGTCAATTTGATCCGACCAGCGCAGACAGCATCGCCGAAGCCATGCTGCGCATGCATCAGGATCCGACCCTGAGAACTGTCTCTCTCACCTATGGAGAGGAGATGCTCAAGCGCTGCAACTGGCCCGCCATTGCAAACCATGTGGCCGAACTTCTCGAAACCGATCTTGCAAGGTCATCATGACACCAGCGCCCCGCCTGCTGCAGTCACTGCGATTCCTGCCGGAGCCCACCAAGCGCAAACTTCGGCCGCTCTTTCGCCAAACCGTGAATGCGATACGCGCCCTGCCAGGTGGCCAACTGCCCGGTAAGGCACTGCGCCTGGTCGCACCCGGCGCGCATCGCTGGCTGCTGCGGCGCTACACCGGCTATCAGGAGACGGCGGTGATAGTGGCACAGTTTGAACAGCCAAACACCTTGGAAGGCGCCCCGCCGGCTGGCCTGCCACAGGATGCACTCTTGTCGTATGGTAGGCTGTTGGCGGTTTCTAGCCGCAGCCATTGAGGCCCATCTTCAGGAAGTAACCCCCCATGCGTTTGGTCATCGACCTGCAGGGCGCCCAGGGCGCCAGTCGCCTGCGCGGCATTGGTCGCTATTCGCGCGAATTGGCGCTTGCCATGGCACGGGCGCCGCAGGGGCATGAGGTTGTGCTGGCGCTCAACGCCTCTCTGCCTTGTGATGAACTGGTTGATGCCTTCTCACCTCACCTGCCGGCGGCGAATATCCGGCTTTGGCATGGCCCTGGCGGCACCGGGGCGGTCATCGATGGCGCCCATGATCTGCGCCGCGCCGCCGAATTGCTGCGCGCCGAATTCCTGGCCTCGTTGCGCCCCGATCTGCTGCATGTTTCATCCATCTTCGAGGGCGCGAGTGACAACGTGATCACCCGCTGGCCATCCGCGCTCGAGCGGCCGCCCATTGTCGCCACCTGCTATGACCTCATCCCGTTGATCCGCCGGGCCGAGTATCTCGATGGCCCCTGGAAAGGCGGCGTGGTGCGCGATTGGTATTTTCGCCAATTGCGGGAAATGCTCCTGTGCGAAGGGCTATTGGCCATCTCGGAAAGCAGCCGGAACGAGCCGATCAGGCATCTGGGCTACGACCCGGATCGGGTCTTCAATATTCGTACGGGTATTTCACCAGGCTTCGCACCGCGCCATCTCGACGCCGATGCGGCGGCGGCGGTTTTGGCCCGCTACGGGCTGCCCGCGGATTTCGTGCTGTTCGTCGGCGCGGGCGACCTGCGCAAGAACGAGGCGGGGCTCATTCGCGGCTATGCGCTGCTGCCAGAGGCACTGCGGCTGCGCCATCCGCTCGTCATTGTCGGCAAAACCGATCCGGACCAATTGGCCCGCGCCGCCGCTGCGGCGAGCCTGCCCTTTGCCCAGTTGCGCCTCGTCGATTTCGTCGCCGAGGAGGACCTGACCGCGCTCTATTCCTTGTGTGCGGCCTTCATATTGCCCTCACTGCATGAGGGCTTTGGCTTGCCGGCAGCCGAAGCCATGGCCTGTGGCGCGCCCACCATAGCCAGCGATAATTCCAGCCTGCCGGAGGTGCTGGGCCGGACCGATACGCTGTTCCGGGCCGAGGTGCCGGCCGAGATCGCCGCCCGGCTGGAGCGGGTGCTGACCGATGCCCCCTTCCGCGCCGCACTGGTGGAGCATGGGCCGCGCCAGGCCGGCCTCTTCACCTGGGAAGAGAGTGCAGCCCGCGCCTGGGCCGCCTTGGAGACGATCCATGCCCGCGGGGGGCGAAGCTGGCCCCGGCGACTGCGCCGCCTGCCCCGCCTGGCCTTTGTTTCTCCGCTGCCGCCGGATGAAACCGGAATTGCCGGCTACGCCGCCGAATTGGCCCTGGCCCTGGGGCAGCATTACGATATCACCTTGGTCTGTGAGCGGGGCCACACCGATGCTGAGCCGCTTGCCAGCCTCCTGCCGGTGATGACCCAAGAACAATTCCTGAGCCAGCCTGAGCCATTCGAACGTGTGCTCTACCAGGTGGGCAATTCCCCGTTCCATGCCGTTCAGGTCGAGCGCATGCTGCCCATCGCACCTGGGGTGGTGACGCTGCATGACAGTTTTTTATCCGGCCTCGTCAATTGGCGTGCCTGGACCAGCGGCAAGCCAGAGCGCCTCGCCGCCGATCTTTTGCGCGAGCATGGCTGGGCGGCGCTTGTGGTGGCAGCGCGCGAGGGCATGGATGCGGCCGTGGGACAATACCCGTGCAGCCAGGCCGTGCTGCGCGCGGCCCTGGGCGTCGTGCAGCATTCGACCCATGCGCGCGCCCTGCTGACACGGCATTTCGGCGCCGCACTGACCGAGCGTGTGGCGCTGATCCCATTATTGCATCAACCGGTGCTTCTGCCTTCCCGCGCGGATGCGCGCGCGGCGTTGGGGGTGCCTGAGGACGCCTTCCTGGTGTGCAGCTTTGGCATCATCTCCAACTCCAAGGGGCCAGGGTTGCTGCTGAGCGGCTTCGAAGCCGTGCAGGGCGATATTCCAGGAGCGATGCTGCGCTTCGTGGGTGAGCCATTGCAGGAGGTGCTGGCGCTGCTGCCCGCCCATATGATGACCGGTCGCACCGACCTTCATCACTACCAAAACTGGCTTGCCGCCGCCGATGTCGCGGTCCAGCTGCGCCTCGCCTCGCGCGGTGAAACATCAGCCGCGGTGGCTGACTGCCTGGGTGCGGGCCTCGCCACATTGGTCAATGATCTCGGTGCCGCGGCCGAATTACCCGATGGCGTGGCCTATAAGCTGCCTGCCTCGGCCGATGCGCCATTGCTCGCCGCTGCATTGCTGGAATTGGCACGTGACCCAGACAGGCGGGCTGCGCTGGGCCAGGCAGCGCGCAGCTACGCGCAGGAGGCGCTGGCACCCGTGCAAGTCGCCGCCGCCTATCACGCGGCGATAGAGGCCGCTTACGCCGATGGCCCCGCCATCCAGCGTTGGCGGTTGGAAAGTGAGGCTGGCGCCGGGCTGAGCGCCTCGGCGCCTAAACTGGCGGCTTTGGCCAGCAGCGTCAGCCGAACCTTTCCCTCGCCCCGCCCACAACAATTGTTGCTGGCCTGCGGCGCTGTCGAAGCCCTGCCCGCGCCGCTGGCGGCGCTCGTGCGAGACTGCCTGGCCAATCATCCCGCCTGGCTTCGCGTGCACACGGTCACGCTTGGCGAATTTGGCCTGGTGCAGGACTGGGCAGCCGCCACGGCCCTGCTGGGCCTGCCCATGCCCGATGGCGAGCAGCAACAAGCCGAGTTGGGGCCTGGCGATGTTTTGCTGTCTCTGGCGCCGGAGGCGCTCGATCCCGCGATATTAACGGCAGCCCGCGCCCTGGGTGTTGCCACTCCAAGGCTGGAAGAGGCCGACCTTACCGGTGCCGCTGCGATCGCAAGCCTGCTGGGGCGTTATGCGCCAGCCTACCAACACGTCAGGTAGAGTGAGAGCATCATCCGTTCAAACGGCATCGTTTGAACGGATAACAATGCCCGATAAACAAAAGCTTATAGCCTGTGGAGTAAGCCGCAGCGAACGAAACAGGCTCTAAGCGCCGCGTGCGCGGTGCCGGAAAAGATCGGCATCGACCATCTCGGCCATCATATCCTCAAGAGTGGTCTCCGCCTTCCAGCCGAGCTTTTCCCGCGCCTTGTCGGCATTTCCCAGCAGCACATCCACCTCAGCCGGGCGGAAGAAGGCCGGGTCTGCCGTCACGTAATCCTCGTAGTTCAGCCCGACATGGGCGAAGGCAAGGCGGCACATGTCGCGCACCGAAACGGTGCGGCCGGTGGCCACGACATAATCATCCGGCTCGCTTTGTTGCAGCATCAGCCACATAGCCCGGACATAGTCGCGCGCATGGCCCCAATCGCGCGTGGCGTCGAGGTTGCCCAGCTTCAGTTCATTGGCCATGCCAAGTTTGATCCGCGCCACACCATCGGTGACTTTGCGGGTCACAAATTCAATGCCACGCAATGGGCTTTCGTGATTGAACAGAATACCGGAAGAAGCATGCAGGCCGAAGCTCTCGCGGTAGTTCACTGTCATCCAGTGGGCATAGAGCTTGGCCACCGCATAGGGGCTGCGCGGGTAGAAAGGAGTTGTCTCGCTCTGCCGCGGCTCTTGGATCAGCCCGTACATTTCAGAGCTGGAGGCCTGATAGAAACGTGCTTTCGGGCGAATGAGCCGCACCGCTTCCAGAATATTGCCAGCGCCGAGCGCGGTGACCTGACCGGTGAGCAGCGGCTGGTTCCAACTGGTCTTGACGAAGCTCTGGGCGGCCAAATTATAGACCTCGTCGGGCTGCACCTCCTGGATGACACGCAGCAGGGCGGATAGATCGATCAGGTTGCCATCGACAATCTCAACCTTGCCGGAAATGCCCAGCCAGCGCAGGCGCGCATCCACCACGTCAGACGATGAGGAGCGGCGGGCCATACCGAAGACCTCGTAGCCCTTCTCCAGCAGCAGTTGCGAAAGGTATGCGCCGTCTTGCCCGGTGACGCCCGTAATAAGTGCCCGCATATTAAGCTCTGTTCCACTTTCACATATTTGACCGCACTGCGCTCTAGTCTATGTCTGACCCCCAGGGCAACCCCTCATCATCAGACTGGCGGCTGCGGCGCGCTTTCCAGTAGGGCCAAGGCCTTAGCGCCACAGATAGCAGGCGTGAAGCCCGCCATTCGCTGCCTTCCCGCCTCTGCCAGCCGCGCCCGGAGCGCCGAATCCCCGGCCAGCGCCTGCAAAGCTGCCGCCGCATCCGTGATGTCCGGCTCGGCCCAATGGGCCCCTCGCACCGAGTAGGTTCCGCGCTCATCTCGGGCGGGCACCGCTTTCCAACCCACCAGCATGGCGGTGTCAGCATCCATGAAATCCATATTGCCCGACCAGGCCGTTGTCACCACGGGAACGCCCAGTTGCATCGCTTCGCATAGCGCCAAGCCCACGCCCTCGGCGCGATGCAGCGAGAGGAAGGCATCGGCGCAGGCTATCAGCGCCCAAACCTCGCCCCGGCTCAACTCCTGGTCCAGAATGCGGATATTGGCCACCCCGGCTGCCGCTTGCTGCACCGCGGCCCAGGCGGCGCCACCCTGTTGGGTGTTATAGGTCTTCAGCACCAGGATGCGGCTTGGGTCATCGCCAAAGGCGGCGCGGTGCGCGGCGATAGCGCCGGTTGGGTTCTTGCGTTCCACCGATGATGAGGCATCGAATACTGAAAGCGCGATAAAAGCCGCCTCGGGCAGCGCAAAGTCAGCGCGGCCGAGCGGCGCGCGCGCCGGTTCTGGCACAGGGTAATGCACCACCTGCACGGGGATAGGGCCAGCGCGCTGGGCTGCAGCATTGGCCACGAAGGCCGATGAGCACCAGATTCGATGCACGAAGCGGAAGCCGCGTTGCCAATCCCCGGGCATGACTGGGAGTTCCCAGTTCCAAAACCCGATCACGTGTTTCCCTGCGACGGCCTTACGGCCCAGAGCCGCCAAGCCCCAGGGGAGCATGGGGCCGTTCACATGCATGATGAGCGTGCCCGGGCCATGTGGCGCATCTGGCGGCGGGCCGGCTGGACCTTGGCGCAAGGCTGCGGTCAGGTCTGCCCGATAGACCCTGGCACCTGCCTGCTCCAGCATATCGGCCAAACGCCGGGCACCTTCACCCAGACCCGAGGGCGCGCGGAAATATCCAGCGATGGTGATCGGCCCTTGCGGTTGTGGCGCAGGCCTGTCGGGGCGCGGCGCAACCGAGGCCATGGCGGAAAACAGCGCCCAACGTCGGGTTTCCGGCGGCAAAAGGCGCCAGGCGCGATGGCCGAGGCTGAGGATGTGACGCTTCTGACCTTTATGATCGCCCAGCTGGGACATCCCGTTGGAGGAAGGCATTTTCGGAGCAATCGTCTTGCGGACATCAAACAAAGCTTGCACAGCCCCAGCCAGACAGATGACAGCCGACACGAATTGTGAAGGTCTACATGCTGCGCCTGACGGGCACAAGCTGGGCCACGAAAACCATGGCCCGGGTTCACGACCTGTTGCTTGATAACATCCGGCCAAGATATGGGGCTAGAGCATCATCCGTTCAAACGGAATCGTTTGAGCGGATAGAGATGCTACAAAAGCTTAGAGCAGGTGCAGTGAGCCGAGGCGAACGGAACAGGCTCTAGGTCCGAGTATTTTTTATTATAAATCGAGGGGAAACTTCCAAAAAATAATTACCCATATTTGGAGACTTACCCCCGGCCAATTGGTCGAGGACTTCATCTGACAGCTTATCCGTGGGCATCTGCGGCAGTACCAGATGCAATGGCTTGTCGGTGTTATCCGACACGATTACCCTCACGCCATCAGGCACATTGATGCCCTCAGCCTTCAGCGCGGCAGCTGGGTTGGCGATGAACCCGGCCCATTGCGCTGTCGCTTTCAGGCATGGTCTGTCACTCAGGATTTCTATGACATAAGGCTGTATGAGTTTTTGCCGTTCGGGAACCAGAAACCTCTGGAAGCTGCGGTGAGGCGTCTGCAGGCTCGATCACGCCGGCCGACCAAAACCAAACTCGGCAATGCTGGTTTCCTCCCAGCTTGAAACACCCGTTGCTTGTGCAAATAAATCAGAATTACCGGTACCAATGGCACAACCGGCCAGACCAAGATCCGCTGCTGTCAAATACAGACTCTGAACCACAACGCCGGCATTAATCAGCGACATACGGTAAGCGATAGCGGTATATTTCCAGGCGAGGCGTGGCAGCCGCGAAGTGATTACCATTACGGCATGGGGAGGCTGGTCGGGTTGACCCCAAGATGCGGCGCACTCAGCCACCATTCCAGCCGCGGCTTTTTCAGCGTTTAGAATAAGCGTAAGGGCATGTTCCTCGCCATTATAATGATAAAGGCCAGGGCTCAATTGGTCGCAACAACCTATCGCAAGGTAAAATTCCAATTCATGTATGGCGCCGGCCGAGGGATAGGGGCGCAGCACAGTTTGCTGCGGTATAGGATGGCGGCCTGGATGGATCTCTTTCACCCTGGCAACGCGGTGAAGAAGCTGGCTGATTGCCTCGATGCTCACCGGTTCTGCCGACATCGCACGGATTGAACGGCGGTTTTCCATAACATCGCGCAAAGCAGCACTGCTCGAACTGGGCAGCGAACCCGGCCCCGGCAAGGCAATGCGCTGGCCTTGATAATGCGGGCGGACCGCAGGCGGGGCGGGCCATTGATCCAAGAACCGATAGGTGGCGCCGCGCGGCAACAGATCATTGTGTGGTCGTGTGGTGCGATGAAATAACCTTTCGTGGAATTCCCAGCTTTGGCGCGCCGGCGGTTCCTCGGCATCGGCATCCACGACAAAGCCGGGCGACACCAACAAGGCCAGCAAGGCGTGATCAAGTGCTCCATTCAACGAGCGAATATCGCGCGAGCCGCTGGCCAGGCTAGTGATTAAGCGGCCGCAGGCTTCATTCTCGATCAACACATCGAAGGGCGCATCGGGATGTTGCAATATTGCCCCACGCTCGCTCCGCCTGAGATAGGCGAAGCGATTGAGCATAACGCGCTGTGGCAGGGCTTCTGCCAGAGGAAGCGAAAACTCGATTTGGAGCGGAAGCAAGCGTATCAGCGGTACTTCGCCAGCATCGGCACTGGCCTCAATAATACCCCCAGCAGCCAGTTTGGCGATGTAATGATGCAGCATTGCGCCGCCACCGCCGCCTGTCAGCGCCAGTAAGTGCCGCTCATCAGCGCCCTCCACCAGGGCCAGCAGGGCATTGCGCAAGCCAATGGTTGAAGGCTTGAGCGTCACGGTCCGGCCATCCGCCAGCGTTAGTGCCAGTTCTGCTTCGGCCTTTGGTGCCAGTAAAAAATCAGGGCCCAGCCGCCAACGCAGGATGATGGGAGAGTGGCTCATAAGAAAAACGCAATGGGATTGAGCTCGCTCTCAGTCTTCGGATGATCAAGCCACCCCATGCTGACTGGCGCGTCATAAAGCCTGCCCGGCGCATGCCGCGCCCAGAAATGCCGGAGGCCCGGCACCACGACCCGGGCGACCGGGAAGCCGATATCGGGCCGCGTGTGATCCAGAACTATCATCTCCAAGCCTTTGGCGCGCAGTTTTTCAATGGAGATCAGCAGGTCGTCCCGCACGTCTGGCGTCGCTTCATTCGTGAAATCAGCTGCCACGCGCCTCGGGCCATCCGCCGGCACTAGATAGGGTTGATTTTCAATCGTTGCTTCGCGCAGCCAGCGCGCGTGGTGGATGTCGAAACCTTCCAGGGATGCCGGGTCCTTATCGCCAAATTCATTAACCAGTCCCTGATTGAGTTCGGCCAATGCGCGTGAGATGGCCAGACGCGCTTCGAGGTGACAACCAAGGCCCAAATGTATGCCCCCGCCATCGATCCGGCGCCACGAGATGGCCATCACTGTTGGAATACCCAGGTCAGTGGTGATGTCCAGCACAACCAGTTCTCGCCCGATTTGGTTGAAACTGGTTTGCATACTGGCAAAAAATGCATCGTCGAAGCTACCGAGATCCACGCCAGGGCGCATCACACGATTGTACCACCACAGAGCGCAAGCATCACGCTCAACCAATTCAAAAAAACCCTGCTGGATTGCCTCCTCCAACGTATTGCCAGAGGCACAGCCATTGGAGTCAGCCTTGCAGAAATCATGATTACGGTCGCTTGAGTAACCGAAATAACAAAAATCTGCCGGGAGCCAGATTTTTTTTCCATTTGTCAAAGACCAAGCCGGCGTCCAATCAATTGCACATCCCGAATCAAACTGCTCAGGAACCCAATTAAAGCCCGCACCATTTATTTTATTGATTTGCGTTCTTTTATTATATTGCTCATCGCTGAATAGGAGCAATTCCCGCGGCGCAACAACTGGCTCACTGATTTGATCGAGCCGGGAATGGAGAAGCTTATGGTGCCCCTGGTGGTGACAACTGTAGCGCTCGATGGCCTCGGCCAAACAGCTTACCCTTGCTTGCAGATCACCAGCGCCTTTGCCAGCGGCGCCGTCGGGCCGGCCAAGCACGCGGTTCGCGCGGTAGTTTGATGCTGATCTTTCTGAAATTTGCGTACAGACATAGACATGCATGCCCGCGCTGTTCGGAACCTTCTCAATAGCCGGCACAACGCCAGCAATTGGGCCAATAAACTGTTCGAGGCGCGCCAAACTTTCCTGCGGCGTGCATGTTCTATGACCACCATCGAGGGTAAAGCGCTTGGGGGCTGGCGCCAATTCTATCACGGGACTGCGGTTGGGGATGTTTGTGGCGGTGGCGACGGAAATCGGATGTCGGGTGGTTTCCAGCGTCCATGGATCGAGTGAAACAAGCCCCTTTTTCAGGAAGGCTGGAGCCTGGCCCGAGACAATGGCCAGAGCGGCTGATACAACCCAAGCTGCGGCAAGATCAAATGTAACAGGCAAGCCTTGCGGCGGTATCAATGGAAATTCAGCACCGCTGGCACGGGCCGCCGCGTCTGCTGGTCTATTGGCCGTTAAGCGGCGAATGAGAAGCGGGAAGAGCCCGGACGTCTCCTGGTCGAGCAATGGACCGACCCAGATTGAAGCGCCCGCCAGGCGGACAGGGAGTATTGTGCGGCCAGCCTCGAGGCCAGCTTCAACCGCCTGTATAAAACGCTCATCCAGATAATCGCTGGCCGCGATCACCGTGAGCGGAAAAACGGCAGGCGGGGCCTTCGTCTGCTCTGCCAGCAAGGCTGTTCGCAGTGCCAGGAAGGCTGGCGGATGCGCACCTCCATCCACGAGCGCGGTGGAATGGGACAGCAACACCAACGCATCATATGCTAAATTACGGCTTGACCACCAAGCTGCGGCGGCTAGTTCAGCATCGTTATTTTCATTATTGATTACATATTTTTTTATTATTAATTCATCCAGCGCGTAATATATCAGCGCTGGAGGAAATTTGCTGGAGAGTAGGGCGACGATCGCATCATTGCTGGTATTTCCATCCAACAATGGAATAATTGCAGCGTAAATTTTGCCCCGCAATGCAAATTTTCCACCTTCACTCAATAAGGCCACTTCGTCGCTCGACACAACATGTCCGCGAATATCTGGCTTCAAACGCAGCAGATTTGTCAAAATAATTTGCCCTTTCAATTTAATTTTTATCAATCCACAGTGACATCCCAAGCGCCACAGAAAATCTTGAAAGATTGGCTATAGAAATACTGCAGATAATACGACCATGTTGTTCGAAGTAATGTCTTTAGCTGGTGATGATGAAAGTGATAGCATCATTACCGGGATAATCCGACGGCATGGCCGTCACTGCCGCCGTTTCAAGGGCAGACCTCGCGATTTCCTTAAGGTCGTCACACCCAAGACTGGTGATGGAGTCAATCAATTCAGCAGCATGGTGCGCGTCAGCCCCCCCACACTGCTGCGCACGCTGAGGCAGCGTGCTGCATTATCCCAGGAGGCAGAAGCGCCTCAGTCGCCTCAAACTCACTCACAGTCTGCGACGTGGAACTGTTTTTCAGTGTTCTCCACCATGGTCACCGTAATGCCATCAGACACATCGATGCCTTTCGCTTGCAACGCGTCGGCCGGGTCAGTGATCAGTTGTGCCGTAGAGCCGGTTCCGTTTGAATGGATGATACTCTAACGGCGGGGTTACGCCATACCTTGGCGATAACCTTGCCGAAGACAGCAACATCTTTTGCATTCTTATCTATGGGTCTGCCAGTCTGATGCGAGCCGGCTCATACGAAGTGAATTCAACGCGATAGAACGCCTCAGGGCGTGTAGCACCTTCTTGCGCATTTACAATAACCCGCCGCCACTACCACAAGAGCTTCATCAGAAAGCTCGCCAGTCGGCACTGGCGGTAGCACCAGATGGAACAGGTTGTCGGAATTCTCCAGCACAGTGACTGCCATGCCATCAGGCACATCGATGCCTTCCGCTTTCAATGCGGCGGCCGGGTTAGCGATCAGTTCTGCCTTGAAGGCAGGGTCACGCCATGCCTTGGCGACGATCTTGCCATCAGATGGAGAGTAAATCACATGAAACCCAAACGGATAAACTGGCTAAGTTATACGGCGCGGGGTTGGCGATAAGTTCTGCCTGAACACGTTGTACCATAGTATTCTCCACAACCACCCCCCCGCTTCATCGAAGCGGGTTGACACAACAACCATGATGGTTCATCAGAACGGTCTGATGCAAGGCGATCTAGAGCTCTGACTTGAAAACAGCTTCGCCACACAACCCACAGAACAACCATAACCCCCTGCCACCGCATCGAGCGCTTCATCAGAAAGCTCATCAGTGGGCACTGGCGGCAGAACCAGATGGAACTGCTTGTCAGTATTCTCCACAACGGTCACCGTCATGCCAGCAGGTACATCGATGCCTTCAGCCTTCAACGCGGCGGCCGGGTTAGCGATCAGCTCCGCCTTGACAACCACGAGAGTATGTCACCGCATCGAACCGACACCCCCTATAACCCCCTGCCACCGCATCGAGCGCTTCATCAGAAAGCTCATCAGTGGGCACTGGCGGCAGAACCAGATGGAACTGCTTGTCAGTATTCTCCACAACG
>Ga0214917_10000919_pt1 | contig 38460 bp, 33 predicted proteins | sample LL_1208_BB_MetaG_FD_177983 | JGI IMG/M metagenome (GOLD analysis project Ga0214917, IMG submission 177983) | Freshwater microbial communities from Lake Lanier, Atlanta, Georgia, United States - LL_1208_BB | ecosystem: Environmental > Aquatic > Freshwater > Lake | place: USA: Georgia | collected... | reverse complement strand
TTTGTGTGGCTTGTTATGGGGTCGACCTATGCGCTGGTGCTGTGGCGCATCCGGGGTGTCGATCCGTTCCAGGCGCTGGCGCGTGCCTCGGACGGGGTTAGCTGAGTTTTGAACCTGAGGATGGTTCGGCCGCGCCCATCAGGGTGGGAAGGGCCTTGGAATTGCCCCAAAGGGCGAGTTAGGGGAGAGGGTCTCTTGGCTCTGGCCCAACCGTTCGTTCGATGACCATCACCCCGACCCTGACCCTCGATAACAAGGCTAACTGGACCGGCAATACGGCACTGGTGCTGGATAATGTTCGGGCGGCCTTTGGCGTGTGGAGCCAGTTGCTCGCGGGAGACGCGAGCGTGAATGTTAGGGTGGAGATTTCGGCCCTCGGCTCGTCGGGGGCGTCGAAGGTTTTGGCCTCCGCCAGTATCGACGATTATTCTTATACGGGACGATATGGCGGCTACCTCACCTATGAAAGCCCGATCGCGACGGAATTGAAATCGGGCAATCTACAAACGAGCTATGGCCATGAGGTGACAATCCGGATCGATTCCAGTTCGCTGTCGAACGGCACTTACTTCATCGATCCGCGCCCCCTCTCATCGACTGCGCCCACGGGCATCACAGGATCGCAATACGATCTTCTTTCCGTGCTCGTGCATGAAGTGGCCCATACGCTTGGCATGACAGGGTGGCGGAGCGCTGGCGGAACGCTGAGTGGTTCGTCGCAATCCGTTTTCGATAGCCTCGTCACCAAGGTGAACAATCAATTGTTCTTCGAAGGTGAGAACGTCAAAGCAGCGGTGGGCTCTTACCCGTTGCTCGATACGAACTCGGTCTATCATTTTCAATCGACCGATCTGCTCGACCCCTATGCCGAGCCCGGAACACGCGTTCAACCAAGCAGGCTTGATGCGGCGCTTCTGGCCGATCTCGGCATGGCGACGATCTATAATGATCTGCTCGATACGAATTGGGGCCGCACGCTCAAGACAGGCAGCGGTTTCGATGTCGTGTCGCTCGATACATATAAGTCCGGCCTGATGATCCGCGGCGCCGGAACGGTCGATGTGGTGACCGCTGGTTTTCAGGAATTGAAGCTCATCGATGCCGAACGTTTGGTGCTCGTCGATGCACAAGTGACGCTGCCGGACAATGGTTTCGTCGTACGCTTCGATGAGGACGGGGTCGGAGGCTATGCATACCGCCTGTACAAAGCGGCTTTCGACCGAACGCCCGACGCCAAGGGCCTCGGCAGCTGGATAAAATATCTCGATGAGGGCGGCGGCCGCGACTTTGTGGCTCAATCCTTCGTGAATAGTTTCGAATTCAACACGAAATATGGACCGCTGGACAATACCGGCTTCGTCCAACGTCTTTATAACAATGTGCTCGGCCGTAACGGCGAAGCGCAGGGCGTTTTCGGTTGGGTCGACGGCCTCGCCCATGGCTTGAGCCGCGCACAGGTTTTGCAAGGCTTTTCGGAATCCAGCGAAAACATCGGAAAAACGGCTGCTTTGACGGGCAACGGCATTCTTTACCAAGAATGGTGGCTGGCCTGACGGGCCCCGCCTTGGGATTGTCAGTCATCCCCAACAGCGTGTAAGTCTGCGGCATGCGCTCTTCGACTGGCGTTCATTATCTGGCTCTCGACCATTTGCGAGCACTCGCCGCCTTCATGGTCTTCACCTGGCATTTCACCCATGCCGGGCATGGCTACCCGATCCCGTTCGAAGGTGCGCCGCAGCTGTTTCCTTTGGCGCTCTTGGATGAAGGGCACACAGGCGTTGCGCTGTTCATGGCGCTGAGCGGCTATCTCTTTGCGAAACTGCTCGATGGTGCCTCCATCCGCTATGGCTGGTTTCTCTACAACCGCCTTCTGCGCCTTCTACCCATCCTGATTGTCGCGATGTTGCTGTATGTCGCGCTCATCTATTGGCAGAACGGTGATGTGAAGGCGGTGTGGCGCGATATTCGCAGAGGGTGGCTCTATCCAACCTTGCCGAATGGCGGATGGTCGATCACGGTCGAATTGCATTTCTATCTCGTTCTTCCTTTGCTCCTGCTCATCGACCGCCATCGCCCATGGCTTCTTTTTGCGCTGATCGCCATCTTCGTGTGTGTGCGTTTTTATCTTCACGCGCGGCTCGGTGAAATCCAAACCCAGTCTTATTGGACGATTGTCGGGCGCATCGACCAATTCACCTTTGGGATCATCGCCTATCGCTATCGCAATTATTTTTCGCGTGGCTGGCTGGCCCTTTTGGCCAGTATCGCATTTTCAGCTTTCTATTGGTGGTTCGACGCGCGCGGCGGATTTTATCAAATGCCGTCCTATCCATCGCCAAGCCGCTTGTGGGTTCTGCTGCCAACCATCGAAGGCTTGATCTTTGGTATATTGATCGCCTGGTATGATGCGCGCCTCATCGATGGTCGTTCTGCCGTATCGCGATTCATCGGTCGGCTTGGCGCCTATTCCTATTCCATCTATCTGCTGCATTTCTTCATCGTGTTTCATGCGGCGCGGTTCATCGATCAAGAGGTGATGCCGCTGAGCAATTTCTATGTCGCCTGCCTTTGGTCCCTGCTTGTGTTCTGCTTGATGATCGTGCCGGGCTATTTGAGCTTCCGATTCATCGAAAGTCCCTTCCTGCAGTTGAGGCGACGCTACATCATCCAGAAGGATTAAAGCGGGTTTAGCAGGGGCGCGCTGATCGCTTGCGTCGTTCAGCGGGCCTGATTAGAACATGGCAGTGCCCGGTTTGGGCGTGAGTTTTGGACGAAGGTTGATCGGGCTATGTCTTTTGAAAAGCGTATCGAGGCGCTCGACCTTTCCCTCTTCGGTATCCCGTCCGCATCATCGGAAGGTGACAAACGCTCTTTTCTGCGCGCCCAAAGGCTGATGCGTCGCCTGCATCCGGGGTACACCTATCTCGAGATCGGCTCGGATCGCGGCGGTAGCCTTTTGCCCTATCTTTATGACGAGGCCTGCGCGCATATCATCTCGATCGACCCGCGGCCGACAGCCATCAATGACGAGCGTGCGACCGCCATTCTCTATCCCGCCGATGGCGAAGAGCAGATGCTCGCCAATCTCAAGGCCTTTGCGCCCGTCGATCGCATCAAGACTATTCGTGCGGATATTCGCGACGCCTCGCCCGCAGGTCTGCCGAAAGCGCAATTGGCCTTGATCGACGGTGAACATACGAATGTTGCCTGTTTCTCCGATGCCGAACGGTTACTAGATTTCATCGATCAGGATGCCGTGATCCTGTTTCACGATGCCAATCTGATCGCAGATGCATTGCAAAACTATATGCGCATGCTCGATCGGCTTCATCGGCCTCACGTCCTGTTCATCGTCGAGGATTGTGTCGCCGTCATCGGATTGGGGCGTTATTGCGAGGCGGTTGCGCATGAATTCGGACCGATCGCATTTCCGCTAAACACTTACATCCAAAAAGCTCAGGCCGGACGTTGGGAGATGATCTGTCTCTCCGTGCTCGACAAAATGGGATTGCCCCAGCCCGATACGATCCGCGCTGTCATTCAACAGCGCGATAATCTCGACATGCAGAATATCGAATTGCGTGGAGAGGTTCAGCGGTTGAACACGATGGTCGAGCAATATCGCGGAAGCTTATCGTGGCGGATCACAGCGCCATTGCGATTTATTGGCCGTATGCTGCGCGGCCAATAATGCGGATCACAATTTGTGATAAGGGGGTCAGTGCTGTTGGCGTTCTCTTGCAATCATGTCTCTAACGCAATCGACGAATTGGGTGAGAGGCGTATCCCATATCCATAATGTGGGCTGCCGGATCGCTGCAACTTGCGCAGTGGATTGAACCGTCGCATTCAACCAATTGCCAGCGACCGCCGGGTCGTTGCTGACTTCAATTCCGAAGGCACGATGGGCGGGAATGTCCGATGCAAAGGTCGGCAGGCCCATGGCCAGCGCCTGCGCAATTCCGAGATTGTATCCTTCCCATTGCGAGAAGTTCAGATAGGCATCGGCCGCCATATAGAGCTCCGCCATCGTCTCATCCGTCACGTTGGGGAATATAGCGAGGCCTTCCTGCTGCATGTCCTTCACATCGCGCGGGGCGCCCTTGCCGCACAAGACGAAAACGCAGCGGGCTGCCAGATCCGGGTACGTCGCCTTGAAGGCACGCATCGTGTCGGCATAGCGATCAACGCCCTTGTAGCGGCGTTCGGCGCGATGGAAGCGACAGACGTTTAGAATGACAAAGCGATCTTGCCAGCCCAGGCGTTCACGCACGGCTTGGCGCGTGGCGACATGGCCGTCTTGCCATATGCCCAGATGCGAATTGCCCAAGGGGATGATGCCAGTATAGGCAGCGACACTTTCGTCGCGAATGGCTTGAGAGATTGCATAGACGCAATCAGCCATCGCAAAGCTTGTTTCCTTTTCGCGCGCGACCTCATGGCGAATGACGGCATCGTCGAACCAATCGGCTGGCGGCTCACCGTAATCATAGGCCATGAAGGGAAAATCACTGCCAAGCCAACGCACGGTCGAGAAGAAGGGCGGCGTATGTGCCACCACACAATCGACGCGATACAAGAGTGCCGCGAGCGCTGCGGCCTCCGGATCGTGCACTTCGAGGAAGCGGCAGCCCTCATACGGAAAATCGTTTCCACTTTGCGGCCCCGCTACAATCACATCGAAGCCGGCTTTGACAAGCGCTTCAGCCTGCATGGCCAAGACGACCGGCACGCCATGCCCTTTTGCGTGCGTGATTGAAAGCATGAGGACGCGGGGTCGCTGCGGTGTGGACATCGCCCAGTGCGGTTTGCGGCGCGGAAAATCGCTCAGCCGATACGTCTCGCGATAGGAGAGGTTCGGGGAATAGTAACGATCGTCCCGGATCAGCGCTTGGAACTTATGCCAGAACGCGATGGTTTCAAGACGGTTGCGCTCGATCTTTTCGGGGGTCGTGTCGTAGCCGCGTGATTTGCTTTCGTGATGCAAAAGGACAGCATCGGCAACGTAAATATTGTCGAGGCCGGATTGGGCGAGCGTGACGCAAAATGCAATATCGTTGAAGGCAATACGGAAGGATTCGTCGAAGCCACCTATGGCATCGAATTTCCGTTTTTCCACGGCAATGCACGCGCCAGTCACGGCGCTGATTTCGCGGTTGATGGTGGCAAGGCCGTTATAGCCTTCGTCATCCGCACCAATGAATAGATGGGCGTGACCGGCAACGCCCTGAATGCCGATAACCACGCCACCATGTTGGATTGTGCGATCCGGATACAGCAATTTGCAGCCGACGGCACCAGCCTGCGGAAGGCTGGCAAAAGCGACCAGATTTTGCAGCCAATCGGGTTCTATCACTTCAATGTCGTTGTTCAGAAAGACGAGCACGCTGCCTTTTGCATGTGTCGCCCCGACATTATTGAGTTCGGACCAATTGAAGGGTTGATCATGTCGAACCACGCTGATCTCGCCGGCTTGCATACGTTCATGCAGGCCTGCCAACGTTTCAGGATCGTCCGAGCCATTGTCCAAGATAATGATGTCGAGACATTCAGTCGGCCAATTGGTCTTTTTCAAGCTGTCGAGACAGGGTTTGAGCACCGACCAAAAATTGCGCGTTGGGATGATGATGCTAACGATGGGATGGTTCGCAAGGGGTGGTATGACATCTTGCTTGGGTGGGAGCGGGAGTGTTGTCGTGCTCAAGACATGTGGCAGATGGCCGATCGCCATGCGCTGTTGCTGCGTCGCCCAATCCACGATGGCCGCCGCTGCATCATCAGCCGATGCTAGCCCATCGATGAAGGCGGAGGCGTTCGCCTTGCGCATATTGAATGCGACTGGCCCTGTCAGCAAACGTCCCGAGCGCGCCATCAGCGGAGAAAAATCAGGCTTGAACCAATGCTGCAGCTTACCATTCTCGCTGCGTTCCTCATCGCCATACAGACACGCAATGTCGGGCTTGCGGGCAAATTCTGCAGCCATCAACGCCAAGGCGTGCGGACGCAGGGCGTAGCCGGCTGGGATGAGAATCGTGCAGCGCGCCGAGGCGTCTTGCGTGCGGTTCGTCTCGGTGTGGAGCGGCTGGACGAGGTTGGCCTGATTCCCGTCGATCATCGTCTGCAGCATGGCACGGTCGTTAGCGCTTATTGAGTTCGCGAAGACCAGTTTGATCGTATTCGGCTTACGTGCGGCGTTGCGCAGAGATTCGAGAGTCGTTTGTAGGCCTTGATCGTGTCCAGATGTAACAAAAACGATCACGTCAATCGTTGTCGTTGAAGCTGCCGCGAGCAGGGCCGCCAGTTCATCGGCATTCGGTGCGTCGAAGCGTTGCGACCAGACTTCATAGCTGAGCGGCTTGACTTGCAACATGGCGGCGTTTCGTTCGCTGCGCGCAAGATTGCTGCGCATGCGGCGAAGGCGGCGGACGATTCCGGGGAGCCCCTCGGATTGAATGATGGAGATGACATGGCTGCGAATGGCAGGCGAGGTCAGAATGTGGCGGCTGACTTGTCCGGCTTTGCCGATCAGACGTGCCACGAGGCTGAGCTGGCGTTGCACGGCTCCCCGCGGGGCAGGCGCACGGGACGGATCGCCGACGTCGTTTGCGTCGGTATCAGGTCCGTTGGGTTTGTCGTGCTTCATCAGTTCAACTCAATCTTCGGTGCAGAGCGGCTCAATCGGAGCGCTTCAAAGTGACATTGTCGCAAGCGAGGCCCACCAATCCCCAGCGGATGTTGGGTGATGAAACGGTGATGACCACGGCATTGCTGAGCCAATGATGCTGAATGTGGGATTCCTGCGTGCCTTCGGCAAAGGCGACGAGAACGCCGTAATCGCCATTCGGGAGCAGGGGTAAGGTGAAGGTGAAGCGCGCTTCCACGCTGTCGCCCGGCTGCAAGATCAAGGGCTCATCGCTTTTTAGAACGAGCGTGTTTTCGCCGAATAAATCTTGGCCCAACCGATCGCGTACCATGAAGCCAAGGATTGGACTCGTCATGGTGGCTGTCGCACGCGCTTTGACGATGAGCGTGATGCGTTCGCCACCTTCGAATGATACGGGCCGCGAACCATCGGCGCCGGTCAATGTGATCGCAGTGATCTCGCCTGACCCGGTTTGCCATCCGCTTGCTTCCGCGTGTGCCGTGGTCTCATGCGGTTTGGCAATCGCAACCGGTTTCAACTCGGCCTGATCGCCATAGTTCTGTTGCAGCGTAAAGCGAAGATAGGCTTCGGTGACGTCCTTCGCAGGACCGATCTTTTCAATATGCCCTTGGTTAAGCCAGAGGGCCTGATCGCACAATGCAAGGACGGCATTGTTGTCGTGACTGACAAAAAGCAATGTCCCGGTCTTTTTGAAAGTACGAATAAAGTCCATGCATTTCTGCGTGAAGATCGCGTCACCTACGGCGAGCGCTTCATCGATGACAAGGATATCGGCCTTCACATGGGCGATGATGGCAAAGGCAAGACGCACATACATGCCTGAGGAATAGAATTTGACCGGCTGGCCAATGAAATCCCCAATATCGGCGAAAGCCTCGATTGAAGGCATTGCGGTCTCAATTTCAGTCGGGGTCAATCCATAAAGCGAAGCTGCAAGCGCAATGTTTTCGCGGCCAGTGAATTCTGGGTTGAAACCGGCACCCAATTCCAAAAGAGCGGCTATCCGCCCGTTGACATTAACTTCACCCTGTGTGGGCGTGAGTGTCCCGCAGACGATTTGGAGAAGTGTCGACTTGCCACTGCCGTTGCGTCCGATGATGCCGAAAGATGAGCCCTTCGGAATGGTGACATTGATATCCTTCAACGCATCAAAATTGCGATAATAGGTTTTTCGCTTTCCGTTCAGAAATTGGAGCAAACGGTGCTTTGGCCGATCGTAGATGTGATAGGTTTTGGCGACGTTCTTGAGTGTAATGGCGTTAGGATCAGAGGACATCGGCAAATCCCCTGCGCAGTTTCTGAAAGGCTGCAAAACCCAACCATAGAACGCCGAGCGCCAGAGCATAGGCCATGATCGTGGGGCCGAGTGCCGGGCCAATGCCAAAGATCAGAAGATTGCGGCCCTGCTCGACATAGTAGGTCAAGGGGTTCAACCAGAGAATGGTTTGATAGAGTTCTGGCAGCGCTGATGCCGCGTAGAAGATCGGCGTTAGAAACATGCCGGCGGTGATCGCGACGCCGATGATCTGGCCAATGTCGCGGAAATAGACGCCAATCGATGCAAAGAGATACGTTACTCCAAGCGTGAGAGCGGCGAGGGGGATCAGGATGGATGGTAGCATCATGATCGTCAGGGGTGGCAATCCCTTCAGGACGACAAAGAACGCGAGCCAAACCACGAGATTGATCGCGCCATGGAAAAGCGAAGTGAGGAGCGCAACCATGGGCAAAATCTCAAGCGGAAAGATCACCTTCTTCACGAAGTTCGGATTGCCAACGATGAGAGAGGGTGCGCGCGCAACGCTTTCTGCACAGACATTGAATATGGTGAGGCCGGCGAAGAGGATCAGCGCAAATTCTGTCCGCGATCCGCTGCTGGCGGGCCAACGTGCCTGAAACACAACGCTGAAGACAAAGGTGTACACACCCAACATCATCAACGGCACGAAGAAGCTCCAGAACCGCCCCAAGAGCGAGCCCTGATAGCGCCCGGCAATCTCCCGGCGCGTCAGAGCCATCACCAAGCTACGGTGCCTCCAAAGGCTCTCAGCAAGCTGGGCAAGGGAGGGACGGGGCTCGTTCACGCAGGTTTCAACGGGTTGGGACAGGCGGCAATCGCAGGGGCTTATGAGGCCCGCGGCTTTTGGCGGAGCCGGGGTTCTACGCGCCTTGCGGGCGGAGCCGTTGTCATACAGCAATCCGGAGGGGGTCCCAAGCCTTTCCTGCACTGCAGTAAACGCGCCGGGCTGGGACTTTTGGAGCGCGCATAGGGTTAGTTTTCGGGCCAAGCCTTGCCAAAAGGGTCGCCATTCTTTAGCGCACCAGCGAAAGGCGAACTGAACCATGCAAGTTGAACCTCTCTCCCTCTCCGGCCTCGTACTGATCCGCCCGGCGCGTCATGGCGATGCCCGGGGTTGGTTCTCCGAGGTCTGGCGGCGCGACCAATGGGAAAAAGCCGGGGTCAAGGCCGATTTTGTTCAGGATAATCAGAGCTTTTCGGCCCAGACAGGAACCGTGCGCGGCCTCCATTATCAGCTCCCGCCCTTTGCTCAGGCTAAGCTTGTACGCGCGGTTTCAGGCCGTCTGCTTGATGTTGCGGTCGATATCCGCCGTTCTTCGCCGACGTTCGGCCGCGCGGTCGCGGTGGAACTCTCGGCGGTCGGCGGCGAGCAGCTCTTCATCCCGGCCGGTTTTGCCCATGGCTTCTGCACGCTGGAGCCTGATACAAGCCTCGCCTACAAGGTGGACGCCTACTACAGCGCCGCTCATGACCGGGGGATCCGCTGGAATGATCCGGCGCTTGGGATCGACTGGCCTGTGAGTGACGCTGCGGCCATGTTGTCGGACAAGGACCGGAAGCAGCCCTTCCTGTCTGAGGTCGCTGACCTCTTCGATTGAGGATTACGCAATGAAGATTTTGGTCACCGGCGGTGCCGGGTTCATTGGCTCCGCACTGGTGCTCCATCTGGTCAACGATCTTGGCCATGAGGTGCTGAACGTTGATGCACTGACCTATGCCGCCAATCCGACCTCCTTGGCATTATTGCAGAACGATCCACGCCATCGCCTTGTCGAAGCAGACATCTGCGATGCGCCGCGCATGCAGGCCTTGATGAGCGAGTATAAGCCCGATGCCGTGATGCATTTGGCAGCTGAGAGCCATGTTGATCGCTCAATCTCCGGCCCCGGCGCTTTCGTGCGCACCAATGTCGTGGGCACGCAAATCATGCTGGATGCAGCGCGCTCGCATTGGGATCAGTTGAAGGGTGCAGCGAAGGACGCCTTTCGTTTCGTGCATATCTCGACAGATGAAGTGTTTGGCTCGCTCGGGCCGACGGGCAGTTTCAACGAAGAGACCCGGTACGATCCGCGCTCGCCCTATTCAGCTTCTAAGGCAGGCAGCGATCATCTCGTGCGGGCATGGGGCGAGACCTATGGTTTGCCGATCCTCATCTCGAATTGCTCGAACAATTATGGGCCGCGCCAGTTTCCAGAAAAACTCATTCCGCTCATGATCCTCAATGCTTTCGAGGGCAAGCCATTGCCAGTTTACGGCGATGGCTTGAACGTACGTGATTGGTTGCATGTGAACGATCATGCGCGTGCGCTTACATCAATTTTGAGCAAGGGGCAGCCGGGCGAAACCTATGTCGTCGGTGGCCGGGCCGAGAAAACCAATATCACGATTGTAAAAACCATTTGTGCCATTTGCGATGAATTGTTCCCGCACAACGCACCGCATGAAAAGCTGATCACCTATGTGGCGGACCGCCCGGGGCATGATCGTCGTTATGCTATCGATCCCGCCAAAATCGAGCGCGCGCTAGGGTGGACACCACAGGCGCAATTCGAGACGGCTTTGCGTGACACGGTGCTTTGGTATCGCGACAATGAAAGCTGGTGGCGGCCCATTCGCGAGGGCGTGTACCGGGGTGAGCGGCTCGGGTTGGCGAAAGCATGAGTATTCTTGTTTTCGGTCGCGCCGGTCAACTTGCCACGGATCTACAGAACGCAGCCCGCAGACGCGATCTTGCTCTCACGGCACTTGGCCGAAGCGATATCGATATTTGCGATCGCGATGCCATCCTGCGCGCGATCGATCGTTTCAAACCCAACGCCCTCATCAATGCGGCCGCATACACCAATGTGGATGGGGCTGAGAGTGAGGGCGAAGCAGCGTTTCGCCTTAATGAAACGGCACCGCGCGCCATGGCAGAAGCGGCCCAGAAGGCGGGTCTTCCCTTCATTCATGTGTCGACCGATCAGGTTTTCGACGGCACTAAGAGCGGTGCCTATTCGGAAGAGGATGCGCCGAACCCGGTCAATATTTACGGACGCTCGAAGCTTGCAGGTGAGATTGCAGTGAAGGCTGCCGATCCCAGCGCGCTGATCGTGCGCGTCAGTTGGGTTTGGGGACCATCGGGCGATAACTTCGTCAAGAAGCTCCTGCAATGGGCAGCGGCGCGCGATGAACTTTCCATCGTGGCTGATCAGTATGGCCGCCCGACTTATTCGCCGGCACTTGCCGATGCGCTGATCATCTTGGCGGAGATGCCGGCTATGGCGCGACCAAAGGCCATCCTCAATTATGCGGGCGACGATGCGATGACACGCGCAGAGCAGGCGCGTATTGTGCTGTCCCTGTCGCAATCGCAAGGCGGCCCGTTTGCTGCTGTCAGGGATGTGCCAACCAGTGCGTTTCCAACGCCGGCAAAACGTCCGCTCAATGCGGAATTGGCCATCGATAAGGCCAAGTCACTCCACCTTCCAACGCCGGATTTTGCCACCGGATTGCGCGATTGCATCGCCACATTAATGCAGGGAAAAATATCATGAAGGGTATCATTCTCGCTGGCGGTGCTGGCACGCGCCTTCATCCGGCCACGCTGGCGGTCAACAAGCAATTGCTGCCCGTCTATGATAAGCCGATGATCTATTATCCGCTTTCAGTCCTGATGATGGCAGGTATTCGTGACATTTTGCTGATCTCTGCACCCGACGATCTCAGCCGTTATCAGGCTCTGCTTCAAGATGGTGCGCAATGGGGGATCAATCTATCTTACGAGGTGCAGCCGCGGCCCGAAGGTCTTGCGCAGGCTTTCATCATCGGACGGGATTTCGTGGGTCGTGATCCTGCCGCGCTCATTCTCGGTGACAATTTATTTTTTGGCGCGGGACTAAGCGATAAGCTCACCTCTGCTGTTGCGCGCCCTGTAGGCGCAACTGTCTTCGCCTATCATGTCGAAGACCCGGAACGGTATGGTGTCGTTGCCTTCGACCAGAAAGGCGTTGCGACCTCCATTGTCGAGAAGCCGCGCGAGCCATTGTCGCCTTGGGCTGTGACGGGACTTTATTTCTATGACAATGACGTGCTCGATATTGCGCGCGACATTAAGCCATCGCCGCGTGGTGAATTGGAAATCACCGACGTGAACCGCGTCTATCTCGAGCGCGGTCTCCTCCATGTCGAAAAGCTCGGGCGCGGTTATGCCTGGCTCGATACCGGCACGCATGACAGCCTGCTCGAGGCGGCCGAATTTGTCCGTACAATTCAGCATCGCCAGAATGTGCAGATCGCCTGCCTCGAGGAGGTTGCTTTCGAACAGGGCTTCATCACCCGCGATCAGCTTGCCGAACGTGGCCGCACGCTCGGGGATAAGACGGCTTATGGGCGGTACATTCAGGCCATCGCTAAAAACTAGCTTGCAAATATAAAGATATCTTTATATCAATCTGGTCATTGAGACACGGATTGGCCCATGACCTTGCCTGAATTTCCCACGCCGCGACCTGCCAACCGGTCTCTAACGGTTGCTGCGCGGCAGCGCATTTTGCTTATCGACGGCGCAATGGGCACGGAGATTCAAGGGCTTAAGCTGAATGAGGCCCAGTTTCGTGGCCCGCGCTTTGCCGCTTGCCGCTGTGACCAGAAGGGCAATAACGATCTTCTGATCCTGAGCCAGCCTGAGGCGGTGGAGGAGATCCATTTCCGCTACGCCATGGCTGGCGCCGATATTCTCGAGACCAACACTTTTTCCTCGACCTCGATCGCGCAAGCCGATTACGGGCTTGAGGCGGAAGTTTACGATCTCAACCGCGATGGGGCGCGTCTGGCTCGCCGCGCGGCTCTTCGCGCCGAGCGCGAGGATGGCAAACCCCGTTTCGTGGCGGGCGCGCTGGGTCCGACCAACCGCACAGCTTCGCTGTCGCCCGATGTGAACCGACCGGGTTTCCGCGCCATCTCCTTCGATGAACTGCGGATCGCCTATGGCGAACAGGTGCGCGGCCTTGTCGATGGCGGCGCAGATCTCATTCTGATCGAGACAGTGTTCGATACCTTGAATGCGAAAGCGGCGATTTTTGCCTGCCGCGAAGTGTTCGCTGAGAAGGGCGTCGATCTGCCCTTGATGATTTCAGGCACGATCACCGACAAATCGGGACGAACGCTCTCGGGCCAGACACCGACGGCCTTCTGGTATTCGGTGCGTCATTCAAACCCGCTCTCCGTTGGCCTTAATTGTGCGCTCGGCGCCGATGCCATGCGGCCGCATCTGGCCGAATTGTCATCTGTGGCCGATACGCTGATCTGCGCATATCCCAATGCCGGTCTGCCGAATGCTTTCGGCGAGTATGACGAGACGCCCGATGCCGTGGCGCGGCAGATTGCGGGTTTTGCCCGTGAAGGTCTTGTCAATATTGTCGGCGGGTGCTGCGGCTCGACGCCCGCTCACATTGCGGCGATTGCCGCTGCGGTGAAGGATTTTACGCCGCGTGCAATCCCGTCCATCGAGCGGCGTCTGCGCCTCTCAGGCCTTGAGCCCTTTACCCTCACCGACAACATTCCCTTCGTGAATGTCGGCGAGCGCACCAACGTCACGGGGTCAGCCAAGTTTCGCAAGCTGATTACGGCGGGCGATTACAATGCAGCTCTCGATGTTGCACGCGATCAGGTCGAAAACGGTGCGCAGATCATTGACGTGAACATGGATGAAGGCCTCATCGATTCCCAAGCGGCGATGACGGAATTTCTCCACTTTGTTGCTGCCGAACCCGATATTGCGCGCGTTCCGGTGATGATCGATTCCTCGAAATGGGACGTGATCGAAGCCGGACTCAAATGCGTGCAAGGCAAGCCCGTCATCAATTCCATCTCGATGAAAGAAGGGGAGGACGCCTTCATCGCGCAGGCACGGCTTGCACGCGATTACGGTGCCGCCATGATCGTGATGGCATTCGATGAGAAAGGGCAAGCCGATACAGCAGCGCGCAAAATTGAAATCTGTACGCGCGCCTATCGTATCCTGACCGAGAGGGTCGGCGTTCCACCCGAAGATATCATCTTCGATCCAAACATCTTTGCCGTCGCAACAGGCATCGAAGAGCATGACAATTACGGCGTCGATTTCATCGAGGCGACGCGCACGATCCGCCAGAGCTTACCCTATGCCCATGTGTCAGGCGGTGTATCCAATCTCTCTTTCTCGTTCCGCGGCAATGATCCCGTCCGCGAAGCGATGCATGCTGTGTTTTTGTTCCATGCCATTAAAGCCGGTATGGACATGGGCATTGTCAATGCGGGGCAGTTGGCCGTCTATGAATCGATCGATCCCATTTTGCGCGAAGCCTGCGAAGATGTGGTCTTGAATCGTACGCCTGATTCAACAGAGCGCATGTTGGCAATCGCTGCCGATTTCAAGGGCGGAGCACGCGAGACGCGCGAGAAGGACAATGCATGGCGCGAAAAGCCGGTCTGGGATCGGATTGCGCATGCGCTCATCAACGGCATCACGGAGTTTATTGAAATTGATGTCGAGGAAGCGCGCCAAGGCGTGGCACGGCCGCTCGATGTGATTGAAGGCCCGTTGATGGCCGGCATGAATACCGTTGGCGATTTGTTCGGTGCCGGCAAAATGTTCCTGCCGCAAGTCGTCAAATCGGCGCGCGTGATGAAACAGGCTGTCGCCTATCTCATGCCCTTCATGGAGGAGGAGAAGGCGCGCAACGGCACGAGCGAGCAGAAGGCGGCAGGAAAAATCCTACTTGCAACCGTTAAGGGCGATGTGCACGACATTGGGAAAAATATCGTTGGTGTCGTGCTGGCCTGCAACAATTATGAAATCATCGATCTTGGTGTCATGGTTCCGGCGCAGAAAATCATCGATGAGGCGCGAGCCCATAATGTCGATGTGATCGGTCTATCCGGCCTCATCACGCCCTCACTTGATGAGATGGCCCATCTTGCTTCGGAATTGCAGCGTGAGAATTTTAGCGTACCGCTTCTAATTGGTGGCGCGACAACCAGCCGCGTGCATACGGCGGTCAAAATCTGGCCGCATTACACCAATGCGCCAACTGTTCATGTGAACGATGCCAGCCGTGCCGTCGGTGTTGTGTCAGCTCTTCTCTCGGACGAACAGAAGGTCGGGTTCGCCAATGGTATTGCTGCGGAGTATACGAAACTGGCCGAAGCCCATGCGCGGGGCAATCGCGAACGTCAGACGCTGACGCTTGAAGATGCGCGCGCCAATCGCTTTTCGCCCGATTGGTCAGCCTTTGACGCAGTGAAGCCAAGTTTTCTCGGCACGCGTATACTGGCTGATTGGGATCTGGCCGAACTCGCGCGCTACATCGATTGGACGCCCTTCTTTCAGACTTGGGATTTGAAAGGGCGCTATCCGGCGCTGTTGAACGATCATGAACAGGGCGCAGCCGCGCGACAATTGTTCGACGATGCGCAGGAAATGCTACGACAGATTATCAGTGAACGCTGGTTTGCGCCCAAGGCCATCTGCGGTTTCTGGCCGGCCAATGCGCACATGGACGATATCATTTGCTATAGCGATGAAACACGGAAGCAGGAATTGGCTGTGCTTCATACGCTGCGTCAGCAGAGACAGCGGCGCGAGAACCATCCCAATCTCGCTTTGGCCGATTTTGTTGCGCCCATCGAAAGCGGAAAAGCCGACTACATCGGCGGCTTCGTGGTGACGGCGGGCATCGAAGAGGTCGCCATTGCCGAACGCTTCGAGCGCGCTAATGACGATTATTCCGCGATCATGGTGAAAGCGCTCGCCGATCGGTTTGCCGAGGCGATGGCGGAACTCCTACACCTCAAGGTACGCCGTGAATTGTGGCCATACGCGCCGGACGAGGCGCTCTCGGTTGACGAGGTGTTACTCGAAAAATTCTGTGGGATACGTCCGGCGCCGGGCTATCCCGCGCAGCCCGATCATACCGAGAAGCGGACCTTGTTCAGCATGCTTAATGCCGAGGCCGCCATTGGCGTGCGCTTGACCGAGAATGACGCAATGTGGCCCGGATCATCCGTTTCAGGCCTCTATTTCAGCCATCGCGACAGCGCCTATTTCGGTGTGGGGCCGATCGGAGCCGATCAGGTAGCCGATTATGCCGCGCGCAAAAGCATCACCGCGGAAGCCGCGCAACGTCTCCTATCCACACTGACAGGCTGACACTCCCCCCGTTCGTGGCCCATTCTTGAGGTGGGGTTGCCGCCTAGGGCGGAAAAGGGCTATCCACGGCGCGGATCAAGCCAAGCAGGATCGACCATGGGCAACGGCAGCAAAGCGCAGGATATCACAGCGATCGTGCGCTATGCGCCCGGCGAAACGGGTGAGCGGCCATGGGGACGCTGGCGTGTGCTGGAGACGGGCGAAGGTTTCTGCGTGAAGCGCATCGAGGTGGAGCCCGGCCATCGGCTCTCTCTGCAATATCACCATCATCGCTTCGAGGACTGGATCGTCGTCAGCGGCGAGGGGTTGGTGGAATGCGATCGTGAGCGCATCGTCGTGAAGACGGGTGACCGGGTCCGTATCCCACTCTTGTCGCATCACCGCATCAGCAATCCCGGCAGCATAATGCTCGTCGTCATCGAAGTTCAGCATGGTGCGTTGCTTGATGAGAACGATATCGTCCGCATCGAGGATGATTATGCGCGCTGAGATGAGTGGCGTTCATGCTGTGCTCCTTTCAGGCGGTGGGGGCACGCGGCTCTGGCCGATCTCAACGGAAACGCGGCCGAAGCAATTTCTTCGGCTTTTCGGTGAATTGTCGTTGTTTCAATTAACCCTCGAGCGCGTGAAGGATTGCGGCATCTCCGCCATTCACGTTGTCACCAATGCAGCCTATGCGCATGAGGTGCAGGCTCAGGCTGCTGAGCGCCGTATTGCGGTGTCGCTGATCCTCGAACCGATGCGGCGCGACTCCGCCCCCGCGATTGCTGCGGGTATGGCCACGTTGCAGGCAAGCGACGGACCTGAGGCGGTGGCGGTGGTTTTGCCCTGCGACCATCTCATTCCTAATCACAATGCCTTTGGCGAGGCCTTGCGCGATGCGGTTGCTGCCGCGCGCAGCGGCCATTTGGTCACTTTCGGTATTCGTCCCACATCGCCCTCCACTGAATATGGCTATGTCCAGCAAGGTGAGGCGATCGCCGGCGCGCATGATGCGTTCCGCGCTATCGCTTTCCGCGAGAAGCCTGATCTTGCCACTGCAGAAGCTTATTTGGCGCATGGCGCCTATCACTGGAATAGCGGCATGTTCGTTTTCCGTGTGAGCGATTTTGCGCGTGAAGCGACGTTGTACATGCCGCAGATCTGGCATGTAGCCCAGCAAGCAGTGCAGCTCGGGCAGAAAGATCTGCAAAGCCTACGCCTACATGTTGATACTTTTGCTAATGCTGAGAAGATATCTATCGATTATGCGTTGTTCGAAAAGAGCGCAACAGTTGCAGTCCTGCCGCGCCAATTTGCGTGGTCAGATGTGGGCAATTGGGCGTCCGTTCATGCGGCGCTGCCGCATGATGCCGATGGAAATGCGACAGGCGGCGATGCAGCCCTGCACGAGAGCCGCGACAGCCTCGCTTTTGGCGAAGGTGTCCGTGTAATTGCGCTGGGTGTGGATGATCTTGTGATCATTGCGTCGGCAGATGGCGTCTATGTCGCGCCAAAAAATCGTGCAGCCGAGATCAAGTCGCTACTCTAGCGCCTCAGTTACAGTTTATTTGCACAGCACCTGAGTGCGCGGAACTCTTTTGCCCTCATAAACATTTTCATAAAGTCTCCTCATTCTTGAGATTTTTTGTTGCGTGGAGTATTCATGGGCGCTGCCAAGCATGAGCCTGAAAAGTTTGCAAGGGTCTTAGACAATTCTATTCGCGCAAGGTTTTATGCGTCGTGAATTGCCTTGTGGTCGGCGGCGCAGGCTATATTGGCTCGCACATGGTGAAGCACCTTGCGAAGGCTGGGCATCGCGTCATCGTTTTTGATAATCTCTCGACTGGCTTTGCGAATGCGATTGTAACCGGAACGCTCATCGAGGGCGATCTTGCAGATGGCGATCATGTCGCGCATGTTTTGCGCGATGGGTCCATCGACGCTGTGTTTCATTTTGCGTCGTCGATCCAAGTAGGCGAGTCGGCCATTCATCCTGCGCGTTATTTCCGCAATAATGTAGTGAACACTCTCAATCTACTCGATGCCATGATTGCGACAGGCACGCGCAATCTCGTTTTTTCGTCGACGGCGGCGGTTTACGGCGAACCGGAACAGATCCCCATTCCCGAAACCCATCGGCGCGCACCGATCAATCCCTATGGACGTACGAAATCCATGGTTGAAGATATTCTTGCTGATTATCATGCCGCTTATGGGCTTAACTCCTTTGCTCTACGCTATTTCAACGCCGCCGGGGCTGATCCGGAAGGAGACCTTGGCGAGCGTCACGAACCCGAAACGCACCTCATTCCGCTCGTGCTCCGAACGGCGTCAGGGCGGCGCGCATCCATTGCGGTCTTCGGGCGCGATTACGATACGCCGGATGGTACTTGCATCAGGGATTACATTCATGTCGCTGATCTTGCGTCGGCACATGAGAAAGCGTTGTGCAAGCTTCTTCAGAATGGTGGCTGCTATGCCACAAATCTTGGCACCGGGCAGGGGTATTCGGTGGCTGAGGTTATTAAGGCTGCGGAGCGGATCACGGGTTGCCCGGTCAAGGTTGAGGAAAAATCCCGCCGGCCAGGCGATCCCGCACGATTGGTCGCCGATCCACGAGTGGCACGCGATCTCATCGGATGGGAACCGCGCCGCTCGGCCCTCGATACAATCATCGCAGATGCTTGGGCGTGGGAAAGCCGTTGCGTGGGATTATCTGCGCTTACGGTCCCGCTTGGATAGACAGGTCTGTGAGCGCAAAAAAATCACTCGGCGTTGCAATGCCCATCACGTCAGAGATGCCAATTCCGTCGGGCGATTTGGCTTTGAAGGCGAAGACGATACGTTCAGGGCGCGCCAGAAAGCGCGTCGATGCGTCGACAATTGCTTTGGCATGAGGCGAGTCGCCCAGAAGACCGGGCAAGCCGAGCGCTGCGAGAGATGTGATCTCGCGCTTCACTTGATCCGGCGTCTTTCCGGATTCGGTGGCAGTCTTTTTGAGCACGCGTTCGAAGAGGCCATCATTGCTCAAGCCGAGCCCCAAGGTCTTTACATTGAGAGACAGAGCGGCGAGGGCGGCCTCGTCGCCGTCTTTTGCTGACATGATCTCGCCAATGTTGGCGATGGAGCCCGTGAGGTGCAAGGTTCCCATATCCTTAATGCGCAATGACATTTCACGAATAGCGAGCGTGTCGCGCGCTTTGTCGACGTCGATGTCGATGGCGCCGCCCGCATTGATCCGTTCATAACCCAGCTTGAGAAGTTCCTGTGCAGCCGGATCGTTACGGTCGAGGGCTGCCGCCAAGCCATCAAAACTGATACGCATACCCGTTGGAATACCCCCTAACGGATTCTGGAACGCAAGCTTGAATGATTTGAGGGTCGTTTCCCCGCCATAGGCTGCCACTTTCGAACCGGTGACGGCCATGTCGCTGAGGCTGATCGTACCCAAGCGCGGCACAAAATCGCCCGGTGGCGGTTCGTTCTTACCGCTCGCATCGCCAAGCATGTTAAGCAGCGCCTTGATCGTCGGCTCGAAGGAAAAATCGTCCATACGAAAGCTGCCGATGCGTGTCGTCTCGTCGCCAATCCGGAATTCGGCCCCTTCGATCAGGAAAGAAGATTGATCGCCACCTTGCAGCGTGACACGCTTGACGAGTGTACGTTCCTTGCCGTCTCGCATGGCAATATCCTCAGCCACGATACGGCCGAGTGAAACATTCTGGTAAACTTCCGATATGGCTTTGGCACCGGCTGATTTTTCGAGCGGCGAGAGTTGATCATATTCACGCTCGGCGAGCAGGTTGAGGACGGTGATGACTTTCTCGTCCACCATCGCGCCGCGTAAATTTTCGATCCGCAGCGTCTTAATTGCGCCTGCTGAAGTTTTTCCGTCGTCAGTACGGATGTTATCGACAGTTGCTTCTGCAATCACGATGGGCAAAGCGCCATTGTCTTGTTTGGGCGGCATGGCCAGTGCCACATTGCGCGCTGTGATGCCATCGAACGCCATGAGGTCACGATTTTTGCCGGATGCAGTCCGCAATTCACCTCGGCCAGTGCCAATCGCAGCCGCGCGGCCGTTTACGATCTGCGCCATATCAAGGGTCTTCAAAACGAATTGCGAAGTGGTACCAGCCTGCTTGGTTTCTACCTCGACACGTTCGATGGTGACGCGCGTGGCGTTCAGCCGTCCCAGAAGTGCATTTGCGGCGACGAGATCGGAAGCGGTGAGGGCACTGCGCCATTCGGCTTCGTTCAGGGAGGTCTCATTGGCCTTCAGATTGATATAGGTCGTTATCGTCTCGTCTTTGACGACGCGGAGACGCGCTATACTCACATCGGCTGCAAAGCCCGCATTTTGCATCATCAGCGTGGCCAGCAGCACCATGCTGGCACGGCGTAGCAGGTGGGAGAGGGCCATTGTTTTACTCCATGAGGAATTCAGTATCGCGCTTGTGAGGCGATTGACCAGTCCCCTTCAGGGTCGAAAGGTTAACGTTAGGTAAGCTATATGCTAACAAGCGGCATGGATTCGCCGTTATTGCCTTTTGCATTTTTGTTCGCCCCCGACGCCTATTCTATGGCTGGGAAAATTATGGGCCGGCAATCGGCCGGGCATTCGCTCTTGAAGGCGGTTGCTGCTGTGACGGGGACAGGCCTCATCCAAGCGACCGGGCCCGTGCCATCGGGCGAGGCTGCTTTGCGCGACAGTTTACGCGCGTTTGAGAGCTCTGCACAGCTGCGGTGGCATCATCTGCACAAGCCCGAAACCCTTTCCGATGTGGGTGCCCTTTATTGTGCCGCCCCACCGTTGGCGTCCATCGCGGCTTTGCGCAACAGTGTGCGGCCGATGGCTTTCAGCTGTTTCGGTGTGACGCACACGCTGGCTTCGGAAGCTGCGATGGCACAGTTGGCAGCGCTTACTTTGCCGCCGTTTAAAAGTTGGGATGCGCTGATTTGTACTTCGCACGCAGCGCGCGCTGTCTTTGAAACGATCCTTAGTCGCGTACGCGAGACCTATCAGCGTGAGACTGGTGCCACCTATTTTCCCGATGTTCAGGCTCCCGTCATTCCGCTGGGTGTCGACACCGATGCCTTCACCCCTTGTTCCGACCGGCGCGCCACCATGCGGCGCAATCTCAATCTGGGGCAGCATGATGTGATGCTTTTGTCAGCCGGGCGGCTAACGTTTCATGCCAAATTCAATCCGGCGCCGCTTTATCGTGCCCTTGCAGCGCTACCAGCCAAACAGCGGGCACGCCTTGTTCTCGTCGAGGCGGGGATTTATCCCAATGCGGCGATTGCTGCGGCCTATCGTGCGGCACAAGAAGCATTCATGCCTGACGTCCGTATCCAAACGGTGGACGGCCGCCAGAGAGAAATGTTCGATGGGCTTTGGCACGCGGCTGATATCTTCATAAGCCTGTCAGATAACGTGCAGGAAACGTTTGGCATCACACCGGTTGAGGCGATGGCGGCGGGGTTGCCTGTCATAGCCACTGATTGGGATGGCTATCGCGATACGGTGCGGCACGGGCGTGATGGTTTTCTGATTCCGACTTTAATGGCTGCACCGGGACATGGGATCGATCTGGCGCGCCGTTATGCAGCGGGGATTGATAATTTTGATATGTATATTGGCCGGCTGAGTTTGGCAGCGATGGTCGATCATGCTGCTTTGAGTAGTGCCATTGCCACGCTTGTCGCGGACGACGCCTTACGGGCTAAGATGGGATCATCCGGGCGAGCGCGTGCATGCGCTGAGTTCGATTGGAAACACATTCTCCGCCGTTACACAGATCTGTGTGGCCAGCTTGCGGACCTAAGGCAAAAAGCCATTCGCGACGAGGCTGAAACTGCACCGGAGCGGCCCGATCCATTTGCCCTGTTTTCAGCTTACCCCACCCGTCATCTCGCTCCAACTGATCGTATCTTGGTAAGAATAGGAGCGGAGCAGGAGCTGGCGCAGATTCTCACCCTCTCAATGACAAGTTTCGCGCTTGATGATGAAACACTGCCTGCCGGGGTGTTACTTCATGTCCTGCGTGTGGCCGCACTGCCTTACAAGACGGTCGGCGATCTCGTAGCGGCGGTGGGGGAGGCGCCTGCAATCGTTGCGCGTGCGCTCCTGTGGCTTGCAAAATTCGGGCTGATCGAGATTTTTCCAGTCTCGAGCCTATCCGAAAACGCAAGTTGCGCGGGAATGGCAGAGAGTTAAACACTTCCGCAGTCTTGGGAGGATGATTCGCTATGCCATTTACGCGCCGCGCCGTGTTGTTGGGAGCTGCCGCCTCGCTGGTCACAAAACCAGCTTGGGCTGAAATCGATAATGAAGACCAATGGTTTGCCGGTACGATCAACGACAATAATGTCGCGTACAAAGCGACCAATATGGCGATGGTGCCGCAAATCTACCGGCGCCAATTGGTCACTTATCAGCACAATCAGCGGGCCGGGACCATCGTCATCGATACCAATGACAATTTCCTTTACCTCGCGCTCGAGAACAATCAGGCGATCCGTTATGGGGTCGGGGTTGGCCGTGAGGGCTTCCAATGGTTCGGCGAAGCGCGGATCGACCGCAAGGCGATCTGGCCGGGCTGGACCCCGCCGCCCGAGATGCTGAAACGCCAGCCCGATCTGCCGCATTTCATGCCGGGAGGGGCGGATAATCCGCTGGGTGCGCGGGCACTTTACCTCTACCGCGACGGGCGCGATCTTGGCTACCGGATCCATGGCACGACAGAGCCTTGGACGATTGGCTCGGACGTCTCCAGCGGATGTATCCGCCTTCTCGACGAAGATGTGATAGACCTTTACGGCCGCGTGCCGATCGGCACCAAGGTGCTCGTACTTGAGCATGTAAGCTGAAAATCGGGACGGTGTAGGGAGACATCATATGCGTTCTTTGTTCTTCGCCATTTTGGGTTGCCTGATGCTGACAGGTTGCACCTCGAGCGGACAGCCCGGTTTCTTCGGCCAGCCATGCGCGCTCGGCGTTCTCGTCGCCGGCTGTCCCGATGGCGCTGAAATCGAAACGGTGAAGCCGGGCGTCTATTCTATCGCCATCGCCTCTCCCTTCGGTCAGGGCGTCGACAATTACGGGCTTCAGCAGGGGATTTTGGAAGCACAATCGTTCTGCGAATATCTCGGACAGAAGGTCTACATCACTGCGGACGGCACCAGACCGTTGCAGAATTCGTCATCGCAGATCGCCAACATCGTGTTCCAGTGCCTGCAACCGAATGACAAGCGTCTGAGCGATCCCAAAGCGAAGGGCGACGGTTATGTGACCTACGCGCCAAGCTGATGGGTTTGGCGTGACCGATTTCGCGCTGCATTGGCTCTGGATCGGTACATGCTGGTGGGCGCTCGCCGCCTACCTTTTTTTGCCGTTTCTTTGGCGGCATTATCACTATCAGAAACGGCTGGATGGTCGGCCGATGGTCACGCGCACGGCTGTCGGTCTTGCTGGTGACCCGATCAATATCGGCCTTGTCGGTACTTCGGAGGATGTGATCTCAGCGATGACGGCCGCTGGTTGGCATGGGGCCGATCCGGTTACGCTGCAATCCTCGGTCAAGATCGTCAGCAGCGTTGTGCTGCATCGCGCTTATCCCGATGCGCCGGTCAGTCCGCTCTACTACGACGGGCGGGTTCAGGATCTCGCATTCGAATATCCTGTCGGGACGAGTGCGAAACAGCGGCAGCATGTGCGGTTCTGGCTCGTCTTGCAGGAGGGTGACGAGGGACGGCCGGTTTGGCTCGGTGCTGCCACCTTCGATCGCGCTGTCGGCTTCAGCCATTACACGGCACAAGTGACGCATCATATTGCCGCCGATGTCGATGCCGCGCGCGATTTCGTTATCGACACCTTGGTGAAGGCGCATAAAGCGGAAGCGCGCTATCAGATCACCGGCGTCGGCCCGACGCTGAACGGGCGCAATGGGGGCGGCGACCACTATTTCACCGATGGAGAGATCGGTTTCGTTCGGCTTGCCGCTACGCATGATCTGCATCCGGGGCCGCCGATCATATTAGCCGATCCACCGATGGTCTCGATGAAAAATGCATTGTTTCAGGCACTCAGACCGGCTGCGTCGGGATGAAAACCGCGATCCAAATCGTTGAGGCTTCGGTGTTCTCGACGCGGTGGCGACGATGCGCGGGAATGAGCAGATGATCGCCTGTTCCGAGCGTGACCGTTTCGCCGTCATCAAACGCGATGGTACCTGAACCTTTTACCACCAGCACCCATTCATCATCAGCCTGATCGTACCAGAAGTCCGTTGCGCTGCGATGTCCGTGCGAGACGATACGCTCAATCCTGACTCCGGCGCGCATGGTAAGCAAATCGATCTGCTCATCCGGTCCGGGGATGCCCAGTCCCATGAATATGTTCACGCTCTCAGATCCATTCAGAGCATGTGAAAAAGCGCCATCAGCCATGGCCAATGGGCCAGCGTACCGCCAAGGCTCACAACACCAAGGATGCCCAGCACCAAACCTGCCATTGCGAAGATTGCGATATCGGCAATAAGCGCAACAGATGCGATCACGATGGAGAGCTGGAAGATAAGCGAGACATATTCGAATGCGTGATAGCGTTCGAACTGCTTGTCGCGTTCGATTTCGGCATTGCGCGCACGCTGCATTAATTCCTTACGGCCCTCGCGCGTCTCAGGTTCGGATTCCCAGCGGTCGATCGTCGCCTTCCAATCCGTCAATTGTTTCTGCGCCGCAGGCGAATTTGCCTCGGGGGAAAGGCGCACTTGATCGGCGGCCGTGCGCAAACTCGTTTGGCGAACAGTTTTCGCCTGAAAGAATTGCCAGAGATTGGAAGCTTCGATGTTCTGCGAGAGCGCGTTGGTTTGCGCTGTCTTGGCCTGAATTTCTGCAAATGCCAAAAACAACGCCAGCAGCGCGATCAAAAGGCCTATCCGTTTATGGGCTGCATGTTCGCTGTGGGCTGTTTCATGGGCCTTTTCGTGGCCGAGTTCGTGAACCGATCCTGGCATGGCCGGACCTCCGCAACCGAGGGGAACGTGACTAATTTATGCAATCAACGCATAAAGCCGATTCGGGACAGGAGGAAATGCGCGTGCAACAAGAGATCTGGTATTTTGCCTATGGCTCGAACATGGATATGGCTCGGCTTTACGATGCCCGGCTCAAACCGCATGGGGTGCCGATCTGCGAGCGCATTTTAGGCCGGCTTTCGGGGTGGCAATTAGTTTTCAACAAAACGTGGCACCGGTTTTCCGGCGGCGGGGCAGCCAACATCGTTCCGGATGCAACGGGCGTTACCTTTGGCACGCTCAACTTGATGCCGCTGAAAGGTCTGGATGTTCTTGACCATTATGAAGGTGTTGCCGGCGGCCATTATGAACGCCGCACGCTGCGCGTTTTTGTGGGCGACAAGGGCGATACGGTCGACGCGATTGCCTATGTCGGTGTCAAGGATCTCGATGCTCATCTGATCCCGCCACGGTTTTATCTGAATCACCTTCTGGCCGGGCGTGATCTGTTGCCGCCCGACTATGCACGTTGGCTCGAATCCCATCCTGTGTTGCCGATCGACTGCGAAGCCTGATCGGCTCCAGCAGATTGGACGGGTCGTGCTTGCCGGTGGGCATGCCATGCTCTCGGCATGTTGGATCCGCTAATCGTTTGTGGTGTCGCCACATTTGTCGGATGGGTGCTGGCGCAATGCGCGGCGCGCTTTGCATTTGCGCGAAAGCTGCCCTGTGCGACGGTCGAGCGCATTTCATATGGGGGTGTCACGCGCGCCTGCATGCCGGTAGGCGGCGTCATTCTGGCCTTTGCGTTTGTCTGTTTCTCGATCCCCCTTGGCATTCTGGGCATGGTCCCAATGGCAGGGTCGACCCTATTCCTGACCGGCTTTGCATTGGGCTTTGTGAACGTCCCACATATCTTGCGCGGGGGGCTTTTCCTGCTGCTCGTGTGCGCAGTACCCGACGCGCTCGGTGCCGGATTTGGTGCTGTCCTGTCACCTATCTTGAAGCGACAGTTGACGGAGGCCGATCTTGTACCGGGAATTCCAGCCGCCCTTTTTGCCCCGGCCCTGCTAGGCGGCGGTGCATTTCTCGTGATCGTTCATGGCGATCAAAGTGGTCTGCTCGGGCTGAACATAGGTGGGGCGATGGCGGCCCTCCACCCCCTGCACCGTTTTCCACCGCGCTTGACGCTTGGTGGAAGCGGCGTAGCGGTGGTGGCTGGCGCGACAGGGTTTTTGGTTTGGCACTTCTTGCAGCATGGTTCTGGTCTGGCGCTTTTGCTGTTGTGGAGCTTTGTTTGGGCCGAATTGGCGATGCGGCTCTCGCACCGGCGCGTTTCCGACGTGCCGCCATTTGAGTGCGCGCGGCTTCGCGGTGAACCCGAAGCAGGACTCACGCTGGCGACTTTCTCGCTGAACCTGGCCGGCGTTGTGTTGCTCTGGACGGTCTCGCGCCAGCCCTTTGCAATGCAAATAGGGGCCATCGGAGCAACTCTCGCCTTGCAATTGCAGTTCTGCGCCTTCCTGACGCGTCAGGAGGTGAAGCGATCCCACTCCGCCGAGCCTCCCGCGACAAGCGCCGAGAGCTGAGCACCATTGCCAAGCCCAACTTGCGCGTTAGCTTCAGGGTCAGGTCGGATTTGAGATGGGCAAAAGCCTGCGCCCGGCCTGAGGGAGAAAACGACAATGGCCCACAATCTTCGCCGCCTCGGGGCGGCATGTGCAATCGCGCTAGGCATAGGCATGCTGATGCCGCTATCGCTGTCCGCGCAGACCGCAGCTCAATGGCCGCAAAAGCCAGTTACGCTGGTCGTACCCTTCGCTGCCGGTGGCGGTACGGACGCTTTTGCCCGCCCGCTCGCATCCCATCTCGAAACCAAACTTGGGCAACGCTTCATTATTGAGAACAAGGCCGGTGCCGGTGGCACAGTGGGCGCATCGTTCGCTGCGAAAGCGGCACCCGACGGTTACACGTTCTTTGTCGGCGCGGCGCATCACGCTATTGCGCCAGCGCTATATCCAAAACTCGACTACAACATTGAAACGGATTTCATCCCTGTGGGTCTCTTGTCGAGTGTCCCACAAGTGATTGTCGTTAGCCCGATCAAGCTGCCCAATGTGAAGACCCTGCAGGATCTGATCGCCGATGCGAAAGCCAATCCCGGCAAGCTGAATTTCGCCTCCGCCGGGCATGGCACCACACATCAATTGGCGGGCGAATTGTTCAAGCTGCAGACTGGCACGAATCTCACGCATGTGCCTTATCGCGGCGCGGGTCCGGCCATGCAGGATCTCGTTGCAGGCCATGTCGACATGATGTTCGACGGCCTTGGCTCGTCGGCCGATCGTATTCAATCGAACCAATTGCGCGCGCTGGCTATTGCGAGCGACAAACGTGTCGCCGCCTTTCCTAATGTACCCACAGCCGAAGAAGCGGGCCTCAAGGGTTATGTCGTTTCGACTTGGTACGCCGTGTGGGCGCCCAAGGGAACACCGCCCGATTTGGTCGCGCGGATGATCGAGGAAATGAAAGCCGCTTTTGCAACGCAGGCCATCAAGGATGCATGGTTGCGGAACGGTTCGGACATTCCCGATCTTTATGGGCCAGCCTTCTCGCCCTTCCTCGCTGCGGAAATTGCTCGCTGGGGCAAGGTCGTGAAGGATGCCAACGTTAAGATTGAGTGATTACGCTGGTACGGTTGCGGTGCGCGGGGTTGGTCCCCGCGCCCGCATGATCAGGAAGACGGCGATCGACAGGTTGAGGAAATTCCACGCCAGCCCGTTTAGGAAGGCCATGTCGTAGGATTTCGTCCAGTCGAAGATGACGCCGTTGAGCCAGCCGCCCAGCGCCATACCGAGCATGGTCGCCGTGAGTGCAATGCTCACACGCGTTCCGGCCTCTTTGGCGGGAAAATATTCGCGCACGATCATCGCATAGCTTGGGACGATCCCGCCTTGGAAGAGGCCAAAAAGTGCCGAGACGACGTAGAGCGAATTGAGGCCTTCGAAAATCACGTAAAGGGCCAGTGCGACGCCCTGTAGGAACGAACCAATTAACAAGGTTTTCAGGCCGCCGATTTTGTCTGAGATATAGCCTGAGGCCAGACGGCTGACGATGCCGAAGCCCATCATCAACGACAGCATTTCGGCTCCGCGCGCCACGCCAAAACCCAAATCGCTGCAATAGGCAACGATATGGACTTGCGGCATCGACATGGCGACGCAACAGGCGACGCCTGCAAAAGCAATCAGCGCTTGTGCCATGTTGGGTGAAAGGCCAAAGGGGCGTGACAAATCGCGGTCTGGCGTATGCACCACTGCGTTCACGGCCGCCGGCGCATCCTGCACCGGAGCCGGTCGGCGAAACAGGAAAGCCAGCGGCAGCATGACGATCATTAGGAAAATGCCCATGCCGATCTGGGTGGCGCGCCAGCCATAATCTTGCATGAAATAGTTGATGATCGGCGGCCAAAGCGTGCCAGCAAAATAATTGCCGGTTGCGCAGACAGAGAGTGCAAAACCGCGATAGCGCCGGAACCACCAGGAGACGTCTGCCATCAATGGGCCGAACAAAGGCGAACTGCCGATTGCTGCAATCAACACAGCCTGCGCGAGTGCAAACTCAAACAGGTTGCGCGCCATGCCAGCAGCAACATAACCAAGTCCCAGCGCGAGCGCTCCGGCCACGACAGGGCGGAAGACTCCCACACGGTCGGTCCAGCGACCCATGAACACGCTGCCAACGGCATAGCCGATCATGGTGAGCGAATAGGGCAGGGACGCGGCACCACGATCAACGCCGAATTCGGCCTGAACGGCAGGCAACACGACCACCACCGACCACATGCCGACACCGCCGAGCGTGCCGATCAGGAGCGCGGCGCCAAGGCGCATCCACGCTGCAAAACCATCGATGTCCTGATTCATTTCAAAGTGCCGCCGGGAGAGAGGGACGTTGAATGTGCCAAACGTGTCCTCTCCCGTCGAGGCATATTCCAAGCATGCTGGCCTGCATTGGTTGCATCGCGCAGAACCCACAAACAAAAACGGGGTGCCAAAGCACCCCGTTTCATGGTTCGCAAGAGCGAACAGGACAGTCTTAGATGACTTCCTTGAGTTCCTTGGCGACGCGGAACGCCACCTTCTTGCTCGCCTTGATCTTCACAGGCTCGCCCGTGCGCGGATTGCGGCCCATGCGGGCAGCGCGCTTACGGATCTGAAGCGTGCCGAGGCCGTTGATACGAACCTTCGAGCCCTTCTTCAGATGACGGGTGACGGCACCCACCATTTCTTCGAAGATCGCAACAGCTTGCTTTTTGGCAAGCTCTTGCTTTTCGGCGATTTCATACGCGAGCTGACGCAGGCTCAACGTCACCGTCTTCGTCTTGGCGCCGGCAGCAGCGGCCTTAGGCGCTGCCTTCGGGGCGGCCTTGGCCTTCGGAGCCGCCTTAGCGGCTGTCTTCGGAGCGGCCTTGGCTTTCGCCGGGGCCTTTTTTGCAGCAGGTTTAGTCGCTTTAGCCATGGGGAAAAATCCCTCCCGAATCATTTAACAAAGCCACTTTATCGCATTTCAACGTAAATTCGCATTGTTTCTGATCTGGAAGGTCGAATTTCCGTTGAAAACACTGGCTTTACAGGATGTGTTGGGTTCTGCAGCCTCTGTTTATGACACCAATTTACGTTGCGCTGCAACGGTTTTTGTTTTGTGACGATACGAATCGGGGGCGTCCTTTCTGACGAGGCGTGCCCTCTGCCACCCCGGTCAGTCCTTCAGCCGTCACTCGCGGACGATGCGGCCTTATGTCGAGCGCTCAAAAAGAGCCATGATTTGACGGCAGCGTGGCGTCCTCGTTAAATGCGGGTATTGGAAAAACAGGCCGGATAAATGGTCGTTTTTTAAAGGGAGAATGTCCATGCTCAATCGCCGTGGTTTCCTGCTTGCTGGCATCAGCGTCCCCTCTCTGGTGGCTTTGGGGATGTCGCCGGCGTTCGCGCAGGCGCTTGCAAAACTCGATATCTTTGTTCCTGCCGCGCCAGGCGGCGGTTGGGATCAAACGGCGCGCTCCATCGAACAGGTGATGCGCGCTGAAAAGATCGTTGAAAACTTCCAGCTTGAACATGCGCCGGGTGCGGGTGGCGCGGTCGGCTTGCCGAAATTCCTTGGTGCTCGCAAGGGTCAGGGCAATGTCATCATGGTTGGTGGCATGGTGATGGTGGGCGCGCTCATTACCAATAAATCGCCCGTGAAGATAACAGACACCGTTCCTCTGGCGCGCCTCACAGGCGAGGCTGAAGTCATCGTCGTCCCGAATGAATCGCCTTTCAAATCGATGAAGGATTTGATCGCTGCGTTCAAAGCTGATCCGGCCAAAGTGTCATGGGCTGGTGGCTCTGCGGGCGGCACCGATCACATTCTTGCGGGGATGATCGCCAAAGCGGCCGGTCTCGATGCCAAGAAGGTCAGCTATGTGGCCTATTCCGGCGGCGGTCCTGCTCAGGCCGCTCTCTTAGGTAATCAGGTCTCGTGCGGCGTATCGGGTATTGGCGAATTCGCGGAACAAATCAAAGCGGGCAAATTGCGCGCCTTGGCTGTATCCTCCGACAAGCGCCTGCCTGGCATGGATATTCCAACGTTGAAAGAGCAGGGCATCGACGTCGAATTGTTCAACTGGCGCGGAGTGTTCGGTGCGCCTGGTATCAGCAATGAGCAGCGTGCCGCCTTGATCGCGCTCTTCGACAAGATGAACGCCAGTGCTGGTTGGAAAGCTGAGTGCGAAAAGCGCGATTGGACGCAAATCTACCTGTCCGGTGATGGCTTCGCGAAGTTCATCGATGCCGAGATTACGCGTATAACGGGTATTCTGAAAGACATCGGGCTTGCCTGACGCGATCTGAATTGAATTGTGAACCCCGCCCAGTGCGGGGTTCATGCTTTATGGAGCTTCTCCGATGCGCATCGCTTGGCCTGAAACCGCCGCTGGGCTTTTCATTGTCGCGTTTGGAATCGTATCGGCCTTCGGTTCGGCGGCGATCCCAGCGAGTTCATGGGCTGTCGTCGGTCCGAGCCTATTTCCATGGGCAGTGACGGGGGTGCTCGGCGTTTGTGGCGTCCTTCTGACGATCCAGGGCCTGCGCGGCGGATGGGCTGGCGAAGAGGAGCAGGAGCCGCTCCAGACAGGCCAGCTCTTATGGGTTGGCGGCGGGTTGATCGCCAATCTCATTCTGATCGACGATGCAGGCTTCATCCTCGCGTCGACCATTATGTTTGCGATGGTCGCGCGCGGCTTCGGCAGCCGTAATTGGCCACGCGACCTCGGTCTGGGCTTCGCGATTGCGCTTGTGGCTTATGTTGGTTTCGACCGGTTGCTCGGTTATAAGATCGGCTCCGGCCTGATCGAAGCCTTGATTTGAGGGCCTGATGGATACTTTCGCGCAACTTGCCCAGGGCTTCGCTGTCGCGCTCACGCCGATCAATCTTTTGTTTGCCGCCATCGGTGTGACGCTGGGCACCGCCATTGGTGTTTTGCCTGGGCTTGGTCCTGCCCTTACAATTGCGCTCTTGTTGCCATTGACATTTCAGGTACCTGCGACCGGTGCCTTCATCCTCTTTGCAGGCATCTATTACGGCGCGATGTATGGTGGATCGACGACGTCGATCCTGCTCAATACGCCCGGAGAAAGTGCGAACATCGTCACTGCGCTCGAAGGCAATAAAATGGCCAAGCGGGGCCGTGCCGGCGCTGCTTTGGCAACAGCAGCGATCGGCTCTTTCGTTGCGGGCACGATTGGCACGATCGGTCTGACATTCATCGCGGGGCCGGTTGTCGCGTTTGCGCTGAAATTCGGTCCGGCAGAATATTTTTCGCTCATGGTGCTTTCGCTTCTCACCGTTTCGGCCGTTCTCGGTCATTCGGTATTGCGCGGAATCACAGCGCTGGCGCTCGGCATTTTCATGGGCCTCATTGGCATCGATCTGCAAACGGGGCAGGGGCGGTTCACCTTCGGGGTGACCGAATTGCTCGATGGCATCAATGTCATCGTCGTGGCCGTGGGTTTGTTTGCCGTTGGCGAGACGCTATGGCTGGCCTCGCGGAAATTGCAGCATGAGGATGTGCTGAAGATTTCGGACTCGTTGATGATGAGCAAGTCCGATTGGAAACGCTCGTGGAAGCCTTGGTTCCGGGGTGCCTTTCTCGGCTTTCCCATCGGAGCGATGCCGGCAGGGGGCGCCGAAGTCCCGACATTCCTATCTTATGCCATCGAAAAGAAACTGTCGGATCATCCCGAGGAGTTTGGGAAGGGCGCGATCGAAGGCGTGGCTGGGCCTGAAGCGGCGAACAATGCGTCCGCTGCGGGCGTGCTTGTCCCCATGCTGGCGCTTGGCCTTCCCACCTCGGCAACGGCTGCCATTATGCTGTCGGCATTTCAAAGCTATGGGATCAATCCCGGGCCGCAATTGATGCAAAGCCAGCCGGAACTGATCTGGGGTCTGATCGCCTCGCTTTACATCGGTAATGTGATGTTGCTGGCGCTCAACCTGCCTTTGGTCGGCCTTTGGGTGAAGATCCTCAAGATTCCGTCACCCATGCTTTATGGCGGCATCCTCGTCTTTGCGACGATCGGGACTTATGGCATTTCGCGGTCGGTGATCGATCTTGTCCTGCTTTATGCCGTGGGCGTGCTCGGTTATTTTATGCGCCGGTTCGATTTTCCAACCTCGCCGGTGATCATTGGGATGATCATCGGGCCGTTGCTCGAGCAGGAATTCCGCCGTGCCATGACGATCAGCGCGGGCGACCCGATGATCTTCCTGCAGAAGCCTTTGTCGCTTGCGCTATTGCTCATTGCGCTCGCGGCGGTGGCGTTGCCGCCCATCATCACCCGGATCAGGGGTCGGAAGGCACTGCCTTTCGCCTGATGAAATGCTTGTTTCGGAGGCGTCGCCGCTCAGGCTTTGCGCTTGACCGCGCCGTCCATGCACTGTCTCATCCACGGCCTAGAAGGGCTTAGGCCCCGGGTTGGCGAAGCCAGCTTCACTTGATTGGATGAGGGGAGATCTCCATGCGTCATATTTTCGGATTGGCAGCCTTATCTTTAGGGCTGATGGCAGGCGCCGCGACAGCGCAAACCAAATGGGACCTGCCGACGGCTTATCCGGTCGGCAATTTCCATACTGTCAATATGCAGAAGATGGCCGATGCCGTGAAAGCCGGATCGGGCGGCAAGCTCGATATTGTCATTCATCCGAATGGCTCTCTCTACAAGGCGAATGAAATCAAGCGCGCAGTCCAGACGGGTCAGGTGCCGGCAGGTGAAATCCTGATGGTCAATCTCGGAAACGAGAATCCGATTTTCGAAATCGACGGCGTGCCTTTCCTTGCGACCTCCTATGCCGACGCCAAAAAGCTTTATGCGGCACAGAAGCCCTATGTTGAAAAGGTTCTCGACTCGCAGGGCATGAAATTGCTCTACGCCGTGCCGTGGCCGCCACAGGGCATCTTCTCGGGTAAGGAAGTCAATTCCACGAAGGACCTCGAGAATGTGCCGTGGCGTGCTTATAGCCCGGCGACCGCGCGGATTGGCGAACTCCTCAAGGCACAGGCCGTCACAGTGCAGGCAGCGGAACTCGCGCAGGCTTTGTCGAGCGGTAAAGTTGTCGCGATGATGACGTCGTCGGCAACGGGCGTCGATTCGAAAGTTTGGGAACAGATCAAGTTCTATTACGACACGCAGGCTTGGGTGCCTAAGAACATGGTCATTATCTCGAAGGCCGCTTTCGATAAGCTCGATAAGGCGACTCAGGATCTGCTTATGGCTGAAGCCAAGAAGGCCGAAGAAGCCGGCTGGGCTGCGTCTGAGAAAGTCACGACCGATACCAAGGCCACGCTCGCGGCCAATGGCATGAAAGTGCAATTGCCATCGGCGGCTTTGAAGGATGGTCTCACCGCCATCGGCAAGACGATGACGGAAGAATGGGAAAAGAAGGCCGGCGCCGATGGCGCTGCGCTGCTCCAGACCTACAGAAAATAAGTTGAGGTGGGGCGGCGCGAGCCGCCCCTTTTCCCATGCGCAAATTTCTCGATCGATTGTACTTCGCAGGAGGCGTTCTCGGCGCCTTTTTCCTCTTCATGACCTGCACGCTCATCCTGGTCGCCGTTGCAGGTAGTCTGTTCCGCTTCGTCACACGCAGCCTCGATGAATTCGCGGGCTATTGCATGGCTGCAAGCGCGTTTCTTGCGCTCGCCTATACGCTGCGCTCGGGCGAACATATCCGCATGGCGCTGATCCTGCAGATGTTCCATGGCAAGGCGCGCCACGCACTTGAAGTGTTGGCGACATTGGTTGGCGTGATCTTCTCCGGCTTCATGGCTTATTACAGCGTCAAGCTTTGCGTTGTGAGCTATCAATTGAACGATCTGAGCCAAGGCATCGTTCCGCTGCCGCTTTGGATTCCGCAAAGCGCGATGGGGATCGGTTGCGCGCTGTTGTTCATTGCCATGGTCGACCGGTTGGTATGCCTTTTGATGGGTTTGCCGGTACCGGAAGATCAATCGGACGCACGGACGGATCGCTAAGATGGCAGTCGCAATTTTTCTCGCGATCCTGTTCCTGCTGCTTGGCGCAGGTGTTTGGATCGGTCTCTCGCTGATCGGCGTCGCTTGGATCGGCATGGAAATGTTCACGCCGCGTCCGGCTGGCGATGCAATGGCTATTGCAGTCTTCGGCTCGCTGTCGAGTTGGACGCTGACGGCACTCCCGCTCTTCATCTGGATGGGCGAAATTCTCTTCCGCTCGAAATTGTCGGAAGACATGTTTCGCGCGCTGGCGCCGTGGATGGGGCGGGTCCCGGGCCGTCTGTTGCAAACGAATGTGATCGGTTGCGCGATCTTCGCGGCGATCTCAGGCTCATCGGCGGCAACCTGCGCCACTATCGGCAAGATGACGCTGCCCGAACTCAAAAAGCGCGGCTATCCGGATGGAATCGCGATCGGCTCGTTGGCAGGTTCCGGAACGCTCGGCCTGCTCATACCGCCTTCGATCATCATGATCGTGTATGGCGTATCGGCGGACGTGTCGATCGCGCGCCTGTTCATTGCCGGTGTGATCCCCGGCATCATGCTCGCACTGTTGTTTGGCGGCTACGTCGCTTGGTGGGCTTGGCGCAATCCTTCGCTCGTGCCGAAGGACGATTTCGCCGATCTCGATTTCATGGCGAAGCTGAAGCAATCGGGCGGCCTTATCCCGACAGTGCTTTTGATTGTGGCTGTGCTCGGATCGATTTATGCCGGGATCGCGACTGCGACGGAAAGTGCGGCCATTGGCGTGGTCGGCGCGTTGGTCCTTTCAGCTGTGCAAGGCTCGCTTACGCGTGAAAACTTCGTCGCGGCCCTTTTGGGCGCTACGCGTACCACGACGATGATCATGCTGATCCTTGCTGGCAGCGCCTTCCTCACGATTGCGATGGGCTTTACGGGGCTGCCGCGCGATCTGGCGTTGTGGGTGAAGGAACAGAATTTCAGTCCGCTGATGCTGATCGCAGCCTTGACGGTCTTCTTCGTCATTCTCGGCTGTTTCCTCGACGGGATCTCAATGGTCGTGCTGACCATGGCCGTGCTCTTGCCCATGGTGCAGGCGGCTGGCTTCGATCTCGTCTGGTTTGGCATTTTCATCGTGCTGGTCGTCGAAATGGCACAAATCACGCCGCCAGTCGGTTTCAATCTGTTCGTGCTTCAGGGCATGACGGGCCGCAACATCTTCTGGATCGCGAAGGTCTCGCTGCCATTCTTCTTCCTGATGGTGGTCGCGGTGGCGCTGATCGTTGCATTCCCGGGGCTCGCAACATGGTTGCCGAGCCAGATGCTGGGGCGCTAATCTAGTTTTTAAGGCTCTGCTTTTGGGCGGAGTTTTTCGGGGGAGGCCGAAAGGCCAATTAAAACGGGGGATATCCCATGCGCAAACTCTCCATCGCTGGCGCCTTAATGTATGGCGTCGCGGCGTTTATGACGCCTGCTTACGCCCAGACGCCGAAAGACACGGTCGTCATGGCCAAGCAGATCGATGACATCATTTCGCTTGATCCAGCTGAAGCGTTCGAATTTTCGGGCATTGAAGTCATCGCAAACATGTACGAAAAGCTGATCGCATTCGACATCAAGGATCCGTCCAAACTGTATGGCGATCTCGCCGCCAGCTGGACGATCAGTGACGACGGCAAGACGTATACGTTTAAACTTAAGCCGGGCCTGAAATTCTCGTCGGGCAATGCCATCACGGCTGACGATGTCGCCTATTCGCTGCAGCGCGCGGTTGCGCTCAACAAGTCTCCAGGTTTTATCCTCACGCAATTCGGCTTCACGAAGGATAATGTGAAGGACGTGATCAAAGCCACAGGTCCTGACACGGTCGTCATGACGGTCGATAAGGCCTATGCGCCAACTTTCTTTCTCAACTGCCTCACGGCGGCCGTTGCTTCAATCGTCGACTCTAAGATCGTCAAGGCCAATGAGAAGGATGGCGATTGGGGCAATGCGTGGTTGAAGCAGAATTCAGCCGGTTCTGGCGCTTATGCACTGCGCACATGGAAGGCGAATGAACAATACACGATGGAAGCTAATCCGAACTGGAAGGGTGGCACGCCGAAGAATAAACGCGTTGTCGTCCGCCATATTCCGGAGGCGGCCTCGCAGCGTCTTCTCCTCGAGAAGGGCGATGTCGATTATGCGCGTAACTTGACGAAGGACCAACTCGCTGCGGTGAAGGCGAATGCCAATATCGTCATCGATAGTGGACCCAAGGGTTATATCCTCTATCTCGGCCTCAACCAGAAGAACCCCAATCTTGCCAAGCCGGAAGTGCGTGAGGCACTGAAATATTTGGTCGATTATAGCGGGATCGAAAAGAACATCGTCGAAGGTACCTTCACGCCGCATCAAAGCTTCCTGCCGAAGGGCTTCCTTGGTGCAATCGACGATAAGCCCTACAAGCTCGACGTCGCCAAAGCGAAGGAATTGCTTGTTAAGGCCGGTCTGCCGAACGGCTTTACGGTGACGATGGATGTGCGTTCGATCCCACCGATCACTGACATTGCACAATCGATCCAGTCGACTTGGGGGCAGGCGGGTGTGAAGCTCGAACTTCTCCCCGGCGATGGCAAGCAAACGCTGACAAAATATCGCGCGCGCCAGCATGATATCTATATCGGCCAGTGGGGCCCTGACTATCAGGATCCACATACCAATGCCGATACGTTCGCCATCAACACCGACAATTCGGACGAGGCGAAGAGTAAGCCGCTGGCATGGCGCAATACATGGGCGATTCCGGACATGACGAAAGTCACGCAGGCAGCCGTGCTTGAGCGCGATCCGGACAAGCGCAAGAAGATGTATGAAGATCTGCAGCGTGAGCACATGAAGGTTTCGCCCTTCGTGATCATGTTCCAGCAGACAGAAGTGGCGGCACGCCGCAAGAATGTCGATGGTCTGGTGATTGGCCCGAATAGCGACACGAACCTCTACGCCAATATCGTGAAGAACTGATCTTCGCAGAAGCGACCGGCGGCCGGGCGGTTTCCGCCCGGCCGTCCTCTGTTATATCGAGGTGAATTTTGGCTTCAGCGCGCAGCACGGCAAAACTTATATCGACGGAGCTAACAAGTTTCGCGATCACGTTGCTCGGGCTTTTGCTGGTGACGTTTCTGATCGGGCGTGTGATCCCGATCGATCCGGTTCTAGCGGTTGTGGGCGATCGTGCCCCGGCCGATGTGTACGATAAAGCGCGCATTGCGCTTGGGCTTGATAAGCCGCTGTGGGAGCAATTTATCACCTATCTTGGGCAGGTGGCGCGCGGCGAGTTTGGCACGTCGGTGATGACGTCCAACCCGGTGATCGTCGATATCAAGCGCGTGTTTCCTGCGACATTGGAATTGGCGACGCTAGGCACGCTGATCGGTGTCTCGCTCGGTATTCCGCTCGGTGTGGCAGCCGCCGTCTACAAGGGCCGATGGCCCGATAATCTCGTCCGTATTTTGGGGCTGTTTGGTTATTCGATCCCGGTGTTTTGGCTCGGGCTGATGGGACTTTTGTTGTTTTACGCGCATCTAGGCTGGGTCGGCGGGCCGGGGCGCATATCGGTCGCGTTCGACGATCTCGTCACAACGAAGACGGGCGTGTTGATCCTCGATGCCATTCTCGAAGGCGAGTGGGAGGTGGCGCGCGATGCGTTTTCTCATCTCATTCTACCGGCCAGCGTGCTCGGCTTTTTCAGTCTCGCTTACATCAGCCGGATGACGCGCAGCTTTATGATTAATGAATTGTCAGGCCTAT
>Ga0214917_10000918_pt1 | contig 38465 bp, 30 predicted proteins | sample LL_1208_BB_MetaG_FD_177983 | JGI IMG/M metagenome (GOLD analysis project Ga0214917, IMG submission 177983) | Freshwater microbial communities from Lake Lanier, Atlanta, Georgia, United States - LL_1208_BB | ecosystem: Environmental > Aquatic > Freshwater > Lake | place: USA: Georgia | collected... | reverse complement strand
TGCATGCCAGTGCCCACGCCAAGTTTGTGAACTTCGCCACCAACCTTTCGCCGGTCCTGTACTTCGCTTGGCATGGGGATGTGCTCTGGCGGTATTCGTTGCCGATGGGAGTGTGCAGCCTGACGGGAGCGTACGTGGGGAGTCATCTGGCGATCCGCAAGGGGAACCGTTTCATCCGGGCCCTGTTTTTATTTGTGTTGGTTCTCCTGATCGGGCGTTTGGCGTGGGCATATCGGTAGGGATTTTTTTTCGAGCGGTGCTTGCCAGTGGTGAACTCATCGAGCTTTGGTTTTTGCCGTACACAGGCAAGGGAGCCGTCCCTACCCATCGGATGATTTTTGAGGTAGGCTTTACCCATGCCCACAATGAGCAAGCTGCCGGCGGGACCGGACGCCTCGGGACACTTCGGTGTCTACGGGGGGAGGTATGTGCCCGAGACCCTGGTGGCGCCGCTGGAGGAACTGGCGCAGGAGTTTGAAAAGGCCCGTAAGGACCCCGGCTTCCAGCACGAACTGCAGGAGATGCGAAGGGACTTCACGGGCCGGCCGACACCCCTCTATTTCGCTGCCCGCCTGACCGAACAGCTGGGCGGAGCCAAGATTTACCTGAAACGGGAGGACCTGCTCCACACCGGCGCCCATAAGATCAACAACGCCCTCGGCCAAGTCCTGCTGGCCCGGCGGATGGGGAAGAAAAGGATCATCGCGGAGACGGGGGCCGGGCAGCACGGTGTGGCCACGGCTACGATGGCCGCCCGCTACGGCATGGAGTGCGTCATTTACATGGGGGAGGAGGACATGCGGCGGCAGGCGCTCAACGTCACCCGGATGCGGCTCCTTGGCGCCAAGGTGGTGGCGGTGACGGCGGGGCAGAAGACCCTGAAAGAGGCGGTGAACGAGGCGATGCGCGACTGGGTCACCAACGTGCGCACGACGCACTACGTGCTCGGCACGGCCTACGGGGCCCATCCGTATCCCTACATGGTGCGGGAATTTCACCGGGTGATCGGGGAGGAGGCACGATCCCAGCTGATGCAGCGGGAGGAGCGGTTGCCTGACGTGGTCTGCGCCTGCGTGGGCGGCGGCAGCAATGCGATCGGGATTTTCTACGCCTTTCTCCAGGATGAAAAAGTCCGTCTGGTTGGTGTGGAGGCCGGCGGGGAGGGGATCAAGCCCGGCCGGCACGCGGCCCGGTTTCAGGGCGGGAAGCTGGGGGTCTTGCAGGGGTCGAAATCCTACCTCCTGCAGAACGCGGATGGGCAGATCGAGCTGACTCATTCGGTCTCGGCCGGGTTGGATTATGCGGCGGTGGGGCCGGAGCACTGCCAACTACGGGACATCGGCCGGGCGGAGTACACCTATGCGACCGATGATGAGGCGCTCAACGCCTTTGCAACTTTGGGGAAGGTGGAGGGGATTCTGCCGGCGCTGGAGACGGCCCACGGGGTGGCTTTTGCGATGAAGGAAGCGCCGAAGCTCAAGAAGGATCAAATTATCCTGGTGAATTTGTCGGGCCGCGGGGACAAGGATGTGAACGAAGCTTCCAAGTATCTGCTCAAGGACTAAGTATGGTTTGTGAATGTGAACTCGCGTGCTGCGTTAACGAAAACTCCCAGCTCCTTTGCTGCACATAGAAATCTTTTCGTAATCAACTTCGCCATCCGGCGGCCTCTGGCCGAGAATTTCGCGAGCGTGGGCGCATTGGTGACGGGGATGGTGAGGGTAAGGAGGACGGAGTCCTGATAATCCTGCCAGGCTTGGTGGAGGGGGTAGTTCCGGACGCCGTGACGGAGAAGTTCCGCATGCCAGAGGTTGAGCAAATCGACGTGCTGGATTAGGGACAGGTTTTTTTTGGGGCTGGCCCCGGCGAGTCGGGCGAGGTCGAAGGTGCCGGAACCGCGGGAGGCGAAAGCCCAGTCGATGAACTTCACGAAACCTTTTCCGAAGAAGATGTTATCGGAGCGGAAATCCCCGTGGGTGAGGGTGAGGGGGCCCTTTTTAAGGCGGGCGAGCGCTGCTTCGACTTTTGGGGGAAGGTTCCGAAAGAGGCTCTGATCCTTTGGGGAAAGTTTGGTCCAGCGGAGGAACTTTGGGAGATGTCTTCGAACCTCGTGGGCTAGCATGTAGTGGTGAAGAGGCAGGTCCCGGGCGCGGAGCAGAGACGGTGAGTTCCAGAACCGGGCATGGATCCGGGCGATACCGCGGGCGGCGGCGGTGAGATCGGTCCAGCCCAGGCCTTGGAGTTGGTCGGGATTCCGGGCGCGGCGGATCTCCTCGAAAAGGAGGAGGCCGTTGGCGCCGCCCTCGGTGGCGGTGCCGGCATAAAGGCGTGGGGAAAGTTTTCCACCGAGCAGCGCGAGTAAGCGGTAAGCGGCCAGTTCCCGGGAAAAGATCCGCAGAGTGCGTCCCCAGGCTCGGCGGGCGGGAAGGTCGCTCCCGACCTTGAGGATGTAACGATGGGAATCGTCCTTCCGCGTGGCGAGGAAGACCCGGCTGAGAAAACCCGTGGAGCCGGAAAGTGGCGTGGCGAGAAAGCGCGGGGAACCACGAGGAAGGCGTGGGCTCATTAATCAGGGAATTTTCAGAACCTGACCGGGTCGGATCAAGGCGTTGGTGGCCAGTTGGTTGAGGGCGCGGATTTGGTCCGGGCTGGCCTGGATGCCTTGGTTTTTGAGATCGCGGCAGATGCGCGTGAGGGTATCACCGGAGCGCACCGTAAAAGTGCGCGGGGAGGAGGCATTCGTCCTGGAGGAGGGCACAGCCGTTGAAGTCCCGGTGGTGTGGCCGGAGCGACGGAGGAGTGCCTGGAGTTTTTCCGAGGGGGTGGCGAAGTAGAGGCTCTGGCCTTCGGCGAGGAGAAACGAGGCAATGCCGACCACATGACCTTGGGCATCCAGGACGGGGGACCCGCTGGAACCTTGGGAGATGGCGGCGCTGATCTGGAGAACCTCACGTTTTTCCCCGGGCAACTTTCTTCGGGCCGAAACAATGCCCTCGGTCAGGGTTCCCTCCAGACCGAGGGGGCTGCCGATGACGGCGATGCGGGTGCCGGCTTCGGCGGAGTTGGGGGGGGACAAGGTGAGGCAGGGAAGGTCTTTGCCGTCCAGTTGAAGCAGGGCGAGGTCATTGACGGGATCAGTGGCGAGAACGCGGATGACAGGGAAGAGGCCGCCGTTCTCCGCCTTGGCGAGAATCCGTTTTCCGCCCGTGACCACGTGGTGGTTGGTCACAAGCAGGCCGTCCGCGGAGACCAGAAATCCCGTGCCGGAACCCTTCACCTCCCCATCCTCATCCTGGATCGCGAGGAGGTAGACAGCGGGGCGGGCCTGTTTGGCCAAGGTGCGCAGGTCGGGGATCTCGGCGGCAATGAGTGGGAAGGCGAGCAGAAGAAGGGCCAGCCAGCCGAGCCGAAGGATCATTGTTCCAATTAAGAGGAAAGCGGCAGGGTGGCGAGATTTCCTCCGTGATTGCGAGAAAAGGCCCGAAGGGGGATAATTCCAATTCGGTGAAAATCGGGAAATTCTTACTCACTTTCGCGGGTATCCTGTTTGCCTCCCTAGGGACGTTGCTGTTTCAGCCCACCGTTTTCTGTGAAATTACCCTTCCGGTGGTTGCCTATGGACTGGGCTGGAAAGCCAAGGCCGTCTCCGCCCGTCTTTCCGCCATGGGTGTTTTGGAAATCCGGGAATTTGAGGCGGTCAACGATGCCAAATCCAGGATTGCGATGGATTCGGGCAGGGTGGAATTCGCCCCCCTTACGATCCTGTCGGGCCGGCCGGAAATCCTGCGGGCGGACTTTCGTTTCGCCATGGTGGATTTGGAGGTGACTTCGCCCAAGGAAAAGAAAAAAACATCCCCGGTCTCGATTCCGTTTTCCCTGCGGGAGGCCAGGGTGAATTTGATGGAAGGTCGTTTTCGGACGGAGACGGGGGCTTGGATCCTGAAATCGGTGCAGGCGACGGCAGGGGGGTGGGATGGGGAAACCCCGCGGGAAATCCGCTTGCAACTCGGTCAGTTGAATTGGGACGGCCCCGGCAAACAGGAGTTGGCCACGGCCATGCGGGCCACGGCCCAAAAATCCCAGAATCCGAGCGGTGGGGACGTTTGGGATATCCAGGCGACGACGGACGTCTCCACGGTGATCGATTTGCCGCCGTGGCATCTCGTGTCCCCCTGTCAGCTTGTCCTGGAGGGAAAAGCGATCCGGAGTCCCCGGGAAGATTGGCGGGTGAATGGCTTGAAGGCGGTTTGGCAGGGGATCGGGGGGATCCGGTTGGCCGCGAAGATTGACGGCACTTACGCCCCGTCGGGGAATTGGGCCGCAGAAATCCAATTCGAGCCAACCGATCTGCGCTTGGCCGGAGTTTTTCTCCAGCCTCGTGGAATTCAGTCCGTTGCCGGCTCTTTAGGCGGTGCGGTTAAGCTGGGCGGTGGGCCCAGTCAACCGCTGGTGGTGGAACTCGATTTGAGCGGCCAGGCGGTGCAAATGGCCACCGCAGGCGGAATTTTCTGGCCTTCCCAGCCGGCGGCCTTGGCTTTCTCCTCCCGTGGGGAATGGAATGCGGATGAGGGTTTGCTCAAAGTGGATCGTCTTTCGGCAAACTTGGGGCGGGCCGGTCAGCCTGAGGACTTTCGGTTGCTTTTGGATCGGCCGGCCGTGGTGTCGATGGTGGCAAAATCCAAAACGCCGGTGGGTGAGGCAGCCTCGTTGCAATGGACGGCTGGGGGTCTGGAAATGGCGGCCCTGGCGCCGATCTTTTTCGATCCGGCAAAGCTTCAAGTGGAGGGGGGAAGTCTTTCGGCGGAGGGGTCAGCGCGAGTGCAGGGGGGAAGAGTGGGATTGGTGGGGCGGGTGGACAGCCGTGCAATGACGGCTTCCGGGCGTTGGCTCCAGGGAAGGATTGCCGTCCAGTCCGGTTCCTTTGATTTTCAGGGGTATCTGGACCAAGGAACCCAGTTACATCTGGAGAGTGCGACGGTCCGGGCTTCCTGGGAAGGGGGGGCAACGGAGGACCTCTCGTTTTTGGCCAAAGCGGAGTGGGACTTCGGCAAAAACCAAGGCTTTTTGGCCGGAGACTTGGCCATGGGTTTGACGGGGTTGGGCAAGGCATGGAGTGGGGCGAGGTTTTGGCCGGAAGATGGCCAAGCCAAGGCCCATGTGGAGTTTTCGGGAAATCCCAACCAGAAAGGGTCGGGGCTGGTTTCACTGGGCTTGAGTAACATGCGCTGGCCGGGGGAAAAGGCGGGCAGTTGGGAAGCCAAACTTTCCTCGGAGGTGGAGGTGTCGCAGGGAGGGTGGACCTTGCCGGAATTGGTGGTGCAGGCGAACCGTGCGGGAACGCCCCTGCTTGACGGAAAGGTTTCCGGCGTGTGGAAGCCGGCGGGGGACGAGGGGCGGATCAAAATAGAGCTGGCCAAAGCTGAGTCCGACTTTGTCGTCCCTTTGCTCAAGAATTTCACCCCGAACTGGCAGTGGAACGAGGCTTCGGGGCAAGGCTCTTTTGAGTTTATCCGGCAAAACCAACACGACCGTGTCACAGCCAATCTACAGGCGGCCGTCACGGTGGATACGGGAACCGCCCAGCGCCCGCGGCCGGTGGATTTTTCCTCGGTGCAGGGGAATGTGCAGGCCTCCTGGCCTTCCGGGACTTCCGGGGTGCTTTCGATCGATGCCCTGGCCTTGGTGGCCAAGCACCGGGACGGTAGCGAGGCGGTGCGGGCCACGCTTGATGCCCCGTTGACCTTGGAAAAAAGGGGTCCGGAAGAATGGCAGCCGGCTGGCACCCGGGCCTGCTCCGGTCTGGTCCAGTTTGGAGGGTGGCCCATGGGCATTCTGGCCCCCCTGGTACTCGCCAAGGCCGACGAAAACTCGATTGCGGGAACCCTCTCTGGATTTGTCCGGGTGCAAAGCGATCCTGCCCGCGGCCGACTGCAACTGGAGATGGATGTTTCCTGCCCGGATTTTTCCGTCGATCTGCCCGGACTGCGGTTGACTGACAATCGCACGAACGTCAAGGCTGAGGCGGAGCTTGGCTCCGACCGAACCCTTGCGATCCGCAAAGTAATGGTCGCCTCCGAGCAAGCGGGGAAAGTTTGGCTGGAGTTGTCATCCGAGAAAGCTGCCCAGTCCATTCTGGCAGTGGTGGGCAAGGTGGACTTGGCCGCATTTGCCCAGAACGTGCCTGCGGTAACGCCCTATGTTTCGTTGGGGACCATGGTCCTGAAAGCCAATGTGGGCGAACCGAAGGCAGGGGTACGAAAAGTGGGATTCAGCGCGGAGGCGCAGGATCTGGCGGTCTCCTTGCCGGAAATCGGGTCGGCCAACGGTCTGAAGGCCAAGGTGCTGGGAACCTTGGATTGGGGGAAGGACGGGGTCACTTTGCTGGATGATGTGCAACTCACCGCCGAAGGTTTCGGGGGCACCCTGATAATCGAGAAAGTGGATTGGAAAAAAAGCGAAGCCGTTTCCTGGGAATCCGGTCGAATTCCAAAGGGCTGGGTGGGCTTTTTGGCCGGATCTTGGCTGCAACCGAACCGATGGGTCGAGGGCGACTTGGTGCTGGGTCGTGGATTCTGGGAACCGGGAGACCATGGAAATTCCGGACAGATCGATGTCACCGTCGTGGAGGCGCGAATTTCGGATCAAAAAAAATTGGCGTCAGTTTCCCTGCGGCTGGATGGAAATTGGGATTATGATCAACGAACCCACATTTTTACCGTCAAAGATGCGTCGATGTTCTTTTCCGGTTCGGAGAATCAGCCTGTGGAAATTCCCCTGTTGAGGGCTGGTCCTGGCCTGCTGGACGCCACCCTCATCGGAGAGACTTTGGATTTACGCGGAATTCTGGATCAGTACGGGAATTGGCAATCAGCTCCGCTTGCCGCGGGAAACCAACCGGAACCGCTCCGGTTGGATCTTTCGGCCCGCCTCCAAAAGGTGATCTTTCGGGATGCCAGTGTTGGTCCCGTGAACATTTCCAAATTCCAACTGGGTCCGGAGGGGGTTTCGCTCCAGAAGGCGTCGGTGGAGGTTCAAGGAGGTGTGATTACGGGCTCGGTGGCCCAAAAGAATGGTCCGGATTCCCCCCTGCAGGCTGATTTGGTGGTCCGACGATTTCCGCTTGGGGCGATCCTGAGTCCGATGATCAAGGATGCGAGGGGGTCCCTGGGCGGATACGCCAATCTTGAGTTTTCCGGGCAGGCGTCGGGCGGGAGAGTGCAGGATCTCCAACAGAGTCTTCGTGGCAACGGAACCTTTCGGTTGTATGAGGCTCATTTGGAAAATCTCCCCGCCATCCGCAAGGCCTTGCAAGGGGCTGGCTTATTTCTGGGATCCAGCCTTGTCGCCGAGAGCAAGATCAATGACTTGGGCGGATCCTTTCAGGTCGCCGGTTCAAAGATTTCCACGCAGGACCTGCGGATTTTGGGCAGCACCTTATCCGCATCCATGCGCGGATGGATGGATTGGATGACCCAAGCCATCGACTTTGAAGTTAATCTGGCGCTGACCCGGGAGGCGATCCAGAGCAGCGGACAGTTGCAGGGAGCGATGACCCAATTGGTGGGAAATAGCAACGAGTATTACACCAAAATTCCCGGATCGGCCTCCATCACGGGTACTTTGGCGGATCCCAAGGTGCAGATGGATGTGGCGAAAATGCTTTTGGCCGGCGGAATCAATCTTCTTCTCAACACACCTCAGGGGGTATTGCAGGGGGCGGGCGGTGCGGCGGGCGGCGCGGCCGGAGCTGCTGCCGGGGCCGCCGGGAGCATCCTGCAGGGGGTCGGGAATCTCTTTAAAGGGTTTTGAGCCGCCGGGTCTTTGCCCGTAGGATTTCCCGATGCGCAGCATGACCGGTTTTGGCTCGGCCAAGGTGGCCACGTCCCATGCCGCTTTCCGCGTGGAGGTCTCCTCGGTCAACAAGCGCGGCCTTGAGGTGATTGTGTATCTTCCCGGCGATCTGGCACGTCTGGAGCGGGAAATTCGCGAGGAAGTGGCCCGGCAGGCGGCCCGGGGCAAGGTGACCGTGGCCATTCAGGCCGAGTCCGCCCCTTCCCGCAACGGCCGCAGTTTGGACCTGGAAAAGGCGTCCGCTTATGCCGCCCAGTTGCGATCCGCCGGGAAAAAACTCGGGGTTTCGGGCGGACCCTCCTGGTCCGATCTTCTCGGGTTACCCGGGGTGGTCTCCGTGCAGGGCTATCCTCTCACGCCCAAGGATGACCGCAAGATTCTCGCCGGAATCAGGGCCGCCTTGGCCAAAATGGTATCCACCCGGGAAAAGGAAGGCGGGCATATGGTCCGCTCCCTCAAACAACACCTGAGCAGGATGGAAGCCGTCCGTGTGAGGATGGAAAAATCGGCTGCTGCCATGCGTAAAAACCAAGGGGAGCGGTTGCGGGTCCGCCTGCAGGAGTTGGCCAGCGAGGCCGGGGTAGAACTGGAACCCGAGAGGCTTTTCAAGGAAGTGTCCTCGGCGGCAGACCGTGGGGATGTGACTGAGGAAATCGGCCGGATCCGGGCCCATCTCACCGAGGCCGTCGGCCTGACGGGGAAGCGGGCTCCGGGAGGACGGACGCTGGAGTTTTTGATCCAGGAGCTGATGAGGGAGGCCAACACGGTGGGTTCGAAATCCGGCACCCTGGAGCTGACGAGGCTGGCGATCGAATTCAAATCCGAGCTCGAGAAGCTGAGGGAGCAGGCGGCGAACCTTGAATAACTTCACCCGCTCCGGAATTTTGTTCGTAGTGTCCGCGCCATCCGGCACCGGCAAGACCACCCTTTGCTCCAACGTGCGCCAGACGCCGGACCTGGTGTACTCGGTGAGTTGCACGACACGCCCGATCCGGAAGGGGGAGAAGGATGGAACCGACTACTATTTTCTCCCCCGGGGTGAATTTGAAAAAAGGATCAAGGCCGGGGACATGCTCGAGCATGCCGATGTCTACGGTCATTACTACGGGACGCCGAAGGGGCCGATCCTAGAGCACTTGGCTGCTGGTCGCGACGTGTTGTTGGACATTGATGTGCAGGGGGCCCGGCAGATCCGGGACTCCCAAGATCCAAGCATCCGGGCTGCCTTGGCCGACATCTTCATTATGCCGCCGGATCTTGGGGAACTCCGTCGCAGGCTGGAAGGACGGGGCACAGAGACGGCCGCCCAGATCGACAAGCGGATCGATGCGGCCAATGCCGAGATGGCGGACTGGAAGAGCTACCGGTACACCATCCTAAGCAGCTCCATGGAAGAGGATCTGATCAAGTTCCGTGCCATCATCCGGGCGGAGCGTTACCTGAGCCGGAGACTCAACCTGAGCCATGGCTGAGAAGCCGAGTATCCGGATCGTATTGGGGGTGACCGGCTCGATTGCGGCGTTCCGGGCGGCGGATCTGGCCAGCGCGATGGTGAAAGAAGGCTGGGAAGTCCACGCCATCCTGACGCCGGACGGGGCCCGCTTTCTTCCGGCGTTGTCCCTGGCTGCCCTGACGCATCGTCCGGTCCACACCTCCCTTTGGGAAGAGGGAGAGGGGGGAAGGATGTCCCATCTGGATCTGGCCCAGACAGCCGATGTGGTCGTGGTGGCCCCGGCGAGCGCCGACTTTCTGGCCCGGGCGGCCCATGGCTTCGCCGCGGATGTGCTGGGCGCGGTCCTCCTGGCCACGCGGGCGCCTTTGGTGTTGGCGCCGGCGATGAACACAAACATGTGGACCCACCCCGCCACCCGGGAAAATGTGAATCAACTGACCTCCCGCGGGGTGATCTGGGCCGGACCGGCCGAAGGTCGCCTTGCCTGCGGGGCGGAGGGGCCGGGCCGGCTGGCCCCCACGGAGGAAATTTTGAGGCGCGTGAAGGAGATTCTGAAAAAGGAGAAGAAAAAATGAGCCAACCCGGGAAATTCAAGCCCTCGCCCGCTTTTGTGAAACAGGCGGTATTTAACAGTCCGGCCAAATACAAGACGCTGCATCGTGAGTCGGTGCAAAACCCAAAAAAATTCTGGGGGCGGATGGCCAAGGAGGAGTTGAGCTGGTTTCAGGAGCCCAAAAAGGTGCTGGAATGGAAGGAGCCGTTTGCGAAGTGGTTCGGCGGCGGACGACTCAATCTCAGCCATAACTGTCTCGACCGGCATCTGCACGGCCCGCGTCGGCATAAGGCGGCCATCGTGTTTGAGGGGGAACCGGGCGATGTCCGGGTGATTACTTACCAGCAGTTGCACGACGAGGTGTGCCGCTTTGCCCACGCCCTGCACGGGGAAGGGATCCGCAAAGGGGACCGGGTGATGATTTACCTGCCGATGGTACCGGAGGCGGCCATCGCCATGCTGGCCTGCGCCCGAATCGGGGCGGTCCACAGCGTGGTATTTGGCGGCTTCAGCGCCGAGGCGCTCAAAGACCGGATCCATGACTGCGGGGCGAAGATGGTGATCACCGCCGACGGGGGTTACCGGCGGGGCCAAGTGGTGAATCTGAAGAAGAATGTGGATGCGGCGGTGGCGGGCTGTCCGGAGGTGCGGAGGGTGATCGTGCTGAAGCGCACCGGCACGGTGGAGAAGTTGAACGAAATTGACCGCTGGTGGCATGATCTCACCCCGCATCAGCCGCCGGATTTCCCGCCTGAGAACGTGGAGAGCGAGGATCCGTTGTTCATCCTTTACACCAGCGGGAGCACGGGAAAACCCAAGGGCATCCTGCATAGTACCGCGGGTTACCTCTTGGGGGCGCATCTCACGACGAAGTGGGTCTTTGATCTCAAGGAACACGACCTTTTCTGGTGCACGGCCGACGTGGGATGGGTGACCGGGCACAGTTATGCGGTGTACGGGGCGTTGAGCAACGGGGCGACCACGCTGATGTACGAGGGCGCACCCAACCAACCCGAGCCGGACCGATTCTGGCGGATCATCGCCAAACACCGCGTGACGATTTTTTACACGGCGCCCACCGCGATCCGGGCGTTCATCCGGTGGGGCGACCATTGGCTCCAGAAGCACGACCTTTCGACCCTCCGGTTGCTAGGTTCCGTCGGGGAGCCGATCAACCCGGAGGCGTGGCATTGGTACCACCGCGTGGTGGGCGGGGGACGCTGCCCGATCGTGGACACCTGGTGGCAGACGGAGACGGGTAGTCACATGCTGACGACCCTACCCGGGGTGCACGCAATGAAACCGGGCCTCGCCGGGTTGCCGTTCTTCGGGGCGGACCTGGCGGTGGTGGATGATCACGGCAAGCCGGTAAAAGACGGGGTGCAGGGCAAGCTGGTGATCCGCAAACCCTGGCCCTCGATGCTGCGGACGATCTATGGTGATGCGGAGCGGTTCAAAAAGCAGTACTGGAGCGAGGTGCGCGGCTGTTATTTCACCGGCGACGGCGCCAAACGGGACCGAGACGGGTATTTCCACGTGATCGGCCGGATCGACGACGTGTTGAACGTGTCCGGCCACCGGTTGGGCACGGCGGAGGTGGAGAGCGCCTTGGTGAGCCATCCCGCGGTGGCGGAGGCGGCAGTGGTGGGCCGGCCGGACGATCTCAAGGGTCAGGCCGTGGTAGCCTTTGTCACCCTGAAGTCCGGTCAAAAGGCCGGAGATGCCCTGATCGCGGCCTTGCGGGAGCAAGTGAGCAAGGAGATCGGCCCGATCGCCAAGCCGGACCAGATCCGCTTTGCCGAAGCCCTGCCCAAAACCCGCAGTGGAAAGATCATGCGGCGGCTCCTCAAGGAGATCGCCGCCGGCGGGGCGGTGAAAGGGGACGTAACCACGCTGGAGGATCTCAACGTGATCGCCTCCCTGCAGTCATCCTCCTCCGAGGAGGGGTAAGATGTCCTGGCGGTTGCGGACTCCTGAGACCGGCCTGCTCGTCGTCGACGTACAGGAAAAATTGGTGGCGGCGGTGCAGGAACCGGCCGGTTGGGTGGATCGTGTGGGAATTCTGGTGAAGGCCGCCAAGCTGCTGGAAATTCCCGTGGCGATCACCGAACAGGTACCGGCCAAGCTGGGCAAGACGGTTCCGGCCATCCTGCAGGCGGCCGGGAAGATCGCTCCCGTTTCCAAAACCAAATTTTCGGCGGCGGAAGCCGGCAAGGGTCTGGGGAAAAAACGGGTGTTGGTGGCGGGCTGCGAGGCCCACGTCTGCGTCCGGCAAACAGTTTATGAACTTAGACTCCGGGAGGTTCAGCCGGTTTTGGTGGCGGATGCGGTGGGATCGCGAAAAATATCGGACCGAGAGTTGGCCCTGCAAGAAATGAGGCACGATGGAATCGTGGTGACAACCACCGAAGCGGTGTTGTTTGAACTGCTGGAGACGGCGGAGCATCCGAAGTTCAAGGAGCTCCAGACTTTGATCAAGTAGGCGGAAAATTTTCTAGCCTGCCTGCAGTAACTTCTTCATTCTCACCCCTTTATGCCAGAGCCTGTTGTGACGGCCCAGAAGTGGCCATTCAATGTATCGGTGGTTCCGAGGGTTCCGGAGGGTCTTGAATCCCTTCGACGGATCGCTTTCAACCTTTGGTTCAGTTGGAACTTCGATGCCTTGGAACTATTCAAGGAGCTCGATCCAACCCTTTGGGAAGAGTGCGGCCATAGTCCGGTGAAAATGCTTCGGCTGGTCAAGCAGACGAGGCTCGAGGCGCTCGCCAAGGACAAGGCCTACCGCGACCGGTTGGAAAAGGTGCATGACAAGCTGGAGGCCTATCTAAACCGGAAAAGCACCTGGTTCACAAAAAACATGCCCAAAGAGAAAAAGGATTCACCTTTGGTGGCCTATTTCTCCGCGGAATTCGGTTTTCACGAATCCCTGCCGGTGTATTCAGGAGGCCTCGGCATTCTGGCCGGGGATCACTGTAAATCGGCCAGCGATCTGGGGTTGCCGTTTGTGGCGGTGGGCCTGCTTTACCGCTTCGGCTATTTTTCCCAGAAGATCAACCGGGATGGATGGCAGGAGGCCAACATCGTGGACAACGTTTTCCACGATCTGCCGGTACGAGAGGCACTGGGATCGGACGGCAAGACCCCGGTGGTGGTGGAACTGGACATGCCCGGGCGGAAGGTGAGGGCCAAGGTGTGGGAAGTCCGGATCGGGGTAACCCGCCTCTTCCTCCTCGACACAGATCTTCCCTCCAACGCCCAGGATGACCGGAATATCACCTACCAACTGTACGGGGGTGACCACGACATGCGGGTACGTCAGGAAATTGTTCTCGGCATCGGCGGGGTGAAGGCTCTCGATGCGATGGGCCTCCAACCGTCGGTTTTCCACATGAACGAGGGACATGCGGCGTTCCTCGGTCTGGAGCGGATCCGGATGCTGGTTTCCCGCGAAAAACTTTCCTTCATCGAGGCGTTGCAACCCGTGGCGGCCAGCAGCGTCTTCACCACCCACACGCCGGTGCCGGCGGGCAACGATGCCTTCGATCCCAAACTCATGGAGAAGTATTTCGCCGATTACATCCGGGAATGCCGCATCGGTTTTGAAGAGCTTCTGAAGCTGGGTCGTCCGTGGGCGCACCCGGAAGAGGAGCCTTTCAGCATGACCATCCTGGCGCTGCGGCTTTCCCGCCAGGCCAACGGGGTGAGCGCCATTCACGGTCGCGTTTCCCGCGAGATGTGGCAGAGCGTCTGGCCGGGAGTGCCGAAAAAGGAGATCCCGATCCGGCATGTCACCAACGGCATTCACACCTTCACCTGGATGGCCCCGGAAATCCGCCAGTTGCTCGAAAAAGAGGAGGGGGTCTTCACGGAGAATGACTTGGCCGAGGCCGGCCAGTGGAAAAAGAGGGTCGATTTCAAGGACAAGGAGTACTGGACCGTCCACCTGAAGCTAAAAACCCGGTTGCTGGAGTTTGTGCGGAACAATGTCCGGAATCAGCGGATCCGCAACGGGGTGAAGCCAGAGGAGATTCGCGCCGCCCAGCTCATGCTGAATCCCAAGGCCCTGACCATCGGCTTCGCGCGCCGGTTTGCCACCTACAAGCGGGCGGCCCTGCTCTTTCGCGACCTCGACAAGCTGGCGGCCATCGTGAACGACCCGAAATATCCCGTGCAGTTTGTTTTTGCGGGGAAGGCGCACCCAGCCGACGAGGGCGGCAAAAAGCTGATCCAGCTGATCGTCAAGGTTTCCGAGATGCCGGTCTTTAGAAACAAGATCGTCTTCGTGGAGAACTACGACTTTAACGTGGCCCGCCATCTTTACCACGGATGCGACGTCTGGTTGAACAATCCCACGCGTCCGCTCGAAGCCAGCGGCACCAGCGGGGAGAAGGTGATTACCAATGGTTGCCTCAACTTCTCGGTCCGGGACGGATGGTGGGACGAGGCCTTTGACGGTACAAACGGCTGGGCAATCGGTGAGGACGGGTTGCGTCTGGAGCCTGAGGTGCAGGACGAGTTCGACGCCTTCTCCATCTATGAAATTCTGCAGCATGAGATTGTGCCGCTGTATTACGAGCAGGATTCCGACGGGGTGCCCAAGCGCTGGATTGACCGGGTACGCCGCAGCCTGATGACGATCGGACCGGTCTACAACACCCAGCGGATGGTGGGGGAGTATGCAGAAAACTTTTACAAAAGGGCCGCGGAAAAGGGGCGAATGTTCGCGGACAACCAATTTGCCAAGTCGCGGGAGTTGGCGGTCTGGAAAGACCGGGTGCGGAACGCGTGGTCCGGGGTAAAGGCGAACGGTGTGACCTGGTCGGGCGGCAACGGCACCACCGTCAGCGTTGGGGACAGTGTTTCTGTCTCCGCCCATGTTTTACTGGGTTCCCTGAAAAACGAGGAAGTCGCGGTCGAGGCCTACGTGAAGGCCGTAGATCCCCAAGGGCCTTCCTTGGCCATCCGGTTAGAGCCGACGGGGGAGGTTTCGCAAGGGTGGGTCAAGTACGCCGGGCGGGTGGAGGTGAAGGATTCGGGTAACTTCCAATTCAATGTACGTGTCCGGCCCTCAAATCCGTCCCTTACCCAGGCCCATGAGCTACGGTTAATCACCTGGGCATCTAATTCATAAGCACATAATAATCAATAATTAGCATAAAAACTGGTTCGATTTGACCGATTTTTTTGCACGGCTAGGGTCATGGGCTATGTCGAACCCAGTTTTGCCGGCGGAAGCGAAGCGAACAGGCGCCCCCAGCCCCGAGCTGGTCGGTTTGGATCCTGCCGATGTTGATCTTTCCGCGGTCGAAAAGACCGTCCACGCCTGCCGGGACTATCTGCTCGGATTGCAGAAGCCCGAGGGGTATTGGGTCGGAGAGCTGTTCGTGGACAGCACAGTGGCCTGTGATTACCACCTTCTGATGTATCTGCGCGGGAAAGTGGACCGTGCCAAGGAAGCCAAGATCGTCCGCCACATTCTCCAGCGGCAATTGCCTGATGGCGGTTGGCCGATCTATCCGGGCGGTCCGAGCAATGTGACCGCCACGGTGAAGGCTTACTTTAGCCTCAAGCTGGCGGGCTTCACCCCGGATGAGCCCGAGATGCGCAAAGCCCGCGCCGCCGCCATGAGACTAGGAGGAATCCCCAGTTCCAACACTTACTGCAAATTCTATCTGGCGATGTTTGGGCAGTATCCGTGGAAGTATCTCCCCAATATTCCCCCGGAGATTTTGCTCCTGCCGAAGTGGGCGCCGTTCGACATGTCGGAAATGAGTTCCTGGACGCGGGCGATCGTGGTGCCGATGTCGATCATCCGCAGTTTCCGTCCGGTCACCCATCTCCCCCCGGAAAAGCAGTTGCACGAGTTGTATCCCTACGGCGTGGAAGGCGGCCCTTTCTTCCACCCGGTGGAGAACCGTTTCTTCTCGATGAAAAATTTCTTTGTCCGGGTGAACGAGTTACTGGGTTTCCTGGAGGGCTTGCCGTGGAAGCCTTTCCGCAAGAAGGCGCTCAAAATTGCCGAAAAGTGGATTCTCGACCGCACCGGACCTGAATCGGAAGGACTCGCGGCCATCTTCCCGTCGATGATGAACTCCATCCTCGCGTTCCGCTGCCTCGGCTATGCGGACGATCACCCGTGGATGCTCAAGGCGGTCAAAGACCTGGAAGGGCTGGAGGTGGACGACTCCGCCCACGGCGATTTCCGGGTCCAACCCTGTCTCAGTCCGGTCTGGGACACCGCCATCACCCTGACCGCTTTGGGTGCGGCCGGTGTGAAGCCAGATCATCCTGCCATGCAGAAGGGGGCCGATTGGCTCCTCGCCAAGGAAGTGAAGATGCGCGGTGATTACGTGATGAAGAATCCAACGCCGATCACCGGCGGTTGGGCCTTCGAGTTTTTCAACGACTGGTATCCGGACGTGGACGACACCGCCAAGGTTCTTCTGGGACTCCGTCGGGCGGCCGCTTCCCATCCCACCCAGCAGAAGGAGGCGATGGACCGCGGCCTGGGTTGGGCGATGAGCTTCCAGTGCGACAACGGCGGCTATGCGGCCTTTGATAAGAACGTGAACAAGGCCTGGCTGGAGGATGTGCCCTTCGCCGACCACAACGCCATTCTCGACCCGCCCTGCGCTGACATCACCGGCCGACTCCTGGAAACGATGGGCAAACTGGGGGTCTCCAAGAATCACGCCCAGATCCAGCGGGCGCTTGCGTTTCTGCGCAAGACGCAGGAAGAGGACGGCTCCTGGTTCGGTCGCTGGGGCGTGAACTACGTTTATGGGACTTGGCAGGTCCTGCGCGGTCTGCGTGCGATCGGTTATGATATGAACGATACCTGGGTGGTGCGGGCCCGCGATTGGCTGGAGTGCGCGCAGAATCCCGATGGTGGCTGGGGCGAAAGCTGTGGCTCGTACGACGATCCCCGGATGAAGGGGCGGGGAATCAGCACCGCCTCCCAGACCGGCTGGGGGTTGATGGGCTTGCTGGCCTGCGGTGATCTCCAGCGGCCGAGCGTTCGCCGTGCCGTCCGTTATCTGGTGGAGACTCAGTCCAAGGACGGTAGCTGGGAGGAGAAGCTCATCACCGGCACCGGATTCCCCTGCGTCTTTTACCTCCGCTATGACATGTACCGGAACAACTGGCCGCTCCTTGCTTTGGGCGAGTATCTCGAGATGGTCCGGGCTTCCGGAGTCCGCTGACCACCGTCGCGGAGACCTTCCGCGAATCTTTCCATGGCCCCCGCCTCCACGTTGCCGGTCGGGATCCTTTTTCCGATGGAGTTCGAGGCCGAACCCACCTGGAAAAAGCTTGGCGGGAAAAGCCGCCCGGCCGCGGGGCTGGAAACCCTCAAGGGAAGCTGGAATGGATTGGCCGTGGTTTCGGCCCGGATCGGCATGGGGCATGCGGGGCTGGATCGGAAGGTCGAGGCTTGGCTGGCGGAGCATCCTTGTCGGGCGGTGATCTTGGCCGGATTGGCCGGGGCGTTGGATCCGGACTGGGATGAGGGGGATCTGAGCTCCTTCCACGCCGAGGCTTGGCCTGAGTTTGTCGTCTGGGCACGGTCCAAACCGGCGGTGCGTGCCGGAAAGTGGCACACCGCGCATGAGATCATTGAAACGGGACTGGCGAAGCTGGAGCTGGGCAGGAAAACCGGGTGCGGACTGGTGGAGATGGAGTGGGAGTATGTGGCCGAAGCCTGCCGGAGACGGGATGTGCCTCTCGTCGGATTACGGGCGGTGAGTGACCATGCGGACAAGCTGCTACCGGCGGATCTATTCCTTTTGGGTTGCGATGCGGTCACCGGAAAAAGCACGCCGGTGAAGATCGGGCTGTATCTGGCCCTTCGTCCGTGGCGGTTGCGGGAACTCATCCCCGCGGTGGGAGGATGCATCCACGCAAGGGAAGTGATGAGCAAGGCGCTGGGGGATTTTCTGGAATGGATCGCTGAGAAAGGTGCCTAAAAAACGCTCGTGAAAGTTAAATGTGAACGTGAGCAGCAGCCCAGATTTCATGCGTACATTCACGTACATCGTTTGCGTTAACGATCCCATCACCCCACGGCGTCGGCAGCTTTAAAGCCGGAAAGGACTGCGCCCTCGATGGTGGCGGGGAGGCCGGTTTCAGTCCAATCGCCGGCGAGGAAGAGATTCTCCACCGAGGTGACCGGACCGGGCCGGGCCAGGGGCATGCCGGGTTGGCCCCAGAAGGTGGCGTCGCGCGATTTGTAGACGACATGGTGGGTGACCTTGGCCTCCCGGCTCTCCGGCACCATCCTCTGAATCTCACCGAGGATCAGCTCCACCAGGTATTTTCCCGTCTGGTCGATCAGATCGGTGACGGCGCTGATCACGGCCGCATACAGATAGCCGGAAGAGCCCGGGGGCAACGTGGATGTGCGGTCAAAGACCCAGTGGAGAGGGGAGTCGAGAAAACCGGTGATCAAGCCGGGAATGAGGGGTCGGTCGGTCCAGAGGTGAACTCCCAGGATCGGTCCAGGTTTGAGCATGGCGGCCAACTGGGAGGCCCGGTCGACCGCGGGGATCATCTTGGCAGCGGGGGTCCACGGCACGGCCAACACCACCACGTCGTATTTTTCTTCCGTGCCGTCCTTGAACTTCACCGTCTGGACGTGCTGATGGATTTCGTCGTACTTCAGCTCCTCGACAGGTGTGGCCGTACGGACCTTGCCTTCGGCGGATTCGATGAAGGCGTTGAGTTCTGGGCTGATCAGGCCGGAGAGGCCGTCCTTGTCGAGGTAGATGGCGGCATCCTGTGAGGTGCCGAAGAGACCGCGCCGGGTCACCTCCCAGAACAGGCAGGCATCGGCCAACTGAATGGGTGCGTTCAGGGCGGCGAGGCAGAACGGCTCCCACAAGGCGCGAACCGAGCCGGGGGTCTGCCGGACCCGTTCGAGCCAGGCTTGCACGGTCTCGCCCTGTTTGGGGGGCGTGCTCCGTGCCCGGCCGGGCAGGTGGAGGATGGCCCAGCGATCCAGCCAGGTGAGTTCCCGGAAACCGAACAGGCCGGCGAGAAGATGGAACGGTGGCGGGAGGGGCGAAGAGCGGAGGACCGTTTGCCCTTTCTTGGGGCTGACGAAGTGGAGATCGAGCCGGTCATGGCGCTCGAGCCGGTTGAGATTTCCCATCTCGGCGACCAGGGCCAAAGTCTCGTGATAGCAGCCCATCAGGATGTGCTGACCGTTGTCGAGAATCGTGCCGGTTTTGGCTTCGCGGTAGCTGTGGGCGCGACCGCCGAGCTGGGGCTTGGCCTCGATCAGCTCCACAAGATGGCCTTCGCGGGCCAGGGAGAAGGCGGCGGAGCAGCCGGCATAGCCACCCCCGATCACGGCCACCCGCGCGGGAGGCCGGCGTGGGACAAACTCCCGTTTCAGCAGTTTTTGACCCCGGCGCAGGGCGAGAAGTTTTTCCCAGCGGGAAAGTTTGATCGGGCCCTTGAGCACATCGAACTTCCGGCGGCGGATCTTCTCGAGGAGATCGCGGTACACCTCGGTCATGATGAGGGCGGCAGAGAGGTGGGGACGGTCGGCCTCGGGCAGGAGTCGGTCGGCCTTCTCGAAATAGTGGCGGGCGCGGAAGTACTGCATGCGCAGGAGCCGGTCCATGCCCGGGGTGAGGTTGGGTCCCTGAAAATCTGTCTCCTTCACGCCAAAGGCCACCCACTCCGATCGAGGGATATAAATTCGGCCGAAACGTTTCAGGTCGTAGGCGACGTCGCGAAGAATATTTGTCAGCTGGAAAGCCATGCCGAGGGCGATGGCGTAGTCGCGGGCGGCGCGGGTCTGGCAGCAGAAGATGTTGATGGAGACGAGTCCGACGGCGGAGGCCACGCCGTAGCAGTATTTGCCTAGTTCCTCGAAGTTCTCGTACCGGCTTTTCGTGAGATCCATCTCCACGCCGTCGAGAATCTCGAGCAAGGGTTCCGGCGGGATCAGGTATTTGCGAACCATCGGGGCCAACTCCTTGGCGAGCGGTTGCTCCGGGGTGCCTTGGTAGATGGCCGCGATGTCGTCGCGCCACTTGTGCAGCTTGGCCTGACGCATCGGCTGGGGGGCCGTGGTTTCATCGACGACATCGTCGACGGTGCGGCAGAAGGCGTAGAAGGTGGACATAGCCCGGCGTTGCTCCTTGGGCAGGCAGATGAAGGAGAGGGCGAGGTTGGAACCGCTCCTGCGGGTGATACGTTCCCCGGTACCGCCCGGAACAGGGGAAGAACTCATCCGCCGAGAAAGGCCTGCAGGCCGAGGGTGAGGAAATTGCCTTTTGAGATAACGGGTCGGCGGTTCAGGGTGTCGTACTTCTGCTGCTCGATCTTCTGAAGGATTTTCGTTCCGCCCAGCCAGGTAAGCCGGATTTCCCAAGAGAGGGGACGCTTCAGCTTGGAAGGAAGAGGTTCGCCTTGGCGAAATAGATCCCAGGCCCGTTCCACCTGGTAACGAAGGCAGTTACGGAAGTTGGGCGAGGCGTTGCCCGTAAAAAGGTCGGCTTCGGGGACGTCGAAGCGGCGGAGATCCACCTGAGGGATGTAAATGCGGTCCTTGCCGAGATCGACGGAGACATCCTGCCAGAAGTTAGCCAACTGCAGGGCGGTGCAGATCGCGTCGGACAGTTGGGCCAACTCTTCTTCCCGGTAGCCGTGGAGTAGGAGAACGAGGCGGCCGATCGGGTTGGCGCTTCGGTGGCAGTAGTCGAGAACGGAGGGGAAGTCCTCATAACGGCGTTTGAGGATGTCCTGTTCAAATGCGCTGAGGAGATCGAGAAAAAGGGAGTCGGGCAGGTTGAACTCCTCCTTGGTGCGGAGCAGGGGATGAAAAATCCATTCGTACTGGTTGTCGTAGGGTTTTCCGGCTAGGGCGTTTTGCCAGGCTTGGCGGTAATTGCGAAAGACGGCGAGGCGTTCCGCCTCGGTAGGGGCGGAAGGAGCAGCCTCGCGTAGTCGGGGATCGGCGTAGCCCTCGTCGGCCAGGTCGTCGGCGACACGGGCGAAGGCGTAGACGGCGTGGACATGGGGCCGGAGTTTCTTGGGAACCAACCGGCCAACGGGGAAGTTCTCGTAATGTTCGCGGGCCAAACGGGTGCAGGCGGAGTAGGGATTGGAGTCAGGCCGACTTTTCTCAAGGAACAGGACTTCATCCATCGACATGGACAAAATTTAATAAAAACAGACCTAAAAAGCGAGATGGTAGAAAATTAAGAAAAACTTGAATAAAAAACTGCTCACTCGGACCAGAGGAAGTGGCGGTTGCGGAGGTCATCGATTTTTCGGGCGAAGGATGACTGGTTGGGGCCCCCGGCGTTTTCAAGGATGCGATAAATCGCCAAAGCCCCCTTGAAATCGCCTCGCTTTTCCTGGATGCGGGCGGCTTCGGCGCCGGCGCGGGCAAACCAAAGGTATTCGGGTTGGGAAGGGACGGTGGCGGAGGCGCCCAGACGTCCGTAAAGGACATCGAGATAGGCCTGGAGGGCGTCATCCTCCCGACCGAGCTGCTCGAGGGAGCGGCCCTTGATGAAACCGACCTCGTTTTTGTCCGAGGCGTCCGCAGCCGGGCTTTTGAGAATTCCGTCCGCGGTGGTGACGGAACGCTCCAGGCTGCTTTTGTCGCTCCCGCCCAGGGCAAATTCACAGGCCAGACGGCGACGACTGATTTCCACCCAGGCGCGCTGGTCGGGAGAGCGGTTGGCGAGAAGTGAGTTGGCGATCAGCAGTCCCCCCGCGTAGTCACCGCCGGCCCGGCAGGCATCAATTTCTGCCAGACGGGCATCGGTCCGAAGTGGTGAATTTTCCGGTAGGGAACGGAAGAGTTTGATGGCCTCGTCCGGGTTGCCAAGAGCCAAGGCACTGAGACCCGCGTAGTAGAGGGCATTGTCGGCCAGGGGATCCTTGGGGAATTTTTTGGCCATCTCACGGAAAGCCGTCAGGGCTTCCCCATGGTTTTTTTCCTCGTAATGGGTCTGGGCGATCTGAAAGGAAAGAGCGGGGGCCAGGGTACTTTCCGGAAAACGGCTGAGGATTTTGGCAAATTCGGCGCGGGCCTGCGTCCCCGTGAGTTCCTTGGCGCGAAGCTGAGCCTCGATCATGGAAGCCAGGGCCTGGGGTAACAGGGGGGAATTCGGAAAGGATTTTTCAAAATCCGCGAAGGCGGTGGCGGCCTCCGGGTAATTACCCGCCCGGAGCAGGGAATTGGCCCGGCGCAAGACCGCTTCGGCCTGGAAGGATCCCGAGCCGGGAAGCTGGGCCACCTCCTCCAAGGCATTCCGGCTGGCGGCGGAATCTCCTTTGGACTCGAGCATGCGTCCCCGTTCCAAGGCGAGGGCGGCCCGGCGGTCGCTTTCCGGGAACTTTTCGGAAAAGGATTTTTCCAAACGGGAAAATCCGACGGGGTCAGGAATGCGCGCGGTGGCCAAGGCGGCGTTATAGAGGGCATCTTCGGATTCCTTGGGAGTGGGGGCAGACTTCAACGCGGTTTCGTAGGCCGTTGCCGACTCGAAAGCCTTGCCTTCCTTCAGAAGGAGATCCCCAAGGGCAAAGTTGGCCTGGTACAAAACCCCTCCGGGAAGATCGGGCTTTTTCAGGAGGTTCCGGAGTTGGTCTCGGGCGGCGGATTCTTGGCCTTGTTTGGCAAGGGCCTCCGCGAGAATCACCTGAGCGCCGGCCACGGCCGGGGAGGCGGGATAGTTTTTGATCAGATTATCGAGGTCGGCAGCGGCTGCCTCGCCGTTCCCGGCCTCCAAGGTGGCGGAGCCCAGCAAGAGCAGGGCGGGGGCAAAGCGGCCCCGTTTTTCATCGTCATTTTCCCGTTCGCGGACGGAGTCGCGCAACCGCAGGGCGGCGGTGGGGAGGGACTGGGAGGCTTGGGCGGCGGCGAGGTATTCCCGGGCGGCGGCGAGATAGGTCTCCGGATCGCCCCCCCGATCCAGGGCCTTTTCAAGGGCGGTGGTGGCATCGGCCGGTTTTCCCCGCGCCCGGTCAATCCTGCCGATGGCGATCCAGGACCGGGCCAAGAGATCGCGCCCGGCGCCATCCGCCTCCTCGACCAGTTTTTGGAAAAGTGTCCGGGCCTCCTCGCTTTTGCCCCGGGCAGCGGTGATCTCAGCTTTCCAGTAGCGGGCCTCCATTCGCATGGCGGTCGGAGCTTTGTCTTGGATGAGGTTTAATTCCTTTTCCGCCTCGTCCTGCTTTCCATCTGCGAGAAGGGTTTTAACCAGAAGGATCCGGGCGGCTTCGGCGGTCGCCATGTCCGCCTTTTCCGTCAGTTGCCTCAGTTCCTTGAGTCCCTCCAATCGCTGGTTTTCGTTGAGTAGGGCGGAGGCGAGTCCCAAACGTGCTTGGTTTGCCTGGGCCTCCGGCAGGGAGTTCAAATCGATCCGTTTCCATTCAGCCAAGGCCTCTTTCCAGCGTCCGGCTTCATTTAGGGCCGAGGCCCGGACCAAGAGGACCCGGTGGGTCAGTTCAATCGGTGCGGATTTGGGCAGGACCGCCAGAGCCTCCGTGGGACGGCTATCCGCCAGCAACGCCTCGGCCAAAAGAACCTGGGCTTCGGGTTGAGGAGAAGCGGCGTTTTTTTGGAGCCAGCCGCGGAGGCGGGGCACGGCATCATGAGCCAAGCCGTCGCGAATCATTTCCTCGGCCACGCGCAGATCTTTGGGCAACTCGGCGGCTTGCAGCTTGAAAAAAGAGACCGGAATTAGGATTAGAAGTAGGGTGAGGACGGGTTGTGGAACTTTCATTTTGTCAAACTTCGAAGGACTTTACCGGTGGCGCTTTCAATGCAGCGGGCGACTTCAGGCGGGGTTCCTTGGGTGACGATGCGACCCCCGGCCTCGCCTCCTCCGGGGCCCAGGTCGACAAGATGGTCGGCATGACGAATGACATCAGGGTGGTGCTCCACGACGACGAGGGTATGGCCGGAATCGCACAAGGCGAAGAAAACCGACAGGAGGCGTTCCACCTCGGTGAGGTGGAGTCCGGTGGTGGGCTCATCCAGCAAATAAAGGGAGGGGCCCCGGGTGCGGGAAGCCAGGGCGGTGGCGAGCCGAACGCGCTGGGCCTCTCCCCCGGAGAGCCGATCCGCGGGTTGACCAATGGGAAGATAACCGAGTCCGACCTGCTGGAGAGCCTCCAGAGCCGAGGCCAGTTGGGGATGGGTGCGAAACAGTTGCAGCGCGCGATCGACGGAGAGATCGAGAACATCGGCGATGGAGTGGCCCCGGTAGGTGATGGCAAGGGTTTCGCGGTTGTAGCGGCACCCGGCACAGGTTGGACAGGGGGCGACCGCTTCGGGAAGAAGTTGAAGTTGGATGGCCACCTCCCCATGGCCCCCGCAGGTTTCACAACGGCCGCCCTGGACGTTAAAACTGAAGCGGGACGGCCCGAATCCCCGGGCCCGGGAAGCTGGGAGTGCAGCGAAAAGTTTTCGGAGTTCATCGAAGACGCCCAGGATGGTGAGGGGATTGGAGCGGGAAAGGCGGGCCAGTGGGGTCTGGTCGATCACCAAAGCCCGGTTCAGCTGGTCCGCGCCTTCCAAAGAAGTGAAGGAGCCGGGTTCCGGAGCGGCGGAGGGACCCTGGAGATGCCGCTGTAGGGCGGGGGCGAGCGTGTCGAAAATCAGGCTGCTTTTCCCCGAGCCGCTCACGCCGGTGATGCAGGTGAAGGATCCGAGCGGAATCTCCAGATCGATTCCCTTCAGGTTGTGGGCGGAAGCGCCACGCAGAACCAGTTTTCCAATTGCCGGGGGAGTGCGGCGCGGAAAGTGGATGCGGCGGTGTCCGGAGAGAAAAGCCCCCGTCAGCGAGGTTTCCTTGGAAGCGATGTCTTTCGGTGTGCCTTGGGCCACCAGTTTGCCTCCCTCGGATCCGGCACCCGGTCCCAGTTCAATCAAGTGATCGGCGCGGCGAAGGGTCTCCTCATCGTGTTCCACCACCAGCAGGGAATTTCCTAAGTCGCGGAGATCGCCGAGCAGATCAAGGAGACGGGAGTGGTCGACCGGATGAAGGCCAATGCTGGGTTCATCGAGGACATAAAGAACCCCGGTCAGGCCTCCGCCCAGCTGGGTGGCCAAACGGGCCCGGCGCGCCTCGCCACCGGAGAGGGTGTCCATTGGTCGATCCAGGGTGAGATAGCCAAGGCCCAGCTTTTCGAGAAAAGAGAGTCGGTGGAGCACGGCTTGCCGAAGGGGATCAAAAGCGTGGGCGGACGGGCCGGGCGGTCGGGAAACCCGATCGAGAAATTTCCGGGCCGCCGAGACGGAGAGTTGGCAAAGGGTGGAGATGCTGTGACCCCGTCCGGGAGGTCCGCCCAAGGTGACGAGGAGCGCATCGCGGTGGAGGCGCTGGCCATGGCAACTGGGGCATGTGCCTGGACTGAAGAACCGGCGGATGCGGTTCCGTGCGGCTTCCGAGGTGGCCGTGGCCATACGTCGGTCGAGCTCGGGCAGGATTCCCTCGAAAGGTTTTTTTTCGCGGACAAGGCGGCCTCCTTGGGTGGCTTGGAGCGTGATGGCTTTACCCTGGGAACCGCGGAGAAGAAAATCACGTGCGGAAGCAGGCCACCGGGACCACGGAGTGGTGGAATCGACACCCAGATGACGTGCGAGGTCGCGGCCCAAGGTCCGATAGTAGGAGCGGATACGCGGATGGGCACGGTTCCAGGGTGCGATTGTGCCTTTGTCCAAAGAGAGTTCCGGGTTCGGCACTACCCGGCTGGGGTCGGGGGCCAAGCGAACCCCGAGTCCGGAGCAGTCGGGGCACGCCCCCTCCGGGCTGTTGAAGGAGAAGTGGCGGGGCGTGAGGCGGGGAGCATGGTAACCCGTTTCGTGATCCTCGGCCTCGGTGGAGAGGGCGAGATCGGAGACCCCCGAGGGCTGGGAAAAATCCCCGGAGGTAAAGGCGACGAGGACGCGACCCTGACCAAGGCGCAGAGCCAGCTCAAGGGAATCGGTCAACCGGGCGCGATTGGTTTCTTGTATCTGGAGTCGGTCGATGACCAATTCCAAAGCCTCCGGTTCGGTCGAGGAGGATAAGTCGACCCATTTGCCCTGACGGCGGGCTCGGAGAAAACCCTCTTTCTTGAGTCGGGCGGGATCCGCGGACGGCAAGGGGGCAAGGAGAACCGCAAAAGCGCCGGTGTGGCCGATTAACAGACGGTCAACGATCTGCTGGGGAGAGGACGCCAACAGAGGGCGGCCGGTTTTGGGATCGTGGGGCGTACCGTTGGTGGCGTAAAGGACGCGGAGGTGGTCGTGAATTTCCGTGGAAGTCGCGAGCGTGGAGCGGCCGGTGCCGCCGGAGTGGCGTTGCTCGACGGCCAGGGTGGGGGAGAGGCCTTCGATAGAATCCACCGCCGGCGCCGGTAAACGTTCGAGGTGAAGACGGGCGTGGGCGGAAAGGCTTTCCAGATAGCGGCGTTGGCCCTCGGCGTAGATAGTGTCGAAGGCGAGGGAGGATTTGCCCGAGCCGGAGGGGCCGGTCAGGACCACCAGCCGGTGTTTGGGGATATCGAGGTTGAGACCAGCGAGGTTGTGCTGGCGGGCGCCGCGGATGCGCAGGAGATCGCCAGTTCGGCTCACGGGAGGCGCGGCCAGTCCCGCGCGTTGCCGGGGTTAGGCCGCCGCGGCGGGCGAGGGATCGATGTGAATGCGCCGGTTACCGCGGTCAAAGCGGACATGGCCGTCGGAAAGAGCGAAGAGGGTGTGATCGCGCCCCATGCCGACATTGTTGCCGGCGTGGAACTTGGTGCCGCGTTGCCGAATGAGGATGGAACCGGCGAGGACGAGTTGTCCACCGTACCGCTTCACCCCAAGACGCTGGCTGTGGCTGTCGCGACCGTTGCGTGTCGATCCCTGACCTTTTTTATGTGCCATGGCTAAGCTCCCCGGTTAACGGCCACCCTGGATGGCCTTGATTTTGATGCGGGTACGGGACTGACGGTGCCCGACCTTGCGATGATAGCCTTCCCGGCGGCGGTATTTGTAAGCAATGACCTTGGGGGCGCGATCCTGGGCAAGAACCTCGGCCACGACTTTGGCGCCGGAGACCACAGGTTTGCCGACCTGCACCTTGGAGTCTTGGGCGAGAAGAAGGACGTCGGAGATTTCCGTGGAGGATCCGGGTTCTCCCGCAAGGCGTTCCACCTCAAGGGTATCGCCTTCGCGAACCTTGTACTGTTTTCCACCTGTACGGATTACGGCAAGAGTCGGCATAAGTTTTAAAGTCTATGGTAAAAAATGGGAAAGGGCAAGGAGGCTGTTCGATTAAGGCAAGGATTTGGATTCGGTAGGGTGGAGGTAGGAGGCCTCGGGCTGAGGGGCTAAAATTGAGCTAGGGAAGTTTGGGGGCTTGGGCGGCGGCAGAGCGGACGAGAAGAAGGTCTTCGTGGCGGGCGCGGCGTCGGTGGTAACGCTTTTCCATTTCCTCCAAGAGGGAAGTCCAGGCGGCGGCAGGCAGGATCTTCGGGGTTTCCCACTTCTCGGCCCCTTTGGGCTTCCGCTGCCAGGCGACTTTTCCGGCAAAGAGGGAGACGCGGTAAATGACGGGAGGCTCACCGCCCCCCGGTTTTTCGGTCCATTCGATGGCCCGGCGCACGGGCGGAAGCGGTCAGAGGTGACCGCGGTCGGCCGCCTCGCGGGCGAGGCGATCCATTTCCTTTTGGCGCTCTTTTTCGGCCTTGGTTGTCCAATCATCCCAGGACTTTCCGAAGGCGGGGTCCTCGCCGGTGAAGCGGACCTGGCGGACGCGGCTAGCCGGAACGGTCTGCGGCACGGAGTCCTTGCCCTGTGGGACGAAGAGTTGCACCTCATCCCCCGGCTCATTGTAGAGGTAGACGAAGCCCAAAAGATGGGAGCCGTCCTGAAGATCCAGCGTCACGTCCCCGCGGTAATCAAAAGCGGTCTGGAGTGCGTGGCGGCGAGAGGCGTCATCGCCGCATTCGAGAGTGGTGCCCTCGATGGAGCCGGGCTTGTGCGTGGGCAGGGCGTGTTTGTCGGCCTGGGGCATGGCGGGGGGGGAACCGGGTTTACGTGCCGTAGGCCATGGCGGCCTTGACGGTGCGGGCGAAGCCAGGCACGGAGCCAAAGGTATCGTCCACGGAACTGGCTTCGTAGCCACAATGGACCATGCAATCCCGGCACTTTTCATTCCCGCTACGGTGGCCGTAATTTTCCCAGACGGTTTCTTCGATGAGTTGCTTGAAGGTGGGGACGTAGCCGTCCTGAAGCAGGTAGCAGGGCTTCTGCCAGCCGAAAATGTTATAGGTGGGATTGCCCCAAGGCGTGCATTCGTAATCGACGTTGCCTTGGAGGAACTCGAGGAAATTGGGGGAGAGATTGAATTTCCAGGAGCGCTTGCGATTGGCGAGGATCTGGCTGAAGAGCTTCTTGGTGCGCTCCCGTCCCAGGAAGTGTTCCTGATCCGGGGCTTTTTGGTAGCTATAGCCCGGGGAGAGCATCATGCCCTCAACGCCGAGTTTCATCATCTCGTCGAAAAAGAGACGGACCCGGGAGGGATCGGTGCCCTCGAAGAGGGTGGTGTTGGTGGTAACGCGGAAGCCGCGTTGCACGGCCTCCCGGATGGCTTCCACCGCGATCTTGTAGGTGCCGTCGCGGCAGACGGCGGCATCGTGCTCCGGCTCCAAGCCGTCCATGTGGACGCTGAAGGTAAGAAACTTGGTGGGCTTGAAGAGATCGAGTTTGCGTTTGAGAAGAAGGGCGTTGGTGCAGAGGTAAACATATTTTTTCCGGGCGACAAGGCCTTCGACGATCTTGTCGATCTCCGGATGAATCAGGGGTTCGCCGCCAGGGATGGAAACCATGGGGGCGCCGCATTCGTCGGCCGCAGACCAGCACTGCTCCGGGGTCAGGCGCTTGCTGAGAACGTGGTCGGGATACTGGATTTTTCCGCAACCGGCACAGGCGAGGTTACAGCGGAAGAGGGGCTCGAGCATGAGCACGAGGGGGTAGCGTTTGTTTCCGCGCAATTTTTGCCCGAGAACATACGAGGCAACCGTCCAAGCTTGGCTGATGGGAACTGGCATATGGGAAGCCGAAAGGCTACAAATCCTGATGGATATGTCAACGGAACCCGGCCGCCCAAGTTTTTCATGTAAAATCATAAAAAATAGGTACTTATGAAGATAGGAATTCTTCAGGTGAATCTTACCGTGGGGGATTTTGTGGGGAATTCCGTCAAAATTCTCAAGAGTTACGAGAAGGTCGTGAGGGAGGGGGCGGATCTGGTGTTGGCCCCGGAACTCGGTCTGTGCGGGTATCCGCCCCGTGATCTATTGAACCGGGCGGATTTTCTTGAGGCACATGACCGGGCGCTGAAGGGCTTGGCTGCCAAAATCGGGAGCGTTCCGCTTTTGATGGGCGGCATTGAAAAATTCCGGGGGAAAGACGGGCGACCCCTCCACAACGCGGCGTTTTTGCTCCAACAGAAAAAGCTCCGGGTGGTGGCGAGGAAGGCACTTCTGCCGACCTATGATGTCTTCGATGAGGATCGTTATTTCGAGCCTGGCGGAGATTCCGAGGCGATCCGGATCGGGAAGACACGGGTGGGAGTCACGATCTGTGAGGACATTTGGAACGACGAGGATGTTTGGCCGGTGCGGCGTTACCGGCGGGATCCGGTGCGGGAGCTCACGAAAAAGGGAATCAATCTCCTGGTGAATCTTTCGGCATCTCCCTGGAGCATTGACAAGGAAAAGACCCGATACCGGCTTCTGCGGGAAGTCGCGATCCGGTCCAAAATGCCGGTGGTGCAGGTGAATGCGGTGGGGGGAAATGATGAACTTGTGTTCGACGGGCAAAGTCTGGCGGTGGGTAAAAAGGGAGGTTTGTTGGGCCAGGGAGCATCGTTTGGCGAGCAGTCCTGGGTGGTGGATCTCGCAGGGGGGGAAAGCCAGCCGGATTGGGCTTCACGGGAGGAGTCGGTTTTCCGGGCACTGGTGCTTGGCACGCGGGACTACCTGAAAAAATGCGGGTTCGGGGAAGTGGTGCTGGGGCTGAGTGGCGGGATCGACAGTGCGTTGACAGCGGTGGTCGCGGCCGAGGCGTTGGGGCCCGATAAGGTGCTGGGCGTCGCCATGCCAAGCCGCTTTTCCAGCGAGGGTAGCGTGAAGGATGCCGAGGCCTTGGCGAAGCGGTTGAAGATCCGTTACCTAAAGCTTCCGATCGAGGAATCGTTTCAGGCGATGCTGGCCTCGATCGCGCCGGCGCGCGGCGGGAAGAAGGGCGGGTTGACGGAGGAGAACCTGCAGTCGCGTCTCCGGGGGGTAATCCTGATGGCGATTTCCAACGACACGGGGCGACTTTTGCTGACTACCGGAAACAAGAGTGAACTCGCGGTCGGCTACTGCACCCTGTACGGGGACATGTGCGGGGCGCTGGCGGTGATTGCCGACGTGCCGAAAACAATGGTGTACCGGGTGGCCCGCTGGGTGAACCGCGAGAGGGAAATTATTCCGAAGTCGTCCATCGAGAAGGCCCCGAGTGCGGAGTTGCGCCCCAACCAGACCGACCAGGACAGCCTGCCTCCCTACGAGGAGTTGGACCGGATCCTGGAAAGTTACGTGGTGAACGATGGATCGATTCGCGCCATGGCCAAAAAGGGAATTTCGAAAAAGACGGCCCAGGAGATCGTCCGGAAGATCGACTTATCGGAATACAAGCGGCGGCAGGCGGCACCGGGAATCAAGATCACGACGAAAGCGTTTGGGGTGGGAAGAAGAATGCCGATTGCGCAGAGGTTTGATCCAAGGACGGCGTAGAGCCGGACAATCTTAAAAGCTTAGGCCGCTCCGTCTAATGATGAGGGTGAAAAGATTCAACGACGGGGGGTGAGGGTAAAGCGGTGTTTTTTCATCATCGGGCCGAGTTCATGGCGGAGCCAATCGGCGGAAAGCCCGAATTCACGCAGGGAATAACGATGAGTGCTTTTGTACTCCAGGGACTTTTTGGCGGCCCGGGTGATTTGGGTGGAGGCCTTGGGGCTGAGGGGAATCCGGAAATGCTTGTAGATGGAGCGGACCGTTTCGGAGGTCCGGGAAACCAGATCGCGGTAAAGAATCCGCAAATAGCGTGAGCCATCGGCCCGGCCGTCTTTTTCCTCGAGATGCCGGAACCAGGCGGCGGCAAGCTCCGCGTATTCCAGGGACTCTTGGCTCTTCTTTTGCTGGGCCGGATTGACCCATTTCCAAACCGGAAAAAAAACGCTGACGTGGGAGGCAATCGATTCCGCCGGATTCCGGAGGATGTTGATGATGCGGGCGTCGGGAAACTCCTGGCGAAGACAGTGAATCGACCCCGAGAGTTGGGTGGCCTTGGAAAGGAGGGTTTTGTTTTTGCCGTGGAGATAGAGGTGGCGCTGCAGACAGGAGCGGTAGTAGCGCATCAACCGGCGGCGCTGCGGCTCCGGCAGGTCGTCGGCAAAGCCGGCTCCCCAAAGCAGGCGAACGTAGGGAAAGAGGAGATAAATGGCCTCGGTGACGAAGGTGTAGACGAAAAAGCCATCGTCCTCTTCCGGTTGCGCGAGGCGCATTTTGTGCATGTTGTCCCAACCGCCGAAAAAGCGCCTTTCAAACCAGGTAATCAAAAGCCCCAGAAAGCTGTCCCGGTGCCGGCCAAGACTCGCGATTCCGAGGATGATCTTTTGGATGGTGATGCTGGGAAAGATGGTCTGATACATCAGCACCGGGGCGAAGACCTCCCGGTTCTGGGCCAACATTTTTTGGAGGAAGGTGGTGCCGCTGCGCGGCGGGGCGATAATGAAGACGGGTCGGCGAATTTCCTGGCGCCGGAAGGCAGGGAAAAAGACATGATCCAGGGCCCGGCCGGTGGCAACCACAACCCAAAAAACCGAAAGGAGCAGTAGGAAAAAAGTGGTAACCAACCACCGGCGGGCCCGGAACGGCTGGCCCAAATAAGAGTGAAAGAGGGCCCGGGAAGTTAGACCGATATTGAGATACATAGGGGAAAAGGAAGTTTTTCTAGTGGAAAAAGGGGTGCGGACAATGCAAACCAATCCCCTTCAGGGCATCGCTGATATGGACCTAAATTTTCTGATTCAAGCCATCAGCCAGTACCGTTATCTGGCCATGTTCGGGATCCTTTTCATTTCGGCCATGGGAGTTCCCCTTCCTGAAGAACCTCTCTTGGTGGCGAGTGGTCTTTCGGTGGGTTGGGGCACCTCCCAGTACCATCTCTCCGTGGCGGCCTGTCTTGCGGGGATTCTCGCGGGGGATCTCTGGGTGTATTTTTTGGGCAGGCGGGGAGGAAAATGGTTCCTTCAGACCAGGCTAGGGTCGTTGGTTTTTTCGGAAAAGAGGCAACGCCGGATCGAGCACCTTTATGAGAAGCACGGTGCCAAGACGGTATTCTTGGGGCGATTCATCCCGGCGGTTCGTTTCGGGGTTTTTTTCTTCGCTGGCCGGCACCGGATGCCGATTTCCAGATTTCTCGGTCTCAACGCCCTCGGAGCGATGGTCTATACGCCCTTATGGATCTGGCTGAGTGCGGTGGCGGGGGAGCGCTTTTCCCGATCTCTGGCGGCCCAAAAAGCGGCGGAAGCCTGGGTCCAGAAAGGTAGCCTGATCCTGATCGGGCTCGTTCTTTTCGTGATTGCCTTGATGATTTGGGGGGCGGGGAAGAAGAAGCCTGCGGCTTAAATGTTATCGTCCTCAGCTTTTCGTTGACGTGAAGGTTTGCGTTTACGGGAGATCGGGATTCGAAAGCTGAGAAATTAGAGCAAGGTAAGGAAACATCAGCGGGAGAAGTTCCAATCCCGGGTGGAGTACCGTTCCTGGACGAGTCTTCGTGCCAGATCCTTTTCATCATCGGTTCGGAGTCCGGCCACCCATTCCAACCGCAGTTCTTGGGCAAGATGTTCGGTTAAAAGTTTCGGCAAATTCATCGGGATGGGCCCGGGGAGAAGAATGCTCCCCTGGTGGAGGCAACCCTGCCTCGTGCGGCGTTGGGCGGCTCCGGCCAGTTTTTTTCCTCCCTTCGGATCCAAAACATCCGCGGGTACCGGCTTAAGAAAGCAGGAGGCATGGTCTTTTTCCGGCTGGGCGGTGGCCAACTGGCAGTCGACCCCGGCGGCCCGCAGGGCGGCTGACACCGCGGTGTGGATGGAGCGGTAGGAGGGAAGCGTTCCTGCCAGGTTGAGAGGATGGTCCGGCGGAAGGACCAGCGTGTAGGTCAGATCCCGGCCGTGTTCCACGAGACCTCCGCCGGTGTAGCGGCGAACGAAGGGGGTGGAGGGCGGGACCACCGAGGTTTTTTGGAAGTAGCCGATGGAAACACAGGCTTCCTCCCATCCGTAGATTCGGAGAACCGGCATCCGGGCTTGGCGGAGCAACGATTCGTCGATCGCCATATTTTCAAAGGCGGAGGATGTTCCATCGAGGATGAGGCGACCGATCACTTCGTGGATAAGTTTACGTTGAAGTTGAGCTTGAAGAAAGTTAGGAGGTTGAGTTCATCCGTGCGGCGGAATATCCTGCTGAGATGAAATTTGTTTTGGGGTTACTGGGAGCAGGCGTGCTTTTCCTGGTTGGATGTGCGGGCACGGGGAACCGGGATGCCTCGATGGCGATGATCCGAACGGATGTGCCACTCAAGGAGGCGGGCCCCAATCAGGTGACTCCGGCCACCTCCACCCTGCATCGAGGAGACCGGGTCAGCGTGCGCCGGGTGTTGGGGGACTACGCGGAGGTGGAGACGATGGATCGGCGGCGGGGTTATGTCCCGACCGCGGTGTTGGAGGAGCAGTAGGCGAAGGAGTTGACCTGGCCCGCCAAAATTTTATGATTTTCCGATCAGGGGAGTCCGGACGGCCGGGCTGAGAGTTGGGAACCATGGTCCCGAGACCCTAAGAACCTGAAGCGGGTCATGCCGCCGGAGGGAGAGAGCCGCTCTTTTTCCCTCCCGTGACCCGTCGAGGGCAGGAGATACCGAAGCATGAAGGCAAAGCCAGAAGCTCCCAAGATTGAGGAACTGGATCCGATCGAAGGCATGAGGCGCGTGTACGTGAAGGGATCCCGCTCTGACCTGCGGGTGCCGTTTCGGGAAATCGAATTACAACCCACGCGGATGCCGGACGGGCGACTGCAGGCCAACGACCCGGTGCGGGTTTACGATACCAGCGGGCCTTGGGGGGATCCGGATTTTGCCGCGGATGTTCGGCATGGTTTGCCGACTCTGCGAGCGGCGTGGATTCAGGAACGGGCGGATACGGAGTTTTACGAAGGCAGGGTTGTCCGACCGGAGGACAACGGATTGAAAAACGGGCAGACGGTGGGGCATGACGAGTTTCCTGGAGGATCGAGGAAGCCCCAGCGGGGCCGGCGGGGCTCTGTTTCCCAACTTCATTTTGCCAGGAAGGGAATCATTACCCCAGAGATGGAATTCATCGCCATCCGGGAAAACATGAAGTTGCAGTCCGCGCGGGAAGCGGTGGAGATGACGGCCCAAGGCTCCCGCGACCAACTACGCTTCCAGCATCCCGGTCAGGCCTGGGGGGCCTCGATTCCCAAGGAAATCACTCCGGAGTTTGTGCGGGATGAGGTGGCACGGGGCCGGGCGATCATCCCCGCCAACATCAACCATCCCGAACTGGAGCCGATGATCATCGGCCGGAACTTCCTGGTGAAGATCAACGCCAACATCGGGAATAGCGCGGTGGCTTCTTCGATCGAGGAGGAGGTGGAAAAGCTCCGCTGGGCGATCCGCTGGGGTGCGGACACGGTGATGGATTTATCCACCGGCAAAAACATCCATCGGACGCGGGAATGGATTTTGCGCAACTCCCCGGTGCCAATCGGGACGGTGCCGATTTACCAGGCCCTGGAAAAGGTGGGAGGCAAGGCGGAGGAACTGACCTGGGAGATCTTCCGGGACACGCTGATCGAGCAGGCGGAGCAAGGGGTGGACTACTTCACGATCCATGCGGGGGTTCTCCTGCGGTTCATTCCGCTGACGGCGAAGCGGATGACGGGCATTGTCAGTCGCGGCGGTTCGATCATGGCCAAATGGTGCCTGGCCCATCACCGGGAAAACTTTCTTTGGACCCATTGGGATGACATCTGCGAGATCATGGCGGCCTACGACATCAGCTTTTCGATCGGGGATGGCCTGCGACCGGGATCGTTGGCGGACGCCAATGACGAGGCGCAGTTTGGCGAGCTGAAGGCCCAGGGGGATTTGACGAAACGGGCGTGGGAGCGCGGGGTGCAGGTGATGAATGAGGGGCCGGGTCATGTGCCCATGCACCTCATCCAGGAAAACATGGAAAAGCAGCTGGAGTGGTGCCATGAGGCGCCCTTTTACACGCTCGGACCGCTGACCACGGATATCGCGCCGGGCTACGACCACATCACCTCGGCGATCGGCGCGGCGATGATCGGCTGGTACGGGTGCGCGATGCTTTGCTATGTGACGCCGAAAGAGCACCTTGGATTGCCTAACCGGGACGATGTGAAGGCCGGGGTGATCGCCTACAAGATTGCCGCCCATGCGGCCGACCTGGCGAAGGGTCACCCGGCCGCGCAATACCGTGACAATGCCTTGTCCAAGGCACGGTTTGAGTTCCGCTGGCGGGACCAGTTCAACCTTGGTCTCGATCCCGTGACGGCGCGGGCCTACCACGATGAGACCTTGCCGCAGGAGGGAGCCAAGACCGCCCACTTCTGTTCCATGTGCGGGCCGCAGTTCTGCTCCATGAAGATTACCGAGGATGTCCGCAAATACGCGGCCGAACAGGGCATGAAGGAGGAAGAGGCGTTGCGGGCCGGAATGGAAGAGAAGTCGAAAGAGTTTGTGCGAAAAGGAGCGGAGGTTTACGCCAAAAGCTAAATCAACGACCGAGCTTGAGGATGGCCTGAAACATTTTTGGCGGGACCGGCATGACGGAGAGCCGGGACTGGCGAAGGAGCAAGAGATCGCGGAAGACGGCATCGGATTTGAGTTGGTCCAGGGGCACGGGTGTTTTGAGGGGGCGGTCCGCGGAGAGTTCCACGGAGGTCCAGTCCTCGCCGCGGGGAGAGGTGGGATCCGGGAAGGCCGTTCGGCTCACCCGGGCAGTCCCCACCACGGCCCGTTCGTCGATACTGTGGTAATAAAGGACGGGGTCTCCTTTCGCCATCTGGCGAAGAAAATTTCGGGCTTGGTAGTTGCGGACACCGTCCCAAACGACCTTCTTCTCCTTGAGAAAAAGCGAAAAGGGGTAGGTGGAGGGTTCTTGTTTCACGAGCCAACAGCTCATCGAGATAAAATACCAAACCCCGTAGGAGATAGAAGATAGGAGATGGAAGAAAGGGGGGATTTCCATTATTCTCTCCGGATGCACCGGATTCAAAGAAAGGGTGGGAAGCTGTATATGGAGGGGGTGAGCGTGGAAGCGCTTGCCGACCGCCACGGCACGCCCCTTTACATCTATTCGGCCGGGACGATCTTGGATCATTACCGGCGTCTGCGCGGGGTGTTGCGGGCGTTGAATCCGCTGGTCTGCTATTCCGTCAAGGCCAACAGCAATCTGGCCATCTTGAATTTGTTGGCTCGGGCGGGGAGCGGCTTTGATGTGGTCAGCGGCGGCGAGTTGGAACGGGTCCGCAAGGCGGGCGGGATGGCGGCCAAATGTGTCTTCGCCGGCGTGGGCAAGACCGAAGAGGAAATTGAGGCCGGCTTGCGCGCAGGGGTGAAGGCTTTTCATGTGGAAAGTGAAGAGGAACTTCAGGCCATCGCGGCGGTGGCCGGACGCAAGAAGGGCCGCTGGGCTCCCGTGGCCCTGCGGGTCAACCCGGACGTCGCGGCCGGGGGCCACGCCAAGATCACCACCGGCACCTATGCCAACAAATTCGGCATCCCGTTTGAGGAGGTCGCGGCCATCTACCGCCGGGCTGCCGGAAACCGTTATCTCCGGCTGCGCGGGATCCAGATGCATATCGGTTCCCAGATCACCCAGGCAGCGCCCTTCCGGGCGGCGGTCCGCAAGATGGTCCCGCTGGTGGCCCGGCTGCGCGACCGGTACGGGATCGACTATTTCGACATCGGGGGCGGGGTGGGGATCGTTTACCAGGATGCCCTCGCCAGCGGACAGCAAGGGTGGTGGAAAACCCCCAAGGCCCAGCGGTTCATGACCCTCCATGAGTACGCGGTTTCTCTGGTCTCCCTGCTGCGCGAACTCCGGATGCAGATCCTGCTGGAGCCGGGCCGGTTTCTGGTCGGCAACGCCGGGATGCTGGTCACCGAGGTGCTGTACCGGAAGCAGACCGGGAAGAAGCACTTCACCGTGGTGGATGCCGGCATGAACGATCTGATTAGGCCGACGCTGTATGAGGCCTTTCATCAGATTGAGCCGGTGGGCAAACCCCGGCCCGGGGCGATTGCCACGGATGTGGTGGGTCCAGTCTGCGAATCGGGGGACGTCTTCGGCCACGACCGAACCCTGCCGCCGGTGGAGCGCGGGGACCGGTTGGCGATCCTCAGCGCCGGCGCCTATGGTTTTGCGATGGCATCGAACTACAATACCCGGCCGAGGCCGGCCGAGATTCTGGTCACCGGGAGCCGTGCCAGGGTGGTGCGTGTCCGTGAATCGTTGGCGGACTTATGGCGGGGAGAAAGAAAGTCATGAGCCGGGCAGTGCGTTTTTGGAAGTTGGAAGGTGCGGGCAACGATTTTCTCGGATTGGATGGCCGCAAGGGAGGGTTGGGTCTGACCCGGGAGCGGATCGCCCAGTGGTGTGACCGCCGGCGCGGGGTGGGGGCCGATGGTCTCCTCGTGGTGGAGAAGCCGAGGGGCCGGGGCGCGGATTTCCGGATGCGTTACTACAACTCCGATGGGGGCGAGGCGGAGATGTGTGGGAACGGCGCCCGTTGCTTTGCCCTTTTGGTCAGGGCAGCCACCGGATGGAAGGGGAAGTCGATGCGGGTGGAGACCAAGGCAGGGCCGGTGCATCTGGAAATTATTGGCCAAGAGGTGAAGGTCTCGATGACGGATCCTGGTTGGCCCCGGTTGGGCAAGGAGATCACCGCGGCGGGCCGGCGGGTGCGGCTGGACTGCATCCACACCGGAGTGCCGCATGCGGTGGAGTTTGTGCGCTCCGTGGACGGGGTCGACGTGGAGGGCCATGGCCGGGCCATCCGGTATCACAATTTTTTTGCGCCGGCGGGAACCAACGTGAATTTTGTGGAAGTGGGGCGTGGAAACCGGATCGTGGTGCGCACTTACGAACGTGGGGTGGAGGGGGAGACGTTGGCCTGCGGTACGGGCGTGGTGGCATCATCGATCCTTGCCTTTCTGCAAAAGAAGGTGAAGCCACCGGTTCACGTGAAAACCCGGGGCGGGGACGTGTTGCGGGTCCATTTCCAATGGGCGAACGACCGTGCGCGGAACGTGGTGCTGCAGGGCCCGGCGCGGATCGTTTTTGAGGGGGGTTGGCATGTTTAAGGGTACCTACACCGCCCTGGTCACCCCCTTCCGCAACGGGAAGGTGGACGACAAGGCGTTTGCCGAGCTGATCGAGAGACAGATTGCAGCCGGGATCGAGGGCATTGTGCCGGTGGGGACGACGGGCGAGTCGCCCACGCTCAACATGGCGG
>Ga0214917_10000916_pt1 | contig 38484 bp, 47 predicted proteins | sample LL_1208_BB_MetaG_FD_177983 | JGI IMG/M metagenome (GOLD analysis project Ga0214917, IMG submission 177983) | Freshwater microbial communities from Lake Lanier, Atlanta, Georgia, United States - LL_1208_BB | ecosystem: Environmental > Aquatic > Freshwater > Lake | place: USA: Georgia | collected... | reverse complement strand
ATTAAAAAGTGGACCGATAACAAATGGCAAGTTACTTACCAGTCTGGCAATAGAAAACAAAAGAAAGACTTAGGAAGTTTTACAGACATTACTCCTAAAAATAAGTCAAAAGTTAGAACTTTCCAAGAATATGAAAATAATTCTGGCGGAACTCTTACTCAAGAGAGTTGGGTTTATGTAGGAAGTTATGGTTCTTATCCTGGAAGTAGCGATATCGGAATTGAGTTTTCTACTCAAGCGTACTCTGGACACTATATGCGTTCTGATATATACAAAGGTCACGAACTAAAGACCGTAGGTGAGGCTTTAGCCACTTACGCTGATAAATTTATAACCAGACCTGGAAGTACTAAAAGCATTAGAAATATTTACGGGTTTGATTATAGAATCAACTGTATCTATGACTACAATACTAAATCTTTTAGAAGAATATTTACTTTCATTCCAGTTCACTATCCTAATGAACCAGTCCACGGTGAAACATCTCCAATAAGTCGTTTTGGTGCTGACAAAATTGTATTTGAATATCCAGGTAATATTCAAAGCGTAAGCCTAAAGGAGTCTTCAGAAAATGCTTCTACTAGATTCTGGATGGTAGGTAGCGATGGTGGTACTGGTACAGAAGATGCTACCAAAACTTATGTTGGTGTTGCTGCTAAAAATCTATTAAACACTAACTGGCCAATAATTGAGGCTGAAAATAGCGATGATAAATTAGATTTCTTAGTAGATATCTCTGACCGTGCTTACAGGTATTTAAGTGAGACTCAGCCCCCTACTGGAGAATTTACAGTAACAGTAAATGGCTCTCTAGACCCCATTGTAAATACTTATCAGCCTAGCGACTGGTGTAGTATTATAGTTAATGACCCTTTTGTAAAAGAAAGGTTGTTGAGCGACTTAGAGCCAAGAGAAACAGTTATTGTAAGAAAAATTACTGCCTACACAGTTGATGTTCCTAATAATCCGTCTTTCCCTGAGCAAGTCTCTTTAACACTTATACCTGAATGGGATGTTGATAAGCGTGGCCAGTGAGTATATTAAAAAGTTTAGGTCTATCGGGGCAAACATAAATGACATAAACAGCAAAGTTTCCAGTCTTTCTAAAACCGTTTCAACTAATTCCGATGGTCTTGGTGATAGTTCTGTCGGGACTGATGCCCTATCACCTAACTCAGTTGATAATAATTCAATTTCTGCTCAGTCAATCACTGCTGACAAACTTGATATTAGTTCTGTATCTTCTCACAATAGCAATCAAAGGGTACCTGCTCCACTAAACTCTATTGACTACTGGACACCAGTATTGCTAGAAAACTCTGCCCTACATACTGAGCCTTATTTCAAAGATGTAAAAATAAGAAATGTCTCGGTTGACACTGACGGACTTACATTTAGTCCTGAGCGAGCAACGCCTGTTGCTATAACTTATGCTGGTCTTGAGAATGGTGTTGTTACTCTAACCACTAATATTGCTCACGGCTACGAGGTTTGGGATACCGTTCATATTTCTAACCTACCTTCACCATTTGCTGGTGAGTGGGTGGTTAGTGAAGTGCCATCTACTACAACTCTTTGCTATCAATTATCAAAATTTAGCCAAAGTCCAGTTAACTATAAAATTGACGAAGAAATTGCTGGGACTGTATCTTTAGATAATGACATAAAGATGGTTGTATCTCATTCTTGTATAAATGGAGTTGCCTCTCTATCTTTACAAAATATGTTTAGTTTTACCAGCACAACTAATCAAGATGATAATTCTTTCGCTGGTCACGGATATGATGTTGGTTATATTATCAATGTCCGTGGGTTGGGCTCACCTTACGATGGAACTCACATTATTACCGAAGTCCCATCTGACCAGCCGAGCATACTTAGATACAACATTGCTGATAAGCAAATTAGCAATTTTTCTACTGCTATTCCTTTGACTTCGGCACTGGGTGATGGCTCTAGCATTACATATAGGTACTCAAACGATGTAAACTCTAATGCTACTGCTACTTTAGATTTTTACAATAATGAGCCAGTCACTATTACTGGATTTACAGATACTGGCTACAATGTAACAGGTGCTATTGATGTTGTTGGCTCCAATTCATTTACAGTTCCAGGAACTTATGACACTTTAAATACCCCAGCGACTGCTGGCTCACCGCAAGTTATTGTTGCCCATGTAAAAGTAGATGCTGAAGCAAGGCTATTTTTGACTGGAAAAACTAAAGTTCCAGACAGTCGTTCAATAAGTGTAAGTTGGGTTACAGATGGTAATCCAATAAATATGTATTTTGTTTCTTGGCTTACTAATCAGACTGGTATCGATACCGAACCTAGACTCACCATTATTGATGAGACACAAAATGTTTCAATATCTAAACTTCAAGGAGTGAATAACTACTACTGGGAAGTTCCAGTAGATGTTGAGCACTATGCTTTATTGGCTGAAGCACTTCCAGGTTGGAATCCTGTTCTTCTAAAAGAGGCTTATGTTTTTGAAGGAATTGGAGACCAAGACCAAAAAACTGAACATATTACTCGTGTTTCCATAACTAATAATGTTGCCACTATTTATACAGCAACTACACACCCTTACTACACTGGAGACACAGTTCAAATGTTTGGACTAGAGTCCGCTAATAGTGGCTTAGTTGGCACTCCATATATAGTAGATACAGTATCTGAGGATTCTACATCATTTACTGTGAATACAGTTGGTCTATCTAATACAAGCGATTATGTTGCTGTATCTGGAACTGTAATTGGTGGCGTAAGTAAATCTACAGTTACTATCAATACAGAGGGAATTGCTGTAAATAGTGCTGTTGGTGGCGGAGATGGTCAAATAAGTATTCTTCCTGAGAAGAATCAAAGTTTTAGTATTACTGGTGCTCAGTATGCTGGTGACCCTGCTTTAGTAAATACAAGTGTAGATATTGGTGTTCAACAGCCAGTAATTACATTGGCCCCAGACGGCTCTGGAAAATTTAATGCTGTAGATTCTAATTATTTTATCTTAGACGGTAATGACTTAATTGGAACTTTTGCTAATGCCACATATAATGGTTATCCATATAATGAACTTAGCACTGCCAATACCGCTGCTGGTGAGATAGAACTAACTAATTCTTATCTCAATAGGCTTGCTAGGGGAGTAGTTTATGAAAGTTACTGGTCTTATTTAAATAATACTACTTATACAATAACAAATACTACTCCCGCTGTAGTAGTTGCCTCTGGAAAATTTAAATTAAATAAAGATAGAAGTGTTTTATTTGTAGTCTCTAGTGGCGGTCTTTACGCAAATAATCAAACCGATTTGCCAATTAATTACACTTTAGAACTAGGTACTGGGCCACTAACTTTGGGTGGGATTAGTACTTGGAATATGAGAAGTATTATCGGGGCTGGACAGGTAAATAGTGTCTCTTTAGAGCCTCAAACATTTGATGTTTTAAGTACTGGAAGTGAGTATGCTAAAGCAAATATTGATGGGGTAAGAATATTTAAAACTACAGCAGTCACTGGTTTTACCGCTACTTTGACAAATACAAGTACTAATCAGGTAGTAATTACTAATGCTAATGTGACTAATGGTGGAACTAGAAGTCTTTGGATTGGTCAAGAGATTACTAAAACTTCTGGGACTGGTGCTTTTGCTTCTTATTCGAATGTTTATATTACATCAATTATAAATACAACTGCTTTTACTATTGGTACATATAGTGGAATAGCATTAAATCACTCGGCGGCTGGTGCAATTGTATTTTCTTCTGTAGCCACTCCAATAGTGGGAATACGCTCAAGCAATCAAATGAGTGGATTAGATATGACTTGGCAGAATTATATTGATAGGGATTTAGTTGCACCAGTGGGAGTTATTGGATTAGGGTTCCCTTACGATGGTTATTGGAAACCAATTGATATAAGTCCTCCCACTACCAACGCAATTTATGAAAGCAATGTAATTTACTATCCATTACTTGGTAACGCAGTCGCCTTATCTGAAACCACTGACAATGTTACCTTTGCTGTTACATCGGCAACTGCTGGAAACAATAAAATAAATGTAAATAGCACGGCAAACATTTATCCAGGATTTAGAGTTACTAAAGCAAACGGTACTGGAAACATAAATACATTTACTAGAGTAGTTTCAGTTGACAGAGCCAATAACACTATAAATGTTTACCCTTCTATAACTACTACTGGAACTATGAATTTGACGGCAATAAAATTCAGCACCGTTCCTAGTACTCAAATTGCTAAGGCTGTCAGAGGATTAAATGACCAGATAAGCATTGGCACTGTTCCCTATGATATAGATATATATTGGTCATTAAATATATGGACTTCGGCTGGTAGAGTCCCTAAGCCAGCAAATGCAAGTTATAGTTTAATATCTCATAGTGCCCCATTATATAATGGTAATGGTATGCTTCAAATTTTAGATATAGGCTCAGCAAAAGTCAATCAATGGCAACCTAATGATGAACTGACTTGGGACTTTGATGGCTCTAACCCTAGAGGTAAAATTGGAAGTCAATCTATAAAATATGACAGTGGCACATATACAGTTGCAAATACTAATACTGGTACATATATAACTGGCTCAATAACTGTTAAGTCTGACCAATCTGCTTACTACGACAACTACGGTAGAGGGACTGGGACATCTGACCCTTATGCTTATAGGTATTCTCTATATCAAGGAAATCCAGGTACTGCATCTGGAACTAAAAAATCTGCTGTCAGATTTCCTGTTCTTTCTTTACCTAGTGGTGCACAAGTTACCAAGGCTGAACTTTATCTAAGAAATAGACATTCATACTACTCCAGTGGATTGACTGTATATATTGGTGCACATATTGATGGTGATTTAGAGAATCAAACGACGGCACCGCTTGGTGTTGATTTTACTGGCTCTACCGATACTTTATCTACTCACTTTGATAAAGGTCAGGGTAGGTGGGTGGAATTGCCTGACACTTGGTATTCTTCAATAGCAAGTGGAACAGTTAGAGGAATACTCATTGGATTAAGTGGAGTTACTAATACTTGGTACAATGCTATTGCTAATTACGGGTATTTTGATGGAAACTCTATGGAAGACGAGCCTCAATTAAGAATTACTTACCGATACAAAGCATAAGGAATAATAAATGAACTATACAATTGAGGTCGGAGACCTAGTGCATGCACGCTTCTATAATGAAGATAGAAGTAGAGTTATGATTCAAGATTTTAAAGTGTCTGCTATTAATGAAAATATATATTCTGGTGGTGCTCAGGATTGCGATACATCTACTGGTTGGGAATTAGAGTTAGTTGCTAAAAGTTTTGATAATTTAAACTTGCCTAGCGAAATATCTGAAATCACTGCTTACGATAAATATAATAAAAAACATTTTTTAGTTGGTAAGCAAAACTCTTGGAGAACAGAAAAAGGATTACCATTCAACACGGTTGAGATTTTTCGTTGGGAGAATGGACATATCTAGCAGATGCTAGGATTATCCAAAGACATATGAAAGATAACAAATGTATGAAGTAAAAGATGGGGCCAGAACTTTACAGTTTGATGGCATAGTTTTAGGTAAATCTTCCTCTTGGCGTAAAGGCTCTTATCGTTGGATTGAGTTTGAACTTTACAAGACCGAGAGCGGTTCTTATGTGTTATCCCGTGTTGGAGTATCGCTTATTTACCACGGTGCTGGTTGCCCGCTTGTAAAAAAGTATGGTCTAAAAGAGTCCTCAGTAAAAGAACTACACGAAGATGCTATCCCTTGTGAAGAGTGCTACCCAGATGAAAGCGTTGACCTAATTTTTCCTGAAAATTATAGGTACTGGGCTCAGGTATCGGAGGACCCAAAAGCAGTACTAGACGCACTCTACAAGTACGATGTCGGTGGTGCTAGATACCTTACTAATGTCGCTCAAAGACTTCTTGAGGTAGCCTCTAAGCAAGACTCAGGTATCGATTCTGTGTATAGAATAGAAATAATCCCGTAAAGGAAGAAGTAAATATGTCGGACTCAGAGCCAATGCCACCTGCCGAACCGACTTCTTCTCTGCCCGATGATGTTGATTTGAAGCATCTTTCAGTGCTATCTATTCATATGCATGAATTATTTACGCACTTACAAAGACACGGATTTAGCAAAGATGAAGCACTAACCCTAACTGGTATGGTTTTATCCTCTAACTCTTTGTATAAATTTGACATCTACTCTGATATGACTTTAGATATTGAAGACGACCAAGATTTTGGCGGTTTAGATGGCGAAGACTTCGTATAAGTAGTAAACTCATAAAACGACGATTGGACAATAATGACAAGTGGTTTGGAAAATACCCAACTACACCTAGTAAATAGCGTAGAAAAGGCTGGCGAGTTTTTGACTTGGCTAAGTCAGCGTCGCCCATATGATGCCGTTGCTATTGATACTGAAACTGGAGAACTTCCAGGTAGACCACGCAAAGATGCTTTATCTCCTTGGCACGGAAGACTACGCCTAGTTCAAGTTGGAGACGGCGAGCAAGGTTGGTCTATTCCTTGGGATGAATGGTCTGGTGTCTTTTATCAAGCAATGGACAGATTTGATGGTCAGATAGTTTGCCACAACATTGCGTTTGAGGCTAAGTGGTTTGAGATGCAATCTCGCTGGTCTATGCCTTGGCATCGTTCTCACGACACAATGATTATGTCTCAGATTATTGACCCAATTGGTTCTGCTGCTTTAAAGAAACTTACATCTCAATATGTCGATTCAAGGGCTGCTGCTCTCCAAACTGGATTAGACAATGCCCTACACGAAAACGGTTGGACTTGGGGAACTGTACCTGTGAACTTTGAGCCTTACTGGTCTTATGGTGCTCTTGACACAGTTCTAACTATGAAACTGTTTGAGCAGTTTTGGGAGAAGTGTGGTCCGGGTCAGATTTATTCAGCCCCTTATGAATTAGAAATGGCAACTCGCAAGATTGCTACTCGTATGGAACTCAATGGTGCTCGTGTTGACCTTGAGTATTCTCAGCGTAAGTTTGATGAACTAAACGAATATGGTGAGCGTGTTCGTAAGTGGGGTCAAGATACTTACGGTATGTCCATCACTAGCAACATTCAACTTGTTCGTCAATTAGAAAAGATGGGTGCTGAAATTACAGAGACTACTCCTAGTGGTCAAAAGTCTGCGTCTAAAGACCAACTAAAAATGTTGGTTCGTGATGGTTCTCCTGAAGTTCAACAATTGGCTGAGATTGTTTTGAAACAACGCAAGGCTGACAAGTTGGCTAATACATACTTCAAGAACTTCCTTGAAGGTAATATCAATGGAATTGTACACCCGTCTATTCGTACCCTTGCGGCACGAACTGGTCGTATGTCTATTACCGAGCCAGCACTACAAACTCTGCCATCTGGTGATGCCACTGTTCGTCGTGCTTTTATTCCTAAAGATGAAGACCACCTAATTGTTTCTTCTGACCTTGACCAAGTTGAGTTTCGTTTAACCGCTAACTTTAGCCAAGACCAAGACCTAATCAATCTGTTCAATGAGGCTGACCGTACTAATGGTGATGTGTTTACTGAAATTATGCGTCAGGTCTATCAAGACCCTACAGCACAAAAATCTGACCCTAGAAGAAAACTAATCAAGGGTGTAGTTTATGGGAAGTTGTACGGTGCTGGTGTAGCAACTATGGCTCTTACTGCTGGTGTAGCAGATGCTCAGATGAAAACAGTAGTAGATGCTTTTGACGCTAGTTATCCTGGTGTTCGTCAAATGGCTCAAGCAATTGAAGATGCTGGTATGCGTCGTATTCGCACCGAGGGCGTTGGGTATGTAAAGACTAGAACTGGTCGCAGATTGCCTTGCGATGATGACCGTGTTTATTCTTTAACTAACTATTTGATTCAAGCAAGTGCTGCCGAAGTGTTCAAGCAAAACTTAGTAAAACTTGACCAAGCAGATTTGACTGACTACCTAATTGTCCCTGTACACGATGAAATTGTTTTGAATGTTCCTAGAAATGGATATGAAGACATTATGGAAACTGTCAGACAATGTATGACTACTCGTGATGGTTGGGCAGTTCCTTTGACTGCTGGTGTTGATGGTCCTTTTGAGAACTGGGGTAGCAAGTACGATGAGTAAGCGTTTAATCCTGAGCGTTGACCCAGGTAAAGCCAGTGGCATTTGTTTGTTTGAATATGAAAATGGTAGAGAGCCTAAATTACTTTGGTCTGGGGAATATCAGCAAAATGAATACGCTGAGCCAATCAGATTGGCTTTACGCTCTTCTATTGAATATGGTATGCCAATTGATGTTGTCTGTGAAAGATTTACCATCAACGCACAGACCGTAAGAAACTCACAAGCACCTTATTCTTTAGAGCAAATTGGCATTCTCAAACAAATTTTGCTAGACCACAAGATGAATCCTGAAGATATAATACTTCAATCTCCCGCTGATGCTAAGGCTATGTTTAGCAATGAAAAACTCAAAACACTTGAGTTTTGGCACAAAGGTGGCAAGGGGCACGCACTTGACGCAATCCGACACGCCGTGCTACGATTAGTGAAAATTGGTTGGATTCCTAGTAAATTGTTGAAATAACTAGAGATACTATCAAGAAAAGCAAATAACTATCCGTGTTTTGTGATAGTATCTAAGTAATGACGAAAGGAAAACCCTATGACTATTAGTGTCGAATTAGACGCTACTGGCTCAGACATCATCATTGATGCTGATTGGCGTTTCAAAGAACTATGTAAAAGTTTGCCTGGTGCGACTTTTGATGGCTCTATAAGTAAATGGAAAGTACCTGTATCTTGGTCTGCTTGTTTGGCACTACGCTCGACATTCAAAGATGAACTTGTTCTTGGAGATGCTCTAAAGGCTTGGGCTTCTAATGAGCGTGCCACAAGAATTGACCCATCAATGGCTCTAAGAGACCTTGAGGCTTTGCCTGATGGCGAGGTTGGAAATGAAGATTTATTCCCACACCAGCGTGCTGGCGTAAAGTATTTATCTGTTGCTAAGCGTGCTTTGCTTGCCGATGAACCTGGCCTTGGTAAAACTGCTCAGGCTATTCGTGGTCTAAAGCAAATCAAGGACAATGGTGAAGATGTATTCCCGGCGATGATTGTCTGCCCTAACACTTTGAAGAAAAACTGGAAACGAGAGTTTGCTAAGTGGTGGCCTGAAGTTACTGTTCAAGTTATCGCTGGAACTGCTACTCAGCGTCGTAAGCAGTTTGAAGAAAAAGCAGATGTCTATGTAGTCAACTGGGAGTCTCTACGCACTCACTCACGCTTAGCACCTTATGGTTCTATTGCTCTTGCTCGCTGTAAAGTTTGTAAGGGACACGATGACCGTATTACTGAAAACAAGTGTGAAGTACACGAGCGTGAACTAAACCGTATTGACTTCAAGGCTGTTGTAGCCGATGAAATGCACCGCTCAAAAGACCCTAAGTCTAAGCAAAGTCGTGCTCTATTTGCTGCTACTGGTGATGCTGAAATTCGTTTTGCTCTTACTGGTACACCTATGGCAAACAATGTTCTTGATATGTGGGCAATTCTTCACTGGATTAGTCCTAGAGAATTTCCTACCAAGACCAAGTGGATTGACCGTATGGTAAATACAATGCTCAATGCGTTTGGTGGAATGATGGTTCTTGGTCTAAAGCCACATATGGAAGAAGAGTTCCACAAGACTGTTGACCCGCTGATGCGTAGAATGTTGAAATCTCGTGTATTGCCTTGGCTACCTGAAATGATGTTTGAGCGTCGTGATGTTGAAATGTCTACCAAACAGAAAAAGGCTTACGAGCAAATGCGAGACAATATGATTGCTCTGCTTGAAGACTCTTCTGGAAGTTCGGATACTTTAGTAGCACCTAGCGTTCTAACTCAAACTACTCGTTTACTTCAATTTGCAAGTTCTTACGCTGAAATAACAGCAGATGAAAAAACTGGTGAGCCTAAAGCAACTTTGTCAGCCCCATCTTGTAAAGTTGATGCTCTTATGGATGATATTAAGAATGGCGATTTTGGAGACGACAGCGTTGCTGTCTGTGCCGTATCTCGTCAGTTGCTAGAACTTCTTAGTGAAGAACTAGATAAAGCAAAGATTCCACACGGAATGATTACTGGTGCTCAAAGCGACGACGAGCGTCAAGAGGCTATCGACGATTTTCAAGCGGGTCGTATCAAGTGGATTCTGTTCACTGATAAGGCTGGTGGTGTTGGAGTTACCTTGACAGCAGCACGCCGTTTGGTTATGCTACAGAGACCGTGGTCTCTTGTAGACCACAAGCAAGCACTTGACCGTGTTCACCGTATTGGTTCAGAAATCCACGACTCTGTTGTAATTATGGATTATGTTACTGAGGGCACAATTGAAGAGCGTGTTATTCAGGTTCTTGAAACTAAGGCTGACAACTTTGAACAAATTGTCAGAGATAAAAGTAAGTTATTAGAGTTGCTAAAAGAAGACAAAGCAGGTAAGTTATAAATATGAGTGATGAAATGACCGAGGCAAAAGAGCCTTACAGACTTTCCAATTCGGAAATTCAAGTATTCAAAGACTGTCGTCGCAAGTGGTGGCTTGGATACTACCGTCGCCTACAGCCAAAGCAGAAGCAATTTACAGGTGCTCTTGCTCTAGGTTCTCGTGTTCACGAGGCTTTAGATATGCACTACTCAACTGGTCAAGACTTGCTAGAGGCTCACGCACAGTTAGTACAGCGTGATATTGACAAGTTGGTTGCTGAGTACCGTGATACTTATGACCTTGAAGCAGAGGCAGAACTAGGTCGCATTATGCTTGAGGGCTATCTTGAATGGATGGCTACCGAGGGTATCGATGCTGACCTTGAAATGATTTCTACTGAAGAAATTATTGAGATGCCACTATTTGATGGTGATGTAGTTCTACAAGGTAAGTTGGATATGCGTGTCCGTCGCAAGAGCGATGGTGTTCGTATGTTCCGTGACTTCAAGACTGTAGGAGGTTCGTTCTCAGACTTTGCTAATCAAGCACAGATGAATGAACAGATTCTTACTTATATGCTTTTGGAATCTGCTCAGAACAAGAATCCTGAAGAGCGTTCCGAGGGTGGCATTTTTACTATGCTAAAGAAAGTAAAGCGTACCGCTAACGCACGCCCACCTTTCTATGAGCAAATTGAAGTTCGCCACAACCAGTACACAATGCGTTCTTTCTGGCAAAGAATTCACGGTACTATTTCTGACCTAATGGGTGTCAAGAAAAACCTTGATGCTGGGGCAGACCCTAATTTTGTCGCTTACCCAAGTCCTGGAAAGGACTGCAAGTGGAAGTGCCAGTTCTACACTATTTGTCCGCTTATCGACGACGGTTCCGCCGCCGAGGCAGCAATTAGTGAGATGTACGAGGTCGCCGACCCGTATGGTTATTACAAATCAGAAGACGAAAAGAAAGGTAGTGAGAACTAATGTCACAAGTACATCGTTCCCTAACTCTTATGGTCTATGGCGAGTCAAAGGTTGGTAAATCTACCTTTGCTGTCACAGCACCATACCCTCGCCTTATGCTAGATGTTGAGGGTGGACACCGTTTCCTACCTATCAATGTAAAGTATTGGGACCCAATGCGTGAAGAGCCACCTGTGGCTGACGGCACTTGGGACACCGTAGTTGTTCAGGTTCGTGACTACGATGTAGTCCTAAAAGCGTTCCAATGGCTACAGTCTGGTAAGCACCAATTCAAGTCGCTTATCATTGACTCAATTTCAGAACTTCAAGTGAAGTGTATGGACAACATCGCTGGTACAGAGCAGATGAAGATGCAACAGTGGGGAGAACTACTTCGTCACATGGGTCATCTTCTTCGTGACTTGCGTGACCTAACTTCACACCCAACCCAACCGCTTGAGGCTGTGGTTATGACTGCTATGGCTAGCCGTGGTCAGGATAACCGTATGCACCCTTATCTACAGGGTCAGTTGAAAGTTCAAGCACCGTATTTCTACGATGTTCTTGGATACATCTCTAACGAGACTATTCCAAACCCAGACCCAACTCAATTGCCTTACAAGGCACGCCGTATGTATGTGGAACGCACGGATGAAGTTGAGGCTGGCGAGCGTGTTCAAGGTCGTCTTGGTGCTATTGTTGAGCAAGAGAACCTTGGCGTTGAGCGTATGCTCGATATGATTTTCGGTCCAAAGGCCGAGAAAAAGAAGTCGGATTAGGCAACTAACCGATTTACCCACCCCCTAACACAAAGTAAGGAAAGTGAGTGCTATGAGTAGCATTAACTGGGCTGATTTGGTAAAGGATGCTGGAGAATCTTCCAGCGGAAATTACGAGCCGTTGCCCAACGGCGATTACGACCTCAAGGTAATTGAGGTAAAGGCAACAGTCACCGCTAGCGGTAAGACTATGTTCAAGTTGACCACGGAGGTTCAGGGCGGTGCTTACAACAAGCGTCGCATCTGGGATAACCTAGTTATCTCTCCAGAAAACAAGAATGCCTTGGCTATCTTCTTCGGAAAGATGGCTGCCCTAGGACTCCCCCGTGAGTTCTTCAACAACAACCCATCAAACGCTCAGATTGAGGCTTCACTTGACGGTAAGTTGTTCCGTGCTCAGGTTGGCTCTAGAGAGTGGCAGGGTAGCAAGCGTAATGAACTAACTAAGTATTATGTTCAGACTGCTCAGGTTGCTACTCCAGTTACTACAACTGCTGGTGCTGCGGTTCCACCGCCACCACCTGCTCCAGCCCCTGCCCCTGCTGGTGCTCCACTGTCTGCTCCAGCAGACGCTCCTTTCTAGGAACCCATTAGGTAGGGACATCGCCCACTATAATTAGTGGTGGGCGGTGTCCCTTTCTACTTACACACAAGGAAATGATGTCAAAAGTTTTTCTTACTGGTATGTCTGCTTCGCAAGCATCTTCTAGTTCTAATAAAAAATCTCTAACCTTTGCTGGAGTACTTGATAAAGTTTTAACCAGTGCCGGGCACGAAGTTACTTGGGCAAGTCCAAGTGTCTATATGACTAAAAAATCCTTAAATAAATTTGATGCCGTATTAGTTGGTATCTCCCCACTAACTAGCGTTGGTGCTAATAGGGTCTACGGTGCCCTGAGTGTAGTAAACGCACTAAAAGATACCGACAAACTTACTCTTTTTGTTGACACCCCTACTCCAAGTCAGATTGAAGTTAGCCTAAAGGCCGTAATAACAAACCCTGAATCACTTACTAAGTCTTTCTTTTCTTACAGAAAAGAATATTCAAATGTGATTGCTGATAAAGACTTACTAAACTCTGTACTGTCTGGTGTTAAATATCTTTATGAAAATGATTGGACCACGACTCTCTACCCCAAGTTGCCTTGGAAATCAGAATTTAAGTTGGCTCCTAATGCTAAAACTAATTTAGTTGGAGTAAACCTTGACTCTCACATAATTTTAGAAAGTAATGTAAAACCTGATAGAAGACCAAAATGGGTTATTGATAACTTGACCACGCCTTGGGCTAAATCAACTACGGCAGCACTAAGCCTTCCTAATTCTCTTATGAAATGGAATAAGGGTTGGACAGATGAACAAGTTGATGAGCAAATTCTTCGCTCTATTGGAGCAATAGTTTCTCCAGATAAGAGAGATGGTACCTATTGGTCTTACAGATATATACAGGCAATAAACTCTAATACTCCTGTAATTACTGATTGGAAAGAAAGCCATTTTATTGGTGATGCTTGGAATATTTTGGCCACTAGCATGGAATCTATGAGCCAAGAAAAAAGAGATTTGATTGCTACGGCTCAGCGGGAAAGTTATCTTGCAAATATCCCTAGCAAGCAAGATGCTGTAGAAATTCTACAGAATTCTATATTTAGGAGAAACTAATGCCAAAAGTTGATATTGATTGGGTAAAAAATCAATTTGCCAAAATAAACATCCATAAGGGGACTGGTCTGGCCGTAATTGAATTGCTCAAGACTTGGGAAACCTTAGACATAAATAAACCAGATGTTGCTAAAACAGTGTTGGCTGTATTTACTGAACTTGCTCAGGGGCACGCAATTGTTCCAGCAGATAATTTCAATTGGATTCAGGCTCGTCGTGGAGACATCAAAGTTAGAGATGTGGTTCGTGTAAAAGCAGATGCCTTTACTGGCGATGCTGGACACGCACACAACGGAAGAGTTGGAGTAGTTATTGCTATTCGCTCTGGAGACATTATTGTAGATATTACTGATGAACAGGAACCAAAACTAAAGGGTGTCCATTATCTTCCAGAATTGCTTGAGAAAAGAGTATCCGCCTAATGAAAACAAAGATGACTTTTACTACTTTTGGTACCAGCAAAATTGATATTGAAAGACGAGCCATTGAGCGTATTGCTGAATTTCTTGACATAGATAAGTCAGATGTAGAGTCAAAATGCGATATCGAGATTCAGATTGAGGCTGACAATAGCGAAAGTTATATTGCTACCGTATTTGTGAGAGTCAAATAATGGGCAATTCAGCACATGAAAACAAGGCTTGGGCTGCTACGGTAATCAATAAACTACAGCCAAAAAGTGTTTTGGACATTGGTCCTGGAGAAGGTATTTATGGAAAAATTGTCCGTAAATACTCCCCGTCTACTGAAAAACTTGTTGGTGTAGAAGTCTGGGGACCTTATGTAGAGCAATTCAAACTTCGTGATTTTTATGATGAAGTATGGATTTGCGATGCTCGTATCTACCCAGATTTCAAATATGACCTTGTAATTTTTGGTGATGTACTAGAGCATATGACTAAAGAAGATGCTATTTCTTTATGGAATAAAGTTTCAAAACAAGCAAAATATGCTTTAATTTCTGTACCTATTGTCCACTTTCACCAAGGTGCGGCTAACGGAAATCCTTATGAAATTCATGTAAAAGAGGACTGGACTAGCCAAGAAGTTATTGAAAGTTTTCCTGGTATAGTAGCCCACGAAGACTTTGAAATTACTGGAATTTATTTAGCAAAGTTTGACAACAAAAAGAAAAAGAAGTAGTATATCTATTACAAATGACAGAAAGACAAAACTATGCAAACATTCGTACCACTCACTAGCACTGCCTCAGATATTGCCAAGGTGCTTGACAACAAGCGTCTCAACAAGCAAGCCCTAGAAGGCTGGCAAATCCTTATGACTTTGCTTGAACTAGACCCAGAGGGCAATCACCGAGTTCCTAAAGGCTGGTACAACCACCCTGCTGTCAAAATGTGGCGTGGTCACGAGATGGCTTTGTTTATGTATATTCAAGCAATGGTACATGAGTGGATTGGTCGTGGCTACAAGTCAACTATTGGCACTAAGGCTTGGAATACTGTTCAAGTTGCTATGGAACGACAACTTATTACTGATGAAATTACTTCACCAGCGTGGCTTGAAGATAAGCAATTATTTGAGCAAATTGCGTCTAGCCATAGAATAGCGTTGCTCAATAAAGATTATGAATGGTATTCACAGTTTGGTTGGGCAGAAGACACTGGTATCAAACCAGATACTTACGAATATGTTTGGCCTGTAAACTAAATAATAAACGGCGTGTTTCACACTGTTTTATTCTATAAAACAATGTATTCTTTTATATATGAAAGATTCACGCATCGGCGAAACTCTATGGAGTGAGTGGACTGGCAATGGCTATAAGAAACAAAATAGCAATTCATTAGTTTTTCACACCGAAGACCACATCGATGTTCATAACGAAATAGTGAGACGAGCATTAGCCTCTGCCCTACAAAGAGACGGCACAACCGATTCTTTGGGCGAGGCTTTTCGTTTACTCGATGGACCTGTATTAATTAGCCAAGGCTACGCTGGGTTTGTCAATGGCGAAGATGAACCAACCTTATGTGATAAAGACGGAATGACAATTCACGAAGATAACGCAGATAGCGTTATTCCTATCACTTGGGTTGAGATAAATGTCGATTGATGATACTAACTGGATAAAAGATTCACTATGCTCTAAGAAAGAAAATGAGCATATGATGGAATGGTTTTTCTCAGAAGAACCAGAAGAAAAGTATGCTGCTAAAAACTTATGCTTTAGTTGCCCTGTGAGAAAAGATTGCGTAAAATACGCATTAGAAAAGAAACAAATCTGGGGTGTTTGGGGTGGTAGAGATGAGAATGAAATCCGCAGGATTCTATCTGTAGATGCTAATGGTGATGAATGCCGTAGAGAGCGTTATCCTCAGTGTCCTTATTGCTTTGCTAGAACTAGCAAACTAAAAACTTACATTGTTGATTTACCTGGCGGTGGTCGTTGGACCACAGCCCGTATGGTTGAATGCACTGATTGTGGTTTTGCTTGGCGTAGCCGCACAAGTGCTAATGCTGTAAACGCATATAACTCTAAGAAAGAAGATAAGAAAAAGAAGTAATTACAGTCTTACTGGAATTACACTGATATTTTCTCTAGGGTCATAATCTCCACCAAACACCATAGTCAATAGACCAGGTTTGGATTCTAACCCTGCTCTATCTCTAAACCACTCTGAACCTGGGTCAGTAGTTGGGCACTGAACCCACAGACGGTCCCCGATATCCATTGTGCGGAAGTTGTGATAGTGCCCAGATATCCAGATGTCTGCTCCACCTAATGCGGTCTGACCTGCTGACTGCTGGGACAAGTACTTCAAAACATTATTTTGATTTGCTTGATGTCCGTGGAACAATCCGAGCATAGTTCCGTTGATGTCAACTGTAAGAGTTTGATGTCCTGATGCTGGATAACGGAACTCTACATGAGATAGTGCTGGGTTCTCGGCACAGGCATCTTGAACTGCTGATGCAATTTCTACATTCCAACCGTCGGCTGGGTCAGCAGCAACCTGACGAGTAACTTCATCGTGATTTCCATTTACTACTGGAACTATTAGCCTTTCACAATAAGGGGCTAATGCTTTTATTTGAGCCATAAGTAATCTACGGGCAACTCTAACTTGTTCTGTAAGACCTAAGTCAGATGCCGATACACTTTGTAATCTTCCACCTTGACTTGTATTTCCTTCAACATGGTCTCCAGGAAGTCCTAGAACAATAGTCCCCAAGTTGAGGCCCATCTTTTGTAAACCTTTGAAACGAGCAACTGATTGACTGGTTAAATTTAATAATCTATCAATTGATTGCTGAGTACCACCAGAACCAGTTTTTTTACCAATTTGTTGGTCGCTTGGGAATACGCCATAAGCACCTTCGCCAGTAGCAACTTTGATTCCACGCTCTGGTTTCCACTTTTTGATTTCATCAATAAGTTGTTCGGCATCTAATCTCTCTGCTTGGTCTACTCCAATTGGAATTAAATTCACACGGACTGACTCTAGCCACTCGCCCGAATAAGTTTGCCAGCGTGAACGACGAAGTGAAGTTACTGACCAAGAGTTTGGGTCTAGGTCAAACTCTTCAAGAATGGTTTTGCTATCTGGTACTTCACCAGCAGGTCTTGGTTTAGAAATAACAAAACCACCCTTAGATTCATCAACATCTAAGCGTGGTCGCCATTCTTCTGGGGTATTTGTATATCTTATGTCAGAGCCAGATTTACCTGGGCTAGACATATCTTCAATTCTGTCTGAAAAGGTCATTTTACTTTCCTGCTACTAAGTTGAAGCAACCGCAGTCTTTACGGCGATGTCTATCAACGGTGCTTAGACTAATATCATAACCTTCTTCACGGAATATCTTGGAGAGAGCGACATTAGTGATTCTGCCTGGAACACCCTCTGGAACATCAAAGGCTTCAATCAAAGATTTTTTATCTTTTTCTGACAAAATATCCCCATTGAGCATTAGCCCAATTTTGCAGAGTTTTATGTTTGATTCTTTAGATGCTGATTGTAAGCGGTCCGAAAGGGACATATCTAAATCCTTTGGTCAAGTGTCATTATTTATGGTACTAGATAGCGGCTAAGAGATAACCTTTGAATTGGCTTTTCTTGAACGGCGTGTCTTAGGTTCTACTGGCTGGGTTGGAATAAGAAATTCTTTTATCAGTGATAGTTCCGTAGTTGTCTTTATCGTATGCTCTTCAATTGTGTTCACTCTGTCTGCCAAGGAAGTTCCGCCATTTTCCCAGAGTTGATGTTCTACTCGGTCTAGTCTTTCAGCGATAGTCCTACCATTTTTATCAATGCCAATGGCATCTCCAATTCGTTTTGCCACTCTATAGATGGCTAAAAATCCGCCAATGATTACGCCAATTGCTGTGATTACTGCTGCTACTGTAAAAATAAGTTCTTGTGCCATCGGGTAAAATAAAACTCTCGCTTGGGCTCCATAGTGGAGAAAGTATCTATATTAGTTTATCTAATAAATTAAAAGTCTATTTTTGTAGGACTTGTCGTTTCTACTAAGACTTTTGTCTAACTGGATGCTAATATGGTGGAACGAAATAAACGATTGAGAGACAGGTTGCAAATGGAAAGGACCTTGTATTAAATGACCTTAGACCATAGAGAACGGCTGAAAAAAGCCACTAATTGGTATGCCCAGCGTGGTTGGAAAATCTTGCCTTGCTACGGAATTAATGATTCTGGTAGATGTACTTGTAATGGTCAGCACGATGAACCTAAAGATGTTGGTAAACACCCAGCCATTGGTGACTGGAATACTCGTGCCACTAATGAAGAAGTGGTGGTACAAACTTGGTGGAACAATTCTCCTGAAAACAACATCGGTGTTGTATGTCAAAAATCTGGATTCTTTGTAATCGATATCGACCCACGCTCTGGTGGTATTGATTCTTGGGATAAGTTCCAAGAACTTATGGAATATGACTTACCTGAAACAGTTGAAGCCTACACTGGTGCTTATTCTTACAACGGAAAAAATTCTCGTGGTCGTCACATCTACTACAAAGTAGATGAAAATGAAAAACTAATTGGAAATCTAAAATCTCTAAACTTGCCTGGAATTGACATAAAGCATAACGGCTATGTTTTATTGGCACCATCACGCCATTTTTCTGGAGTGAACTATGAATGGGTCGAGGGAAAAGCACCTTGGCAAATTCCAATTGCTGATGCTAGCGAAAAACTTTTATCTGTACTTCGCAAGGCTGGCCGTAGAAATACTGGAACTTCTTTAGGCGATAGCGATTGGGCTTCGTTCACTGGTCTTGAGTATCGTGGTGAGTCAGTAGATATTGCTAAATTCCTTGAAGATGGAATTGATGAAGGTTCTCGTGCGGTAGACATCTATAAGTTGGCCTGTGCTCTTGCTAACAAAATGGGTGTAGATACTGAATATAAGCGTATGGCGATTGAAACCTTGATGATTCGTTTCAATCACGAAAAAGTTCGCCCGCCGATGGAACTTGAGGGACCTAACTCCCTACTAATGCATACTCGTCGTGCTATGGATTTTGTTGCTGAAAATCCTGTCAGTGAAAGAATTTGGCCTGGGCTACAAGATTGGGCTGAGCAAAACAGGGCTCAAAATGGGGTCAGTTATCAAGGTCAAACTGAAAGAGTAAGTACATCTGACCCAGATGATGTTGAAATTTATCAAAGCACTGACCTACACGGAACTGTTGGTGGTGCCGTAGACGAGGCTGCTCGTAACGGAATTTCTATTGCTCAAGCGTTTGGTTCTGGAGATATTGATATCCCTAAAGACCCTGATGCGATTACTGAAGCAGAGGGTGGAACTCCAGGCAAGCGTTCTCTATCTGACTTAGGAAATGGTCGTCGCATTGTAGATTCATTTGGTTCTTCGGTTCGCTACACTCCAGGGATTGGCTGGTTCATTTGGAACGGTCAGTATTGGAGAGCCGATGCTGAAAACTTAGGTATGCAAGAGTTGGCTAAAAAACTAGCACCAATTATTGCTTCTGAAGTTGCTCAGTATGATGACCCAGATAAAAAAAATGATGTAGTCAAATGGGCTAACCAAGCAAAAGCAAATGGTCGCCTAAACGGTGCTATTGAAAGTGCTAACTCTGACCCAAGAATAGTCACTGCCGTTGAGCAGTGGGATGGAGATAAGCATCTTATTGGTGTAGCAAACGGTGTAGTTGATTTGAAGACTGGTGAACTTTTGAAAGGTAGACCAGAACTTCACATCACCAAGAGAGCACCAGTTGGATATACTCAAGGTCTTCGTAATGTTCGTTGGGAGCAGTTTATTGACTTTGCTACTGGTGGAGATAAAGAACTTCAAGAGTGGCTTCAGCGTGCTGCTGGCTACACACTGACTGGTTTGAATACTCAAGATGTTATGTTCCTTGTTTATGGTCCACCTGGTTCTGGTAAGAACACATTTGTTGAAGCATTGGTAAAGGCTCTCGGAACTCAGCAATATTCTTGGCCACTGGACTCAAGCATTCTTGCTGCTAATGACGGAAGTTCTAGTAGCACTGACCTTTATCACTGGGCAGAACTTCGTGGTCGTCGTATGGTGTGGGTTGACGAGTTACCAGACTCTGAGCGTCTAAAAGAAAACTCTGTAAAAAAACTTACTGGTTCATCCGAAATCTCTGCTCGTTCTCCTGGTGAAAAGCCATTCACATTTGAATCAAGTGCTAAGTTGTGGGTAACTACTAACCACAGACCTATCATTACTGATGAGGCTATGTGGAGAAGACTTCGCCCAATCCCTTGGAGCAATGTTCCAGATAATCCAGACCCAGATTTGAAGGCTTACTTGTTTGACCCAGAGGGTGCTCTACCTGCTGTTCTATCTTGGGCAGTTGAGGGAGCAATCAAGTATCTAAACTCTAGTGCTAGAGACCCACTTGGTTGGTGTACCGCTGTTCGCACTGCTGGAGAAATGTATCAACGCAATGAAGACCGTATTGGTATGTTCCTCGAAGAAGAAACTAAGGAATCTGTCGGTGGCGGGCTTGCCGTAAAGTCTCTCTACTCTGTTTATCGTATGTGGTCTGAAGACCGTGGTGAAAAGGCTATGACTCAGATTGCGTTCCAGCGTAAACTTTCTGACCGTGGTCTTGATATAGTAGGACAAGGTTCTAGGGCTGAGATTCAGAATATGATGCTAATCCCTAAGGCAGTTCCAACAACAACAGATGTTGATTGGAATGTAATAAATAGATTTAACCGTTTCTAATCATTTACTTATACAGATATGTTGTAGAGTAAAAATGTCTAGTTGCGGGAGAGTAACAAGATAGGGCTGGGGTAGTGATACCCCAGTCCTCCTAAAAAGAAAGATAGATATGAAAATTGTTATTGGAACACCTATGTATGGTGGAAACTCAAAGAGCGTTTATGTCTCTTGTTTGACCAACTTGACTGGTGAACTAGCAAAGGCTGGTCATAGTGTGAATATTATGTCAATCACTAATGAGAGTCTTATTACTAGAGCAAGAAACACTCTTGCTCATATGTTTATGAAGAGCGATGCCGATGCTTTACTTTTCATTGACTCAGACCACGGGTTTGTAGCAGAAGATGTTGTAAAGATGGTCAACTCAGGTAAAGACTTGATTGGTGCTATCTATCCTATGAAATCAATCAACTGGGAAAATGTCCGTAAGGCTGCGTTGGCTGGCAAGCCTAATCTAGAACTTTACTCTGGAAATTTTGCCATCAACTTCTTGTCAGAACAGCAAAACTTTAAAGCAGACGAGCCGTTCAAGGTCCGTGATGTCGGTACTGGAATGATGTTTATTCGTCGTAATGTTTTTGAAGAGATGGCTAAATCTGATTTAGTCAAAAAATACAGAAACAATTCCCCTAGCGTAGAAATTCCTATGGGAGAAGAAATTGTTGAATACTTCACCACTTACATCACTCCTGAACCAGAATCAATTCTTTTGTCGGAAGACTATGCATTTTGTGATATTTGGCGTAAGTTGGGACACGATGCTTGGGCTGCTCCTTGGGTAAGAATTACTCACTCTGGAGAATTTAATTTCCCTGGATACTTCTTATCTACTTTGGAAATTCAAGGTCAGGTGGAAAATGACCCAGAAAAGACTCCTAGTCAACCTGTTCCGACTGAATTAAGTCAAGCAGATTCTTTACAGTTGTTGGATACCATTGTCGCTGATTCTGAGTCGGAATAGAGTCTTTATTTAGACCATCAGCAATCTTTCTGTACGAAGCCCCCTGAGAGCGTTCAAAGACAATTCGGTCTTTGATTTCTTGGGGGGTTTTGTTCATTGGTCCCATATCAACTCCCCAAACTACCCCCCTAGACCTTCGGTCTTTATGTACATCTTTCTGTCGCTCAGAGATAATGCCACGCTCCATTTCAGCCAAGGCAGACATAATTGTAACTACGAAACGACCTTGATATGAAGAAGTGTCCAAATTTAGGTCAAGCATAACCAAACGCCAACCATTGTTATTGGCTCGGTCAATAATGCTCAAAAAGTCCTTCGTAGAACGGGCTAGACGGTCAATGCGGGTAACAAATAAAGCGTGGGCTTCTCCACTATCTAACCTTTTTAAAGCCCCTGAAAGGGCAGGGCGACCCGAAATTGACTTACCTGAGCGACCCTCTTCACGCACCAGTTCAAACTCGGTATAGCCAGCAAGTTTGGCAGCATTTCTAAGTTGTCTTTCTTGAACATCAAGGCTAACGCCGTCGCTGACTTGTAGTTGTGTTGAAACTCTGGCATAGAGTAGGGCAACTTCTTTATTAGTCATCTTTTCCTTGTTTGGCTTCTGCCAACTGAGCCTTACGCTTTTTCTTGTACTCTTTTGCTAAATGCTCATCTGTTTTATTTTTAGAATGAACGGTTCTAACCATATCAACAGAGCAACTGCGGAAGTAATCAGAACTTCCTAGTACATCAATCCACTCGGTACCTTTTTCAGTTTTTACATACTTTACAAAACGATAGCGACCTAGCCAACCTTTTATTTTTAGTTCAGTTCCAACTTTTACATGTCTGCCGTTGATTTGTAGTTCAGTTTTAATTTCCCATTTATCGTTGGGTCGTGGTCCGCTAGGTGCTACGCTTTTTCTTTTTGCCATAGTTTTACTCCTATACTTGTATGTATATAGTATCACTTTTACTTAGTTCTGTCAATACCTATATATTCGTGTGAATAACTCCAGCGATTTGGGTCAATGCTCCATCTTGCTTTTCCGTCTAAGTTTAGACCGTCTGTGCGACGCTTATGATTTTTAGATGTTGGTTTCCATAATGCCGATTGGTCTCTGTACCCGCCTAAGCGTGGGTGGCTAGTCTTAGAAAAATATCTTTTGCCGTTGTCTAAGTAGTGTTGAGCAACTGCTTCCGAAAGTCTTGGTCCAATACCAAAACCTTGAAAGTCGGGATGTACTACTAAACGATGCTCTCGATATGCTTCTTTCACAGTTCCCGATGGGTATGCGATAGATGCTACAAATCCTACGACTGAGCCGTTCCAGAGTGCCAAGTAGCAGTGTGCGGATTTGTTGAGCGATTCGGAGAGATAGTGGTGCGGAGCAAAGTGCTTCCAAACTTCGTTTGAGCAAGGATGGATTTCAAGAACCAAGTCTGGTCGATGAAGATACCTTCCCGAAGCCCACTCGCCTCTGTCCGTATCAATAATCCAATCTGGTTCTAAGTATTCCAAAATGTCTCTGTGGCAAGTTGCTAAAACTATCTTTTGAATATTATTTTTTCTTACATAGCGAGCCATTGCGGTTGAGGCAGCCTTAGCAACATTGCGGTCAATCACAGAAGTGAATTCATCAATCCGAGCAAAGTTGTGTAGTGAGCGTGCCAAGTCTGCCCTGAACTGCTGACCGTTAGATAGAACTGAATATGGTTTTACCCATTCTGGTACGGACATAAGACCAGCCGCGGAAAGTTTTTCTAGTGCTTCCACTGGGTTATCAAAATGAGAAGCGATGGATTTAGTGTTATCCCAGTCTGGTTTTGCTATTTCTTTGTTGTCAAAGTTGGATAAAAGTTTTGATTTACCTGTCCCAGATGCCCCAACAATCACTCCAATTCCCCAAGTGGGTGGCAATTCTTTTGGCAAAAGATACGGATAAAATTTTTCTTGGCCGTTAGATATATAATCAAAGGGTTTTACGAGTTCCTGAGTGATTTCGTCAAGAACTACGCTTGAAGTAAGGGGCTCTAATGAGCGTTCTAATTTTGTCCAATTTGTCATAAAAATAGCCTATCAGGTGGGGTGGGATAATTTTATTACATATGGAGCAACAAAATAGGGAAAAAGACCCGAATAAATGCGGTGTCTGTGGCAAATTTTTTGTAGTGAGAGGTCTAGCCCGCTGCTGTGAGATGAAGCACGATGGCGTTGTCTTTGAAAGAGACGAGAGACAAAAACCTAGAAATAAACCCTAATTACCATTTACCTAGTGGGCACTTGGCGGCTTCTAGTTTGGTTTTCCATTCCATAAAACATCCGCACTGTTTGCACTGATTTAGTACAGGCATAAGTTCTGGACAAGATTTGCAAATTTCCATTCTGCCGTCAGCATGACTTTCATCAATTTTTCTGGTTTTAGGGTTTAGTAAATCTAACGGTGTTACACCATTTTTCTCTTTATATTCTTCCCATTTGGATTTCTTAGGTTCCGTGCTCACGGTGGAACGGCTCCAATCCAGAAACATCGGTATCTAATATTACAAATTTTCCATCAACAAACATTGCATTTGGTGACATCACATAAAGTCCGTATGGATAATCCATTAGATTTAAAACCAGTGGATTGCTCAATAGGATGCTTCCAAAATATTCAGAGGTCTGTAGTTCCTCTAGTACTTGACCTTTTTCCATAAACTTTACGGTTGTGCCGTTATGTTCTGGGTACTGTTCAGAAACATCAATAACCTCATCGGCTTTTAAAAAAATATTAGCGTGTTCAAAAGATAGTGGTAAATCATAAAGACATTGCTGGTCTATAACCCAAACTAAAGGTACGCCTCTACCATTGCCTGGCCTAAATTCAATAGATTCATCTGTAAGCATGTATTATTCCTAGCAGGTTATGTCGTAGGTACCTGATGGGGTAGAGCAAGTAACTCCAGCACCCATATCTCCACAATAAGCAGCATCACAGCAGAGGTTTGCTATCTGTACGGAACTACACTTTTTATAGACGGGGCTAGCGACTGTACCCTTATAACTTCCTATTAATCCCTGAACAACGCCTACCATTATGTCAAACCATTTCCGCTAATAATCCAAGTCGTTCCTGTTGTTTTTACTACGGTGGCTATGCTGTTGGCGGCAAGAGTTCTTGTTCCAGTTGTAGAACTATTCGCTAAGCGTAAAGTATCCGTTGTAATTGCAATTGAAAGTGTCACAGATGGGGCAGTAATAAAAGTAATTGTTGTGCCGACTTCAAAGGACACGGAAGAGTTTGCTGGAATAGTAACTGTGTTGGAACTTGTGTAATATATGTGCTTTCCAGCGTCTCCTGCCACAAGAGTATAAGCCACGCTTTGTGAATTTTGTGGCATACCGATATAACCTGCTTGGCTGGCTGCTGTAGTAGCAACAGCATTTGCTGGAGTAATGGTGGGTGCGGTTCCCATTACGACTGAGCCAGTTCCTGTATAAGTGCTGAAGTCTGTAAGACCAAATTCCCAGCCAGTTGCTGTATTTGATGCGGTATTTATGCAAGTTACCATTGCGGTTGTATTTGCTGGAATTGTAAGTAATGTCGCAGCGTTAGCAAAAGTGTTTGCCGTGACATTCGCAGTGCTGTTGTTCACAATGTGATAAGTCCAACCCAAAGCCAAGGTTGCTGTGTTTGGCAGAACCACTGTTTGGGTGGTTGAACCAGTAAATTGTTGATAGTAAGAACTTGTGCTATCTAAAGATGTAAACCCAGCAGCCGTAGCAGTTGATGTGTACCCCATTAGAGATGCCATCGCTTGCGGTGGGGTCTGCCAAGTCGGTGCTGAAGTACCTGTGTTGTAAATCAAAGCAGAGTTGTTAGTGGATGGGGCAGTTAAAAAAGTTGTTGTGTTTGCTGCGTTTTGATATGGAAGTCTTCCAGCAGCACCTCCAGCAAGGTTAGATGCTAGGTTGGCTGTACCAGCGAGAGAGTTTAACTCGATTGCGGTGATTACAGGACCTGTATTCTCACCAAAGTTGAAGTTGCTACCAGACAACGATACTATTTTGAAACTATATGTGTAGGTTCCAGCAGCCTGAGCATCGACAAACTGCATTGCATATGGTGAATTTTCGGAACCAGCGGAGCCTTCAAATTGAATATCATTTCCGATTGCCGTGGAGCCTCTATATAACTGAGCACGACCCCAACCACCTGCGGTAGCGTTTTCAGCATCTCCAGAAACCATGACTAAAACTGGCCCACCGTTAGTAGTTATGGTTACGCTAACAACCGTGTATGGGAAAGTTGCACCAGTAGTTACAAGAGTTTTTGCTCCAGCAGTTTGAGCATAGTTTTGAGCAGAAGTGCTTGCATTTTGATAAGCAAGTGCGTTCCATAAAGTAGAGCCGTTACCAATTTTGAACTTTAGCGTATCTGTTTCAAAACCAATTTCACCAGCAGCAAGAGTTGGATTTGTAGATGTCCAGTTTGCTGCGGTATCCCTGCGAACTTGGAGTTTTGTTTGAACCGCCATTTACTACCCCCTTACTGGCGGTAATGTACTTAGTTCCTGCTGGTATGTCTCAATAACTATAGATAGTTCTGCCATTGCTTTATCTGCTTCGGTGACAAGTTCTGGCTTGTTATTACGCTGAGCAGCCAGTCTATTTATGTGGTGCTGATAACCTTCGGCAGCAAGTTGCTCAATACGCTTATTGAGTACTTCTCTACGCTCTTCTAAAGGCAATAGAGATGAAAAGTCAATTGTCATTTTATATCCTTAGAATTTATTAGGCTGAGCCACCATCAATAGTAACAGCAAACAAAGTACCAGTATTGGACAGAGTCATAAAGTACCCAGTTCCAGCAGTGTTTGTCACCGCAATTAGGTTTGCAGTTTGAGTAGTGTTTGCTGCTATTCCAAATGCTACTACATCTGAAGAAACATTTATTCTTTGAGTAGTAGTCCAAACCGTAGCGTAAGCAGCATTGGAACTTACAGTCACACTTCCTGTTGAAGCACTAGCACTAATACCATTTCCAGCAGTAAGGCTAGTTACACCAGTTTGCGGTGGGGCTGCCCAGAATGGTGCCCCGCTGGTGTTTGCAGTAAGAATATAGTTGTTTGAGGTTGGTGCTGCTATGAAAGCGGTAGTATTTACTGCTGATACATATGGAATTAAGTTTGCTTGTGCTGCGTTAGCAGTTATGTTATTAGCCTGAAGAACTGTTGCTCCAGTAACATAAGTCTGAGTAGCAAGTGTTCCAGTTGTTGGAAGAGTCACATTTGTGGTGGCTGTTCCAGTAAGAGTAATGCTATAAGGACCGCTAGTAGCAAGAGTTGAGCCATCAGCAAGAGTAAGAGTTGCTGAAGTTGCTGGGGCAGTTACTGTTACTTTGTTTAGGCTAGTTGCTGAAGCAACACCAAGGGTCGGGGCAACAAGGGTTGCGTTGTTAGCAAATACAACTCCACCAGCGTTACCAGTAGCACCAGTTACAGCATTTAGGAAGTTGGCACTTGTTGGAGTTGCTAGGAAAGTAGCAACATTTGTACCTAGACCAGAAACACCAGTTGAGATTGGAAGACCTGTAGCACTTGTAAGAACTGCGTAAGAAGGTGTACCAATGTTTGGAGTAGTTAGTACTGCGTTTGCCGAGTAAACAATGTTTCCAGAACCAGTGGTAGTTGCCCAGTATGGTGCGTTGGCACTTGTGTCATAAGCAAGAACTTGGTTGTTAGTCGTTGTAGCAGTAAGTTTAGATGTGGCGTTGACACCAGACATATAAACAATTTCACCCTTGTTTGCTGTTCCACCAGTTAAGTTGGTAGCAAGCGAGGCAACACCAGTAAGAGATGCAGTGATTGTGTTAGCGGAGAAGTTTCCAGATGCGTTACGAGCAACAATGTTGTTTGCTGTGTTTGTATCGCTAATTGCTCTTCCAAGAACCTGAGTATTGCTAAGTACTGTCGTATTAGCAATTTTATAAACCTTAGTGTTAGCAGTTAGGTCGATGTTTTCGGAAGATGTCCAAGCAGTGTTTGCGTTGACATAGTTCCAAGTTTTGTTATTTGTTCCAATAACTGTAATACCAGCACCATCTGCTGATATATCTGTCGCACCGCCAACATCAAATGTGATTGAACCGCTAGTAGCGTGGTTGACTGCACTACTAGCATCTGATAAACCTACAGTAAAGTCTGTAGAATTAGTAATAGAATATACATAGACAGTACCACCCGCACCAAAGGCACCTGTACCACCAGTTTTAGTTAGGAGTTGTCCAACGATAAGCCCTGTTGTATTTCCAGTGGTCAATTGAACTGTTGGCTGACCAGCAACAAGAGTTGCTACCAAACCTGTTTTTGTGGCAACGGAGGCAAGTTCTATATTTTTGTCGTCTACCTGAAGAGTAGAAGAGTTAATAGAAGTAGTTCTACCATTTACGATTAGGTCTCCGCCAACAGTCACACTTCCAGAAGTTGTAAGGGATGTAATGCTTGCTGTTCCGCTAAGTAGGGAAGCATCAGATTGATACTTTAGAGAGCCCCATAATGTGGTGCCATCGCCAATTTTGAATTTACCTGTATCGGTCTCGAAACCGATTTCACCTGCGGCGAGGATAGGTGTAGCACCTGCTGAGGTTTGAGCAGATGTCCAGTTGGCAGCCGTATCTCTACGGTGTAGAATTTTGGTCTGAACGGCCATTTTATTCCTTTTTTAGAAGTTATTCTTGGAGAAGTATATATAAGAGTTTATCATGCACTACCACCTTCGATTTTGGCTACGCCAAGCGTTGAGGTGTCTGCCCCTGCTGTTGTTGGGATATTGTCTACCAAAGTAATCTCTGTACCAGCAATTCCTGCTTTGATAGCAATTTTTAGAGTTCCAGCATCTGTTCCGTCTTTTATGAACTCGATTGCGGTATTGGCACCTGGAGATGCTGGAGAAGTCGCTTGTTTATTGAGTGCTAAGGAATTACCTGTAATATCTCCTGCTTGGCTAATGCTAGCGACCACGACATTTGCCGAAGACATAACCTGAAGAATATTGGCAGTACCGCCAGCCCCTTTGAGAATTAGGCTGGATGTATTTGATGAACCAGCAATCATTGTCTGAGTACCAGTAAAAGTTTGAGTACCATTCAAGAATGGAATAACAGCACTATCTACAGCCAAAGTTCCAGTCGTAGTGATAGTTCCGCCAGTTAGACCAGTCCCACCGATAATGCTAGATACAGTATTAGCCCAAGTAGTTGTGTAATTAGTGTTTCCAGTTTTGGTAAGAACTTGACCTTGAACACCACCTACTGGAATCCCTACGCCTGACTCACCCTGTGCCCCTTGTGGTCCAGTGGCTCCTTGAGGCCCCCAGCCAGTAACCTTTACTTCGTTATTGACCTCTTGGATAATAACTTTGTTAGCATCAAGGGGATTTACCTTTACTAAATGCCTCTCGTCATTGATTTCTACTAACACTATCTAGTCACCTCAGCAGATACCTTGAAGTTTCCCTCAAGCAATCTAGTAACTACGCCACCGCCAGACACCAACTCTAGGTCATAGACATACTGACCTGGTGTGAGCAATGCGGTATTAGCGGCGGGGATATTTAGGTTTACAGTTCCAGCAACTCCACCTAGTGAAATTCGACCATTTTCGGTAGTCAGTTCTGTGATTACGGTAGATGAAGATGTATTTGCCCTAACCTGCATACGGGCTGTGTAGCCAGTCAAGTTATACGGGTCTTTTGCGGGATTAGTCCAAGTAAGTTGACGCTGAAGAGTCGCACCTTGCTGGCAGGTGATATTGTAAAGTCCAGCGATTCCATAGGTCATAGGAAGCCTCGTTCGGGAGAAGATGTAGTCCCTATTATTTTACAATAAAACTACCCTTATGACTTCTCGGCAAGACCAAATCAACCAGTGTTTAGTTGGCGTATTTGGCTTATTATTGGTTAGCGAAGTAAAAGTTTGGCACTCTCGTCTATGACATCAGTTGCCGATACCTTTATGGCATCTTTATTTTCGGTCCAATGGTGGAGACAAAATAGTAGTTCACCAGACTCCATAGTGACATGTACATATGCTTGTGCTCCACAAGCATCGCAGCGGTCTTCATTTGTTATTACATAGTCGGGTACTTCTATTTTTGTGTCCATAAGAGAAGTATAAGATAAAATAAACTATGCTTGATTTACTAGAAACCCCTGACACTAAAAATACTGACTCGGATGATTCAGAACACTTTGCACATTATGCTGAAAAGGCTAAGGTCACCGAGGGGTATATTATGGGAACTCCAGTAATAGCCTTATGCGGTAAGGTTTTCGTACCGCACAGAGACCCCGAAAAACTAAGGGTTTGTCCAAATTGTAAAGAAATTTTAGACGCACTATTTGTAGATTCAGAGTAATACTCCAGTTTTGGGCTTATACTAATATCTCCCCCCAACTACATAAAGGTGATTACATTGTCTATTTTTTCATTTGAACTAAACAAAGAATTTGTTAATAGTTATAGAGAAAAGGAATCACCTTTTGGGTTCAAAGATGCTGGTGGCAACTCTGTAGGAGAAATTACATTCCTACGCACCTACTCACGCAAAAAAGAAGATGGCACTAAAGAAACTTGGGCTGAAGTCTGTGAGCGTGTTACTAACGGTACTTATTCGCTACAAAAAGACTATGCAAAGCAACAGCGTTTGCCTTGGTCTGATGCTAAGGCTGCTGCCTCTGCTAAAGAGTTTTTTGACCGTCTATTTGACCTCAAGTGGTCTCCTCCAGGTCGTGGACTATCTCAGATGGGCACTGACCTTGTAAATCGTCAGAAGAACTCTGCTTCACTACAGAACTGTGCTTTCGTATCTACTTTGGAAATGACTAAGCAGAATCCTGGCAAGCCATTCGCATTCCTTATGGAAGCGTCAATGCTGGGTGTGGGTGTCGGATTTGATGATAAAGGTGCTGACAAGAACTTTGAAATTTATACTCCTAGAGATGTCCAAACTTACTTAGTTCCAGATACTCGTGAGGGTTGGCAGGAATCTACTGTTGCTCTAATCAATTCATACCTAAAGCCTGAACAGCCTACCTTTGAGTTTGATTATAGCGAAATTAGACCTTATGGTGCTCCTATTGCTACCTTTGGTGGTACTGCTTCTGGTCCTAAGCCATTGATTGATTTACACGATGCTATTCGTAAAATCTTTACTGGTCGTGCTGGTGAACTACTTACTACTGTTGATATCGCTGACATCGGTAACTTGATTGGTCGCTGTGTTGTATCTGGAAATGTTCGTCGTTCTGCTGAGTTGCTTATTGGTCGTATTGATGATGACAACTTCCTAAATCTAAAAAACGCTGAGGCTTTCCCTGTTCGCAACTCTTACAATGAAGAAGCACCTGGCTGGGGTTGGATGTCAAACAACTCTGTAATGGTAAATACTGGAACTGACTTCTCAAAGATTATTGATGGCATCATCCGTAATGGTGAGCCTGGAGTTATCTGGGAAGATATCTCTAAGGCTTATGGTCGTCTTGCTGACCCTATAAACAACAAGGACTGGCGTATTTCTGGCTATAACCCTTGTGCTGAGCAGTCGCTTGAGTCATATGAGATGTGTACCTTGGTTGAGACTTACCTAAACCGTCATACAGATGTAGAAGACTTCAAGAGAACTTTGAAGTTTGCTTATCTATACGCCAAGACCGTAACTCTGCTTCCTACTCACTGGGAAGAGACCAACGCAATTATGCAACGCAATAGAAGAATTGGTACATCTATTTCTGGTATTGCCAACTTTGCTGATAACAAGGGTCTTCCTGTTTTGCGTCAGTGGATGGATGAAGGCTATGCGGTAGTAAAGAAGTATGACTCTGTGTATTCTGAGTGGCTGGGTATTCGTGAGTCAATCAAGACTACAACTGTAAAGCCTTCTGGCACAGTGTCTATTTTGGCTGGAGAATCTCCTGGTGCTCACTGGTCTCCAGGTGGCGAATACTTTATGCGTGCTATCCGTTTTGGAAATGATGACCCGCAGTTGGCTCTTTTCAAAATGGCTAACTACACTGTCGAGCCAGCAGCAGAAAACCCAGAGCACACTTCTGTTGTGTACTTCCCAATCAAAGCATCTGCTAAGCGTGCTGAGAAAGATGTGAGCATTTACGAGAAGATGAACTTGGCTGCTACTGCTCAACGCTACTGGTCAGATAACTCTGTATCTGTGACTATCTCTTTCAATCCTGATACTGAGGCTAAGGACATTGAAAAGGTTCTTCATATGTATGACGGAAGTTTGAAGACTGTATCGTTCTTGCCGTCTGGAAACTTTACCTACAAGCAAATGCCGTACACACAAATTACTAAAGAAGAGTATGAAGATGCTCAAGGTAAATTGTTCCCTATCGACTTTGCTGGTATCTACGCTGGTCTAGGTCTAGATGCTATTGGTGAGAAGTACTGTACAACTGACGCTTGTGAAATCAAATTGATTGTGGAGAACCAGAAATAATGGTAGTCGTATACAGCAACCCAAACTGCCAAGCGTGTGAGCAGACTAAAAGATTTCTTACGCTAAAAGAAATTCCATTTGAAGCAAAAATGATTCAGGATAGCCCAGAAGTATTTTCTCTCATTGAAGAGAAAGGCTATGCTTCAGCACCTGTAGTCGTTGCTGGTGAAGATAGTTGGTCTGGGTTCCGTTTAGACAAATTGAATTCTTTGGTGGCTAAGTAATGCCTACCTACGAGTATGTTTGTGAAAAGTGTGATGCTTCTTATGAAGAAACTCGTGGTATGAACGAGCCTCAGAAAGAGACGACTTGTGCTGCTGACGGTTGTAGTGGTAATCTAAAGAGAATATTTACCGCACCCCCTATTCAATTCAAAGGCACTGGCTTTAGTTCTAATAGGGGATAACTAAAGAAAGCGACTTATGTCAGAAATAGACTTGTCCAAATTTGTTCTTCCGTTCCTATCTGAAGAAAAGGGGATGCCAGTCTGTTCTGAAATAGACCCTGAGTTATTCTTTCCCCAAGAAGTTGAGGGCAACATAAATGCCAGTTATTACAACGAAAGAGGAGCCAAGGAAGTTTGTTTTACTTGCGTTTATAAAGTTGATTGCTTAATTTTTGCTTTTAAGAACAACGAGCAAGGAATTTGGGGTGGAACTACTGACAGTCAAAGAAAGCAAATTAGGAAAGAAATCAAAATTACTGGCAAGTCTATTGAAGAAATAGCCCTAAAGCATAAGTAGTAAAATAGAAGTAGCCCTTGGGAGAGAGGTTATTTACTCACATCTACCCAGGGAGAAAACCTTGAAATTAGTACTAACAATCCTCAAGAGAACCATCGCTCTTGTAATCCTAAAAGTCAGTGCCGTTTTGGCTGCTGGTTCTATCGGTGGCGTTGAACTATGGAAGTCAGCATTGATTGCTGCTTTCGTTGGAATCATGGAAGTCGCTGAGTCTTTGGCTCGTGCTTATGTGGTTGACGGAAAACTTGACTCAGATGAAATTGATATCGCTTTTGCTAGTTCAGCAGAGGCTGCTTTGGCTGAAACAAAGAAGAGCAAGTCTGCCAAATAATCTGCTAGTATTTACTTACAACCAGTCGCACGGTTGTAATGCCTATAACTAAATAGAAAACCCCCCGATTAGCGTCAGGGGGGTTTTCATTTTTAAGGACTAAGCCTTTTTGATTTTAGTTCTGGCTACTCCGTAGTACAAAGGATTTGAGGAACTCAAGCCCATTGCCTTGGCAATCTTGGTTAGTGAAATTCCATTGTCTTCGTACTCACGGCGAAGTGCTTCGTGATACGCTTCAACGCTCTGTTCTTTAGCAATAAGAATTCTCTGTACTGCTTCAGCCAACTGCTCTGGCGTAGCCTTACTACGATTGCGATTGACTGACGGTGCTACATCTGAAGTAGTAACACGGCGACGAACGCCAGCGTAAGTAACCCCAACAGCCTGAGCAATTGCGATTAGAGAGCCACCCTTGTTGTAATACTCAACGAGTAGGCGAGTGTACTCACGACTAGCGTCGTGCTGTGGCGACTTAGTGTTGCGAGAACCGTAAGCCTGTCTTGCTAGTGGTAGCAATTCAATTAGGCGTGGGGCATAAGCCTCGGTTAGTTCATTGTTTTTCATTATCTATCTTTCGTTATTTGTCATTTGGTCAAGAACCTTTATACCTGATTATAGACACAGATTCTATTAGATAGCAAATTAATACAATAAGCCCACAGCGAACAAGTTGTGATAGTATCTATAAGCAAGTCAATAACATAGGAGTAGATATGGCAAAGAGCAAGGGTGGCGGAAAGCCAGTACCAGAAGTAAAGAGTTCTGGGAGACAGAATGGTAAGGCTAGTAAGAAACGCCCCAAGATTTTTGACAAAGAAAAGCGTCGCCTAGTTACTAAAAAAGACTAAGTGTGCTAACATATCTATACAACTAAATAGTGAAGCAACACCAAGGGGATGCCTGGTTTCGACTGGGAGACTTTAGTATGGTGAAGCACGCAGAGATGGCGGTCTCTCTTGAATCCGCTAAAACAATAGATGCTGAATCTCGTTCCGCATTCGCTCTAGCAGCGTAAAAGTTGCTTAAAGCCCCTAGAAAAGCAGTAGTTCTCGCTGGGCATCTAGGTTTCAAATAAAGAGAACAACCAAAGCCACGCAAGTGGAACGGTCTAGTGGCACTGCCGACCTGAAACGCAGTGTGTAGTACCCGTGGCTGGTAGAGCCTAAGCGTGTAGAAGAACATATAAACCTTTCAGGACAGGGGTTCGACTCCCCTCATCTCCACGATGACCCCGTTAGGGGCATTGAGGTCTCGTACCTCACCTTAGTCGCAAGGCTAGGCGTTTAGGAACTGAGAGTAGGATTCCCCCTCTTGCTTTGACATAAGGGTTCTTAGTTTCATAGTAACAAAATAGTAGTCACCTTTCTTCATCACAAACGACTAAAGGGCTACGGGACTGTACTGCTTGACTATCATGAAGATAGCAGTGAGAGGTACTCCGTATGGAGTTTCCGAGGTGCGATTCCTCGCAGTCCACTGGTGTGTTTCGCCATCGCAAGAAAATGTAGACCGTCAGCCAGAACGCATCTGGCAGGACTGGTTAGCCCTTGGGCTAAAGTCAACTCTCGAAGTTGGTAGTGCAAATCTACGCAGTCCACCGGGCTACGGCATGGCAACTAACCGTGGAGTTTCCCGCCCCTGTTGTTTTGTCAGCAGGGTAGTTGCACCTTAGGCTCTTTACTGCTGAGTCCACAAGACCAACCAGCAGAGCAGAAATGCTTGAGACGACCCGCAAGGGTGGGAACCTCTGGAACCAAGGTCCAAACTTGGGAAAAGTCAGTACTAGGTCTTCCAAAACTTTTTTGGTGTGTTGTGTTGACAAATGTATTTTTTGTCTGTACTATCAAAATATCAAAACTTCAAAGTGCAAAGAGTTGGGCAACCCCCTAGTTCTAGCACCTAGTACAGAAACCGTGCTAAAGGTTTCATCGAAAGATGTAAAGCCTTTATATCCAAAGTATCGAAGAGTCTACGAGCAGTGGGTCTAATTCACGATTAGGTTTGTTGTTTTGATTTATTATTATAATTGGCTGAAAAGTCAAGGTCGGGTTGTCTGGTTGGCAGACACTAGGTTCAAGTCCTAGCAATTCACAAACAGAGTGGCGACGGTTGCTCTGGAGTATGGCTGAACAACTCCAATCTTCAGATGGGGGAGTAAGGCACTATTGGACACTAGCGTGTCGTCTTAGCGGACAAACAATAGGTGTGCTGAAAAGCGGGCTAAGAACCGAACTGAATTGGCACTGGTGGTAAAACGCAATCCACCTACTCACATCACTCCACGCTGGAGCCTCATTAGGTGAAAGCAATGTGGAGTGATACTTGCGTGTGTAGTTCAATGGTAGAACTCCAGTTTTCCAAACTGGTAGCGTAGGTTCGATTCCTACTACACGCTCGAAGCCTCACTTCCCACCTCTCTGGAAGTGGGGCTTTTCAACTATTTGGAGTGGGCGTTGTATAAATTTGTGTTTAGGTTTATACGAGAGTTCTGTCCAAAAAACGATACATTATTATATAACTTTTGAAGAAAGGCGGAGTGATGGGTCAAGGTAAAGGTGCTAGGGCTAGGCAAAAAGCCAAGCGTCAGGCGTACCTAGCAAATAGACCTTATTGGGGTCTTACTTGTCGTGGATGTAAGCACGAAGATGTAGTGCACACTCTGTTTGTGGGTAAATGCATAGTCAAAGATTGCGACTGCTCAGGGATGGATGAAATCAAAGGAGAGAACAAATGAGCAAGTGGAGATTGAAACTTGCTTACTCGATAGCAGGTAAAGAGTTACAAGCAGAACGGTCAAGGCGTAACCGAATATTCAAAAAGATGCTGGTCGCCTACATCATCAATTCAGTAGTCGAGATTCTAGACGATAAAGATGTTTGGAAGTCAAAAAAGCAGCGAACCACGACTGTCGAAATTATTGAAAGTTTTGTTAATGAAGTTATTCTAGGAGAGAACAAGTGAGCGGATATCAACCACATTTTGATACTGACTTAGAGCGTGGCAGAGTTGGCGAAAACCTGCTCAACACCTTTCTGGCTGACTTGGCTGGGAAAAAGTTTGAGGTCAAGACTGACTATCGTGCTTGGGAGACTGGAAACTTCTATATTGAAACTTGGCAGTATCGCCAACCAGACGCAATAGACAAGAAACCATCTGGCATCAATATCACAGAAGCCGAATACTGGTGCTTTGCTGGACCGAACAAAAATGGATTTGTAATGATACAGACTGAAGCCTTGAAAGAACTACTTAGGGCAACCGACTATCGTGAAGTACATCAGCCAATCTCGACGCTTGACACAAACGCCAGTATCGGTAGGCTGGTGCCAGTAGTAGATGTTCTAAGAAAGATTGGTCTGTGATGGACATAATTGGCTGGGTGTTTCTTGCTTATGGTTTGCTATTCGTTTTAGTAAACTTGGTTGGTATAATCTATATAAATAGATGTGTTGCTCCAACACAAAAAACGATAGACCGAAAGATAAAAAGAAATGCAAGAAGATAGTTTTGTAGAAAAGTTTAAGGCAAGCCTTGGTGACAAGTCTGGCTCTTTTGCTAACGCCTTGGGGAAGATTTTTTCTAAAGATGAAGAAATCAAAATCGTCAACGGTCCTAAGTTAAAGATAGACAAAGAAGACTATGAACGAATGGCTGTGTCTTGGAAAGAACTGGGGGCTTCTCAGGAGAGGGAAGAACTTAGGTACATACTTACTCAGGTGTTGGCATTGGCAGAGCAACACAAAGATAAGAGTTTTGTGGATGGAATAAAATTTGTTCTGAAAGAACTTGAGGATAGAGAGAGAAAAAGCCAAGGTAATGACTAAATACTTTGACACCCCTGAGGCAGTTGTCTATCACGGGAACTGCCTTGATGAATTGAAGAACTTGGCTGACAACTCGGTGGATGCCATTGTCACTGACCCACCTTATGGTTTAGGTAATGCTGACCCTGATTACATTCTCTCTGCTCTAAAAATGTGGATTGATGGGGATAGAGAACATATCCCTGCTGGTAAAGGTTTTATGGGAAAGCAGTGGGATGCTTTCGTTCCACCTCCTGCTGTATGGGATGAATGTTTTAGAGTGCTAAAGCCAGGTGGACACATCTTGGTATTCGCTGGCACACGCACGCAAGACCTTATGGGGCTTAGCGTAAGAATGGCTGGCTTTGAAATTAGAGACAGCATATCTTGGATTTATGGTTCGGGCTTTCCTAAGTCGCTCGACATCAGTAAGGCATTAGACAAGATGGCTGGGGCTGAGCGTGAAGTGCTTGGTCGTAATCCAAACAGTCGTGAGAACGCCACTAAGGAAAACACTCTTTATGAGAGTGGAACTGTGGGCAAGACAGACTTTATTACAGCACCTGCTACTGACGAAGCAAAAAAGTGGGAGGGCTGGGGTACTGCTCTAAAGCCAGCACTTGAGCCAATCATTGTTGGTCGCAAGCCTTTGTCTGAAAAGAATGTAGCGAGCAATGTTTTGAAGTGGGGGACTGGTGGCATCAACATCGATGGCAGTCGCATTGGTCGTGCTGAAGGAGATGTGTCGGTTGCTGGTTCTAGAACTGCAACATTCGGTACGCAAGAAACTATCTCTGGCGGAGATGGTTCTGGTGGGTGGGAGCAGAATAGTGGTGGTCGTTTTCCGTCAAATCTAATCTTTAGTCACACTGAAGAGTGCGTTGAGATTGGCGTATTAGAAGAGTCTTATGCGATAAATAAGACAGAGGAGTGGACTGGCTTCGGTCAGAAAGAACGCCCTGACTACGAAAGTTCAGAACAGAAAGTGTCGACGGTCCTATATGAATGTGTAGATGGCTGTCCTGTGAAAGAACTAGATGAGCAAAGTGGGATTC
>Ga0214917_10000915_pt1 | contig 38499 bp, 35 predicted proteins | sample LL_1208_BB_MetaG_FD_177983 | JGI IMG/M metagenome (GOLD analysis project Ga0214917, IMG submission 177983) | Freshwater microbial communities from Lake Lanier, Atlanta, Georgia, United States - LL_1208_BB | ecosystem: Environmental > Aquatic > Freshwater > Lake | place: USA: Georgia | collected... | reverse complement strand
CCTTCCCAAATCGATCGGCCTGATCTACGGCGCCGTCTTTGTTTCCCCAGAACCGGTGGAGGCGGGTCAGATCTGTCGAAAGTTAAAAATCAGCCGGGGTTCTGTCAGCCAGGGCCTGCGTTTTCTGAAGGAGCTGGGGGCGATTCGGTCGGAGGGGTTGAATGGCAACCGGGCGGAGCATTTTGTGGCGGAGGACCACTTGAGGAAAGCGATTGAGACCTTTGTGAGCCAAAAGATCGGTCCGGCCTTTGATGAACTCGGCAGGGAAGTCGCTCGGCTGGAAGACGACTCGAGCCAACCATTGCCGGAAAATTTGCGGGAGAAGCTTGAGATCATTCGCCGTTGGCACAGTCACGGAAAACTGCTTTTGCCGCTGGTGACAGGATTTCTCAAGACCATGCCGTTGCTCACGAAAAAGTAGCGGCGGCAAGTCGGAATCCCCATGGGATCCCGAAACAAGACAGAACAGGGAAAGGTTGGATTGGTTTTGGTCCAAAAATGGGCCATTCGACCAAGGGCGGCAGCGTGTTGTGAGTAGGCAGTGCGCGGTTTGCTGTATGCAGGAAACTCCAAGTCACTGCTAACAGCCCACTGCTTACCGCCTACTAACCATGAAATGTCACAGCCTCGAGGTCTGGAAACGATCGAAAAGCCTTGCCATCACAATCTACAAAACTGAGTTTTCCGGCGCTTTCCAAAAGGACTTTAGCCTGATCCGACAGATGCAAAGGGCAGCCATCAGCATCAGTTCCAACATTGCGGAGGGCGCGGAGAGGAAAACCGCCAAGGACGCCGCCCATTTTTTCACCATGGCCAAAGGGTCAGCGGCCGAGTTGGCCACCCAACTGGAAATTGCCTCTGAAATTGGCCTCGTATCGGAAGATTCAACTCAGGCCTTGACGCAAGAAACGGAAGAAATTGCGAGAATGTTGAATTCCCTGATCAAAAGCGTTAAAGCTAAAAAGAGTAAGCAGTGAGCAGTTGGCCGTGGGCAGTACGTTGTAAGTTACCGCTAACCGCCAACTGCTTACCGCTTACTAGAAGTGAGCAGTGTGCAGTTTGCCGTTAGCAGTAAGTTGAAAGTTACCGCTAACCGCCCACCGCTTACTAAAAGTGAACAGTATGCAGTTTGCCGTGAGCAGAAAGTTTAAAGTCACCGCTAACCGCCCACTGCCTACCGCCTACTAAAAACAACGTTTTTATATGAAATATGATCTGTCTATAATTGGGCTAGGATACGTCGGCCTGCCTCTCGGTCTCCAATTCGCCAAATCCGGTTGCCGGGTGCTGGGGCTGGATATTGATCCTGCCAAGATCAAGGAAATTGAGGCGGGCAGGAGCTACATTCGCCATATTCCGGCTGAGAACGTGGCGGAGCAAGTGAAGGCCGGAAGGTTTTCTGCATCCTCGGACTTTTCAAAGGTAAGAGACTGCGAGGCGGCGGTGATTTGCGTGCCCACGCCTTTGAATAAAAACCGGGAGCCGGACATTTCCTATATTTTAAAAACGGGGGAGGCCATTGCGCCCCACTTAAGGACTGAGGGCGAAGGACTGAGGACTAGGGGCGAAGAACGGAGGAAGCTGGTGGTGTTGGAGTCGACGACGTATCCGGGAACGACAGATGAAGACCTAAGGGAAGTGCTTGAGAAGGGGAGCGGTTTAAAAGCCGGAAAAGATTTCCATCTGGCGTTTTCGCCCGAACGGGAGGATCCGGGTAACCCGCAGAGCAAAGTGGCGGAGATTCCTAAAGTGGTGGGGGGTCTAACCCCGGCCTGCTTGGAGCGGGCGAAAGAACTCTACGGCAAGGCCATCAAAAGGCTGGTGCCGGTCAGCTCTACACGTGCGGCGGAGGCCACCAAACTGATGGAGAACATTTTTCGGTCAGTGAACATCGCATTGGTCAATGAGTTGAAGATCATTTACGGCTCAATGGGGATCGACATCTGGGAGGTGATTGAGGCGGCCAAGACCAAGCCTTTTGGTTACATGCCCTTTTATCCGGGACCGGGTCTGGGCGGTCACTGCATCCCCATCGATCCCTTTTATCTGACCTGGAAGGCGCGAGAGTACGGTCATCCGACCCGCTTCATTGAGCTGGCGGGGGAAATCAACACCGCCATGCCGGATCATGTGGTGGCCAAAGTGGGTGAAGCGCTGAATAGCGTGGGTAAGCCGATCAAGGGATCAAAAATCCTGCTTTTGGGCTTGGCGTACAAAGCTGATGTGGATGATGACCGGGAGAGTCCCAGCTATATTCTGATAGAAAAATTAGAGGCCAAGGGGGCGAAAGTGGATTACCACGATCCATATGTGCCAGTGATCCGTCCCAGCCGGGAGCATTCCCATCTGGCGGGTCGAAGATCCGTTCCAATTGATAGTTCCTGCGATCTGGCCTTAATTTCCACCGCCCACGCTCCCTTCAAAGCCCATAATTTTTCAAAACTCTCAGTTCCGCTTGTAGACACAAGAAATTGTGTTGTTAGTTCAAAAAGACCGAAGCTCTATTTTCAAGCATGATTTGTAGTGAGCGGTTGGCGGTTAGCCGTGTGTAGTAATTTTAAACTCTCTGCTAACTGCCCACCGCCCACTGCTTACAAATTCCATAGTCCTCAGTTCTTGGTCCCCAGTCCTAGCCCATGACAAATCCCCACTACGAAGCCGTTAAGCGCAAAATAAGGAAAAAGCCCAAAACCTGGTTGGTGACAGGTTGCGCCGGCTTCATTGGGTCTCATCTGATCGAAACGCTTCTGAAGCTGAATCAAAACGTGGTGGGGCTGGATAATTTTGCCACTGGCCATCGCAAGAATCTGGCTCTTGTCCGGAAATCAGTCGGAGAAAAGGCCTGGAAACGCTTTCACTTCATCCGCGGGGATATTCGTAGATTAGCGGACTGCTATAAGGCTTTTGGGCTAAAGGCTACTAAAGTAGGCAGTAGGCCGATGGCAGTTGGTGGAATTTCAAAAGGTGCTGCTAACCGCCCACTGCATACCGCCCACTCCATCGACATCGTCCTCCACCAGGCCGCCCTGGGGAGCGTTCCGCGGTCGATCAAGGATCCGTTGCGAACCCATGAGGTCAATGTGACGGGGTTTGTAAACATGCTAATGGCGACGCGGGATGCGGGAGTTAAGAGGTTCGTCTACGCCTCCTCAAGTTCGGTATATGGGGATAGCCCTGAATTGCCTAAAAGGGAGGACAGGATTGGTAAGCAGTTATCTCCCTACGCTGTCTCCAAATACGCGAACGAGCTGTATGCGGGGGTTTTTGGGAGATGTTACGGATTGGAGACGATAGGTTTGCGGTACTTTAACGTGTTCGGGCTACGTCAGGATCCGAACGGCCCTTATGCGGCGGTAATTCCACGGTGGATAACTGCAATCAAAAAAGGTGAGCCGGTGCAGATTTACGGGGATGGAAAAACGAGCCGGGATTTTTGCTATGTGGATAATGCGGTGCAGGCAAACCTACTAGCCGGGCTGACAAAAAACAAAAAAGCTCTAAATCAAATCTATAACGTCGCCTGTGGAGTGCACACTACACTTAACGAATTATACTCGTTAATTTCAAACGCCTTCCGCAGGGCCCAGCACCCAGCACACAGTGCCCGGAAAGCTAGCGGGCAGCATGCTATAGGCCGTGGGCAGATTGAAACTAAAAACCGCAAACCACTCACCGCCTACCGCTCACACGAACTCATTCACGCATCCAAAAAGGTTTACCTAAAGTTTCGAGCCGGGGACATTCGTCACTCTTTGGCCGATACTTTAAAAGCCCGTAAACAACTCGGCTATTTGCCCTCGGTGTACATCGATGATGGAATTTCAAGCCTTTGTGGCATGGGTAGCTAAGGCCAACTAACAGCGATGCAGTTTATCGATCTCAAGCAGCAATACCTAAAATACCAGCCTGAAATCGATGCCCGGATCCGCCGGGTTTTAGATCATGGAAATTTTATCATGGGTCCGGAGATTGCGGAGCTGGAAAAAAACCTCGCCGCCTATGTCGGGGTCAAACATGCGATCAGCTGTGCCAGCGGGACGGACAGCCTGGAGATTGCCCTGCGGGCCTTAGCCATCGGGCCCGGGGATGAGGTCATCACTGTTCCCTTCACTTGGATCAGCTCGGCGGAGGCCATCGGCTTGGTCGGCGCCCGCCCGGTCTTTGTGGATATCGACCTCTTGGACTACAACCTGGACGCAGCCCGGTTGGCCCAGGCGCTTACTCCACGCACCAAGGCAATTATGCCGGTCAGCCTTTTTGGCCAACTACCCGATATCGAAGAGATCAACCGGCTGGCCACCGAACACGGCATTCCCGTTTTGGAGGATGCCGCCCAGAGCTTCGGCGCCACCCGGCATGGCAAAAAAAGCTGCGCTGTCAGCACGATCGGCAGCACCAGTTTTTTCCCGGCCAAGCCTCTGGGATGTTACGGGGATGGCGGGGCGCTCTTCACGGATGACGACTCCTTGGCCGAAAAGATGAAGGCGATCCGTACCCATGGGGGCCAACAGCGCCACCATCATCCGCTTTTGGGCATGAACGGCAGATTCGACACGTTGCAGGCGGCCATTCTTATTCCCAAACTTGCGCATTTTCCTGATGAAGTTGAGGCGAGAAATCGGATTGGAGCCCGCTATTCCGATATGCTCAAAGATGTTTGCACTACGCCCCAAATTCGTCCCGGGAATACGCATGTCTATGCCCAGTACACCATTCGTCTGCCCGGCCGTGATAAGGTAGCGAATAAGCTCAAGGCCAAGGGGATCCCAACGGCGGTTTACTATCCCAAATGCTTACATGAGCAGCCGGTTTTCTCGCGGTTAGGTTATAAGTGGGGTGATTTTCCCGAATCGGAAAAAGCCTCCCGGGAAGTCCTAAGCCTCCCCATGCACCCTTTCTTGACCGAAAAAGAGCAGGATTTTATTGTTGAAAGCTTAAAGGACGCTTTGAGGTGAGAATTTGAGCAAAGCGAAAATAGCCGTTTTTGGTGCCGGAGCCTGGGGCCGGAATATTGTGCGGACATTAAGCGAGCTGGGGCACTTAGGAGCGGTCTGTGATCCATCGGAGGCATGCTTGGATGCAACCCGGAAAATAGTCGGTGATAGAGCAAACAATGTGAGATGGTCTGTCCAGACGGAAGATATCTTGAAAGATAAAGATATTGCTGGAGTGATGGTAGCAACTCCTGCGGAGACTCATTATGAGGTAGGAAAGAATGTTTTGGGCGCGGGCAAAGATCTTTTTGTGGAAAAGCCCCTGACGGTGGATCTCGAGGAGGGGAAAAAGCTGGTCGAGGAGGCGGAACGGGCCGGGCGGTTGCTGATGGTGGGGCATCTGTTGGAATACCACCCGGCCATTCTCAGGCTGAATGAAATGATCCAGGGGGGGGAGCTGGGGGAAATCCGGTATGTCATGAGCCACCGGCTGAATCTGGGGAAGATCCGGACACGGGAAAACGCCCTGTGGTCCTTTGCCCCCCACGACATCTCCGTGATTCTGCGGATCGCCGGGAAAATGCCGTTCGAGGTGATCAGCACCGGGGGTGCTTATGTGAGTCCAAACATTCCTGATATCACTCTGATGCAGTTGCTCTTCGATAATGGGGTACGGGCCCACATCTATGTCAGCTGGCTACATCCATTTAAGGAGCAGAAGCTGGTGGTGGTGGGATCAAAAAAAATGGCAAGTTTCTGCGACATCACCAAGGAGCTGATCCTTTACAACCAGCGGGTGGAGTGGAAAGAGGGGCAACCAGTGCCCATCAAGGGGGACGGCCAAAAAGTTGATTTCGATTTGGCCGAACCTTTGGCCGAGGAGTGTCGCCACTTTATCGATTGCATTCGCACGAGAAGCACGCCTTGGACAGATGGAAAAAAGGGCTTAGAAGTATTGACCCTTCTCCATGCAGCACAAAAATCTATTTCGACGAATGGGAAACAGGTCTTAATCAAGTGAGCAGTGGGCCATTTGCGGTTTGCAGTAATAACAGCAATTTATTCCCTGCGCACCGCCCACCGCATACTGCCTACTCTCTGCAATTATGAAATCTCCCGACTACTACGCGCACCCCTCCGCAATCGTGGACCCGGGAGCCAAGATTGGAAAAGGAACTAAGATATGGCATTTTTGTCATATCGGACCGAAAGCAGTGGTAGGGGAAAGGTGTTCGTTTGGCCAAAACGTTTATGTCGGCAAGGCATGGATCGGGAATGGCGTGAAGATCCAAAACAATGTCAGTGTCTATGACGAGGTCAAAATTGAAGACGAGGTTTTTTGTGGTCCCAGCATGGTGTTTACCAACGTTTATAATCCACGGGCGGGCATTCCGCGCAAAGATCAGTATCGAAAAACCTTGGTAAAAAAAGGTGTGACCATAGGGGCGAACGCCACAATCGTGTGTGGCACCACCCTGGGTGAATACTCATTCATCGGGGCCGGGGCGGTGGTGAACCGGGATGTGAAACCCTATGCGCTTATGCTGGGGGTTCCGGCCAGGCAGGCGGGATGGATGAGTCGTTTTGGCGAACAAATCCCCTTGCCCAAGGAAGGAAATGGGAAATACATGTGCAAAAAAACTGAGGAAGTATATATTCTTCAAAAAAGCCATCTCGAAATGATAGGAATAAAAAAAATCTTTCGAATAATTAAAATAAAATGAATCTAGAAAATAAAAAAGTGTTAGTTATCGGAGGGGCGGGACTTATAGGAAGCCATGTAGTGGATCAACTCGTCAAAACCAAGACCTCGCAAATTATAATCTTCGATAACTTTGTTCGTGGATCTATAGAAAATCTTTCTGAAGCCCTCAAAGATCCTCGGGTCAAAATCTTTGAAGCTGGCGGAGATATTTGCCAGGTGGATATCCTTGACCGGGCAATCAAAGGCATGGATGGCGTTTTTTGCTTGGCTGCTCTCTGGTTGCTGCAATGTCATGAATTTCCGCGTGCCGCGTTTGAAGTTAATGTGCGGGGCGCGTTTAACGTCATGGAGGCATGTATCGCGAATCAAGTGCAGAGACTCGTTTTTTCATCCTCCGCCTCGGTTTATGGGGATGCGTTGACGGAGCCCATGACGGAAGATCACCTTTTTAATAACAAAAATTTTTACGGTGCTACCAAGATCTGTGATGAAGCAATGCTGCGTGCTTACCACCATCGTTACGGACTCAATTACGTGGGTTTACGCTACATGAACGTTTATGGGCCAAGGCAGGACTATCGCGGAGCTTACATCGCGGTGATTATGAAGATGCTGGATGCCATCGATCGGGGGGAAAGCCCGACAATTATGGGAGATGGTTCCGAGGCATTCGATTTTGTAGCGGTGGAAGACTGCGCCCGCGCGAATCTCTGTGCCATGGAAGCTGAGACCACCGACCAGTTCTATAATGTAGGAACCGGAAAAAGGACTCCCTTAAAACAACTGGCCGAAATGTTGATTGAACTAACCAGCTGCAAAAAACCGATTCAGTACCAGCCCCGCAGTCAGGCCACTTTGGTGCGGAACCGAATCGGCTGCCCAAAGAAAGCGAGAGAGGAAATTGAATTTACGGCAGGAATCGATTTAAAAGAAGGCCTCAAGCGTCTAATCGATTGGCGGGCCAAACATAAGGCCGAGGTGGAGATTCGAAGGAAAGCCGTTGGGATTTGAGAATTCCGATTTAGGAATTAAGATTTTTAGGTTCTGAGTGCTGAGTGCTCACTACCGAATTTAAGCCTCAAGGATTTACCCAGCACCCAGAACTCCATACTCAGCCCATAAAAATCCCAAATCCGAAATCGCAAATCCTAATTCCCAATTGCCAAAGATGATTCCCATCGCCCGAACGTCCTTAACGGAAGCTGAAATCAACAGCGTATTAGAACCACTCCGTTCTGGTTGGCTGGTTCAGGGGCCAAAAGTCAGGGATTTTGAGGAAAAGTGGTCAACCTTCACTGGGGCCAAGAATTCCGTGGCGGTAAGTTCCTGCACAACGGCACTGCATCTCTCCCTAGCAGCTTTGGGGTTTGGGCCTGGAGACGAGGCGATTGTGCCGGCCTTCACTTGGATCTCCACGGCTAATGTGGTGGAGCATTTGGGAGGTAAGACTGTTTTTTGTGATATTAATCTCAGGACTTTCAACATCGATCCGACTCAGATCGAATCTAAGGTTTCTTCCCGCACCAAGGTGATTCTCCCCGTTCACTTGTTTGGCTTGGCTGCCGACATGAATCCAATTTTGAAAATTGCGCAAAAACACAATCTTGGGGTGGTGGAAGATGCAGCCTGTGGTTTTGGGGCTAAATATCATGGTAAGCACGTAGGAACCTTTGGCAGCACGGGATGTTTTAGTTTCCACCCGCGCAAGGCTATCACCACGGGGGAAGGTGGCATGGTAACCACCCATGACGATTCCTTGGCGGAAAAGATGAGGAGGATGCGGGATCATGGAGCAGGTTTAAGTGATCTGCAAAGGCATCAGGGTGCCAAACCTTACCTTTTAAGTGACCATCCGGAAGCCGGATATAACTATCGGATGACAGATATCCAGGCGGCCTTGGGAAGTGCGCAAATGGACAGAGCTGAGGAAATTATAAAAGAGAGGCAGAGGCTTGCTGCAAGGTATGACGAAGCTTTGGGTAAACTAAAATGGCTACAAACCCCTGCCAAATTAGCAGCCTACGAGCATGGCTATCAGAGTTATCCGTGCCTGTTTCGGCCTGAAGAGATTAATCCCGAGAGAACTTCCTCTATCCACCAGAAGCGCAATGAGTGGATGGACCGGCTATTTCAGGCCGGCATCTCCACCCGTCCTGCTACCCACGCGGTCCACATGCTTTCATTTTATCAGCAAAAATACGGATTGAAGCCTCGGGATTTCCCCAATGCCTGGGCGGCGAACGATTGCAGTATTTCTTTGCCTCTGTTTCATGGAATGACAGAAGAAGAGCAGAAGAAAGTCATCGAAATAGTAAAAAAGCGATAAGAGTTGTCATTCCAGATTTTAGATTTCGGAATTAGAATTTTTTAGTTCTGTGTGCGGGATAATGGGTGCTTAGTTTAGGCTTTAATAATTTACCCAGCACCCAGCACCGTCAACGCAGCCCCCATCACTCAAAACCCAGCACTAAATCGCCAAAGTTAAAAACCGACAAAATCGAGCTAAAAATCTAAAACAATGTGCGGTATCGCTGGATTTTTGAACCACGACGGGTCCCCGGCATCTGCCGTCATTTTGAAAAAGATGACCGATGCCATCTCCCACCGCGGCCCAGACGGGGAGGGGCAATGGGTGGAGGGCAATGTGGGGATCGGGCATCGCCGGCTGGCCATTTTGGATCTGTCCCCATGCGGGCATCAGCCGATGATCAGTGCGGATCACCGCTGGGTGCTTAGCTACAATGGGGAAGTTTATAACTATCGAGAGCTGAGAGCAGATCTGGAGGCCGAGGGGGTCTCATTTCGGAGCCAGACGGACACAGAGGTGGTGCTTTATGCCATGGCAACTTGGGGGACGGACGCCCTGCTGAAATTCAACGGCATGTTTGCCTTGGCTCTTTGGGACCGCAAAGAACGAAACCTACTACTGGCACGCGACCGTTTTGGCATCAAGCCGCTGTACTACGCCCAACAAGGCCACAGCTTCGCGTTTGGCTCGGAGCAAAAAGCCATAACCGCCCAACCGCGGTTCGCGCGCACCCTCGACAAAGAAGCCCTGCTGGAATACTTCACCTTCCAAAATATCTTTACCGACCGCACCCTGCTGCAAGGCATCCACCTGTTGCCCGCCGGCCACCACGCCACGCTCGACCTCAACGCCGACACACCCACGCTTAAGCGAACCCAATATTGGGACTACCGCTTTCGCGAACCCGACCACCCGGCGAGCAAGCAAGAATACCTGGAAGAGCTCGACCGCTTGTTCCGCCAAGCCGTCAACCGCCAACTGGTGGGCGATGTAGAAGTGGGTAGTTACCTGAGCGGCGGCATGGATAGTGGCTCGATCACGGCCATTGCCGCACAATCGCTCCCTAACATCAAAACCTTCACTTGTGGATTTGATTTAAGCTCTGCCTCGGGGATGGAGCTGGCGTTTGATGAGCGGGCCAAAGCGGAGGCCATGTCAGCAAAATTCAAGACGGAGCATTATGAAATGGTTCTGAAAGCGGGTGATATGGAGCGCTGCTTGCCCAAGTTAGCGTGGCATTTGGAGGAACCGCGAGTCGGGCAGAGCTACCCCAACTACTATGCCGCCAAGCTGGCCAGCAAGTTCGTCAAGGTGGTACTTTCAGGTGCGGGTGGCGATGAGCTATTTGGAGGCTATCCATGGCGCTATTACCGTGCCACGGCGTGCAATGACTTCGAACACTACATCGACCAGTACTACGGTTTCTGGCAACGGCTAATTCCCAATACCACCATCGCAAAAGTCTTCGCACCTATCTGGGGGAATCTAAAAGATGTCAGCACCCGCGACATTTTTCGCGGTGTTTTTTTTACGCACGACAACCAACTTAACAGACCAGAAGACTACATAAACCACTCACTTTACTTTGAGGCCAAGACATTTCTACACGGACTTTTCGTGATAGAAGACAAGCTCAGTATGGCTCACGGTCTGGAGACCCGTGTGCCCTTTATGGATAACGATTTGGTGGACTTTGCCATGCGCTGCCCGATTAATCTCAAACTCAACAACTTGGCAGACGTGACTCGAATCAGCGAAAATGAACAAGGAAGTAAAACTTTAAAATATTTTCAGAAGACAAAAGATGGAAAGCAGATTCTTCGCGATGTGATGGCCCGTTACATTCCCACTAACGTCACGCAGGCGGAGAAGCAGGGGTTTTCTTCACCAGATGCCAGTTGGTTCAAGGGGGAAAGCATTAAATTTGTCGAGCGGAAATTATTTAATAAAAATGCGCTAATATATAACATAATGGATTATACAACAGTTCAATGTTTAGTTAAAGAGCATACTGCAGGAAAACAGAATCGGCGACTATTAATCTGGTCTTTGCTTAATGTCGAAACCTATTTGGATTCAATAAAATAATGATTGGAATCCTGTCCGACGCACATGGCAATGGGCCCGCTTTTAACCAAGCCATTGAATTTCTGCGCAAGCATGGAGCATCACGCTTTATTTACTTGGGTGACGCTGTTGGATACATACCATCTATAGATGTTGTTGCGGCATTACGACTGCTTGGTTCAGAAGTTATTTGTGTTAAAGGAAACCACGAGGTTATGCTCTTAAATAACAGCTGCGATCCAAACGGGGAAGATGTTTATAGATTACAAAGTGTCAGAAATAGCCTGAAAGTCGAGGACCGTGATTTTATCCAGAGCTGGCCCACGCACCATATGGAGTTGATAAATGGCAGGCGTATTTTGTTTGTCCACGGAAGTCCGAAGAACCACACAAGCGGGTACGTATATCCCGACACCGATTTGTCATTGTTCGGTGAATCCTATAATTATGTTTTCATGGGTCATACTCACTACCCGTTTATTAGACAGCAAGGCTCAGCGTGCTTCATTAATGTCGGTAGTTGTGGCATGCCGCGTGACGATGGGCGCTTCGGCGCTTGTGCAACATTTGATCCCAATACGGGTGGCGTACGCATTTTTCGGTTTGATATTACTGCAGCATCAGAAAAAGCTTTTGCAAATGCGTGTCCAATTCATGAGTTAGTGAAGAGGACGTTTGACCGCCGCTTTGCATAAAAGTTTAACGAAGATATTTAAAGATAACACAAAATGGCACAAAAGACAATACCCATCCTCGTAACTGCAATAGGTGGCGGTGGCCATGGCGAGCAAATACTTAAAGCGCTGCGAATGGTGAATCATCGTAGATATTTTATCGTGGGCGCTGACGCGAATCCGGATTGTCCGCAGTTTGGTTTGGTCGAGAAAAGTGTAGTAATGCCGTTTGCTAGCTCGCCAAACTATATGCAGCGCCTGTTCGAGCTCATCGAAAGATATGAAATTAAGGTTCTATTTCACGGTTGTGAACCTGAGTTGAAACTATTTGCGAAGCACCGCGAGGGAATCGAACGTCGTGGCGTTTTTCTCCCCATCAATCCCAGTTCTGTGATCGACTTGTGTATGGACAAGGAGAAGACGAATCGACGACTAATCGAGTTGAACTTCGATTCTCCAAGATTTGCGGTTATAGCCTCGAAAAATGACTTGGCTGCAATCGACTGGTTTCCGGTAGTCGTAAAGCCATCAGTGGGTGGCGGTGGATCGGCAAATGTATATATTGCACAGGATCGTAAAGAGCTTGATGGGTTAGCCAGATATTTGAATCTTGGCGAGAACCATATCAAATTCTTTATTCAGGAATACGTCGGGACTCCTGACCAAGAATTTACCGTTGGTGTGCTGCATGACATGAATGGTGACTACATCAATTCTATCGCCGTCAAACGGGCGCTTACCGGCCAGCTCAATATTCGCATGGCCGTTGTCAATCGGACTAAGAATTCAGAACTTGGATCCAAGCTGGTTATCAGTTCGGGGGTTAGTCATGGGCAAATTGGGCGATTCCCAGAAGTGACAACCCAATGTCGGGAAATTGCGCGGGCGATAGGGGTTAGGGGGCCAGTCAACATTCAATGCCGTCTCGTTAATGGCGTCGTGAAAATCTTTGAGATCAATCCACGGTTTTCGGGGACTACATCATTGCGTGCGATGGTTGGCTATAACGAACCAGATGTTTTGATTCAAAGACACATCTACAACGCCGCCATCGAGAGAGATTTCTCTTACGAAGAAGCCACGATTCTACGTAGCCTCATCGAAACGAAGGTCTCTTGAAAATCTTCTATGATTCTAGTAACTGGCTCTGATGGGATTGTTGGCAGGGGTCTATGCAGCAAATTGCGCGAGTTATCAATCTCCTTTCTACCAGTGACCCACCTTCGCAAACCTCATACCCTGCCCCAGGCCTTGCTAGTCGATCTCGCGGACGATCTCGGTTCCCTTGCAGGCTACCTGTCGAAGATATCAGCGATTGTACATCTTGCAGCTGCGGTGCCTCATAGCGCGAGCTATCCTGACAATGACACATCGGCAGATTCCACGCGGAAGATGGATCGCAATATTCGAGATCTTCAGAAACTAACGGGCGTGCCTGTGGTTTATATGTCGACTTGTGGTCTCTATGAGCGATCGACGGGTGATATCAAGCATGAAGACGATCTCTCGCAAGTGACTGTCACGTCACCATACTTTGCCGCTAAGGCGGATGGTGAGGCACTGTTTCTCTCCGACGGAACCTCGACCGTGCTTCGCCTAGCAGCGCCAGTTGGGGCGGGACTGAAGCCACAGCTTGTGTTGAGCCGGTTTGTCGCCACTGCGCGTGAGAACGGCACGATCAAGATTTGGGGTAACGGAAGCCGGGAGCAGGATTTTATCGACACGGCTGATGTTGCCGAGTTGATTTTGAGCGTACTCAATCAACCGAGGACGATGATCTTGAATGCCGCATCGGGATGTCCGATCACGATGGCGCAACTGGCAGAAACCGTCATCGCAGTTGTGGGTGCAGGCTCGATTAAGCGAGCGGAGCAACCTGATCCACGCGACGGAGAAACGGCGCGCTATTCTACAAGCCGGGCCAAAGAATTCTATGGCTGGCGGCCACGGCTTAGCCTAGCTGAATCTGTGGCTAGTTTGATTGAGGAAGATTTTGAGGCGAATCGTTAATGAAAAACGCATCGTTTGGGATTCCTGATTTGCCGTTTTGCTTGGGAGCAATGGTAACGCCGGAAAATCCGGGAGGGCTTCCTAACGTCCATCCATTTCGACTGGAACTCAACTACGCGCTTGGCCGGCTTGAGCAGGCCGTAGACCCAGTCTTGGAAGACTTACTGCAGCGAGCCTATCGTGTAGGTAACGAGATGGGCACGCCTTCAGACAACACGGAACTTGGGCGACCATATGTCGATGACTTTATGCGCTTCATTAGCCAGTCGGCGCCACGCCAAGGAAAGTTGCTCGAAATTGGGGCCGGCACTGGATTTCTGAGCAAATGTCTGTCACAGGCTGGCTGGCAGGTCACGAGTATTGAGCCCGGTTTGGGCTACCAGAAGTATTGGGATTTTCACAGCGTGGAAGTAGTCAATGACTTTTTTCCTTCATCGCAGCTTGCCGGCGAATTCGATGCGATAATTTTCTATACCGTACTCGAGCACATCAAGGATACCAAGACATTTCTCGAAAACGTTAAGAATCAATTGAAACCTGACGGCAGAATCATCTTGGCTGTCCCCGATTGCACGATTGAGATTTCGGAAGGCGATCCCAGCATTCTGTTGCATGAGCATTTCCATTACTTCACTGCTGTGTCACTGGCCAATACACTCGCCGAAGCCGGTTTTAATGCTGTAGTCGAAGCGGGTAAGTTTGGCCGCTCGCTATTTTGCGTGGGGAGCGTCGCGACAAACGCCCAACAGATAACCGCCAGTACTCAATGTTTTTCAGATCTTGAAACTTATATGGCGAGTCTTCCGAAGACTCGCGCGACCCTGCAGCAATTAGTGGATCGCTGGTTGGAACTGGGTGGGGTAGGTGTGTACTGCCCAAGCCGCTTGTTGAACTTTATTTCGCTGAGGGATGGCTTTCTCTTTTATGACGATGCACTAGAGATTCAAGGGAAGTACTACCCGCCATTCGCGGCACCAGTTCGTAGCCGCACAACATTGCTCGCCGATTCTCCGCCGACTCTTCTGATCGGTTCAAGAACCTTCGGGACGAGGCTGAAAGCCGATCTTGTAGCGGCCGGTCTGAAGTCGAAGATTGTTCTCTTAAGTGACTTGCTGTGACTTTCTTTGAACGCGATCCGGGCCGGAAACTGAAGCCGCGATGGCAGACGGTTTCCCAATGCGACCCTGATTCGCCTGCGGCTGATGCGATCGTGCTTACGCTAGATATCGATTGGGCTTGCGACGAAGTCCTAGCGGACTGCATCGACCTCGTGGAAGAGGCTGCAGCGCCGGCAACCTGGTTCGTTACTCACAACACTCCCCTACTGCATAGATTGCGAGCGAACGATAATTTCGAACTTGGCATTCATCCCAACTTCAACCCTCTCTTCGAAGGCAACGGTAAAGGCGCTGAGCAGGTTATCGACGAGATTCTTGCGATAGCCCCCGAGGCTGTGTCGGTTCGTTCGCATTCGATGGTGCAGAGTTCGCGGCTGCTGGAGCTTTTCCGCAGAAAGGGGCTGCGATTCGACTGCAATCATTTCATCCCCGAGCAGTCGGGAATTATATTGAAACCTTGGAGGCTTTGGAACGGGATGATAAAGGTGCCACACTTCTGGGAGGACGACGCCGCTTGTATATATGATGCAGGTGCGGCGGTTCGTGACTTAGTGCGGCGCGATGGTCTGAAGGTCTTCGACTTTCACCCGATACATGTATTCCTAAATACTGAAGATCTCGCTCGATATGATCAGACGAGGGGCTTGCACGACACCGCGATCAAACTGGTGACGCATCGTTTCTCCGGGATGGGGACTCGAACCCAATTTCTGGACCTCCTGGCGGAGTTCAAGAATGCACAATAGCCAAATCTTACGAGAATTGGTCGCAGGGTTCGATCTGAACCTCGATGGTCTCAATGTCTACACCGAGGCGGCTTCAGGGCACTACGCGTACGGTCCTGTTCTCGCGGCTCTCGCAGGCGCGAAGCACGTAACTGCACAAGTACGGGACAGCAGGTTCGGGTCGGCGCAGGACATCATATCTAGAACACGGCAGTTGGCAGAGTCGTATGGCGTTGGTTATTTGATCGAATGCGTCGAGCGACGCAGCCACCAGCACCTCGCGCGTGCAGACATCGTGACAAATAGCGGCCATGTCAGGCCGATCGACCGGGATCTGATCGATGCGTTAAAGCCTACTGCGGTCATTCCCCTGATGTGGGAAACGTGGGAATTCCGCTCGTCCGATTTCGATTTAAATTATTGTAAGGAGCGGGGGGTAGTGGTGTTAGGCACCAATGAGCGGCACCCCCCCTGCAACATGCTCGGATTCATAGGCCTTTGTTCATTGAAACTGTTGTTCGACCTCGGCTTTGATGGTGGGAAGGTTCTCTTGATGGGGAACGCTCCTGTTCCGGCATCGCCGATGGTGGACTACATGCGGCGCATCGGAATCGATGTGACCTGGGTTTCCTCAAATCCAGACGGTGATCTAGGTTACGAGGAAATCAAGGATCATTTCCGGGATCACGGCGGTCAATATGACATCATGATTCTCGCGGAGCACAGGCTCCATGACCTGATTTTGGGAACGGGCGGTCTGTTGGACTTCAAGGCCATCAAGGCAATCAATCCTGCGATAAAAATTGGTGTGATGTGCGGTAATGTCGATGTGCAGGGACTGAGCGATTCTGGTTTGCGATACGTCCCGAAGCACATTGCCCCTGTCGGTTTTATGAGTTATCAGCCTTACATGTTGGGCCCCAGGCCGGTCTTGACGCTCTACGCCGGAGGACTCAAGGTCGGGGAGGCAATGGCACGCGCGAGGATAAGGGGGTTGTCGCCTAGAGACTCGGTGGTCGATGCGATGGCAAAGAGTCCCGCAATGGATTTTGAGGGGACGTTATCATGGATTTAGTCCGTAAAAAGAAAAAGATTTTACTAATTGGCGGCGCAAAAAGGTCGGTAAATACCCTCGCTAACTTGGTCAAGCGCACGGATGTTGAGTTTAGGCATGCAATCTTTATGCGGGGACATTATGATGAGCATAAATACGCAGATCAACTTTGTGCTATTGCAGCATCCCACGGCTTAAGCTACTTGGTTGCAGATAGGATTTCGCGTGAAATAGAAGCTGTGGTCAATGGAATGAATTGCGATGCGATTGTTGGAATTGGTGTTTGGCGAAGTTTATTGTCAGAAGAATTTTTAAATAGTGCTAAATATGGGTTCCTTGGCTTGCATGGAACACCCTTGCCAAAATATCGCGGCTTTGCAGGAATTTATTGGCAGATAATAAACGGGGATGATGCAATTGTTTTGAAGGGCATACGTTTGGCATCGGGTATTGACGATGGCCCTATTGTTTGTGATAGCAATGGCAATCCGATTGAGGGTTCAGTTGACCTGAAAAATGAGTCACATCTGGCTGACTTGCTTGACGAGTACGAGGTGCGTCACATTCAGCTAATAAATAGAATTATCGATCTCGTTCGAGATGATGAAATCATATTTAGGGAGCAGGATCATGGTCTCGCCACATATGCTTGTCATCGAGGTCCCGAAGATGGCGAAGTAAATTGGAATGATTCCACTCGTAATATATTTAATTTTATTCGAGGACAGTCTAAACCACTTCACGGTGCTTATACTTTTTTTCAGGGAAAAAAGATTATTTTATGGAGGGTTAAACCCCGAGAGGATTTTAGTAACTATGAGGGGCGTATCTACGGAAAGGTTGTTCAAAGAGATACCACCACAGGATCCATTGTCATTCTAACCAGAGACAGTGGCATTGAAATTGTTGAAGCTGAATTAATAGGCCACAATACAACGGAAATTCAAAGGCCAATAGCTATTTTTTCAACTATAAGAGCACGATGCACAAGTGCGGTTGAAGCATTTATGTTTAATGCCGGTCAATAATTGATGATATGAAAAAGTTTTTAATAATAAATTATGTGATTGGGACCAATCGTGCAATTCATCGATAAACTTCACCGGGCTTTCGAGTCGCCAGTCATCGTTGATCACAACTTTGCGGTGCGCACTGACGTGTCGGTACACTCTAACCAACAGCAAACTAACGACGTTTTCTCCGACAAGTGGGAGAAATTCGACCAGAGCGACGAGAAAGAGCGAGCATACGCGTTTCAACGCAACTGGTATCTAAATCTCTACGGTTTTGGAACCGAGGATGGGTTGCGCGCTCATTTGGCAACTTGCGACGTCATCCTTGATGCTGGTTGCGGGTTGGGCTACAAGGCGGCTTGGTTTGCCGAGCTTGCCCCGCACGCGCTTGTGATAGGAATGGATTTTGCAGATGCCGCGCGGCACGCCGCGCATAACTACGCCAACCTGCCGAACCTGTTTTTCGTGCAAGGCGACATCGCCAACACGGGCCTTCGCGAAGGAAGCGTCTCATACGCCAGTTGTGATCAGGTTATCATGCACACTGAGGATCCCGAGCGGACGTTCTCGGAACTCTCTCGCATAGCACGGCCGGGCGGTGGGCAGGTGGCCTGTTACTTTTATGCCAAGAAGGCTTTGCCGCGCGAACTGCTCGACGATCACTTCCGACAGAAGTGTACCGAGCTAACGCGTGATGAACTTTGGACGATGTCCGAGCAACTGGCTGAACTGGGTCGCAGGTTGAGCGACCTGAACTGCAGCTTCGACGCCCCGGACATTCCTGCCCTTGGAATCAAGGGCGGCAAGATTGACATCCAGAGGTTCATTTACTGGAACTTCCTGAAGTGCTTCTGGAATCTAGAATTGGGCCGCGAGACCTCGGTGGTGACCAATTTTGACTGGTACAGCCCCAGCAACGCACGCCGATTCAGCGAAAAGGAAGTTCGTGACATCGTTTCCGCCAACGACTTGATCGAAACGTTTTTTCACACCGAAGAAGCCTGCTACTCAGGCCGCTTCACACGTCGATGACGCCAGTTGGTGCGACAACGGTATTACCATTTGCAACCTACCGAACCCCGTTAGCCTGAAAAAGGTATGCCGCCGCTGCATCTGCGATGAGCGCGTCACTTCTACATGAGTGTGATTTTATTCAGCGTGTTTCTCGCGACTCTTGTATCCAGAATTCTAGTCTCGCGGAAGGAAGTGCCCGGTTTCGACGTCTACGGTCATCTGTGCTTCGCTGACGCACTGCGGGCGCAAATGCGTGGACCATTTGGTGACGTAACCCTGAGAGTGGTCGGAGCCTCCGGCTATTCTCAGCCCTTCATGTGGCACTGGCTGATCGGCTTTTTCGATGCGAAAGCGCTCCTGCGGAATCAGGCCTGGCTGAACGGGGTAATCGACGCGCTGTTCGTTGTCTTTGCTTTTTTGATTGCTCAGCGAAGTGGGTACAGTGACCGCGTGGCGATCTACGCTGTCGCCATCTACCTGCTGACCCCGATGTGGTTCTCGAGCGTCGCCATCGGGCCTCGTATCGCCGGATTCACGCCGCGGCTCAGTTCCGAAGTTGCGACCAACCTGTTTTTTCTGGTGTGCCTCCTCCCACTTGGTCTCACCGAACAGCACATCGTCATCTTAGGTAGCGTGCTGGCTGCATTCGTCCTCTCATCCTCCAAGTTCGGCGTTCAGGCCTTGTTTTTACTAACTCCGCTTGTCAGCCTTATTGGCGGAAGTTTGCTGCCACTCGTATCTCTGTTTGCGGGCTTGACTCTTACTATCGTCGTGTCACGTGGCAGAACAATCGATCAACTCAGGTCGCAGGCGATGCACCTCGCGTGGTATTGCAGGGAAAACCTCAAGGGGAGGATGCATGTTTCCAGCCGGAACAGCTTCGGCGCATTGTTCAAGCGATCCGAGCCAACTCTGAAGTCCTATCTCGTCAAAATGGTCCATCGTGTGGTCAGCGAGAACTCATATACCGCAGTCTCCATCAAACTTCCGGCGATCTTCCTCGTCGCTTTTGCCATCCTGCAGTCGATCGCGAGGGGGGGCACCATGTATGCCTCAGACTTGGCGGTCCCGATTGTGGCCGCCTGCTTGGTGTATTTTGTCGTCAATCTCCGCCCTTTCCTTTTTCTCGGCGAGGCAGAGCGCTACCTAAACCACGTCGCATTTTTCATCTCCCTGTTAGCAGCGAAGTACGCGCTGGACAATCGACTGGAATGGCTTCTCTGGGCGCTGTTGATCTACGGGATTGGGTACTGGGGGATCGAAGTCTTCGCGTTGCAGAAGCTAAAGCCTGCTAGACTTCTGCAGAGAGCCATTGAAGACGATCGAGTGCTCGAAGATCTTAAAGCACTGACCCATCCGACGGTTGTGCTGGGCTATCCGTACCAAGCTGCAGGTGGTGTGTATCGGATCATTCTCGAAACACACCACAAGGTTATATATTGCATGTTCACTGACAAAAATTTTAGCGAGGGCTTCAACGCGAGATACGCAGGTGACTATCCGTACGTGAAGCTTGAAAAACTCGATGATATGGCAAAGGAATATGGCGTTCGTTACGTAGTGTTAGACCGAGTAGCGTTGAAAGCCCGCGGCTTTGAGGACTGGACGCCGTCATTCGGCTGGGTGAGGAGACCCGTTGGTGGAGAGATTTACGATGTCTACTACAGATCCGACATAACCGCCGGCAATCCGTGCGCTGCCCTCGCTGAAAGTTGATTCCCTCGAGCTATTTTGAACAAGGACATCATTTCCTACGGGATACTGACTGCCTTTGCAAAGGGGTTGCAGTTTCTGATGCTGCCATTACTGACCCGGTTGTTTTCGCCCACAGACTATGGATTGATCGACTTCATGGCGACTCTGACGGGTCTCGCCACTATCCTGATGTCTCTATGTCTGGAGAGCGCGATCGCCAGAATGTGGCACGAGGCCCAGGACCAGGAGCAGCGAAAACGCTTGCTGACATCTGTCATGGTATTCGTCTCAACGTTCGGTAGCGTCGTCTATTTCTCGCTCTGGGCGGCTTCTTACCTCCTGGCATATGCCATAAGCGGGTTGCAAAACGTCCAAGCCATCCTGCTTGTGGCCATGAGCACCGCTCTTTTGCTGTCGATCTCAAGCATCCCACAGATGGTGCTGCGAATGGAGCGGAGCATATTCAAGTTCGGCATTCTCCAGATCGCCAATTCTGCATTGGGAATTGCGTTCTCGCTGGCTCTGATTCTTCATTTCGGCATGGGCCTCCTGGGACTGTTCTTGGGCTACCTGGCGGCAGCAGCTCTGGTGCTGGCACTTAGCATTCAATGGACCCGCCAGTACCTTCAGCGGCGAATCTCGCGCCCAGATATTAAAGAATGCCTAAAGTACAGCCTCCCGCTGGTGCCAGCGGTTTTTTTAAGTTGGTCCAACAGTCAAGTAGACAGGCTAATTCTGCTTTCCTTGCTTGGGCTCGGCGTGGTCGGTGTATACGGTGCCGCAGCAAAGGTCGCGATGATCATCACCGTCCTGCTCGAGGTATTTCGGCTCGCCTGGCTACCGATTGCGCTTAGTCACATCAGTCAATCGTCGCGAAATTCTTATTTCCGCAACAGTCTGGCCGCATACCTCGCCGTCATGACCTGCATCGGCCTGGTCCTCGTCGCTTATTCGAGGGAGCTGCTGACTCTGCTAACGACGGAGAAGTACGCGAGCGGTTATGTCCTGATACCGTGGTTCGTCGGCGCCCAGATATTTTCCGGCTCTGGCAACATCACGAACGTGGGAATGTTAATAAGTAAGAAGACCGTCGGCAACAGTGTCGCAGCATTCCTGGGGACAGTCGTGAACGTTGCCCTGAGTTTGGTTCTAGTAGCCGCCTTTGGTACCTTGGGCGCTGCGATAGGATCATTCATCGCTGCAATAATCTTCACATCGATGCTGCTTTGGTTGTCGTTGCGGCAAGTCGATATCCCATTCAACATCCGGCATGCGCTGGGAATTGGCCTGATATATATCGCTACTTCCGTCGGCGTGCTTAATATTTATAAATACTCGACTACAAATTCGGTAATCACAAGAACTTTGCTACTAGCAATTGCGGTGGGTTTCGTTATCAGATCAGCCACAAAATACATAAGGATCCCAGCCTCATCGGGCACTCCGTCGGCTTCAAGCTAGAACATCTGGAAAAAAGGTTCTTTGCCCATGAACTTCATTTTTTTTCAATCATAAATCTGCGTGGCAATCTTTTCATTTAGGTTAGTAAAGATAAAATCCACTGACTTTTTAATTTCTAATAATATTGCAGATATATAAAATGTTCTTTCATAAAATCTTAACTAACAAGAAAAAGCTATAAAAAAACTCTTGTCTACTCGCTTATTCTTCGGCGCATGCAATAAATTATTTTGACTACATTAAATATTTTTTCGCTAAGTCTTTTTAGCATTTTATTTATCATGTGTTTTCTTGTAAATAAGGATCCGCTGTCCCCTGATAAGCTGTTTTTCGTTAATTGTGGTATTTATTTTGCCTCTCTATTCTACGACAATGAAAATGTAAAAATTCATCTTATATTCATTGGTATATGCGTTGCGGCCTTCTTAGGAAGCTGTCTTGCATTCCGAGGTGCTGCTGTAAAAAATAAATATAAAAAAGAAGAGTGTGTGAAAAAACAAACTTTTCCTTTTTTCCCTGTTACTAAAATATGGGTTGCCTCAATTCCAGCCCTTTTTTGCCAATATTACCTATTAAATAGATTCGGATCTTTTGGCGATTATGTCAAAGCGGTGACTCTTTCAGAAAAAGAGTTTGCAGGTTTGGGCATATTAATCTGGACAATAAAAAGTTTTTCAATTTGTAACATAATATACTTTTGCTTTTTGTGCTTAAAGCAGAAAGTATTCTATTTTGATAAGCTTTTGTATTTTGTCCATTTTTCAATAATGGTTTTTATTTCCCTTTTAAGCGGTTCACGCGGAACACTCCTAGTGCCTTTATTTATACTTTGCTTCTGTTATCATTACCTAAAATCAAAGATTAGTTTATTGAAAATTGTATTTATGTGCTTCTTACTACTTCTTTGCGCTTTGGTTTTGGGGGTTGCGCGTGAGGGTTACGCGGTTGTTGATGGAAAATTAACTACAGGCTTAAATGCAAAAGAATTTTCAGAAATGTTCAAAACGGCAGCGTTTTATGTTGGCACAGAACCTCTGAATCTTGTGCTAAAGCAAGATGGAAGACTGTACTGGGGGGCAACATACTTAAGCGCTTTGACGAATTTTGTACCAAGAAATATTTGGCCAACAAAGCCAATTACAGGTGGTATGGTTTTAACCATTGATTATACTGGCGACGCTTGGGGGGGGTTATCCTACCTATCAACAGGAATTATTCCTGAAGCTGTCATTAACTTTGGATTAGCAGGTATTGGTGTCGGCCTTTTCTTTATTTTTCTCATTAACTATTTTTTGGGGATAAAATACAATCAAATAATCAAGCGCAACTATTTCTGTGATAAGCAAAAAATAACAAAAATTATAATTTATGCATATATATGCTGGGGGTTATGCTCGCTCCTTGTTGGAGATTTTGCTAATATAATAACCGGAACCGTGATGAATATAGCAATTATAATATGTATTATAAAGTTCATTCATGCAAACCTTTTTTTTCGGGGTCATCAAAATTAAAAGCATAAAAATAGTTCGAGACGTAATAAAGCTGGCTTTTTTAGTATCAGTATTTTATTTTTTAAAGAAATATTACTTGTCAATTTTAGAAACTTCCTGGCCATGGGAAAAACTACAAATAATAAATAACAATAATACTTCCAGAGATATTTATGATTTTCCGATTTTCGCATTAAGCGCGGCAAATTTTTTTTATATTTCCGGACCATTAATTCTTTTTTCATTAATTATTTACTTTAATAAAAAAACGACTTGGACATCAGAAGCAGATGATCCACTTTACAAGCCAACTCGTTTCTTTTTTTGCTCATTAATTGGAATTGCAACCTTGTTTAATGTTTTGACTCCTTTTAATTACTATTTCAACAACGCCTTTTTAACAGAAAGATTAATGTTATTTATGTGCGGATGCCTTTTTTTTTGGTACCCATGGATCCTTCCCTTAATTCTTTTGTTAATTCTTTTATGGTTAAGACAGCAGTTTTTTCCTTTAGGATACTGCTCCGTTCTTGATAAAAGACTATTTTATGAATTGCCTTTGTTTTTTCTTGCATATTTGTTGATTCCTAAAAAACTAAAAATAGGATTTCGATATGTCTGGATTGGTACTTTAGCCGCAATTTCGTCAAATTATTACGCTTCGGGTGTAGGAAAAATATTTTTAGGTCCAAAGCTTTTTTCTTGGATAATCGAAAACAATTTATATGTTCACTTTATTTTTTCCCACCAATTTGGATGGCTTCATTTTTTAAAAACTGAAATAATTCAATGTATATCTTTTTTCATCGAAAAAACTGAAAATTTTTTGTGTCTGTTTACTGTAATTGTTGAACTATCTACAGTCCTAATCGGAAAATCCTACAGCTTGGCATTAGCCATTTTATCCTTGCTTTGTGTATTTCATTTAGGTGTTTTTTTTGAATCCGGAATCTTTTTTTGGAAATGGATTTGCATCAACTTTCTTATTTTTATTGCTCTGCAAAAGTACAAAAAAAATTTTAAAAACCTCTTTTTTGGATGGTTTACATTTTTTGCAATTGCGGTACTTACAATTTTCTCAAAAAAAGTTTTTCATCCGGTTGAGTTGTCTTGGTGGGATGCTAAATACAATATTCGTTTCGAATACTTTGTTGAATTGCTTGACAATAAAAGTGTTCAAATTTCAGGTCACTTTTTTTCTCCCTATGAACAATACTTTACATTTCAAAGATTATTTGGTATTGTTCCAGCTGAAACCAAGGTTGTTGAAATACCTTTTTCAAATTATCTGCAATATAAAAAACTTCAAAAAATCACTCCTTGTTCGATTAAAGAATGGCGAAATCAAAATAGCAAAGTCACCTTTGATCCTCAAGAAGCATCCGTTCTAAATAAATTTATTAAAACCTTCTTTGAAAACTATAATAAACATCCTTATAAAAATACCATATCAAAAATTCCCTGGTTTCCGCATTTATACAAGGACAAGTATGCATTTAATCCTAATAAAATCAAAGGCCCAGTACAGAAGTTTGAAATCTATATGGTAGAGGAGAGTATTGAAGGCATCAAGCCTTACGAGACCCTGCGTGAAAAAGTATTTTCAGTCTCAATTTCTAACGAATAAATATAAAATCAAAATAGGTATTAATGCAGTTCGGGCCAGGTCTGGCGGGGCACATTCCCATATTGTGGGCCTCTTACAAGCCGTAGAGCCAGCCCAATTCAGGATCAATGAGGTTCATATTTGGGGAAATTCAGATTTACTGGCCAAGCTTCCACGACTTTCCTGGATTCACAGACATTGTCCGGTTTGTAGCCAACGCTCAATTTTGAAGCAGCTAGCATGGGAAAAGTTTGAATTCCCGCGTATCCTTAATGAGCTGCATATCTCATTACTTTTTAACGTTGATGCAGGCTCCCTCTGCCTGTTTAAGCCAGCCGTGACTGCCAGCCGGGATATGCTTTCCTATGAGCCGGGTGAAATGAGTCGATTTGGTTTTTCATCCCAACGCATTAGGCTGCTAATTTTGAAGTATGTCCAAAATCGGGCCCTGCGAAACGCAGATGGAGTTATCTTTTTGACTAAATACGCCGGCAAGGTGATTCAAGAGTCCTGTGGTCTTCTTCCCAATGTGGCTTATATTCCCCATGGTGTGGGCGAAGAGTTCAAAAAAGTGCGCCCCCGGATCTTCCCTGCTGGGAAAAAAAGGATTCAAATTTTATATGTATCCAATGTGGCCCCATACAAGCACCAATGGAATGTCGTGGAAGGTGTGGCCCGATTGAGAGAAAAGGGGTTTGCACTAAAACTTTTCTTGGTAGGGGGGGGTGGGGGAGTGGCTATGGTAAAGCTTGAGCAGTCGCTTTCCAGGTGGGATCCCAAAGGGGAATGTGTGGAGTTGCATCCTTTCGCGGACCATCAAAAGATCCCTGCCTATCTTGCCCGGGCAGATCTTTTTGTTTTTGCCTCAAGCTGCGAAAATATGCCGAACACCTTGTTGGAGGCTATGGCAGCGGGATTACCCATTGCTTGTTCGGACCGGGGGCCCATGCCAGAAATTCTAAAAAATGGAGGAATTTATTTTGACCCAGAAAATCCTAACACAATTAGTGCTGCCCTCGAGACTCTAATCCGTGATACCTCCCAACGTCAGACATTGGCAGCGCAGGCAAAAAAGCTGGCTTCTGAATACTCTTGGGAGCGGTGCGCGGAAAACACCTTTGCGTTTTTATCCCAAACCCTCAAAAGGAATTCCTAATGCACCCCAAGCCATACCAAATCTGCTCTCGCTGTATAATGGACACTTCGGATCCACGTATTGCGTTCGATGCTGAGGGACTCTGTGAATATTGTCGGAATTATGATGCAAACGTTGCGCCAAACTGGAACAAGGAAGACGGGAATCTACCCAGGTTGCAAGCAACCGCGGACCGGATTCGAAATAAAAGCAAGGGGGGTGATTTCGATTGTATTATTGGTTTGAGCGGCGGATTGGACAGCTCCTATACAGCCTATGTGGCGAAGGAGATTATGGGGCTTCGGCCACTTTTATTCCACGTAGATGCTGGCTGGAACACTGACCAGGCAGTCTGGAACATCGAGAGGCTTGTAAATGGGCTGGGCTTAGACCTCTATACAGAGGTCATCAACTGGGAAGAGCAGAAGGACTTGCACCTGGCCTTTTTCAAGTCTCAGACTGATTTATTGGATTATCCGCAAGACACAGTTTTTTTTTCCGCACTTTATCGTTTTGCGCGCAAGGAACGAATCAAGTTTGTCCTTACTGGTGGTAATTTCTCGACCGAATGCTGCCGAGAACCCTTGGAGTGGGGCGGCTATCCCGGAATTGATCTTACGTTCCTGCGAGACGTGCATCGCCACTTTGGCACCAGATCGATCGACAACATACCTTTAGTCGACATTTTGACCTACAAGATTTGGTATCAGCGCGTCTTGGGGATGGAAGTGGTACAACCATTAAACCTAGTGCGTTATGTGAAGGCGGAAGCAGAGGCTGAACTGGAAAAGAGGTTTGGCTGGAGATGTTTCAAGCACAAGCATCACGAGTCACGGTTTACGCGTTTTTATGAGGACTACTGGATGCCGCGAAAATTCGGCTACGAAAAACGCCGCGCTCATTTCTCTAGCTTAGTGATGACGGGGCAGATGAAACGTGACGAGGCGATCGAGCGGATCTCCCGCCCGGAGATGGAAGAGCGTTTCCATGTGACAGAATTTGAATACGTGGCCAGCAAGCTAGACCTGACCGTTGACGAACTCCGCCACATCTTTGATGGACCCAACAAAACATTCCGGGATTATCGGAACAAGTATTGGATGATAAATCTGGGTGCGCAGTTTCTTCAGCGGATTGGGGTCGAAAAAAGGTTCTTGCGGTGATTGGGATCCTTGCCTACGGACTGGGAAACATCTTGGCGTTTGTGAACATGTATCAACGGCTGCATCACCCGACGCGAGTGGTCACGCAGCCAGCAGATCTGGCCGGCGTGACCAAGTTGATCCTGCCGGGGGTAGGGGCGTTTGACCACGCGATGATGTTGTTCAACAAATCCGGGCTGCGTCCCCCGGTTGAAGAGCTGGTATTCAAAAGGCAGGTGCCGATTATGGGTGTATGTGTGGGCATGCAGATGCTCGCCAATTCAAGTGAAGAAGGAAATCTTCCGGGTTTGGGCTGGATCAAGGGAAGAGTCACACGAATCCCTCCTCCAGATTCATCTGCGGTGGTACGGCTGCCACATATGGGCTGGAATGACATCGTGGTCTCGGGGCATCCTTTCTTGTTCCGCGGTCTTGAGTCCGATGCCCGGTTCTACTTCCTGCACTCGTACTATTTCGAGGCAGACGATGAGGCCAATGTAATTGCACGGGTCGATTACGGAACCCAATTCGCCTGCGCGGTCGGCCAAGACCAAGTGATGGGAGTGCAATTTCATCCGGAGAAAAGCCATCGCTTTGGCGCCCGGTTACTCCAGAATTTTGCCGAATCCTGATCATGCTTCGTCCGCGCCTCATTCCCTGCCTTCTTGTCCGTAACAAGGGTCTGGTCAAGACCCGCCAATTCGGTGACGATAGATACATCGGCGACCCGATCAACGCGGTGAAAATCTTTAACGAGAAAGAGGTGGATGAACTCATGGTGCTAGATCTTGATGCCACGGCAAAAGGGACTGGCATTGATTTCAAGCTCGTTGAGCGCCTAGCTGCCGAGTGTCGGATGCCCTTAGCCTATGGTGGTGGCGTTCAGTCGGTCGATCAGGCCAGTCGCTTGATTGGCCTCGGGGTCGAAAAAGTTGCCCTCGGCACGGCGGCGGTTCGTAAACCGCAACTGCTGAGGGAGATCGCGCACGAGCTCGGCAGTCAAAGCGTGGTCACGGTGATCGACGCGAAAAAAAAAATCAGCGGCCCTCGCTGGGAAGCCAAGATCCTTAATGGACGCGAAGGTACGGGTAGGTGTCCGATAGAACTTGCCCGCGAGTTTGAGGAACTCGGTGTCGGTGAAATCGTAATCAATTCCATTGATCACGACGGAATGATGGATGGATATGACCTCGATTTGGCTAAGCAAGTGCGGGCGGCGGTAAGTGTACCGGTGACCGTCCTGGGCGGTGCTGGCACGCTTGGGGACATGCGCGCACTCATCGCAAGTCTTGGAATCATCGGCGCAGGCGCGGGTAGCCTCTTTGTATTCAAAGGTGCGTATCGCGCCGTGTTGATCAGCTACCCGGCGGCCGACGAAAAGGACAGCCTTATCACATCTGTCGCAATCCCGGCTGCCACTTGAGCTTAATATGAGAAAAGATCCCCCTGGTCCCGAAGGCGTGTTACTCATCACCGGCGGTACTGGCTCGTTCGGCCACGCCGTATTTCGCCGCATGTTGAATTCAAAAGTCCGGGAAATCCGCATCCTCAGTCGGGACGAGAAAAAGCAGGACGATATGCGCAAGCGCTATCGCCATCCCAAGCTAAGGTTTTATCTTGGAGACGTGCGCGAGGCCGAGAGTGTTCGATCCGCCATGCGTGGGGTGGACTATGTTTTCCACGCCGCGGCGCTTAAACAGGTGCCTTCCTGCGAGTTTCATCCTATGCAGGCTGTGCGGACCAACGTGCTCGGCACCGAGAACGTCCTTGAGGCCGCGATTAGCCTGGGAGTGAAACGGGTGGTCTGCCTGAGCACCGACAAAGCGGTCTATCCCATCAACGCCATGGGGATATCAAAGGCCATGATGGAAAAGGTCGCCATAGCAAAGTCGCGGGAGAGCGCTTCAACTGTTATTTGCGTGACCCGTTACGGCAACGTGATGGCTTCTCGCGGTTCGGTCATCCCCCTTTTTGTTCGCCAGATTCAGGACGGGCAGCCGCTGACCTTGACCGACCCCAGAATGACAAGATTTATGATGACCTTGGACGAAGCGGTGGACTTGGTCCTCTACGCCTTCAACCATGGACAGCCCGGCGAGGTTTTTGTGCAGAAGGCGCCAGCTGTGACCATCGGGACTCTGGCGGAGGCTATCAAGGCTGAACTGGGTGTCCCCAACCATCGAGTGGATGTCATCGGAACGCGCCACGGTGAAAAGCTATACGAGGTTTTGCTGAGCCGGGAGGAAATGTCGGCCGCGCGGGATCTGGGCAACTACTTCAGCGTGCCGCCTGACCTGCGCGATCTGGATTACGGCAAATTCGTCGAGCAAGGCGAGCCACGCATCTCCGCGGCCGGGGAATACGGCTCCCACAACACTAGCCAACTTGGGGTTGCTGAAATGCGCGACGTTTTGCGCAAGGTACGTTTTATGCAAGCGGTAGCCAAAGGCGAGCGGCCCGAGGTGGAGGAGTAAACTATGCGGGTGCTCATAACAGGGGCGAGCGGCTTCATTGGCCGCAATCTTGTGAGCCATTTGGGGCAACGTAGGGGCACCGAGATTCTTAGGTATACGAGGGAGGATTTTCTGTGTGCTCGGCCTATACCTTTAGAGCGAGTTGATTTTGTCTTTCACTTGGCAGGCGTCAACCGACCGCAGAATCTGCGGGACTTTACGACAGGAAACGCCGATCTTACTTACCGTGTTTGTGAGGCAGTGACGACGGTTGCGCAATCAAAGGGCCGGAAGATCCCCGTACTTTTCACTTCATCGATTCAGGCGGAAAAAGATAATTCCTACGGTGAAAGCAAGCGGCACGCCGAGGATCATCTCCGGGCCATGGCTTCCGTCCACGGCGTACAAGTGTATCTTTTTCGTCTGCCCAATGTATTCGGAAAGTGGTGTCGCCCAAATTATAATTCGGCGGTTGCCACCTTTTGTCATAACATCGCGCGCGATCTTCCGGTGCACATCGACGATCCAACCGCCCCTCTACGTTTGGTCTATATTGACGATGTAATTGCCAAATTCCTGGCAGTACTGGACGGCAGGCCGAGCGCGCCCGATGCCTCAGGGTTTATTCCAATCGTCCCCGAGTATACAACCACGGTCGGCGAGGTTGTTGAACTGATCCGAGAATTTCGAGCTGAGAGTTCCACCCTTATTACTAGGCAGGTGGGCACAGGCTTCCTGCGGGCGCTCCATTCTACATACCTCAGTTATCTGCCGCCGGCATCGTTCTCCTACACAGTATTGAAGAAAGAGGATCCGCGTGGAGTGTTCGTGGAAATGCAGAAGACGGTGGATAGCGGGCAAATTTCCTACTTTACTGCCTCTCCGGGGATCACCCGGGGGGGGCATTATCATCACACCAAGACTGAAAAGTTCTTGGTGATTAAAGGGCGCGCCCGTTTTCGGTTCCGGCATATCGACACCGGTGAGACTCATAACTTGCTGACAGAAGGCTCGCGGCCTGAGATTGTTGAAGCCGTACCGGGCTGGTCACATGATATTACGAATATTGGCCAAGAGGAAATGGTCGTCATGTTATGGGCCAATGAGATTTTTGATCAGCGAAACCCCGACACCTACAGCTTGCCGTTATGAAGAAAATCAAGGTCATGACTGTAATAGGAACCCGGCCGGAGATCATCCGGCTTTCCCGGGTGATGGTCGCCCTTGATCACAGTTTCGATCACCTGATTGTCCACACCGGCCAGAACTACGACTACGAACTAAGCCAGGTCTTCTTTGAGGACTTGCAGTTGAGAAAACCAAATCACTTTCTGGAGGCGAGTGGCCAAACGACCGCGGCAACAATCGGCAACATTATCGCTAAGACGGACGAGGTGCTCGCGTCCGAAGCGCCGGCTGCTCTGTTGGTCCTAGGGGACACGAACAGCTGTCTGGCCGCCTATGCGGCCAAGCGCCGGAAAGTGCCGGTGTTCCACATGGAGGCAGGCAACCGCTGCTTCGACCAACGGGTGCCCGAAGAGATCAACCGGAAAGTTGTCGATCACATCTCTGACATCAACCTTTGCTACAGCGACATCGCGCGCGAATATCTTCTGCGCGAAGGCCTGCCGCCCGACCGGGTTATCAAGACCGGCAGCCCGTTGTTCGAGGTGTTGCAACATTATGGCCCGAAAATAAGCGCGTCCAAGATATTGCAAAAGCTTCACTTAGAGGAATCTCGATATTTCGTTGTGAGTGCCCACCGGGAAGAGAACGTAGATTCTCCGCGACTTCTCGAAGCCCTCGTCAAAACGCTGAACGGTTTGGCGAAGGATTTCGGGCACAGAATCATCGTCTCGACTCATCCCCGCACCCGTAAGCAATTCGAGTCGGCCAGGGTGCAGTTGGATCCCAAGATTGAGCTGTCGAAGCCGCTCGGTTTCACCGATTACATCAAGCTCCAGCAGCATGCCACGGCAGTCTTGTCCGACAGTGGGACGATCAGTGAGGAGTCTTCGATTTTGAACTTTCCCGCGCTGAATATTCGCGAAGCCCACGAGCGCCCGGAGGCGATGGAGGAAGCTTCTGTGATGATGACTGGTTTGGATTACTGCCGCATCCGACAAGGACTTGAAATACTACAGCACCAGGGCCGTGAACATATCCGCACCCTTCGCCCGGTTGGTGATTACTCGATGCCGAACGTATCTGAAAAGGTGGTGAGAATTATTTTAAGCTACACCGACTATGTGAACCGTAGTGTGTGGCAGAAAACGTTTTGAAGCGGATCGACGAACTTGGCGGAAGCAATCAGTCGGAGTTGATAACAGCTTTCTAGGTAGGAATGCGGATTCTTCTGCTTACACAGTGGTTCCCGCCTGAGCCACAAAAGCTACTTTTCGAGCTGGCTTTGACCCTCAAGGAACTCGGTCATAAGGTGACTGTGTTAACAGGGTTGCCGAACTGGCCCACCGGGAAAATTTATCCCGGATACAAATGCCGCCTTTGGCAAAAAGAAGTTATGGGGGGTATCACGGTGATCCGGGTTCCGCTATACCCTGATCATAGCCGCAATGGTGTCCTACGAGTGCTGAACTTTTTTTCATTCTCTTTTTTCGCGGCAGTGCTTGGGCCATTCTTAGCCCCACGGGTGGATGTCATCCACGTAGTTCACCCACCCATTACGATGGGCATCGCGGCTTGGGTGATCAGTCGTCTTCGCGGTGTGCCTTTCACTTACGAAATTCAGGATATGTGGCCTGAAACACTTGCTTCGACTGGAATGGTTAAAAAGACTTGGGTATTGCGAGTTGTCGGATGGCTCGCCCAATGGGTGTATCGGCGATCAGCGGCTATCCGGGTAATTTCTCCCGGATTCAGGACCAATCTAATCTCCAAAGGGGTGCCTGCCAAAAAAATCTGCACCATTTCGAATTGGGTTGATCCCAATTTCTACTTTCCGGTGCCACCGAATGAAACGCTCCGGCAAGAGTTGGGATTTTCGAACAAGTTTGTCGTGGTCTACGCAGGCACCATCGGTCCGGCCCAAGAAATTGACACGCTTGTGGAAGCAGCTGCGCTTCTGGAGGACTTCCCGGATGTCATGGTTGCCATATTTGGGAATGGTATGGAAAGGGAATTTTTGAAAAAGAAAGCTGCAGCACGTGGACTGAAGAACCTACGCTTTTTTGGGCATCGACCGGCTACGGATATGCCAGATATTTACGCTTTGGCTGATGTTCTGGTCATTCACCTAAAAGATGACCCTTTGTTCCGGATCACCATTCCCCATAAAACCTTTGTCTATATGGCTGTGGCTAAGCCGATTCTGGCGGCGGTTGAAGGGGACGTGGCTGATGTCATCACCACTGCCGGTGCAGGCATAACCTGTCACCCGAGCCAGCCTCGCTTGCTGGCTGATGCCATTCGTCGGTTGCGAGCCATGCCTACCGGGACGTTGGTGAAAATGGGCAGGCAAGGGCGAAAGGCGGTCGAAAAGCTATACGAACGCAAAGCCTTGGTGTCCAAAATCGCTATGCTTTTATATTCCGCCGTAACACAAACAACAGCCGATCAGAACGACAATTAATTTATAGGTGCAGTCCGGCGTTGCCCTAGTGTACCTTTCTCTATGACTTCAGAATCATTCGTTGCTGCCAAACAATCTCTAGCACTTCGCCTGGCTAACACTTGTCTGACAACCCTCTATCGGATTCTGCCTCGCTGGGCCTATGATCGTATGTACTTCTTTCTTTTTCTACATTACAAGAATTTGCGTCGCGATGGATACCGCCGGAAGGCACTCCGGCGGCAAGGTGCGGATGCGGCCAAAATTGAAGTGGTTCACCATTGCCTTAAATTCTCGCTTGTCGGCTGGCAGGGCATGGAGGTGACTTACGATTGCACCAAGAAGATCATCGGTGAGAAGGTTCCCGGAGCCCTAGTCGAGTGCGGCGTGGCGCAGGGTGGCAGTGCCCTTTTGATCGGGCTTGTGAACCAGAAATTCGGTGATGGGTCCCGCCGCCTTTGGTTGTTTGACTCCTTCGAGGGCCTGCCAGAGCCGACAATGGAAGATTTCAAGGGCGGAAAGACCGGTGATCACGTGCGTCCGTTGCCTAAGGGTTCCTGTCTCGGTACGATCGAGGAAGTTCGCGGCCTGCTGTACGAGCAGCACAGCCTTCCGCAAGCCAGTATTGAATTAGTCAAAGGCTGGTTCCAGGACACCTTGCCTAAAACCCGAGCTCGCGTGGGATCGATCGCGCTTTTGCGCTTAGACGGGGACTGGTACGAGTCGACAAAAGTCTGCCTTGAGACCATGTTCGACCAAGTTTCTGAGCGAGGTTATGTGATTCTTGATGACTATTTCACTTGTTTCGGCTGCAAGCGTGCCACGGACGAATTCCTGGCAGCGCGGGGCAAACACTATCAAATAATTCCAGACGGTCGCGGGGGCGCTTACTTTCAAAAGCTTGGTTGAGAGAGTCGTCGTAGCTGGCAAATTAATGATTTCTAAACGAATTTTTGATATTGTTGGTGCTTCGATTTTGTTGATAGCCGTAATACCCTTTCTGCTGTTTTTCGCCCTAGTTATTCTGATATCTTCGTCTGGGCCGGTGTTTTACCTAGGTCAGCGCACTGGTTTGAACGGCCGTCCTTTCCTTATTTTTAAGTTTCGCACGATGATCGTGGATGCGGAGAGGAAGGGAGGGGGCACTACTGCGTTCGGTGACAAGCGCATTTTTCCATTCGGGCGGTTCCTACGGCGCTATAAGCTTGATGAATTGCCCCAGCTCCTAAACGTCCTGCGCGGGGAAATGAGCCTTGTCGGACCGAGGCCAGAATTACCGAAATATACGGACCAATACACAGCCAAGGAGCGAAAAATTCTAACTGTGCGTCCAGGAATCACCGATTTAAGTTCGATTTGTTTTAGCTCATTGGATGAAGTTGTGGGTGCCAGTAACGCAGATGAGGTCTTTGAAAAAAAGGTGCTACCGGAAAAAAATCGTTTACGTTTGCAATACGTCGAAACACAATCCCTTGTTGGAGACTTAAAGATCCTGCTTCTCACCGTGTGGTGTATTTTGCGAAAGATTTGTTGCTAAAAAGTGGTTAATTCATCACCCGGTGGTATTTTGTTAACTGAATTAACCCCGCTTGGTTTTGGCTGCTGTCCAATGGGCGGCCACGGGTGGGGCCAGGTAAATAACGAGGAGTTGAAAGAGGCGGTTGTGGTTGCGTTGGATCTTGGAGTTCGTCTTTTTGATACCTCAGATATCTATGGTCTGGGCGCTTCCGAAACGCTCTTGGGTCAAGCCCTCAGGGGGCGGCGGAGCGAGGCGTTCATTGCCACCAAATTCGGCTTAAGGCGGGAGAATGGTGTGACTTTCCACGACACCAGTCCCGCATGGATTATCGAAGCAGCGGAGGCCAGTCTTCGCCGCCTCAAAACTGAATGTATTGACCTTTACCAAATGCATTATTGGGATGGAGTTACTTCGCTGGGAGAAGTGGTTTCTACTTTAGACTCACTGCAAAAGACGGGTAAAATTCGTGCTTACGGGGTTACCAACCATGATCCGCGAATCTCTTACACCACCCAAAGCGGAGGGGGGGTAGCTGCATACAGCTATCAGTATAATCTGGTGCATCGGGAACATGAGAATCTTATCAGAGCCATTCAGCAAAATTCGGATTTACTTTTCATGTCTTGGGGTAGTTTGGGACAGGGGGTGCTTTCGGGCTCTTATAAGAGCATTATGCATTTACCAGCAGGAGATCGTCGTCATCGAAAAGTCTATACTAATTTTCATGGCCAAAATTTCTCCGTCATCCAGCAGGTCATAGATGAATTAAGATTGGTTGCTGCGGAAAATGGCATCCCCAATGTGACCCAGCTTTCCCTTCGGTGGATTGTTGATTGGATTCCGCGCGCCTTGCCATTGGTCGGGATTAAGCGCCCTCAACAAATCATCGATGCAGCTGGAATCCTGAAGTTCAAATTAGATCCGACAACTTGTAAGCAACTCGATCTATTGACTCAACGGTTCAAGTCACCATCCCTTTTAGTTTGAACGCCAACAATCCATCTTCCCTCGTTTTGGCGCGGCGTGTGCGAATCCATGTCCTTTATATGACTAGTCGCGGTGGCAGCTCGCATGTGGGCGCTGCCCTGAGCATCGCGGACATTCTTGCGGTATTGTATGGTGGCGTGATGCGGCATAATTTTGCTAAGCCACGTTGGAGTGAAAGAGACCGCTTTATCCTTAGCAAAGGGCATGCTGGGGCGGCGGTTTACGCCACCTTGGCAGAAGTCGGTTACTTCCCAGTCGAGTTGCTAGGGCAACATTATCAAGACGGGTCGCTGCTATCCGGCCATGTCAGTCACAAAGGAATCCCCGGGGTTGAGCTATCCACGGGCAGCTTGGGACACGGGTTGGGCGTAGGTGTTGGGATGGCCAAGGCATTGAAGTTAGCCGGGCACTCTCCGAGAGTTTTCGTGCTGCTTTCCGATGGGGAGTGTGATGAGGGCACCGTCTGGGAGGCGGCTCTCTTTGCCCAGCATCACCAGCTCGACAACCTCGTCGCGATCGTCGACTACAACAAAATCCAGAGCCTCGCTCCGGTGGCCGAGACACTGGCTTTGGAGCCGTTCCGTCAGAAGTGGGAAAGCTTTAATTGGTCTGTGATCGAAGTTGATGGCCACGATCACGAATCACTTCAAGCTGAGCTTTCTAGGATTCCAATGCAGCCGGGAAAGCCGACTGTGGTCATCGCCCATACAACCAAGGGAAAAGGGGTATCGTTTATGGAAAATACAGTTCTATGGCACTATAGAACAGCTAGAGACGATGAGTTCTCGCGCGCACTCTCTGAGCTGCAAGAAAACAGTTGAGAGACAAGTTTATCCAGACACTTTGCCGCCTCGCCGAGGAGGACCCGCGAATTATGCTGATTACGGGTGATCTTGGATTCGCCGTATTAGACGACTATCGCAAGCGTTTTCCCAAACAATTTATTAATGCCGGGGTGGCTGAGCAAAATATGACACTCGTCGCTTCCGGTATGGCTCTCGAAGGTCACATCGTTTTCACCTATTCAATCGCCAATTTCCCGACTTTGCGTTGCCTAGAAATGATCCGCAACGATGCCGCGTATCATGGGGCGAACGTTAAGGTGGTCTCTATTGGTGGCGGTTTTAGTTACGGGGCTCTGGGGATTTCACATCACGCCACTGAAGACCTGGCTATCATGCGCTCAATTCCAAACGTAACCTGTTTATCACCGACTAGCTTGTGGGAGGTCGCCCAAGCCACTGAAGCGGTAATGCGGCATCCCGGCACTTGCTATTTGCGGTTGGACAAGGATTTTGGTGCTGACTTCACGGAGGCCGCACCTTTCGAGCTCGGACACCCCCGGCAGGTACGGGCAGGCCGGGACGTGGCTTTCTTCACTACGGGTGGTATTCTGAGCGAGGTCGTAAGGGCGGCTGATAGCTTGGCTAATGAAGGGATTTCGGCAAGTATCTATACGGTTCATACATTAAGTCCAGTTGTGCCGGACCAAATCATTAAGGCTTCCGGTACTCACAAGGCTATTGTTTCTGTAGAGGAGCACACCATCAGCGGGGGTCTCGGTGGTCTCTTGCTTGAGCAGTTGGCTGATGCAGGAGCGTTCCCTGCCCGTTTCTTGCGCATCGGCCTACAGAATTGTTTCTCAGGCGTCGTAGGGTCCCAAGCCTATCTCCGATCCCATTATGGGATGGATGCGCTTTCTATCGCTTCGCGCACTCGAAAGCTCCTCGTTTAATTCCTTTAGTGACAAAGCGTCTATTTGATCTTTTCGCGTCTGCAATTGGACTTTTGGTAGCCGCCCCTTTGCTCATACCGATCTGTTTTTAATTTGGTTATAAGACCGACACTCGCCTTTTCATATTGCTGAGCGGAAAGGAAAAGGGCGCCGCCCTTTTCGCATGGTAAAAATACGATCCATGATCATAAAAGCGGACCAAACAGGGGTGGATTCCACAGCCGGAGACGACAAGCGAATCACTCCACTTGGGCACTTGGTCAGAAAACTGAAACTGGATGAGCTTAGCCAGCTGTGGAACGTCCTGAAAGGCGACATGTCCTTGGTAGGCCCCAGGCCGAATGTGCCGAGAGAAGTGGCTATGTATACTCCTGACGAAAATAGGCTTTTGGAGATTCGTCCAGGGATCACGGATCTTTCCTCCATCATATTTGCGGATGAAGGGGATATTTTGCAGGGAGCCGAAGATCCGGACCTTCGTTACCACCAGATCATCCGACCATGGAAATCACGTCTGGGGCTGCTGTATGTTAAGAAAGTAGGGTTCTTTTTGGATTTAAAATTAATTTTTCTTACGTTCACAAATTCATTAGCCCGGGCTTGGACCTTGCAAAAGGTTTCCAAAATCGTGAGCAACTTAGGCGGTGATCCGGAACTAGTGGAAGTAGCATCCCGCTGCAAAGCCTTGTCTCTCAAACCGCCTCCTGGCTCTGACCAAGTGGTCCAAAAGAGAGCTAGCAAATAATAAAGCGCTGAGGGAAGGGGTTGGAGTTTTGTACTATAAGTTTCTCAAGCATGGAGTTGTTCGTTGACGATTATGTTTACGTTTACGATGAGTTGTAAGGTGGGGCAGGAACTCGCCAAGCGGGATTAGGATGAAGATTAAGATTAAGATAAAGAAATTTCGAAATTGGGAATGCCGATTTCGGAATGATCCTATCTCCCATCTTCCATATCCTATCTCCTGCGCGTCAGCGCTGAGGACGGAGGGCGGTTGTCTGTGGTCTCTGGTCGGTACGGGCAGGTAACAAAAGCAATTTAAAGTTATAAACCTTTATTGTACAATAAAATATAATATAAAAA
>Ga0214917_10000914_pt1 | contig 38590 bp, 36 predicted proteins | sample LL_1208_BB_MetaG_FD_177983 | JGI IMG/M metagenome (GOLD analysis project Ga0214917, IMG submission 177983) | Freshwater microbial communities from Lake Lanier, Atlanta, Georgia, United States - LL_1208_BB | ecosystem: Environmental > Aquatic > Freshwater > Lake | place: USA: Georgia | collected... | reverse complement strand
TAGGGGTTCTGACGAGCGTTGCTAAAGTTATAGTTTTTTCTCATTTTGTTTTCTCCTCATAGGTTTTTCTTTCCTGCTTCCCGGCCAGCCGAGCCGAGATCAAACGGATGACCTTGCCTCCTTGACGGAAACAGTGAACCACCACCAGCACTCGGCCGCGCAGGCTACGCCCCATCAGGATGAACCGATCCTCGGATTTCGAGTGGTCCGGGTCATCGATCAACAAGGCGTACTCGTCGTGGAACACCGTCTTCGCCTCCTCGAAAGTGATTCCGTGCTTCAGGGCGTTGATCGCCGCCTTGCCCGGATCCCACTCAAAGGAGAGCTCGGTCATATGTATAATAGAAATACACTATATTTACCGCATAGCAAGGCGCCATTGCTCCATTTCAGATAGGCAATCCCTCCCCTTCCCATCCCCGTCGTGGTCACAAATCCAATAAGAGCTGTGGCGCTTCTACTTTGGGATGGGTGGGGCGTTTTTTAGAAATCTGCCGCCTACGCGGGCCCGATCGCGAGCCGTGCCGCAAATAAACTCCCTGCGCCTCCGCTCGGGCCACGGCCAATTTACGACGGCCAAAAATCTCATCTTTGGCCATCTTGCTCGCTGTCTTGTGATCGACCAAGGGCGACGGGTAGTCGGGACATAGGGTCAGGCGTAATTCCTGCATCTGCCATGGCTCATGCACCATCGACCCAGCAACGCCCGCTAGCTCTGGTACCCAAGCACGAATGAAGTCGCCACTCGGGTCTTGATCGTGACTTTGCTTAATCGGCGAGTAGACGCGGATGGTGTTGATCCCCGTTTCACCTGCTTGCATCTGGCACTGCGACCAGTGAATACCAGGCTCGAAATCGACAAATTTACGGGCCAGAACCAACCCCGCCTCCTGCCAAGGTAACCACAAGTCGTAGGTAGCAAACGACATTAGCATCGCCCGCATTCGGAAGTTGATCCACCCGTGGGCATTGAGGTACCGCATGGCAGCATCAATAAAAGGATAGCCAGTGCGGCCCTCACTCCAGGCCTTGAGATAATCTGGATTTCCAGGTCGCGGTCGCATCCCGATATAGATTTTAGCAAACGGCTCCCATTCGATTTCAGGTTCACTCTCCAGTTTTTGTATGAAGTGACAGTGCCAATGCAGACGCGCCGTGAAGGAACGAATGGAGCGAGACCAAACAGTGTGACCAGCGGACCGTTCTCTTGAAATTTGCGAGGCGCGCTCCTCAGCCGCTTGATACACTTCCCGCATCGAAAGCGCCCCATAGGCGAGATAAGGCGAAAGTCGCGAGCAAGCGCTCTCAGCAGTGACTGGTGATGACATTTCACGGGAGTACGCCATCCCGCGCTCATGAAGGAATGTTTTCAGCAAAGCGAGGCCTGCAGCCCGGCCTGGGCGCTGGGGATGGAGCAAGACATCAGGGGCAAGGTTAAGTTCATTCGCAGTCGGCAAAGCATCCGATGGCACAGTCTTGGCCCACTCGATGGCGGGTGTTGCCGTGATAGGCTGCTGCATCATTTGATCCCAGCGCTTAGCCCAATGATCGCGGTTCTGCGTTCGTCCACGCGTAACTCCGAACTGTCGTCGCTCCCTCCAAGAGATGTCATGAGCCCTCGCCCAAGCTTTGACGGCAAGGTCCCGACGGTAGGTCCAGGCGTTCCCTGTCTCCTCATGAGACCAAAGATCGAAAGAGCCGATACGGCTGTGCAAGTCCTCTAAAATATCCGTGGCCGCTCCCGTGCGGATCATTAACTGACCCCCTTGTGCAGCAATCTCTCTGGCGAGCTCAACAATACAGCCACGCCAGAATTCCCACTGCCGAGCGGATGTATCCGGCAATTGCCAATACTCAGGCTCTACTATGATCAAAGGGAGGACAGGTCCTAGCTTTGCGGCCTCTGCCAGGGCTGCGTGATCGGATAAACGCAGATCACGCTTAAACCAGACGACTTGAGTCTTCATACGGTTCACACACTGCTCATAAAATCAAAACAGCCCTCTGTCACTTGATTGGGCTCTGCTGTTTTCACCAAAAAATCGTCGGGGGCCGACCTCAGTAAATCCTGCCTCCCTGCCTCCAGCCAAACCTCTCCCTCGTCCTGAGATAAGATCACGGGCATGCGGTCATGGACTGACCTAACGAGCTCATTGGGTGATGTGGTGATAATCGTAAAGGTTTCCAAAATACCTTCGGGACTATTCCAAGCTTCCCAAAGTCCGGCCATGCAAAACTCTTGCCCATCGGGTCGGTTAAATTTCCACGGAATCTTCTTTTTACCAACCGTCTCCCATTCCCAAAAACCATCGGCAGGAACCAGACACCGCCTTTTTTGAAAAGCCTCCCGGAACGACGGCTTCTCCGAAATAGTTTCTGCCCGGGCGTTGATGCACTGAACCCCAATCTTGGGATCCTTGGCCCAGGAAGGAATCAGCCCCCAGCGTAGGTTGGCCACTTCGAGTCCTTCCGATCCCTTGCGGATTACGGAAGCTTTGTCTGTGGGGCGTATAATCGCTTGGGGTGGGGCTTTAATCGCAACTTTGGTCTTACCGACCTTCACCTGCCCCTTAGTCCGCAAATATCGGCTGCACATCCCCTTTCAATAGGGCTCAAAGGAGGTTTTCACAGAAAGAATTACTGCCACTCGTGGCCCAATCACATTTCGCCTCAGGCTTGATTGGTTTTACCCCGTCCTCGGACGAAGCAGGGTAAAGATCGTAGTTTGACGCAATTTACCAACTCAAATAGTTTATGAATCTACCCACACCGACGCCCCCCCCTTTAAAAACAGAAAAACCAAATCTCTGAACCCTCTCAGCAAACGCCTCCAGCCCGTTGATTCGCTTACCATCGATGTCATCACTGACGATGTGAGTGACGCCTATGTCACCAAAACTTTGTTCGCTGTTTCCGAATTTGCAAACATTGTTAAAGGCGGCGCCAAGCAGATCTCAGGCGAAACACTTCTCCTTGCCAACCTCGGCCTCGGCTTGCGGTTGACATTGGAATACGGAGGCCGCCGACGTCGGATGCTCTTCGACACAGGCCCCGAAGGAGCTGTCTTTCTTCGTAACTGCAAAAACATGGGCATTAAGCTCGGCGACATCGAGCACATCACCATGACACACGGCCACTGGGACCATATGGGAGCCCTTATGGATACCGTCAAAGCCATTAAATCCGACAAGGGCAATGTCACTGTCCATGTGAACCCCGACATGTTTAATCCCCGTGCGGTCAAGCTCGCGACCGGAGACATCGTGCCCGTGCAGATCGTGCCTAGTCCTGCAGAACTTAAGTCCGCAGGCGCCACGGTAGTGAACGACCCTGCCCCGCAACTTCTCTTCGACGACCATGTTTACTACAGTGGCGAGATTCCTCGGATCACCCCTTTTGAAAAGGGCCGCATGGACCACCTCTGCAAAAGAACGCCCGACTCCCCTTGGGAGCCCGACCCGTTGCTCATGGACGAACGTATGGTCGCTATTCATGTGAAAGGCCTCGGCATGGTGGTCTTCAGTTCCTGCTCCCACGCGGGCATCGTGAATGTATGTCTCGAAACAAGAAGCCTCTTCCCGGAGAATACGATCTACTGCGCTATGGGCGGCCTTCATCTCGGCGGAGGAATGGAAAAAATCATTCCCGATACAGTGAAGGGCCTCGCGCAATTCAACATACCTCAACTCATCGTCGGTCACTGCACTGGCTGGCGCGCGCTCCATGCACTCGCCACCGCCTACGGCGATCGGGTCAGCCAGTCCGCAATCGGCACCACCTATACGCTCTCTCAGCAGAGCGTTAAAACCGTAGCCGCGTGATCGAATCGAACTCCACCCGACTTCCCGTCACGGTCATCACCGGTTTCCTGGGAAGCGGAAAAACAACGCTCCTAAACCACATTCTCACCCGTCCCCACGGTCGAAAGGTTGCCGTTTTGATCAATGAGTTCGGCGATGTCGACATCGATAGCTCGCTAGTGGTTGCAGCCGACAGCGAATCGATCGAACTCAGCAACGGCTGTATTTGCTGCACGATGAACGAAGGCCTCATCGCCGCACTAAACAAGCTCCTCAACGGCGGGAAGGAGTTCGACTACCTCGTCATCGAAACGACTGGCATTGCCGATCCCGTACCAGTAGCGATGACCTTCGCCCGTCCTGAATTCCGCGAACGCCTACGGCTCGATTCAATTCTCGCCGTGGCCGATGCCGCGCATTTCGCACCAGACCGCTTCGACGATCCCGCTGCTCGAAACCAGATCCGCTATGCCGACTGCGTCCTCCTTAATAAATGTGACTTGGTGGCTGAATCCTCCGTTGGCACCGTTCGAGCCGCGATCAAAGCACTGAACCCGCACGCCCGCATCCTGCAGACTGTCTCTTGCGAAGTCCCCCTTCCCCTTGTTCTCGGTGTTGGAGGATCACAATTTGACTCAAACCACAGCGACCCGAAGCACGAATACACTCGGGATTGCGGGCATTTGCACAAACATAGTTTTTCGAGTGTTTCCTTTACCGGAGACGGAGCAATTGATCCCGACCGTTTCCAACGCTTTCTCGAGGGACTTCCCGAAGGAGTCTTCCGCGCAAAGGGCTTTCTGCGGCTTCCGGAAAATCCCGCCCCGTTCACCTTTCACCTAGTGGGTCGACGTTTCACTCTCGAGGAAACCCCTGTCGGCCGCGACTCCTCCTGCCGTCTTGTATTTATCGGCACCGACTTCGACCGCGAATCCCTCTTAGGCAACCTTCGTTCTTGCCTCGTGAACTAGATTTCCAAACCATAAACCCAAACCACAAACCAAAACCAAATCTAACTATGTCCCACAAAACATCATTCCGCACCACTCCCCCCCAGATCTCAAACGATTGCGGCACCAAAAAAGCCATCAATAAATCAAATTTCCCAATTCTGAACGGTATGGCGATCTACACTCTCACCATCAACGAGGGATGCTTCCGCGAGCCCCACTGGCACGCGAATGCCGACGAACTGGGCTACTGCGTGAAAGGCAAGGCGCTCGTCACCATTTTCAGCACCGGCAACCAGCACTCGCAATTCACCATCTCGGCCGGCGAAATGTTCCTCGTTCCGAGCGGCTCATTCCATTCCATCGAAAACATTGGCGCCGGTCCTGCAGAATTCGTTATTACCTTCTCCCATGAAATGCCTGAGGACTTCGGGCTTTCAGGGTTTACTGGGTGCCTCGACGCCACTGTGCTCGGCAACACATGGGGCATGCCGGTTTCCAAAATCGCAGGACTGACCCGCTCGCCGATCGACATCCAACTCGGCCGAGCGAAGGGACCGGTGAAGGTTCCCGATTCCGCCTCCCTTACCAACCCCTACAAATTCGCCTGTGAGGCTCATCCTCCCCTTCTCTCTGCGCCGGTAGGATCGGCCATCGTGGCCCGCCGCGACACCTGGGCCGCCCTTAAGCACCAAGCCATGTATTCACTTCGGATCCAAGGCATCGGCATGCGCGAGCCGCACTGGCATCCGGAAACCGCCGAACTTGGATATGTTCTTGAAGGCCGCGCTCGCATGACGATCCAACAACCTGGCGGATCCTCCGAAACCTACGAACTCGAGCCGGGAGATGTCTATTTCATCCCACACGCCTGGCCGCACCACATTGAGAACCTCGGCAAAACCGAGATTCACTTCCTCGTGTTCTTCGACAGCCCCGATGTACAGGACATCGGCTACACCGGCGGCATTTCCGCTTTTGGCGATCGGATCACTGGCCCATCTCTCGGTCTGACAGCCGAGCAGGTCGCAAGCATCCCGAAGTTACTCTCGGATTCGCTTCTCGTTACCAAGGTCAATCCGGTGTCAAAATAGAATCATGGAATCCTTCAACAATCGCCGTGCCCCCGTTTACGCGAAACACGGGATCGCCTGCTCTAGTCAACCGCTCGCCGCAACCGTAGGCCGCGACATCCTTAAGGCGGGTGGAAACGCAGCCGATGCCGCCGTCGCCATGGCAGCGATGGTGAATGTGACCGAGCCAATGATGAACGGACTCGGCGGCGATTCATTCATGCTCGTCCACTGGCAGGGAAAATCATACGGCCTGAATGCCAGCGGGCGCTCCGGGGCGAAGTTCTCAATTGCTGCACTGAAGGCCGCCGGTTTTACCTCCATGCCCTGTGCAGGCGGAGCCACGGTCAGCGTGCCCGGAGCGTTGGACGGCTACATCGCGCTCCACGAGAAATTCGGGTCCATGGAATTAAAGGATCTCGTCGAGCCGGCCGCAAAGCATGCGAAGGAGGGTTATGCGGTGAGCCTGAAAATAAGTCAGGCATGGGCCTGGGGCGCATCGAAGCTTCAGCGCTTCTCCCCTACTGCGGATGTGTACCTACCTAATGGAAAAGCACCCGTCGCAGGACAAATCTTCGCCCAGCCAGATCTTGCCGCCACCTGGCGCAAGGTCGGCCGCGAGGGCCGTGCAGCGTTTTACGCCGGTGAAATTCGTGACCGCATCCTTGAAGTGCTCTCAAAAAACGGTGGCTTCTTGGAAGCGGGCGATTTTAAGACCGTCCAAGCCGAATGGGTCGCACCGATTTCCGCATCCTACCGAGGACACCGTATCCTCGAACTACCTCCCAACGGCCAGGGCATCGTGGTTCTCATGGCACTCCGAATTTTGGAGAGGTTCGACATGCAGAAGTCGTTCGAAACGGATCCCGCCGCCGCTGCGCACCTCGTCCTCGAGGCTCTTAAGCTCGCCTTCGCCGATGCCAACCGGGCAGTCGGCGATCCACGCTTCTCCGATATCCCCGTAGAAAAACTTCTTTCTGACTCCTTCATTCACGAACGTCAGTCCCTCATCCAGCCCGGCCGCGCAATCGACAATCCCGTCGCAGGCCGCATCTACGGCGATACCACCTACCTCACCGTGATGGACAAAGACCGCAACGCCGTCTCGCTCATCACCAGCATCTCGGATGTGTTCGGCTCGGGAATTATTGTCCCCGGCACCGGTGTGATCCTGCACAACCGCAGCGCAGATTTCGTGATGGAGGAGGGCCACCCGAATTGCGCCGCCCCCGGCAAGCGCGTGCGGCACACAATCCTACCCGCCATGATGCTCAATACCGACGGCTCGCTACGCCTTAGCTTCGGTTGCATGGGCGCGAACATGCAACCGCAGGGTCAGGTTCAAATTCTCCTCAACCTCATCGATCGTGGAATGAACATACAGCAAGCCATCGATGCCCCACGAGTCCGTGTGCTCGATGGCCGTCGCGTCAGCGTTGAGTCGCATCTTGAAACGCCCGACTTTGCCAAACGCCTCACTGCAATGGGCCACATTATTGTCGAGGGCGATGAAATTCCTGCCGATTGGATGTTGCCCCACGACTTTTGCCGTTCCTTCGAAGGCAGTGCACAAGCTATTCAAATCGAACATGGTAGCGCCACGATCTGCGGCGCGTCCGACCCCCGCCTCGACGGCATCGCCTGCCCACTCTAACTCTCTGCGTTTTTTTAGCGGCATCTGAGATTAGACGCCTCTAACGCAAAACCCTGTCACGGAGCTGTCACGAAAACGTGTTCCCCACATATCCAACTTCAAATCCTATCAAAATCACCAAGCCCCACCGATAAAAAACCCCGGGAAGCCGAAGCCTCCCGGGGTTTTAAAAGAATTATCAATTAGAAGCTGTAGACCACTTCAGCACCACCGTAGTAAGCCGGTCCACCTGAGACTGCCCCACTATTATCTCCAGCACTATGTCCATTGCTTATTATGTTACTTCCCCAATCCATGCGGTACTCCGCGCGGATTAAAAGATTATCAATAACATTAAAGCCCGCAGTCAGTGTGTACTCCCATAGATTTGTGCCGGTGACGTGTCCGCCGTTATTCACGCTGGTGGAGGGATTTCCCTGGGTTCCGAATTTTAGGTCGTTGTTACTTCCCAAATACTCCCCACGGCTTGCCAAACTAAACCAGTCGTTGAACTGATACTTGGCATAGGCACCCGCTCCATAAACACTGGAGTTAACAGTGGTGGGGCCTGTGGTATTTCCGCTCTTTACAAACCAGACAGTGTTGAATGCCAATAGCAATTTATCATCCGCAAATTTAGGGGCCCAGTTCCCCCAGGAATTATAATACCAAGTGTAAGCTGAGACGGAGCCACCCCCATTATTATAGCCTTCGCTGGAATTTCCGCCTCCAGTCGCGGTATTGTTATCATAACCAGTGCTGTACTGAAAATTATTACTCCAGTTGGCATTCCCTCCTGGTGCTGTGAAGTTCAATGCAGCTAACAATGCACAGCCATCTCCATCATTCGGGTTGGTAGTGGTGTTGTTATCACTGTTGGAACCATTGACCACACCCAGTTTCCCGTCGATATAATCATCGAATTTATACGAAGAGAGAACGCCCGTGTAGTAAAGGGGTAGTTGATTGAAAATCAGTCCGAAAGTGGTGTTCATGTTGGCTGGACGCTCCATCACCTCATAGCCAAGAATGGAAACAAATTTTCCCACTTTAAAGTCCCATCCGTTGCCAATTGGAGCACGAATCGAAACGTACGCTTGCTCTAAAAAGAGTGAATTGGAGTTCATGCTGGTGTTTGTGGGACCTGGGTCAGGATTCTGTATGGACGTACGATTAATAAAGTAGGTCGCATCCTCACCGATCATAACGTCAGTGCGGAATCCGGCCTGAGCTTTGTTCTCGGAGGTCAGAGCCTTTTCCAAGGCGATCTTAACCGCATAAAGGTTGAAATCTCCTCGCTGTGCCGTGTCACTACCCAAGCGCCCATTTACAGTGGAGGATCCTTGACTGGTTCCGGTAAAATTATAGCTGTACCCTGCGTCCACATAACCGGATAGCTTGATCCCCTTCTGGGCGGTCTCAACGAAGTTATTTTGAACCATCTTTTTGGTGTCTTGGGCGGAAGCTTCCGGGGCGCTGTCGGCGAGGGACAAGCTGGATGAAGCTACCAGAGCTATAAGAGTTGATTGGATCTGTTTAGTCATGGGTGAATCTCCTGTTTGAGGTTTGAAACTTCATTCCTTATTCCTTAATTAAGCAAACGTAAAGGATTTTTCTTAAACCTCGTCACGAAATTGTCACGGAGGGCTCCAAGAGAAGCAAAGTTCTTACAAAGTTACTTTCTCAAAGATCTATTTAGGGGCTAGCGGATTACGACCGGCGCCAAAGTAGAATCACCATTCTGCCCAAACCAATGGCGAGAAGCAAAAGAAATGGCCTTTCAAGAATGGGGTCCTACGATCGGGGCAATAATGGCGCTCAGGTTGTCTCCGGCGAATCCGCTCCAGATGGTTTCGGATTTATGGTCCGGCCTAAATCTCAAGGCACCGAAGAAATCCTTGCTTAGCGCATCAGAACTTCCGCCTGCCTTCCGCAGGCTGTTGGTTCACGAGTCGGGCATGACGACCACGCTCGAGAAACGTTGGGGCGAACCCATGACCATCAAACTTCTTTCCGACAATCTATCCACCCGCTGCAAGTCACTCTTTCGGTTGGTAGCGTTGCATCCCCAATCCAACCCAGAGCCCGTTGAAATTGCCATCATCCGCATCCCACTGACCACATTTACTCCAAAGCTTCGGATCCTTTTCCTAGAAGCCCAACGTCCCTTTGGAACCCTCCTGTCAGAGGCAGGGATACGCTTCCAGGCGAGACCCCAGGCCTACTTCTCCTGCCTTGCCGATCGGGAGCTGAGTCAGCGCACCGGCCTGAAGGAGGGGACTTGTCTTTACGGCCGCCTGAATCACCTTCTCAACGATGAGGGTGCCTTGCTTTGCGAGACTGCTGAAGCCCTTCCAAAGGCGTAGCGGGCTCTTCACCAGCTGCCTTTCCAGCAATTCCCTCCTTTATTCCAGAAGAAAAAAGCAGATCAGATATAGGATATTGGGGGCTGAAGATTTCCTATCTACCGTATTCCATATCCTATACCCCCAGCCGCGTAGCGAGGCCGCCCAACTTTACTTTCCGATCTGGGCGACGAGATTCCCACCGCTAGCAACTTCCCCCCCCTTGAAAGTAGGTCTTACAGCCTACGCATGGCGTTGATGAATAGAGTCGAGTCCGTTGCGCTTTCCGGCAGGACACCATTTAGCAGCTACTTCCTAAAAGTCTCTTTGCAGCATTAAACCCTGGCGCAGCCATCAAAGTGGTGACAACAGCCATCAGGACAAGCATGGTAAAAAGTGTTGGAGTAATCAGCCCAGCCTGGAGTCCTATATTCAAAAGAATAAGTTCCATAAGTCCGCGGGCATTCATCAGTGACCCAATAGTGAGAGCTTCAGAATGGGTCTTTCTACAAAAGCGAGCGGCCGCATAGCAGGCTCCGAGCTTTGCGGCTATCGCAGCCAAAACTAGGCACAGGCAAATCAGCCATAGTGCGAGAGAATTGAGTAGTGAAAAACGAGTATTTAGTCCTGAATAGGTGAAGAAGAACGGGAGCAGTAGTGCCGTTGTCACAGGACTAATACGCTCGGCAGTTTTCTCCGCCACACCTCTTGGCACAGCAAGTCCTAAGATAAATGATCCAAAAACCGAATACAGACCGATTAGGTCTGTAAACCACGCGCAAAGACCCAAAAGAAGCATCAAAGTACCAAGAACCGCAGATTCATTTTTCTGATCTTTGAAGTAGTAGTGGAGAATCGGGCTAAGCAACTTGAGGCAAAAGAATGTATAGATCAAGCCACCAACTAGGGCCGTTACAACTAGCATTGGGTCTCCGGAAACGCACCCCAACACAGTCGCAAGAAGCATCCAGGCAACAACGTCATCAAAGCTACCAGCCGCAAGAGCAACTGTTCCTGCCGCTGTGCCCTTTAAGCCATTTTCAAGAATAATCCTCGCAAGCATGGGAAATGCCGTAATTGACATAGCAGCACCTATAAAAAGGACGGCCATAGCCACCGAGACATGCGGCATGAAGTACCCTCCCTTTTGTACCAGCCAAAAAGCTATGAAGCCTGCGAAGACAAAAGGCGCGATGATACCCGCTCCTGAAACTAGCGCGGCAGTTCTCAGATGCGCACGAAACACATCTGTACGAAATTCCAAGCCGACCACAAACATGTAGAGAGAGAGCCCAAGCTGAGCTACCGCAAAAAGGACCGGACGGGACGCTGTAGAAAATACGATCTGAAAGAGATCTGGGGCGATAATGCCAAAAAGCGATGGGCCTAGGAGAACCCCGGCAATCATCTCTCCAATCACAGGAGGCTGACCAATCCTTCGCATGACTGTACGGCAGACAGCACAGGCAGCCAATATAAAGGAAAGCTGTAGAAAAAACTGTGCGGCACTAGCTGTAGGGTTATTCATCTTAAAAGGAGCAAAGGATCAGCATCCCAGAACTACTCATTGAGCGCGAGAAGCGGACTGCGCATGGCTAATCTGGGGCGCTTTAGCACATGCAAGTATCGGAACCCAAGGAGGGCTCGGGGCAGATCTCGCGCACGCGGGACTATCACGGCGATCGCTCATCTACAATCCTCGGCGTTTTCCAAGCCTTGGTTGGAATCGCACCCCGACTTACAACCTCGACAACAAGTGCCCCCTGATCCCCAAGCGCTCGTAGAGCGGGATCGGCTTCCACGAGTGCCTTGTAAAGTGAATCCCTTGAGGCCCCTTCGCCCTCGAACAGAATCCGAACCTCCTCACCGCCATCAGTGCCTCGCACTCGGATCTGGAAACGCTCCCCAACGTGCGGCACAGCACGGACTGCGGCTGCAACTTTGTCGGCGACGAGCTGAAAGCCGCCCACGCGCACCTGCAGTTCCTCCGACCTCCCCTCAAGCTCCAGGAGGGGTAGGTCAAGCCCACACAGGCATCCGGAATCAACACGCCGACCACGATCGCCCAGACGATACCGGATCAGTGGCTGCAAACGACGGTGCAGATGGGTGACGAGAATCTCCCCCTCATCTGCCGGCATTCCAGTGCCGGAGTCGATGATCTCAATGAACACATCGCGAGAAAGAATATGATACCGTTCGGTTCCCCGAAGGACCTCGCACTGCACTCCCAAGATGCCGCACTCGGTATTCCCGTAGGCCAGTGAGATCTTCGCGCCTAAGGACTTTTCCATAAACGCCCGCATCTCGGGATGGAGCGCCTCACCACCACACAACACGGCCCTTACAGGAGGAAGCCCGCCCGCGATGAGGCGCACCAGCATTGAAGGCCATCCAACGATCGCCGTCGGAAGCAACCATTGGAGCAGCCTCACCTGTTCGGCAACATCCCCTGTCATCGTCGTCCCGTGCGGAAGGAGGGTAGCGCCAAGCAGCTCAATCGCCTCATGAGTGCCTATCCAGGCGGGTCCACCCGGCGGAAAAAGATTTGCCACCCTGTCCTCTTTCGTGAATCCAGCATGCCGCATCGCCATCGCCAATCCCTCGGACACACGGTGCTGCTCGGCGAACTCCCGATAAACAATCTTTCGCGCGCCGCTTATTCCTGAAGTGGTGACAACCACCGAACCGCAGACAGGACCCGTGAGCAGATCTCCCGTGCCATCAGGGTTTACATGCCGCCTGATGTCCTCCGCCGTTAGATAAGGAAGAGAGTAAAAGTCGCGCTGATCTCTTATGGGGCAAATCGTCCGGGAGTAGAAGGGACTGTTTTCGGCAGCATACGCGCACAGCGCAGCGATGCGGCCGAACAATTCTTCGTTCAATGCAAAGATTACGGCTGGATAGAGCCGCGCTTCTCGCCAATGCTTTGGAGGAGGTCTATGTTCTGTCGCGCCAGAGTTAAGTTTTCGTCGACCTGATTACCCTCTTTGGTGACAACAACACTTGCCGGCACCGGCAAGCCGAGGTGCTGGGCAATGCTTCTCAAAATGAGATTGTTGTAATAGTGCAGGAATCGCATGTTGTTCACAGGGGTTCCGGTGGATAGATCCGGCCGCGGCGGAAGGGGCGCGCCAAGTTTCAATGCAAGGTTCGTGTAGTCAATCTGGGCGAGCACCGCGAGCGCACCATTCTCGCTCATCAAGCTAAACTTGGGGAGCTGTGGAGAAATATGCTTCAAACCTTCCCGGGCCATGATTCTTTCTATTTGGCGCGCCTCACTCCCCTCTTTGAGTAGCTTGTTGATCTCACGCGCTTTTTTTGCTTCAGACTTCGAAACAATGAGCGCCTGTGATAAGACTTCTGTCTCCTCCGCTAGGCAAACCGTGCTCCATTGGAGCGCAAGTGTGGAAGCCAAAAAGGCGGCTTTCACCAAGGCACAAGCTCCCTTGGAGCGGGTGTGGGGAACAGAATCAATAGCGATTTTGGCGCCCAGCTTGGCAAGTTCGAAAATATTGGCGAGGGCGTCGGCGCTGTTCACACCGGTCAAAATGGCTGTTTTTTCTTTTAGGTTCATGGGTTGGTTTTTCGTTGGATTGAGTTGCAGATGCGCGGCAACTACGTGACGTGAATTTAATCCGACTCCAATACCAGTTTCAAGCCATTTGCTCTGGTTGCGGGAGGCTTGAGCTGTGTGGCTCGCGCCACTACGGTCAGAAGCACCCACGATGGAAAAAAGCTATCGCACATGGCTGATTGACAGCCACCGCTGGCGCGCCTTCCGCCCGCGATCCGGGGATGTCGTGGTCGCGACCTATCCGAAAAGCGGAACCACTTGGATGCAGCGAATCCTCAGTTTGCTCATCTTCCGCTCAGGCCAACCAGTGGCCATCGACAGCCTGTTTCCCTGGCTCGAGGTGAACCGACGTCCCATCGAGGAGGTCGTGGCCGGGCTCGAGGCGCAGAAGCATCGCCGTTCGGTCAAGACACATGTCCCTTTTGATGCCATTCCAAAGCTGGAAGGCGTCAAGTTCATCCATGTGGCACGGGACGGACGCGATGTTGCCATGTCCTACCACCATCACTGCACGGCATATCGGCCCGAGGCGCTTGCGCGGATGGATGCAATCGGGCTCGCCGATCCATCCGTGGGCAAGCCTTATCCGCGCGCCGATCCATCCGCTGCTGCGTATTTCCACAAGTGGCTAACGGTCGGCGCCATCGACGGACAGCCAGACGGCACACCCTATCTCTCCTATTTCGCCTATGAGAAAAGCTTCTTCGAATCGCGCAGCAACCCGCAATTACTGTTCGTGCACTACAACGACCTGCGGGGTGACTTGGTCGGCGAGATGCAGCGTATCGTCGATTTCATTGGGGCGGACATTCCAAGGGGCGAGGTCGCAACGCTTGCCGGTTTCGCCAGATTCGAATCGATGAGCCGCGAGGCGGCAAAGCTCGTTCCGGAATACGCTCAGAATTTCGGTGGCAGCACCTTGCCCTTCATCAATAAGGGCGGTGCAGGGCGTTGGCGCGGTGTTTTTCACGACGCCGACTTGAAGCTATTCGAAGAGAAGCTTCGCACTGCCGTGCCTGAGCCCTACGCCGATTGGCTGCTTGCAGGCCGCATCGCCAGCGGCGGCATTGATCCTTCGGACATGTAGGTCAGCCATTCGCGGCCACAGGCGGCTTCAGACCTGCCTTCAGCGTCCTCGCAATAAAGGTGTCATCGCCCGGATCGGAGCCATTCAGTGCCGCAAGGTGAAGCGAAACAAAATCGCCGACCATCGTCAGATCCATCAGCGCGGCGAACGGGGTCGCACCCTTCCCCCGAACTTCGTGGACCGGAATCTTGTCCTTAAGATACGCTGCAAGCAAATCCATGCGTTGACCGACACGGCGATCTTCAAAGGGATGCCGCAACAGCACGGCCGCTTCGTTTCGGCGAGAGTCAGCGCTGTCCCAGGCCACGGCCTCGTTGTGACTGGCGTTCGGCTGTGCAGAGGCCGATGCCGGTTGCTTGGCATTCTGATTGATCTGCGCTTTCCACCGCTCGGCCGCCGTTGCGCCGATTGGAGCATCGCCCTGGCAGGCCACATGCTTGCCTGTAAGCTCCTCTGCAAGACGCGCGGCAATGTTGCCGTCCTGTATGAGTTCATCGCGGCGGCGGCGAAGCTGCGCCCCGGCACCTTCGAGCCACTTTTCCGCTTCGGAAAGGAATCCGATCCGCCCAACCGACGCCAGCAGCGCGCCCACGATTGCACCGAAAGTCACGCGCGCCGGCTTGATCCCGTGGGGAATTGCGATGAGCGCGGAGCCGGTCTCTCTGGAGAAATTGGCGAGCCATCCTCCGGTCGTTACCACGACTAATCGGGCGCCCCGCGCGGCAGAGTCCGCGGCAGCATGGTTAACTTCATCGGTGTCGCCCGAACCTGAGACCGCAAAAACGAGCGATCTCTTCCCCAGACAGCCGGGAAGTTCGTAGGTACTTTGGAGTAGGATTGGCACTGACAGCGTAGAAGCGGTGGCTGCGCGGAGCACGCAGCCTGCTGTATGGCCGGTTCCCATGCCGAGGATGGTGATATTGTCGATCTCGGAAGCGGAGGGCAGGCTAGACAAGCCTTGTACCAGTTCGGCACCGAGCAACAAATGTTCTGGCAACGCCGCGGCGAGTTCAAAGAAGGGCTTGGTTGCGACGACGCTCATCCCGTCATCCCGCGCCCGCCAGGCGTCCGCCGTCCTGCACGATGGTCTGTCCTGTGATGTAGCCGTTCGCAGCCGAGGCCAGGAAGACGATCAGTGCCGCAACTTCTTCGGCAGATGCGAGTCTGCCAAGGGGCACGCGCTTCTTGTAGCGCTTCACCTGCTCCGGGTCGTCGGGCCAATCGGGGTTGTTAAACTTTCCAGGCGCTACGGCATTGATGAGCACATTGAGTGTGGCTAGTTCAGGCGAGAGAAGGCGTGGTAGGGCAGCCAAGCCGGCCTTGGACAGGGAGTAGGAGAGCGCGGCGGTCGGAGAGGCTGATAAGCCGGCGGTCGATGAGACGAGCACGATGCGTCCGCCTCCCGCCTGCCGCATAAAGGGAAGCATCGCGTCGATGGCGAACACAGCCGAATGGAGGTTGGCTTCGACCACCTCGCGGAAAGGCCCGGGGGAAAGTGCCCCAATCCGGGGCGCACTTCCCTTCTCATCCTTGCCGTGAAGTGCATGCGCAACAATGAGCGATGGCGGTGCCGACCAGAGTGAAGGCGAAAGCTTGGCAAGCCCGGCATGAAGCGAGCCATCTTGGCTCGCGTCGGCGGAGATGGCGATGATGGTCGCATTGGCACTGGCGAGGTCGGCTCGGGCTTTCTCCAGACGCTGCGAGTCCCTGTCGATTAGCACGACATGGGCGCCGGGCTTCGCCCAACAACGTGCAACGGCTTTTCCTAGATGGCCCGCGCCACCGGTGATGATTATGGTCTCAATGTCTCCCATAGAAGGTTCGCGGGTTACAATTCTTTGAAGTGTGATACGGCCGCGAGTTGCCCTACCAACTCAAGGCAGCCCACAAACGACACGCTGGACTTCTCCCAGCCAATCATGGTCGTCGGTTCGGGTAACGAACTCGCCAAGGCCATGGCCGCAAAGATCACGCGGTGGTCGGGTGGGAGCTCCAGCATTGCCACGCCGGCGAGTTCCGACGGCTCGACCAAAAAGCCGTCATCACGCGGCTCGATCTTGACGCCGAAGGGCGTAAGGGCTGCCACGGTGGTGGCAATGCGGTTTGTGTCCTTGTCCTTGAGCTCCTGGGCATCACGGACAAGTGTTGGCCCGTCGGCACGGGCGGCGAGCGCCGCGAGCAACGGCAACTCATCTATCATGCTCTGTACCAGCGCGTCGCCTGAAACCTCGATACCGCGCAGCCTGTGACCTGACTCGACGACGATCCTGCCGACAGGTTCCCCCGCCTCCATGCGTGTCTGGTGAATTTCGATGCCGGAGCCCATGCGCTGGAGCGTGCGAACGAAGCCAGTGCGCGTCTCGTTGATGCCGACATCCTCGATCACGAGCCGCCGTTTGAAGGGACTGGCCACCACGCAGGCGATGGGAAGTGCAGCGGTGGAGATATCGCCGGGGAGCTTGAGGTCAATAGCCGGGAGTCGCACCGGCGGTTGCATGCTCAGCGTCATACCCGTTTCTTTGATTTCAACGCCCAGATGCCGTAAAAGGCGCTCGGTATGGTCACGCGCCGTCGTGCGACGATGGATAGTCGTTGGTCCGGTGCACTGTAGCCCAGCAAAGAGCATGGCCGAGACCGACTGCGCGCTGAACACAGTTGCTTGATAGTCAATTGGGCCGAGCGGACCGCCAGTAATCCGGACCGGCAACCGTCCGGACTCACCTCCATAGATGATGTGAGCACCTGCCTTGCGCAGCGGATCGACGATCCATTCCATCGGTCTCTTGCGCAGCAGATCATTGCCATCCACCTCGAATTCCCCCGGCGTTCCGGCAAGAAGCCCGATCAGAATACGGGCTGTGGTCGCCGAGTTACACACGTCGAGCTTCGATTTCCTCTCGAGGACCAGTCCACGCAAGCCCCGTCCAGCGACCACGATGGACAAGTCGCTCGCTTCCCAGATATCGACGCCGAGATGGCGTAGGGTGGAAAGATTGGCATCGATGTCATCCGATTGCGGGATATTGCGGATGGTGCTGGTGCCGTCGGCGAGGGCTGCGGCGAAGGCCGCACGCAGGGCAATCGACTTGTCACCCGGAGGCGTCCAAGAAATGAGGGGTGCGCTCGCTAGGTCAAGCACGACCGTGATCGGCACTTTCCTTAAAATCTTCGTTGGGGTGCCCTCCTCGCTCGAGGCGATCCCTGCATGTTGCGACATGCTGTTGATGACATCGTTGTCAGAGAGCAGCGCGTGTTTCTCCTCGTAATCAACCGGGGGCGCGGGCACACGGTTGGGCATCGACTTGACATAGGAGGCATAGCGGAAGCGCTTGCGTTGCAGTCCGAGATTGTTGTCGGCCATAAAGGGCCGACTGCGCACGCTAGCAAGACCAAGCTCCACGGCCGCCTTCACGATTTTTTCGCCCGCCTCCGTGCGCGTCATCAGCGTCGAGTGGCGTGGCGGCTTCGCCCCGCTTTGGCTCGTTGCATAGATATTGGGGTCGCCGTCGGAGATCGAGACATCCGCGATACCCGACCACCAATCCCCGCAGGCAAGGCAACGATGCGTCTTGAATCGCTTGAACTCGTCCACGCATTCAGAGAAAGGAAGGGTATGGCGGCCTCCGTCGCGCGTCTTAACTGTGAACATGCCGGGATATTCCCCTTCACGGTAGCGCATCTCGGCGACATCTTCGAGCCGGACGCCTAGTTTCTCCGTGATCAGGAACTCGGTTCCGGCGCGCTTGGTGCTGGATGCACAAGCGATCTCGACGGCGAGCACGACCTTAGCCGCAACCTCCGGCATCGGATCGATATTCTGCATCTTGCGCACCGCTTGAATCTCGCAAGGCACGCCGATGAGGGCAATGCGCTTGAAGCGGGGATCGCGTAGCAATTGCAAATTTGGCGTGAGGCAGTAGCTCGTTTGGCCGCAGCGGATCACATCTTCCTCGCTGTTTGTGATGATTGCTTGCGGCACCCAAGGACGGTTCGGATCGCGGCCGACAACGATAACAGCATCGGCAAGGCCGGATCGCAGCGCCGTCAGCATCAAAGTTGTGCCGGCGCCTCCCGCTGCGGCGCCGGAGAGAACACGCGGATTGTTCGAGGTGAGCACTAAGCTCTGGCGATATATACCGGTCCAGCGCTCGTCCCTTGTCCGCGTGCGGCCGAAGATCCTCATCTCCGACCGCGGCGTGGCGGTATCTTTGCCGGGGCAGACATCGAGGCATAGCGAACAGGTGTCGCAGGGCATGGATTCCGGCGCCATCAGTGGCACAGGCAGGCCATCGTCACCCATCTCCAAAAAGCCCGGTTTGCAGACGGCAACGCAAGCGCCGCACCGCGTGCACATGTCCTGGTCCAGGATTTCCCGCTTGAGATCCAAGAACGACATAGGTTCCCCTAACTTGCGCAAGCCGGCTCAATGATGCGCGACACCGTTTCACTTGTGGGAGCGGAGCTGGCCTCCCAATCCTCGATCGACGGCATGTCCGTTTTTTGCGTGGTGAGGTAGGTGCGGATGGTTTCGCCCGCTCGTCGCGCCGCATCGGGTGCCATGCGTCCGTGTAACGCCTTGTCCACAAACCGGTCGATCGCCTCGTATGGGTCGGCGATCGGTGCCGCCACACATGCCTCCCGTGCCACTTCAGGGAATGCATCGGGTCCTCGCAGCCGGTAGCTCAAGCCGATGTTGGACGAACACACCAGGTGGGTCAGCAACTCGGGGTCGTCGAGATAGGCCTCAAGTTTCGGCAGGCATCCGATCCGTTCGGCCAAGTCGTCCGCGTAGCGCGTGTAATGAACGAGTGTGCGAGTCCTCTTCGAATTTGCAAAGAAGGCTTCCTCCCATGCGCAGTCCTCCTCGATCGTGCGCATCATCTCCTCCTTCGCGGGTAGTTCGCGCTCCCCGCTGCACAGCTGTGCGAAATACCGCGCCAGCAATTCCGAAAGCACCGGCAGGCCTCCCTGCCGCGGGCGTGCAAGGCCGAAGAGCGCCACGCGCCGGCCGAGCTCGGGTTGGAACGCATGCTTGTACAGCCTGCGGACATCCGGAATCTCGACATTCGTGATCCAGCCGCCGGGAATGCAGCTCTCCTCGTAGCCCGTCGAGAACATCATCGCGTCCACCTCCACCGTTGACTGGTCGTCGAAGGTGACGGTGCTGCCGTCCACACGGGAGATCTCTGCGGGCGCTCGCACCTGGATGCGCCCGTTGACAACATTCGCCACGACATCGTCGTTCTTCTGCAAGGAACGGCGTCCGCCGGATCGTCGGTTCCAATCGTAGAGCACCTTTTCGTGCTCGCTCAGCGTGCGGGTACTCCTGAACGACCGCTTGAAGTTATAGAACTCGGCACGCTGATCCGGCGTCATCCAGTGGAACAGGCGGGTGGAATCGACATCGGTGGTTCGGCGGTCTGGTCCGCGATAGCGCTTGATGATCTCGGGAAATGTCCGCATGCAGAGTGTGCACTTGGACGCAACATTGGATATCTGCAGCGTGATATCGGCCGAGGATTCACCCATGCCGATGCACAGCACGCGCAACCCGCGGAACTGTTCGGGGTCCTTGTAGGCTCCGCTGTGTGCCACGAAGCCCTGGAATGTATTGAGGCCTGGAATGCGCGGCAGGCGCGGCGAACTCGCGCGGAAGGCTCCCCGGCAGATGGCAACCGCATCGAACACCTGGGATTCGGCTCCCCGAAAGTTCACTTGGACGCGGCCATCTGGCCTGGGTTCCACTGTCGTCACTTCGGTACCGAACCGGATCCTGGGGAGCAGGCCGAATCGTTCCGCAAAAGCGTTTAGGTATTCGGCATAGCGCCCCCGGGTCCAGAGTTCCCGCTTTTCCCTAGCGGGCGGCGGCATGCTTGTGAAGCACATGTAGTGCTGAGAGACGGTAAGCCGCATGTCGCTGTAGGCCACTCCGGTTGTAAAGACGCCGCCTTCGCGCTGAGACTGCTCGTAACACGTTACCTCATGCCCCTTGGCGAGTAATTCCTTCATCGCCACGAGTCCCGACATTCCCGCGCCCACCACGCAAACCCGCTCCTTTCTGCCCGCGGCTAAATCCGTGGCGTGGCTATACGACATAATTTCATCAATCTTGCATCACCACTGCATCAATACAACTTGCAAACACTATATCCGGAAACACCCATGCAGGACCCGACAGCTTCACCACCGAAACAGGCAGCCACCGCTTTACTCAAGCCGGCTATGTAATCGGCAAACCCTATTTTAGGGGTATTTTCGGCCTATTTATTTAGTGTCTTCGGCGCTCCAAGAATCCCGGAAAGGCTTTTTGCTCAAAAAGCTCACTCGGTGACCTCGACTCCAATGGTAGTAAGTCTACGAATCGCATCTTGATTACCCATCTTAGAGCTTTGCTTCCATAAATCGACCGCCCGAGAAAAATCCTTAGGTACTCCACGCCCGTTCGCATGTGCCGAACCAAGAAAAAAAAGGGCAGAGGCACTTTTTTTATCTGCTGCTTTTGTGTACCAAACAATTGCTTCAGCCTGATTTTCCCTTACTCCCGAGCCATACTCAAGGCATTGCCCGTATTTCACCATTCCCTCAACATATCCACCTTTAGCAGACTGCTCATACCAATAGGCAGATTTACCAGGATTGAGACGCACTCCGTACCCACACTCATACATCACTCCATAGACATATTGGCCAAACGCACTTCCTTTTTCTGTAGATGCTTGGATCCATTTCTCTGCCTGCTGAAAATCTCTTTCCACACCCCACCCATTAAAATAATAAGCTCCTGTGGTGGCCATACCATCAGCATCTCCTTGTTCAGCGGCTTTTTGAAACCACTTCAATGCCTCCCCTTGGTTCTTGGATGCAGCTCCCTCTTGACCCAATTCCGTACCAAGGCGATTCATTGCCTGAGTGTTACCCATTTCAGCTGACTCCCTCCACAATTTGAAAGCTTTCTCTGGGTCTTTAGGCACTCCCTCTCCTTTGTAAGATATTGAACCCAAAAGGTTGATCGCTTCCGGACTGCCCCGTTCAGCCTCAGTAACGATTATAGCCGCTGCTTTTTGGGGGTTGGGTTCTTCGAAACTGTCGGAGAGCAAAGTATTTACTGCTAACAATTTTCTAGCCTGCTTCGACTCTGTTGAACTCCAAAATTTACATCGGCTCTCCCACTCTTTACTCAGGGCTATAGGATGAAAGCTTTTACTATTCTTTCCGTCTTGAAGAATTTTTTTTAAATCCCCTAAAGGAACAACCCATGTGCGTGGAAGGTCCGAATCCGTTTTTGAATCGCTAAAATATGTAGCCCTTGATGATATGCCCACAAGTTCCCATTCTTCATTAAAAACTGGTGATCCGGAATTACCCGGCATTGATGCAAAGGAGCATTTCCAAGTATTTCCGTCTCCTTTCAGGCTGCTAATTACACCTTCACTAATGATCTGATTCATCACCCCGTAAGGATGGCCAATCTGAACAACCTTATCTGAAAGATTTAAACCGTCATCGGCCACCTCAACAAATGGACCACTCCGTGCCGTAGTCTTAAGCAATGCAATGTCATTCGAAAAATTTCCAGGGCATATGGCCTTTAGCCCCAAGCTGGGAACGGCAAGCATCCCACACGACATCAAGGGGAGCGTATTTAGAGTGAAAGAATGGGTTGGTACTCGTCCGAAGGGCTGGCCGAAGGGAGGCTTGCACTTTGGAAAGAGCGAGTGCTAGTTGGTCGGTTTTTTCTGATTGCATGATTCTCCTTTATTTTTGGTTTTTCTGCGGGGGAAGTTGCCGTCACAGATGGAGTCCCAAGCCCGAGCTAGGCGGACAAAAACAGCTACAAAGATCGCCAATGCGGTAATTCCGCCGACATAAGATACGGCGACACAAAAATAAACGAGAAAGGGGATCATTTGTCCCCCGTTTGAAAGTAGGTCTTACAGCCTACGCAAGTCGTTGATGGATAACGGCGGACGGGGTGGGATTTGAACCCACGGTAGGGTTACCCCTACTCCTGATTTCGAGTCAGGTACATTAAACCGCTCTGCCACCCGTCCGTTTTCAATCATACGCACCACCCGTGCCTTCTCAAGCTTCCCGATTGCTTCCGCCTCCTTCCCACATAAAATCGATCTATGGCCTTCTCCTGCGCCCACTCTCCTATGGCCCTTCTCCTCCTGCCCTCTCTTCTCTGCGCAGGGGAACTCCTCCGTGAAGACGACCCCCGCACTTCCGCCATCCCAAGACAGGTCGGGCGCAACCTCTACCTCTACTCCACCCCCAAGGAGTCCACCTTCTGGAAATATGACAGCGACGGAAACGAGTGGCGGAAAGACACCTTTGGAACGATCTGGAAGAAAGAGGCCGGTTCGGATCCCTTTGAAAAAGGCTCTTGGGAAATTGATGGCTTCGATCGCCGCCAAGCCACCCGCATCGGTCAAGATTCTGTCGTTCAGTTTCAGTTGAACACCGATGGCACGGTAAAACCCGAATCTGTACGTCGCACCTCCTGGATCGCCAATGTCGACCCCGCCCCATCAACCCTTCCCTCCCACCTTCGAAAGGCAGACCTTGGAAGCTCCTCTTCCAAACCCGCCAACCTCCAACAAGAGAGAGCCAAACTCATCCCGGTATCGGCTCCCGTACCGCCAAAATAAAAAGTCACCGCCCCTTCCAGTTGACCATACCCCATTCCTAAGCATAATCACCGCTTATGTCCGATCCCCTCGCACACGCCACTCTTCCCGCCAGCGGAATCACGGAGCACTTTTCCGACGAAGCTCGTGCTGCACTGGCTGGCTACGGTGAGTTTATAAATGTTGAACCCCCACACAACCTCGTGGATGAAGGCGCTCAACTGGGCAAAATGTATATTCTAGTATCCGGAGAACTCTCCGTCCGCCGCCAAGGCCAAACTTCCGAGCTCGAACTCGCCAAACTCAAACCGGGCGACACGTTCGGTGAAGTTTCCATTTTCGATCCAGGCCCCACCTCCGCCAGCATCTTTCCCACGACCTCGTCCCTTGTCTGGGGAATCTCCTGGCCACAACTCGAATTCCTAATGAACAATAACCACCAGCTCAGCGGCATGTTTCTCGTGGGATTAGGCACCATTCTGAGCCGTCGCCTCCGAGAGATGAATAAAAAGCTCGTGGACGCATCGCGAGTCTAGTCGACGTATCGCTACTCCCCTCCTCAACTCTTCCCTATCCCTCAAAACAGGGGATTGCCCCTACCCAGATTGGGCACCATAATCTGATAATGGAATTCATGACGCCCCACAGAGATGGTTCTGGGGTTACTTTAACTTTCGCAGGCAGGCTGGATACCGTAGCTAGCCAGGAACTGAAACTTCCCATACGGGCTGAGTTGGATCGTCAACCCACCAACCTCACCTGCAATTTTAAAGATGTTTCCTATATTGGTTCCGCTGTTCTGCGCTTAATCTTTGAAGCCGCCCGCGAACTCCAGCGGCGCAACGGGCTTTTCCGTATCACCCACTGCTCGCCTGAAATTCAGCGTGTCTTTGCCCTCACGGGAATGGATCACCTGGTGGACGGGGGTCAAAGTCCCGCTTTCACTCACGAACTCAAGGATGGGACTCTTCGGATTTTTCTTCAGGGGCGGATGGATGCGTTGCGGGTTGGAGAAATCCGCTCTGATGTCCGCAAGATCCTCTCAACGCACCGAGGACCCGTTCGCTTTGATGTGGGCGCAGTTCCTTATGCAGCATCGGCCTTTGTCCACTTGTGTATCGATGCATCCAAGACCGCCAAGTCGCATGGGTCCGATTTCGGACTGGAGAAAGTCGTTCCTGAAACAGCCCACATTTTTCGGTTGGCAGGCCTCCAATCCCTGATCCTCTCCTCCATATGAAACAGTCTGAGGTCAAACTCACTGTGAAAAACAGGATTGAGGATCTCCTTCGCGTGAACTCCATCTTTGAAAGTTTTGCGACGCAACATGAAATCGGAGGTCGTCTGCGTTATCACCTACTCGTTTCGATCGAGGAAATTCTGACCAATATCATCAAATACGGATTCGATGAGGCGGGAGTTCACCCCATCCACATCACATTTCGCCACCATCTCGGCACCATCGAAATGGAATTTGAAGATCGTGGCAGAGAGTTTAATCCACTCGAAATAGCTGAACCAGACCTGGAGACCCCTATTGAAGACCGCCAACTAGGAGGCCTCGGAATTCATCTGGTCAAAAATATGGTCGACCTGGCCGAATATCGTCGAGACGGGGATCGGAATATCCTTTTACTTAGAAAAGCCAAGAAAACGGCCGACAACGCCGTCTAATCCATTTTGAGACTGCCCAGTGGCAGTAGGGAACTTATTTCAGGGCATCGGCCCGAGAGCCGTGAATCGTGAAGAGGGCTGAGAAGCCACTGATATCGAACACCTCTTTCACGTTGGGCTGGAGCGCCGCCAATGAAATGCCACCACCCGCAGCTTTCATCTTCTTCACTGCAAGAAGGAGAGAGCGAAGTCCGGCGCTGCTAATAAAATCTAAACCCGCACAATCCAAAACAAGACGCTTCTCCCCTTGGTCGATCACACCCACCAAGGCTTGCTCAACAGAGGGGGCGCTTGTCGCATCCACCTTGCCCTGAAGTTGCACCACCGTTCCGTTCCCCTCTTTGCTTGTATGAATTTGTACGCTCATAAGGACAATATCCCCAAATCATCCCAAGGTGTCGAGAGCCAAACTATCCTGAATCCTTGCCACATCTTATCTTCAGGCGATTGTAAAAACTTGTGACGACCGACCCTCTCCTTGCCCACATCCGCACCGTTCCGAATTATCCGAAAAAAGGGATTATGTTCCGCGATATCACCCCTCTTCTTGGGGACTCAAAAGCCCTAAAGAGTGCCTGCCAACGGATGGCCGAACCTTATCTATCGAATCCTCCCCACTTTGTGGCCGGGATCGAGGCTCGTGGATTTATTTTAGGCGGGATTGTCGCTCATCTTCTCGGCGCCGGCTTTATTCCCATCCGCAAGCCGGGAAAACTCCCCTACAAATCGATCCAGCGCGAATACGCCCTGGAATATGGTTCAGGAACCCTCGAGCTCCACCAGGATTGCGTCCAGAAAGGGCAAAAGGTTCTTCTGGTCGATGATCTGGTTGCAACAGGTGGTTCGGCAGAAGCCGCCGTTCTGCTTCTCCGAACCTTGGGCGCTGTCGTGGAAGCAGGATCATTCCTTGTGGATCTTCCCGACCTTGGCGGAAGGAAACGGCTCGAAAAGATCGGAATCAAGTTTCACGCTCTACTGGAATTCGCTGGAGAATGATTCCAACCCGAAGGTTCGGTCGAACCGAACTACCGATGCCTGTCCTTACGTGTGGGGGCATGCGCTTTCAGCATCGGTGGGACGAGGACCCCCCTAAACCCATTCCCGCTGAAAATCAGGATAACCTTAAAAAAACCATCCATCGCGCACTTGAATTGGGAATTCGTCATATTGAAACGGCGCGTGGATATGGGACCTCGGAAGCTCAACTCGCTCCCGTTCTAAAGAATATTCCAAGAGATAACTTTATTCTTCAGACCAAAGTATCGCCTCAAGCCAACCCAGACGATTTTGAAAAGATATTTAGAACCTCTCTCTCCCGGCTCGACCTCCCTTTCGTAGATCTATTTTCACTACACGGAATCAATCAAAGGGAGCTTTTGGAGTGGTCTCTACGACCCGGGGGTTGCCTGGATCGAGCCCGTCAACTCCAGAAGCAGGGTCTTTGTCGGTGGGTTGGCTTCTCAACTCATGGATCTCCCGAACTGGTTGAGGAGCTGTGCCAAGGAGGTCGCTTCGATTACGTGAATCTTCACTGGTACTACATTTTTCAGGAACACACCCCCTCACTTGCCGCTGCACAAAAGAACGACATGGGGATTTTTATTATCAGCCCGAATGACAAAGGCGGAATGCTCTATCAGCCCCCTGCAAAGCTTACCCAAGCCACATCCCCCCTTTCCCCGATGGAGTTCAACACGCTTTTCTGCCTTCAAAACCCTCACATCCACACCCTTTCCATCGGAGCCGCCCGTCCGACTGACTTCGATGAACACGTACGCGCACTTTCCAAACTCGATCAAACAACTTCTCTTCTGCCCCCCATTGAACACCGACTTCAGAACCTCTGGAATGAAGCTCATCCTGCCGATTGGAGGAGGAGTTGGGACGAAGGATTACCAAGCTGGGACGCATGTCCAAAAGAGGCCAACTTCCGTGAAATTTTGCGACTCCACAATCTGGCCTGTGCTTACGACTTAGTTGAATACGCAAGAATGCGATACAACCTCCTCGGACAAGGAGGCCACTGGTTTCCTGGACGCCCGATGGGGAACCTCACAGCAGAGGAGATCCTTCCTGCCTTAGTTCGCTGTCCAAATCCTCAAAGAACTCTTTCCCACCTTCTTGCCGCGCGGGATCTGCTTCAAGGGGAAAAGGTGGAACGTTTAAGCAAGTCTACCTAATCAACGTTTACGCCAAGCTTTGCGATACACTTCGCGACCCTCCTTAGCGAAAAGCTCCTCAAACTCACTCGTAGGTTCATCGACGCCTGTCCATGAAAGGTCTGGAACCCAGGCGGAGCACTTTTCTGCCTCTTTTTGGGCCCACTCGAAATATTCGCGATCATCGGTTGTAAGCTTTATGAGACCCCCTGGAATCACGGCTCGAGCCGCATCCTCAAAAAACTCTTTTTGAAGCAACCGATTCTCGTGATGTCGTCTCTTAGGCCAAGGATCCGGATATCGAACTGTGATCGCGTCTAACGATGATTCAGAACAGAGGTTTTTTATAAAGTACGATGATTCGAGCCTTAGAACCTTTAGATTGGTGAGCTGATTTCGAATTGCCTTCTTGGCAATCTTTGTCGCACGCCCAAGAAGTCTCTCGACCGCTACGAAATTTCTATCCGATTCACGTTTCGCTCGGGCCTCCGCGTAAACCCCGTCACCAGCGCCCAGATCCACTTCGACGGGAGAGGGACGCCCAAATACCTCAGACCACACATAGGGTGGATATAATCTTTGAGAGGAGAGCCAAGGATCTGGGGATTCCCCCAGAAACGGCTTAGCGGCGCTTTTTGGCACCAAGCCGGACGACCGATTTACCAGTCGAACGTGCGCGCACTTTCGAGATCAGCCCATTCCGCTTGCTTTTGCTTGAGGAGTGGCCATTTCGCTTCGCCTTGGCAGCGCTGCCATCATCTGCACCTGCGGGAGACTTAACCTTAAAGAGACGAACATCCCGTAGGCGCGCGATAGATACCTTGGTCTTTTTGGCGGCTTTGGCCCAGTAGACCATGGCGTAGCCTTCACCCACCTCTACAACTTCCCCTCCATCACTACGGCGAGAATCCAAGCGGGATATGGTTGCACCACAGACAGGATAAGGTCCCAAGGGAGGCGGCAACCTACGAGTAGACTCATCGCCATGGCCGTTACGACCATTCAATCCACCCACTTCTTTCGTCGGTGCACCTTCCCTTACAGGGATGGCCCGACGCTCGACAAACATCTGAATCGCCTTCTGAACCTCAGGCAAGGAAAGGTGATATTTACGAGCCGTATCCACCATATTGAAGTTTTCCTCCAAAATATCCCGGTCGATCTGGCCTCCAGGACCATTCGGAGAGAGAACAAAGGTTAGATACTTCAAGGAGGTGGAATCCTCTCCTAAAGCATTCTTAAAAATGGAAACGAGAGCGGGAGGCAACGGGTGATCCGAAGCCAAGCAGTTAAGATTCTTCCAAAACTTATTCATAATTGAGTAACAACAGTATGTGAAAAACCCCTGCTCTGGCAAGAAGTTTTAATAATTCACTATGTATAGTGTTGTTGATTAATGTTTTATATATTTAAGATTATATATATAAAAAGTCTTAATCTACGACCCTACTGCAGTTGCATAATCTTTGTTCATGGCACTGTGGCTTGCTAAGGTGGTGGGGTGTTTTCATTCGAACTTCTCCATATTTTTATCCTTGGGGGCCTCCTCATCATCACTCTCAACTACCTTTTCAACCTAAGAACCTTTCGTTTTCCCAAAATTACGTCTCTCCATCACCCCTCCCCGCGAGTTTCCGTTCTCATCCCCGCAAGGAACGAAGAATCTCGGCTCAGCCCATGTTTGAGCACGATTTCCGATAGCGATTATCCGATCCTTGAAATTCTCGTACTAGATGACCACTCAACCGATGGAACTGCCCAACTCGTACATCAAAGGGCCAAAGGTGATTCCCGAATCCGTCTACTCTCCGGCAAACCATTGCCCGAGGGATGGGTCGGAAAACCCTGGGCTTGCCATCAACTCTCGCAAGAAGCTAAGGGCGATTACCTCCTCTTTGTGGATGCCGATACCCGCTTCTCTGACATCACCATTGCCCATACCGTCAACCTAGCTCATCAGGAGAAGGCCGATCTGATCTCCTTATGGCCCTATCTGGAATCCCTCACATGGAGCGAAAAACTTGTCATCCCCTTCGTCCACCTCTTCATCCTCTTTTACCTACCCCACTGGGCCAAAGGATCCCTGCGATGTTTTGGAGCCGCGAACGGCCAGTTCGTCCTGTTTCGTCGAGATTCCTACGAAAAGATCAAAGGCCATGAATCGGTCCGAAACCATATGGTCGAGGATATCGCCATCGCCCGCAATATGCGTGCGGCTGGATTCAAGGTTCTGAACCTCGACGGCACCAACCCCGGCCACAGGAACGCTCTTGTCGAATGCAGGATGTACACTCGCTTCTCCGAAGTTTGGGAAGGTTTCACAAAGAATCTCTATCCCAGTTTTGACAGAAACTTTTTCGCCTTTCTCTTTTTTCAGACTCTCCAGATCATTTTATTTCTCCTTCCCTTCGCTCTTCTCGCCACTCCTTCCAACAGGGCAATTGTTTGGACCGAAATCGGTATTATTTTCGCTCTCCGTTTTTCATTGGCGAAGCGCTTCCGGCAAAGCTATCTGGGGGCTTTATTCCACCCCATCGGACAACTTCTGGTCCTAGCCATATCCTTCAATTCATGGCTTCAGGCTCTTCGTGGGCGACTTCCGTGGAAAGGACGCCACTACGCTCACACCTAGTGACTTTCTCTCGCCCAACATTTTTGATATTCTCCAGACATGCCCCAACTCTCTCTTCTCGGTCGCAAAGTCTCTGTACCAGCGAACCCTTCCCTTGCCCGGCTGGAAACCTTCCCCAATCCAAAACCGGGTCGCCCCTTCGAAATCACCTTTTCTACTTCTGAATTCACTTCCCTCTGCCCCGTCACTGGCCAACCCGACTTCGCCACCATCACGATTCGCTACACCCCGAAAAAGAAGTGCGTGGAAAGTAAATCCCTGAAACTTTATCTGCACTCTTTCAGAAATACTGGATCGTTTGCCGAGGCGGTCACCAACCGGATCCTGGATGACCTCGTTCGCGCCATCTCGCCCGCCCATGCCGTCGTCACGGGCGAATTTGCCGCCCGTGGGGGGGTCGCCCTCAAGGTCTCTGCCTCGTTCGGAAAATCTCGTTAGTTAACTGTTCGTCTTCACGACGAACATCTTCTCCGCGGTCATGTCCTTCATACTTTGGTGAATCCCCCCCATGCCTAAACCCGATTCCATCCGCCCCCCGAACGGCATCCAATCCACACGAAATGCGGTATGATCATTCACCATCACCGCCGTGGCCTGAAGATGTCGGACATAGTAGAAAGCTTGGTCGATATTCTTTGTGAAAACCGCCGCCTGAAAACAAACAGGCAAAGAGTTTGCCCGCCTCACCGCCTCTTCAGGTTTTTTATAGCTGTAAACACAGACAACCGGACCAAACACCTCTTCCCTTGAGACCTTCGCATCCTCAGGTGGGTTCCAGAGCACGGTTGGAGCGTAGCAACTATCAGAGATCTTTTTTCCACCACACAAGAGTTTGGCTCCCTTTTTAACCGCCTCATCCACCCAATCTGATACCCGCTGACATTCCGAGTGACTGATCAAGGGCCCAACTTCAGTTTTGGGATTCGCAGGATCGCCCACCACCAACTTCCCAGCCTTGAGAGCCATTTCCTCCGCCAGCTTCTTGGCCAGGGATTCATGGGCATAAACCCGTTGAACCGAAACGCAAACCTGCCCCGCATGATAAAATCCCGCTTTCACCAAAAGAGGAACAGCTTCTTCCAGATTTGCATCCGCCTCCACAACGACAGGAGCAACACCCCCATGTTCCAATGCACACCCTGCCCCAGCGGCCAACTTACTCCGCAACCCCCAACCCACTTTTGCCGATCCAATAAAACTCAGGAAACTAACCCGTGAATCCGTCGCCAACACTTCCGCATCGTCATTCGAGCAGAACACAGCCTGACACCAATCCCTCGGGAGTTCCGCCTGATACAAAAGCTCCACTACGCTAAAACAGGAAAGTGGAGTCTTCGAAGCTGGTTTGATGATGACCGGACATCCAGAGGCGATCGCCGGAACGACTTGGTGAATGATCAGGTTGATCGGATGATTAAAGGCACTGATTGCAGATACCACGCCGAGCGGCTCACGAAAGGTGTAGGCCATCCTCCCCATCGAGGCCTCGTTCAGATTCATCGGAATCTCCCGACCTAGCAGCTGTGGAATCGAGCGAATCGCCACCTGGACTCCATCGATCGCCCGGAGAAGTTCTGCTTTTGTATCCAGAAACGGTTTTCCGCCCTCTGCCACAGCCTGTTGGATTAGCTTCTCCTGATTTGCTTCAAGCAACTTCCCAAACTTTTCTAGAATCTCAACTCGCTGAAGAATGGTGAGCCATTTTGAACGATCTGCAAAAACTGCACTCGCCCGTTCAAGCGCTTCCTCCACCTGTTTTCGATTATGAATCGAAACCTCCCCGACCTTCCTCCCGTCGAAGGGACTTAGAACTTCGACCGTTGTCACAGAGTGATGCTGGCGCCGGGCTGCATCACCTCGACTTGATATCCGTGCTTACCTGCTTCACGAACAAACACACCAGGATCCACCTGAATCGCTTCAAAAGTGTTATAGTGCATTGGCACCGTAAGTTTCGGCCTCAACATCCTGACCGCTTCCGCTGCGTCCTCCGCACCCATTGTGAAATGATCACCGATCGGCAACATCGCGAGATCGATCTGTTTCCGCTCCCCCAAGAGTTGCATATCCATGGTCAGGGCTGTGTCCCCAGCAAAGTAGATCGTTTTTCCCTCAATCCGAAACAGGAAACCTACGGGTGAGCCCAGCATCACCGGACCGCTTGGTCCCTCCACAGACGAAGTGTGATGAGCAATCGTCAACTGAACCCTGCCGAAGGAGAAATCTTTTCCTCCACCACACCCAAGCGGCTCGACCTTAACCCCTTGAGCTCCCGCATGAAGAGCCAGCTCATAAACCGCTATCAGAGTCGCTCCCGTCCGTTTCCCAATCGCAACCGCATCCCCGTAGTGATCCGCATGGGCATGACTCACAAAAATAAAATCACACTCAACGTCTTCCGCCTTGGCAGCAGCTTTAGGATTCCCTGTCAAAAAAGGGTCGATCAAGATCTTGGCCTTTGGGGTCGTGATTAAGAAACAAGAGTGACCCAAATACTTAACAGAAACGATCGAAGCCATACTTTCATTCTCCTCAATTGTCTCTGGGTAAACAAGCACGCCTTAAAGCCTAAAACGCCTTCACCTGCGCCAATGTTTCAGCCAATCTAATTCTATGCGTATCCCGATTGACCTTCCGGCTTGGAAAGCTCTTGCAAACCATGCCCCAACAATTCCGCCCATGCGCGAACTCTTTGCTAAAGATCCCAATCGCGCCTCCACCCTATCCCATCGTTGGAACGATCTCTTCATCGACTACTCCAAAAACCGCGTCACCCCAGAAACTCTCAAACTCCTCCGCCAGCTTCTCAAAGAGGCCAAAGTGGAGGAACTCCGAGATCAAATGTTTGACGGCGATAAAATCAATCTTACTGAAAATCGTGCCGTCCTTCATATCGCTCTCCGCCGCCCTGCCAATCAACCCCTGATCGTCGAGAGCAAAGACCTGATGCCTGAGGTCGAGACCACTCGACAACATATGAAGGACTTTTCCGAGCAAATCCGCTCCGGATCGTGGAAAGGCTACAAGGGCCAACCTATTTCCGACATCGTGAACATCGGTATCGGAGGTTCCGACCTCGGGCCTGTCATGGTCACAGAAGCCCTCAAGCCCTTTGCTCGCCGAGATCTGAAGATGCACTTTGTCTCCAATATCGACTCCACCCAGCTGGTCGAAGTCCTTCGGGTCTGCAAACCCTCCACCACCCTCTTTCTTGTTGCCTCAAAGACTTTCACGACCCAAGAGACCTTGACCAACGCTCACTCTGCACGTTCTTGGTTTTTGAAGGAGGCGAATGACGAGAAACACATCGCAAAACATTTCGTTGCGCTTTCCACGAACGAGAACGCTGTAAAGAAATTCGGTATCGATCCCGCAAACATGTTCCCCTTCTGGGATTGGGTGGGGGGACGCTACTCCCTTTGGTCGGCCATTGGACTCAGTATTGCCCTGTCCATCGGTTACGATCGCTTCACAGAACTTCTCGAGGGCGCGCATGCGATGGACGAGCATTTTCTCAAGACTCCTGTAGAACAGAACCTGCCCATGACCCTTGCCCTTCTCGGAATCTTATACAACAACTTTCACGACGCCCAGACTCACGCCATCCTGCCCTACGATCAGTATCTTCACCGATTTCCCGCCTACTTCCAGCAGGGCGACATGGAAAGCAACGGCAAGGGCGTAGATCGTGATGGCAAACCAGTCACTTGGAGCACTGGCCCAGTCATTTGGGGAGAGCCTGGAACGAACGGCCAGCACGCCTTCTACCAATTGATCCACCAAGGCACCAAACTGATCCCCTGCGATTTTCTAGCCTCGGTCGAAACTTTCAATCCGATGGGGTCTCATCACGATATTCTCTTGGCTAACTTCTTTGCGCAGACGGAAGCTCTCATGAAGGGCAAGACAGAGGCCGAAGCCCGTACCGAGCTCACCCAAGAAGGAGTGAAAGGCGATGCCTTGGAAAAACTCATCCCCCACAAGGTCTTCTCAGGCAACCGCCCGACAAACTCCATTCTAGCCCAACGATTCGACCCCAAAACCCTTGGCAGTCTGATCGCCCTTTACGAGCATAAGATCTTCGTTCAAGGAGCCATCTGGAATATCAACCCTTACGACCAGATGGGAGTGGAATTGGGCAAACAGCTCGCCAAGAAGATCGAGCCTGAGTTGACAACTTCTGGTCAGGTCAACTCACACGATTCGTCGACGAACCAGCTGATCAACGACTACAAGAAGCGTTCCAACCGCCTAAAATAACACTTACCCACCCACTGGATGCCACGTGGTCTTGATCTCCACTGTGTCTAATATTCGGTAAGGGTCCTCGTCGGATTTAACCCCCTGATCCCTCAGAAAAAATCTCTTTAAGTTTAGAGCACAGGCCTCGCGAATGGCCGTGTGTTCCTTCTCATCGCCTCCCTGTACGACCAAAGCGTTTACATCCATGTGACTGGACATCTGCCCGACTAGCTCCTCCCTAAGCCCACAAAGCAGATTGATAACCCCATGGGGAATATCCGAAGTCGCTAATACTTCCCCCAACTCCATCGCTGCGACCGCGGAACGACCTGTCGAAAGCGCAATTACCGCGTTACCTCCAACGACAATCGGGGCGATTCCAGAAACCAAATCAAGGAGAGGTCTTTTCTCCCCAGCGACATAAGCCACCACACCCATCGGCTCGGTTATAGAAAAATTGAAGTGTGGTGACGATACTGGGTTCACAGATCCAAAAATCTGCAAATACTTGTCCGACCAACCTGCATAATATACGAGTAGATCAATCGCTGCGGATATCTCCGCCTTGGCGGCGGCTGAAGAAAGCCCAATCGACTGCAAAACCTCACGGAAACCAGAGGCGCGCCCTTCCAGCATCTCTGCCGCCCGATAGAGAATCTGACCTTTCGAATAGGCAGATGTACCCGCCCAGCCCTCAGCCGCTTTTCGAGCCGCCACTACAGAATTCCGAAAATCTTTTCGCGAAGCACGACACACATGCCCTAGCCATTTTCCTCCGGGCGCCTCCACATCCAAGGCCCGCCCGGACTCCGACCGGACAAAAGCTCCACCAATGAGCATTTTGTAAGTCTTGCGCACATCCAAGCGCCCATTGTTTGCGCTGGTTCCGTTACGACTCATGACAGCTCCACATACGGACGCAATCCGTGCCGTCCCCCTTCACGCCCATATCCACTTTCTTTGTATCCACCAAACGGGGACGCAGGATCAAACTTGTTAAATGTGTTCGCCCATATCACACCTGCCTTAATTCCACGTGTAACCTTAAAGATTTTAGCACCTTTATCGGTCCAAACACCTCCCGAAAGCCCATAGGGCGTATTGTTCGCCTTCTCCAGGGCCTCATTCAGGGTTCGGAAACTCTGGATCGCCAGTACTGGGCCAAAAATCTCCTCCTGAACGATTCGGTGAGACTGGGCTACTTTTGTGAAAAAACTGGGGCGAATGAAGTATCCCTTATCAGGAATTGGGCAGTTCGTTTGAAAAAGTTCAGCCCCCTCTTCCTGCCCTACTTTGAGGTAATCCTGAATCCGATCACACTGAGCCTTGGAATTAATCGCTCCGATATCGGTGTTCTTATCCAGAGGGTCTCCGACAATCAGATGTGCCATCCGCGCCTTTAGTTTGGCTACCACCTCTTTTTCCACGCTTTCCTGAACCAAAAGCCTCGAACCCGCGCAGCACACGTGGCCTTGGTTAAAGAAGATTCCGTTCACAATCCCCTCCACCGCTTGGTCAATCGCGGCATCTTCAAAAATAATATTCGCCGCTTTACCCCCCAGTTCGAGAGTCAACTTCGTGGGTCGCGCAGCGAGAGATTTCTGGATCGCTTTCCCGACTTCCGTTGAACCCGTAAATGCAATCTTATCCAGCCCTGAGTGATTCACTAAAGCAGCGCCTGTCACCCCGGCTCCTGTAATACAATTAAAAACCCCTTCGGGTAGCCCAGCTTCTTGGCAGATTTCAGCAAAAAGCAGTGCGGTGAGAGGTGTGGTTTCTGCTGGCTTCAACACGACTGTATTTCCACAAGCTAAAGCTGGGGCAACTTTCCAAGCGACCATCAATAAAGGAAAGTTCCAAGGAATGATCTGTCCAGCCACTCCGATCGGTCGGACCGCCTTGCCGGGAAAAGCGTATGGCAACTTGTCCGCCCAACCCGCGTGATAGAAGAAGTGCGCGGCAGCCAGAGGAACATCCACGTCCCGTGACTCTCGAATCGGCTTCCCCCCATCCATCGACTCCACTACTGCCAACTCCCTTGACCTCTCCTGAATAATCCGTGCTATCCGATATAAATATTTGCCTCGCTCCCGACCCGACATCTTTCGCCAGACCTTTTCATACGCGGTCCGAGCAGCCCGAACCGCTTTATCCACATCCTTTTCTCCCGCGTCCGCCACATGAGCCAAAACCTTTTCAGTCGCAGGGTTGATCGTAGTAAAACGCTTTCCAGAAGCCGCAGGAATGAACTTTCCACCAATAAAGAGACCGTACTGATCCTTCAGCTTGAAGTGGTCTGAGCTTTCAGGCGAAGGGGCATATCTCCAATTGGAACCTTTTGTGGGATTCTTTGTTTCAGTCATTGGAAAAGTAGTCCTGTCCTTGATACACCCCAGTCCGCTCTTTTTCCAGTTGCATCAGCATGTCATTGGGAAGTTTGCTCGCCCCAATCCGAAAGAGATCGGGCGTTAACCAAGCAGGGCCGAGGATTTCCCGGACCATAATCAGCAAATTCAGGGCAGCTTTGGCATTGGCAATGCCCCCTGCAGGCTTCATTCCGATCCTTTTTCCCGTCTTTCGATAGTAGTCATCAATGGCCTGCAACATCACCAAAACTACCTCCGGAGTGGCAGCAGGTTGGATCTTTCCTGTGCTTGTTTTGATGAAATCCGCTCCTGCCTGCATGGCGATATCACTCGCGAGTCGAACCCGATCCAAAGTTCCAAGCTCACCCGTCTCTAAGATGACTTTTAAATGCGCTTTTCCACAAGCGTCTTTAACCTGCCGAATTTCATCCGCAACGCGCTCATACTCCCCGCGAAGAAAATCCCCACGGGAGATTACCATATCAATCTCGTGCGCCCCCTCCCCCACAGCGAATCGCGTGTCCTCCAGCTTCACGTCTAAAGGATTCATTCCACTGGGAAATGCAGTGGCAACTGCCGCCACCTGTATCGGAGTTCCCTGAAGGGATTCCCGGGCAATTCGCACCATCGTCGGATAAACGCACACCGCTGCAACCATCGGCAAATCATCTCTTCCCGAATGCAAATGAATCGCCTTGGTGCAGAGTTGGCGAACTTTACCAGGGGTGTCGGCACCCTCAAGGGTGGTCAGATCCACCATGGAAAGAGCCAACTTGAGCCCCTCGATCTTCGAAGATTTTTTTATACTCCTAGTTGCCAAACGAGCGACTCGCTCACGAATTCCCACTTCATCCACGGGATGAGGCCGAAGATCTAATGGCATTGTTAAAGTATCGCTCAAGCTCATAAGCCCCTTGATGAAAGGAGTTTGATTATCCCGCTAAAAGGAGCTGGGGTCAAACCGATGGCGTGCCATTTGAATCAGCAAAAATCGATTTTAGCTCATCTTTCGAGCTGCGCCCCAACCAACGCGTGAGACTTTCGGACCCACTCTTCTTGGCTTGATAGGCACGCAAAACCTTGTCGATGTAGTGATGCACCTCTTCGTAGGGAACCTTGGGCTGGATGAGCACATTAAAGCGGGCGTCCGCACCCGTTTTCCCACCAAGGAACATATCAAAACACTCCTTCTTCACTCCATCCACCGTTCGTGTAGCTCCACGAAAACCGATGTCCGCAATCTGATGCTGTCCGCAGGAACTAGGGCATCCACTAAAGTGCACCCGAACCTGATCTTTGTAATAGGAGCACAACTGCTCTAGCTCACCCACCATACGAATCATGCGATTCTTTGTTTCCCCCACCGCTAGATTGCAAAATTCAATCCCCGTGCACGAAACGCAACCCTTGCGGAAATTACTTGGCTCTACAACAAGTCCCGAGGCCACTAACTCCTTCTTCAAAGCCTCCACATTTTTCTCGGGGACATTGACGATGATCAAGTTCTGCTTGTTCGTTCCACGAATTCCAACCTTCCCTTTCTCCCCATATTTTTCAGAGAGATCCGCAATAATTTTCATCTGAGACCCGGTCAGTCTTCCTCCTGCCAAGCAGATGCCGACCCAGTAAAACCCTTTTTGAATCTGCGCATGGACACCCACGTGATCCGACTCCGGGTTCTCAGGAAAAACAAACTCCGAGTGACGTTCGAACTTTCTATTGGCAACCCGCTCGACCTCGGAAATAAACTTCTCTGCACCCCAATCCGCCATCAAGAATTTGAGCCGCGCTCTGGCCCGTTTGTCCCGAAATCCATGATCCCGATAAATAACCGAAGTGTAGTGAACGATGGGGAGAATATCTTCAGGCTTTAGAAACACAGGGAGGGTTTGAGCCAAGTGGGGAGCAGAGGAAAGGCCTCCACCCACCTTGATTCCATACCCCTTTTCCTTACCCCTCTCCAAGCCAAAGACCCCTACGCAGTTGATATCGGGCTGGGTACACATGATCCGACAGCCCGAAATGGAGATTTTATACTTCCTCGGCAGGTTCGAAAACTCAGTGTTGTTCGTAAGATGAGCATCCACAGCGCGAAGTTCGGCCGATGCGTCTAAAATTGCGTCAGGGTCCATTCCCGCCACAGGACAGCCAACGACATTTCTTGCAATGTCCCCGCAGGCTCCACTGCAGGTGATCCCGACCGACTCCAGCCTTTTGAAGATTTCGGGAAACTGCTCAATTCGCAACCAGTGCAACTGAATCGTCTGTCGAGTCGTTACATCCCCAAACCCGTGAGCAAATTTGTCTGTTAAGGCCGCAATCTCCTTAAGCTGCGCAGGGTTTAACTGACCACCAGGAATTCTCGTCCTGAGCATGAAGTAGCCATCTTCTTTAGGCTTCTGCTGGTACACGCCGTACCACT
>Ga0214917_10000913_pt1 | contig 38631 bp, 41 predicted proteins | sample LL_1208_BB_MetaG_FD_177983 | JGI IMG/M metagenome (GOLD analysis project Ga0214917, IMG submission 177983) | Freshwater microbial communities from Lake Lanier, Atlanta, Georgia, United States - LL_1208_BB | ecosystem: Environmental > Aquatic > Freshwater > Lake | place: USA: Georgia | collected... | reverse complement strand
GAGGTGTTGCCAGAAAACCAAAGGGACTCCTGATCACTTTGTTTGTGAATTGGATCATCAAACCACTCAGCATGGCTTTTCTAGCCTGGGTCTTCATTCAGCACCTTTTCTCCACATGGATCACCCCAGAAGCTGCCAAAGATTACACAGCAGGATTGATCATCCTTGCAGCAGCTCCCTGCACAGCGATGGTCTTTGTCTGGTCTTATCTCACGGATGGGGACCCTGTTTACACACTGGTTCAGGTTGCAGTAAACGACCTCATCATGCTGGTGGCTTTCGCCCCCATCGTGATGATTCTTTGCGGGGTGGCCAATGTGGTCGTGCCGTCTAGCGTTCTGATTACTTCCGTTATTGTGTTTATCGTGATTCCTTTGGCTGCGGGTTACCTGACTCGCTCCTTGTTGCTAAAAGCTCGTGGCAAAGAATGGTTTGAAGAGGTTTTTCTTCCGAAGTTTCAGCCGATCACTATTGCCGCTTTGCTGATGACGTTGGTGCTCATTTTCGCGTTCCAGGCTCAGAATCTGACCCAGCGCTGGTTTGCAGTCTTGCTGCTCGCTGTTCCGATCATCATTCAAGTCTATTTCAATTCCAGTCTGACCTACCTTGTCATGCGTTGGCTCAAGGTTCCTCACAACGTCGCCGCCCCGGGGGCCCTCATTGGGGCAAGTAACTTCTTCGAACTTGCGGTAGCCGTGGCCATCACGCTCTTTGGCCCTTCCTCTGGAGCTGCTCTTGCAACCGTTGTAGGTGTTCTCGTAGAAGTTCCAGTGATGCTATCGGTATGCAATGTTTGCAACCGAACGCGTGGTTGGTTTGGTAACGCCTCGCAATCCTGATTCCCATCACCAATTGTTTCTTTGTCCACTACCCAATTCAATTAGTTTGCCCTTCCATAGTGAACTAAAACAACGGGTTAATGACCCGATGAACTCTTTTAGGCAAACCCTGTCACGAAACTGTCACGGCGAAATTCATTTCCTCGCATCTATTTGCACGAAAACGCGGACGGGGTGGGATTTGAACCCACGGTAGGGTTTCCCCTACTCCTGATTTCGAGTCAGGTACATTAAACCGCTCTGCCACCCGTCCGTTTTCGATCATACGCCTTCAACCCAACCGCTCAAGCTTGGGCATTTGACCTTCATGCCGTTCCCGTCTTTAATCCTAGGACTATGTCCGATCCCCTTGCCAACACCCAACTTCCCTCCTCCGGAATCACTGAACATTTCACTCCGGAGGCCCGCGCTGCTTTGGCCGGGTATGGTGAGTTTGTTGCCGTGGAACCCCCTCACAACCTTGTGGATGAAGGCGCCCAACTGGGTAAAATGTACATCGTCGTCTCAGGCGAACTGTCGGTACGTCGCCAAGGACAATCCTCCGAACTCGAACTCGCAAAACTAAAACCTGGCGACACGTTCGGGGAAATTTCAATTTTTGATCCCGGCCCCACCTCCGCCAGCATCTTCCCCACCCAATCCTCCGTGGTCTGGGGGATTTCCTGGCCCCAACTTGAGTTCCTCATGAACAATAACCACCCGATCAGCAGTATGTTCCTCGTTGGTCTGGGCACGGTCCTGAGTCGTCGACTCCGGGAAATGAATAAAAAGCTCGTCGACGCCGCCCGCGCTTGATTCCTCGTTTCCTTACCCTCTTTTTTTTCCTCCCCTTCCTGGCGGGAGCCAGTCCGGAACCCACCCCTTTGGTCGTCGGCATGGAACTCAATTACCCCCCCTTTGAAATGACGGATGCGGCAGGGAAACCCTGCGGTCTCAGCGTTGAACTAGCAGAGGCACTTTCCCAATCCATCCACCGCCCGCTGCGGATTGAAAATCTGGCGTTCGACGGACTCATCCCTGCCCTGCTCACGAAAAAGATCGATCTCGTCATTTCCTCTCTCACCATCACCCCGGAACGCTCCAAAGCCATCGCTTTCTCACGACCCTATGCCCATATCGGCCTCGCCCTCCTGACCCGCAAAGACCCCACAATCCAAAACGCCAAGGATCTCAATAAAATCGACCGAACCATCATGACAAAACGCGGAACCAGCGGGCACGTTGCCGCGGAAAAACTTTTCCCAAAGGCCAAGCACCTCGTGGTGGATCAGGACGCCGCAGCCTACCTCGAGGTCAGCCAAGGCAAGGCGGATGCATTTCTTTACGACCAACTTTCCGTGGCCCGGGCACAAGAGCGATACCCTCAAACCACCCAGGCCCTTCTGACCTCCCTTCAGGAGGAAAACTGGGCATTCGGACTTCGGCAAAAGGACAAAGAATTACAGGTTCTGACTGAAGCCTTTCTTCTAGCATTCCAGAAAAAAGGCGGCTTCCAGAAGTTGGCTGCCAAATATTTATTCAAAGAAGAGGGGATATTCCGAAAAGCCGGAATCCCTTTTATTTTCTCCCCCATCCCTTGAATTCCGCCCGCACCTCACGCTGGCTTTCGGCATTATCCCTTTTAATCGTCCTCACACTCCTAGGAGGCCTTCTTACCGCAGCCTTTTCCTCACTGCATTGGGAGTGGCGCTGGGCTTCTGTCTGGACCTATCGCGAGAAGTTCCTGCGCGGTTGGCTCACAACCCTAATCATGGTTTCCTTCACCCTTCTTTTGTCGATTCCCCTTGGATTGGCACTCACTCTGGGTCGCGTGACAGGATGGTTGCCGGTCCGACAGTTTTGCACCACGGTGATCGAACTGATCCGCGGCACCCCGCTGCTCGTCCAGATTCTGGTTCTATTCTACATCGTGGGATCGGCCCTCGGACTCCATAACCGCTTCTTTGCCGGTATCCTCATTCTGGCCCTCTTTGAAGCTGCCTATTTTTCAGAAATCTTCCGTGGGGCTTGGCTTTCGATCCCCCAATCGACCCTAAGTTCCGCACGGGCCATTGGATTAACTCCCGCCGATACTTTCACTCAGATCATCACCCCCCTCGCCCTGCGCAATTGCCTCCCCTCCTTGGCGGGGCAGACCGCCTCCTTGATTAAGGACTCTTCACTTCTTTCCGTCATCGCCGTCAGTGAAGTCACACATGTTGCCCAGGAAATCAATGCCTTCACATACGGCACGCTGGAATCCTACCTCCCCCTGGCTCTTGCTTACTTGGTCCTGACCGTCCCCCTCTCTTGGTTGACCCACAAGTGGGAGAAATCTTTGGCCTATGCGCATTGAGACTCATCAGGCAGGAAAACGTTATAGGAACTCGTGGGGTATCCGCGAGGTCAGCCTGACTATCCCCCAAGGAGCTCCTCTTCTTTTTCTCGGTCCTTCCGGTGGCGGGAAATCAACTCTTCTACGTCTACTGGCTGGACTGGAAATTCCGGATGAAGGAGAGGTATGGGTGGATTCTCATCCGCTACCCCGGGATGAGGCCTCCCTCCGAAGCCATCGGCGAAGACTCGGGTTCGTCTTTCAGGAAGGAAACCTGTTCCCCCACCTCACCGCAGAGGAAAACATCACGCTCCCCTTGTGCCGGGCCCATGGGCATTCCCCTGAGGAGGCACGCGAAAGGGCTCAGCAGCTTCTCCAACGCTTTCAACTTCTCCCTCATGGCCAGAAACGTCCGGCAGAACTTTCAGGTGGACAACGCCAACGAATCGCCCTCGCACGAGCCCTCGGACATAACCCGGAAATCCTTCTGCTCGATGAACCCACCTCCGCCCTAGACCCCGAAATGACGGCGGAAGTGTTGGATGCCTTGGAAGATATCCGGCGGGAGGGCAAAACCTTGATTCTTGCGACCCATGCGACCTCCTTTGCCCGCAGAACAGGAGGCAGGGTCGCCTTTCTTCGGAATCATCGCCTCGAATGGACGGGATCAACGCAGGACTTCTTTCAATCCCCCCCGACGGAGATGGCCCGAAGCTACCTCGCCAAGATCCTGAGGGACTAAAAAGGCATCAACCGAGGATTGCTCCGGAGCCAAAGCAGAGCCACAATTTACCTATGGAATTCATGCAAGCCAAAAGGGATGGATCAGGTGTCGTCCTAACTTTCTCGGGTCGACTCGATACCATCGCCAGCCAGGAATTAAAACTCCCGCTTCGTGGAGAGCTCGACCGTCAACCCACTAACCTCACCTGCAACTTCCATGATGTGACCTATATCGGATCCGCCGTTCTACGTTTGATTTTCGAGGCCGCCCGGGAACTCCAGCGGAGAAACGGATTATTTCGGGTCACCCACTGCAGTCCGGAAATTCGCAGAGTTTTTTCCCTAACGGGCATGGATCATCTGGTCGACGGCGCCCCAGGACCACACTTCACCCACGAAACCAAGGATGGAACCCTTCGAATCTTCATGCAGGGCCGGATGGATGCCGTCCGTGTCAGCGAGATCCGTGATTCTATCCGTAAAATCATCACCGCCCACCGGGGACCGGTCCGTTTTGACGCCACTGCCGTCCCTTATGCAGCTTCGGCCTTTGTCCATCTGTGCATCGATGCATCGAAAATCGCCAAAGCCAATGGCGGGAATTTCGGTATTGAGCGGGTCTGTACGGAAGTATCCCACGTCTTCCGTCTGGCCGGACTTCAGTCTCTTCTCCTTTCCTCCGTATGAAACACTCGGAAGTCAAAGTGACGGTCAAAAACAGGATCGAAGACCTATTGCGGGTCAATTCCCTGTTTGAAAGTTTTGCCACCCAACACGACATCAGTGGCCGTCTGCGTTATCACCTCCTCGTTTCCATCGAGGAAATTCTCACGAACATCATCAAGTACGGTTTTGATGAGGAAGGTGTGCACCCGATTCACATCACCTTCCGTCGGGTGGAAGAACAAATTGAGATGGAGTTTGAGGATCGCGGACGCGAATTCAATCCCCTCGAAATTGGAGAGCCAGATTTGGATTCCCCGATCGAAGACCGCCAGCTCGGCGGTCTGGGTATTCATCTTGTCAAAAAGATGGTCGACGAGGCGAAGTACCGGAGAGAGGGAGACCGAAACATCCTCCTGCTACGGAAAGATAAGAACAGCTCAGCGTCGGCCGCCTAAAGAACTAGGCACTCCGAATCCGTCCCAGCCGGATAGAGTCTCTTATTTTAAAGCGTCGGCTTTGGAGCCGTGAATTGTGAAGAGGGCGGAAAAGCCGCTGATATCGAAAACTTCTTTAACGTTGGGCTGAAGGGCCGCCAAGGCGATCCCGCCACCCGCTGCCTTCATCTTTTTTACGGCCAGAAGGAGGGAACGAAGACCTGCGCTGCTGATGAAATCGAGACCAGCACAGTCAATCACCAGCTTTTTTTCCCCCTGATCAATCACACTCACCAAAGCCTGCTCTACCGAAGGGGCACTGGTCGCATCGACCTTACCCTGCAATTGTACCACGGTTCCTTTGGCTTCTTTGGTTGTATGAATTTGGACGCTCATCCACGCAATATCCCGAGAAACTCCAAGGATGTCCAGAGGGATTCTCGGATGCACTTGCACCGCGTTCCGCTTCGGGCGATTGTGCCGTCATGGAGCCCGATCCCCTGCTCGCCCATATCCGTACCATCCCTGATTACCCAAAGAAGGGAATCATGTTCCGGGATATCACTCCTCTTCTCGGAGATTCCCAAGCCCTCCGGGAAGCCTGTCGTCGGATGGCCGAACCCTTTCTAAAACACCCTCCGCAATTTGTCGCCGGAGTCGAGGCCCGAGGATTTATCCTGGGTGGAATCGTCGCCCATCTGTTGGGTGCCGGCTTCATTCCAATCCGCAAGCCGGGCAAACTCCCGTACAAATCAATCAAGCGAGAGTATGCCTTGGAATACGGCTCGGGAACCCTCGAACTCCATCAGGATTGCGTGCAAAAAGGGCAAAAAGTTTTGTTGGTCGACGACCTCGTGGCCACAGGAGGATCCGCAGAGGCGGCTGTTCTTCTTCTGCGTACTTTGGGAGCTGTGGTGGAAGCCGGATCCTTTCTTGTCGACCTCCCCGATCTCGGTGGTCGCCGGCGCCTTGAAAAACTTGGTTTAAAGTTTCACGCCCTGCTGGAATTCCCGGGCGAATGATTCCCACCCGAAGGTTCGGTCGAACCGGCCTTCCCATGCCGGTTCTCACATGCGGAGGCATGAGGTTCCAACATCGTTGGGACGAAGAACCTTTTCAGGCGATTCCTCCCGAAAATCAAAACAATCTAAAAGCGACCATTCACCGGGCCTTGGAACTTGGAATTCGTCATATCGAAACCGCACGCGGATACGGCACTTCCGAGGCACAACTGGGGCCCGTCCTGCAGAAGATTCCCCGGGATGGGTTCATTCTCCAAACCAAGGTCGCTCCACAAGCCGACCCGCAAGAATTCGAAAAGGTATTCCAAACTTCCCTCTCTCGTTTGGGACTTCCTTGGGTCGATCTCTTATCCCTTCACGGAATCAATAATCGAGAGATTCTCGACTGGTCCCTCCGCCCCGGTGGATGTCTCGATCTTGCGCGGAAGTGGCAAAAACAAGGACTGTGCCGCTGGGTTGGTTTCTCCACGCACGGCATCCCTGAACTTGTGGAGGAGATTGTTTCCGGCGGGCGTTTTGATTACGTGAACCTGCATTGGTATTACATATTCCAGGAGCACACGCCTTCCCTTGCGGCAGCCCAAAAGAATGACATGGGCATTTTTATCATCAGCCCCAACGACAAGGGAGGGATGCTTTATCAACCCCCCACAGCTCTCAAAGCTTTGACGCAACCCCTAAGTCCCATGTCTTTCAACGCCCTTTTCTGCCTACGGGATCCCCGCATCCACACTCTCTCAATCGGTGCAGCCCGGCCGTCCGATTTTGACGAACACATTCAGTCGGTTTCCCAGCTTGCTCGGGCGGAAAATCTCCTTCCTCCCGTTGAAAAGAAACTTCAGGAACAGTGGGAGAAGGCTCTGCCCGAACGCTGGAGAAAAACTTGGGACCAAGGCCTTCCTTCTTGGGAAAAGGCCCCGAAGGGAGCCAACTTCCGGGAAATCCTACGTCTTCACAATCTGGCCATCGCCTACGACCTGATCGATTACGCCAAGATGCGCTACAATCTTCTCGGCCAAGGAGGTCATTGGTTTGCCGGGCAACCTTTGGGAAACCTGACCCGGGAGGAAATCCTCCCTTCCCTATCGCTATGTCCCGACCCCGAAACTACTTTAAAACAGCTTTTTTCTGCGAGGGATCTCTTGGCGGGAGCCAAAGTCGAACGCCTGAGCAAAACAACCTGATCAAACTCTCTGCCAGGCCCGGCGGTAGACCTGACGCCCCTCTTTCGCAAACAACTCCTCAAATTCACTCGTCGGCTCGTTCTTCCCGTCCCAGGACGGGTCGGCCCGCCAGTCCGGACAATGACTCATTTCTTTTTCCCCCCAAACGAAGTATTCCCGGTCATCCGTGGTTAGCTTGAATAAACCTCCGGGCTTTACCGCCAAGGCCGCGTCCTGCGCAAATTCACGGTTCAGGATCCGGTTCCCATGATGACGCCTTTTGGGCCAGGGATCCGGATATCGGAGGGTAATTGCATCCAGCGAACCGGCTAGGCAGAGATTTTTTATGAAATACCAGGACTCGAGACGAAGCACCTTGAGATTAAAGAGCCGGTTTCGGATGGATTTTTTGGCAATCTTGGTTGCCCTTCCCAGTAATCGCTCCACGGCCACAAAATCCCTCTCAGGTTCCCGCCGGGCCCGGGCTTCAACATAGATGCCATCTCCTGCTCCCAAATCAACTTCCACGGGAGCAATACGCCCGAATACCTCGGGCCACACGTAGGGTGGGTATAATCTCTGCGAAGAAAGCCAGGGATCCGGGGAACCGCCCGGAGACACCTTATCGGCGTTTTTTTCCACCGAGCCGAACAGGCGACTTGCCGGTGGAGCGTGCCCGCACTTTGGAAATCAGGCCGTTCCGCTTGGCCTTGCCGGAAGGGGTGGCATTCCGTTTCGGTTTGGAAGGATTCCCCTCATCTGCACCTGCAGGGGATTTGACCTTAAAGAGACGGACATCTCTCAAACGTGAGATCGAAACCTTGGTTTTCTTTTGCGCCTTGGTCCAGTACACCATGGCGTAGCCTTCCCCGACTTCGACAACTTCCCCGCCATCGCTACGACGTGAATCCAAGCGTGAAATTGTGGCTCCACAAACAGGATAAGGTCCAAGGGGGGGCGGCAAACGGCGGGCGGCGATGTTTCCGTTCCCGTTGCGACCATTCAATCCGCCCACTTCCTTGGTGGGTGCACCTTCCCGAACCGGAATCGCACGCCTTTCGACAAACATCTGAATCGCCTTTTGGACTTCGGGCAAGGAAAGGTGGTACTTCCGGGCTGTGTCCACCATGTTGAAATTTTCCTCTAGGATATCCCGGTCAACCTGACCTCCCGGCCCGTTCGGAGACAGGACAAAGGTCAGATATTTGAGCGAGGTGGAGTCCTCCCCCAAAGCGCTCTTAAAAACAGCCACCAAGGCCGGCGGAAGCACATGATCCGAGGCCAAACAGTTAAGATTTTTCCAAAACTTATTCATAATCTAATCACAATCGTATGTTAAAATCCCTGTGATTGGCAAGTTTTTTTAGAAAAGTAGTTTTTATATATCTATATATCAGTGGTTTACGTTTTTAATATTATACGCATAAAAACTCAATAAATCCACGTCCCATTCTAAGTCCTTGTCATTCTCAATCGATTACCTCTTTGGTAGTTTGGTTCCCGAAATTTTCATGATTCTTCTTCATTTCTGCATCCTTGGAGGGCTTTTGCTCGTGATCGGCAATTACCTCTTAAACCTGAGAGTCTTTCGCTTTCAATCGGTCACCGCAGTTGCAAATCCCCCACCCCGTCTCTCCGTCCTGATTCCGGCACGGAATGAGGAACTCCGACTTGGCCCCTGCATCAGCACTCTCTCGGACAGCGATTTCCCGATTCTTGAAATTCTGATCCTGGACGATCATTCAACCGATGGAACGGCCACCCTTGTGCAGCAAAGAGCCAAAGGAGACCCTCGGATCCGACTGATTTCAGGTCAACCTCTCCCGGAGGGTTGGGTGGGCAAGCCGTGGGCCTGCCATCAACTCGCCCAGCAAGCAAAAGGCGACTATCTGCTATTCGTCGATGCCGACACCCGCTTTTCCGACATCACCCTCTCCGATGCCGTCAATCACGCCCACGAACAACAATCGGATCTCCTTTCCCTTTGGCCTTATTTGGAATCCTTGAGTTGGAGCGAGCGACTCGTCATTCCATTTGTCCATCTCTTCATCCTTTTCTATCTGCCCCACTGGGCCAAAGGATCCCTCCGGTGCTTCGGGGCCGCCAACGGCCAGTTTGTCCTCTTCCGTCGCACCTCCTACGACAAGATCAAAGGCCATGAATCCGTCCGGAATCATATGGTGGAGGACATCGCCATCGCCCGCAACATGCGTGCCGCAGGGTTCAAGGTCCTGAACCTCGACGGCACCAATCCCGGCCACAGCAGCGCCCTTGTCGAATGCAGAATGTACACCCGCTTCTCCGAAGTTTGGGAGGGTTTCACAAAGAATCTCTATCCCAGTTTTGACGGAAACTTTTTCGCCTTTCTCTTTTTTCAAACCCTCCAAATCATTTTATTTCTCCTACCTTTCGCTCTTCTCGCCACTCCTTCAAACAGGCCAATTGTTTGGACCGAAATCGGCATTATTTTCGCTCTCCGTTTCTCCTTAGCGCACCGCTTCAGGCAAAGCTACCTGGGAGCTCTTTTCCACCCTATAGGACAGCTTCTGGTTCTTGCCATCTCCTTCAATTCTTGGCTTCAGGCTCTTCGTGGCCGACTTCCGTGGAAAGGGCGGCACTACGCTCACACCTAGGGACTTTCTCTCGCCCATTATTTTTGATATTCTTCTGATATGTCCCGTCTATCTCTTCTCGGTCGTAAAGTTGCCGTCCCGGCCAATCCTTCTTTGGCCCGTTTGGAAACTTTTCCCAACCCGAAACCCGGCCGACCCTATGAGATCACTTTTTCCACTCCTGAATTCACGTCCCTCTGCCCCGTCACCGGCCAACCCGACTTCGCCACCATCACCATTCGCTACACCCCGAAAAAGAAATGTGTGGAAAGCAAATCCCTGAAACTTTATCTGCACTCATTCAGGAACACAGGCTCGTTTGCTGAGGCGATCACCAACCGGATTCTGGATGACCTCGTCCGCGCCATCTCCCCCGTCCATGCTGTCGTGACAGGCGAATTTGCAGCCCGTGGCGGTGTGGCCCTTAAGGTTTCTGCCTCGTTCGGAAAATCCCGTTAGTTAACTGTTCGTCTTCACGACGAACATCTTCTCCGCAGTCATGTCCTCCATGCTCCGGGGAATCCCCCCCATGCCCAAACCCGATTCCATCCGTCCCCCGAAGGGCATCCAGTCCACCCGGAACGCTGTATGGTCGTTCACCATCACGGCCGTCGCCTGTAGATTTTTCACATAGTAAAACACCTGATCGATGTTTCGGGTGAAAACTGCGGCCTGAAAGCAGAACGGCAAAGCGTTGGCCCTCTTCACGGCTTCCTCCGCTTTTTTGAAACTGTAGACACAAACAACTGGTCCAAAGACCTCCTGCTTCGATATCCTGACGTCTACCGGCGGATTCCAGAGAACCGTGGGAGCGTAGCAACTTTCGGAAATCTTCTTTCCTCCACACAACAGTTTGGCTCCTTTTTGGACTGCCTCGTCCACCCATTCGGAAACCCGTTGGCATTCCGCGCAGCTGATCAGGGGGCCGACCTCGGTCTTGGGATCTGCTGGATCCCCAACAATAAGCTTTGCCGCTTTTTCGGCCATTTTTTCAGCCAACGACTTGGCTAACGATTCGTGGGCATACACCCTCTGAACCGAGACACAGACCTGACCGGCATGATAAAATCCCGCTTTAACCAATAAGGGAATAGCTTCTTCAACATTAGCGTCCGCTTCGACAACAACCGGGGCAACACCCCCGTGTTCCAACGCACAGTTCGCGCCGGGAGCCAGCTTACTCCGCAAAGCCCATCCCACACGGGATGAACCGATGAATGTCAGGAAATTCACCCGCCGGTCAGTCACCAACTGTTCCGCATCCTCGTTCGAGCAAACCAATACCTGACACCACTCCTTGGGTAACCCCGCCTGATGCAGAAGTTCAACCAGACTGAGGCAGGAAAGCGGCGTTTTACTCGCGGGCTTGACCACCACGGGGCAACCCACGGCAATCGCAGGGATTACCTGATGAATGATCAAGTTGACCGGATGATTGAAGGCACTGATTGCGGACACCAATCCACCCGGTTCACGATACGTGTAAGCCATTCGGTTCATAGAGGCGGCATTCAGCCTCATCGGAATCTCACGCCCCACGAGATGAGGAATCGTTTCGATCGCCACCTTGATCCCGTTTATGGCTCGATTCACTTCAATCTGGGTATCCACCAAAGGCTTTCCACCCTCTGTCAAGGCCTGCTGAATTAGCTTTCCTTGATTTGAATCCACCAGCTTCTGGAAACTCTCCAAAATCTGAATCCTTTGCGGAACAGTCAGCCATTTCGATCGATCCGCAAACACGCTGGCTCCGCGATCGAGCACCTCCTTTACCTGTTTCCCGTCATGCATCGGCACCTCGCCGACCAGCTTCCCGTTAAATGGATTGTAAACCTGAGACGTTTTCACAGTTCGAGGATGCCCCCCGGTTGCATCACTTCCACCTTATAGCCGTGCTTCCCAGCCTCCCGGACAAACACATCAGGATCCACCTCAATCATGGGAAACGTGTTGTAATGCATGGGCACAGAAAGTTTCGGGCGCAAGAAGCGGACCGCCTCGGCCGCATCCTCGGTTCCCATTGTGAAATTATCCCCAATGGGCAGGAGGGCCAAATCGATCTGCTTCCGCTCGCCCAGTAACTGCATATCCATCGTCAAAGCCGTATCTCCCGCAAAATAAATCGTTTTTCCCTCCAACCGCATCAAGAACCCCACCGGGGCACCAAGCATCACTGGCCCATTCGGCCCCTCAACGGAAGAAGTATGATGGGCAATGGTCAGCTGGAGTCGTCCAAAAGGAAACTCGCCGCCTCCACCACACCCCATGGGATGGACCTGAACGCCCTGAGCCCCCACATGCAGGGCGAGCTCATAAGCTGCCACGACTGTCGCTCCGGTACGTTTCGCAATCGATACGGTATCTCCGTAATGATCGGCATGGGCGTGACTAACCAAGATGAAGTCGCACTGTATATCCTCCGCCTTGGCCGCGGCCTTCGGATTTCCCGTGAGAAAAGGGTCGATAAGGATTTTTGCTTTCGGAGTCGTGATCAAAAAGCACGAATGCCCAAGATATTGAACGGACACTTTCGAGGCCATTGTCCGATTATCCCGACTCTGGCTGAAAACTACAAGCACCCATGGCCCAACAAAACACCTTCACCCAAACAATTCTTTGGTCCATTCTTCATGGATGCGCACCCCGATTGACCTCGCTTCCTGGCAAGCCCTCACCAAGCACGCTCAATCCTCTCGCGATACCCACATGCGGGATCTCTTTAACCAGGACCCATCCCGGGCGAACACTTTCTCGCATCGATGGAACGACCTGTTTCTCGACTACTCCAAGAACAGGATCACCTCCGAGACCTTAAAGCTTCTCCGGCAGCTCCTCCACGATTGTAAAGTCGAGGAACTCCGGGACCGAATGTTCCGTGGCGATAAAATCAACTTCACCGAAAACCGATCCGTCCTTCATATCGCCCTGCGCCGACCCGCCAACCAACCCCTTCATGTTGAAGGTCAGGACATCATGCCCGAAGTCGAGGCAACCCGTCAGCATATGAAAGTTTTTTCCGAACAGGTTCGCTCCGGTTCTTGGAAGGGGTACACGGGCCAGCCCATCACCGATATCGTCAACATCGGCATCGGTGGATCGGACCTTGGCCCCGTGATGGTCACGGAGGCTCTCAAGCCCTTCGCTCGCCGGGACCTTCGTCTTCATTTCGTTTCAAATATCGACTCAACCCATTTGGCTGAAGCACTCCGCGTATGCAACCCCTCGACCACTCTCTTTCTTGTAGCTTCCAAGACCTTTACCACTCAGGAAACCCTGACCAACGCCCACTCGGCCCGTTCCTGGTTTCTTAAGCAGGCGATCGAGGAAAAACATATCGCGAAGCATTTCGTTGCCCTTTCCACCCATGAGAGCGAAGTCATCAAGTTCGGCATCGATCCTGCGAATATGTTCCCCTTTTGGGACTGGGTCGGCGGGCGCTACTCTCTCTGGTCGGCCATCGGTTTGAGCATTGCCCTCTCGATCGGCTATGAGCGGTTTGCAGAACTTCTCGAGGGCGCCCACGCCATGGACGAACATTTCCTCAAAACCCCCGTCGAGCAGAACCTGCCGATGATCCTTGCTCTCCTCGGCATCTGGTACAACAACTTCCACGACGCCCAGACGCACGCCATTCTTCCCTACGATCAGTATCTTCACCGCTTCCCCGCCTACTTCCAGCAAGGCGATATGGAAAGCAACGGCAAGGGCGTGGATCGGGACGGAAAACCCGTAACTTGGAGCACTGGTCCGGTCATCTGGGGAGAACCAGGCACCAACGGTCAACATGCCTTTTATCAGTTGATTCATCAGGGGACGAAACTGATCCCCTGCGACTTTCTGGCTTCGGTTGAAACCTTCAATCCGCTCGGGAAGCACCACGACATTCTTCTGGCCAATTTTTTCGCCCAGACCGAGGCCTTGATGAAGGGCAAAACCAAAGAAGAGGCCAGAAATGAACTCACCTTGGAGGGCCACAAGGGAGATGCATTGGAGAAACTGATTCCCCACAAGGCCTTTTCGGGAAATCGCCCCACCAATTCCCTGCTCGTCCAACGCTTTGACCCAAAGACCCTCGGAAGCCTCATCGCCCTTTACGAACACAAGATTTTTGTCCAAGGGGCAATCTGGAACATCAACTCCTACGACCAGATGGGCGTGGAACTCGGCAAGCAATTAGCCAAAAGGATCGAACCTGAGTTGGCGGCACCCGGTCCCGTCACCTCGCACGACTCGTCCACCAATCAACTCATCAACGATTACAAGAAGCGCTCGAACAGAGCATAACCCAGTCGAGGAAGACCCGTGAAACGAACCCTGACATGTGTTCTCATCACAGGACTCTTGGCTTCGGGTTCTTTGGCTTGCACGCGGATCCTGTGGAATGAAAGTCGGTTTGGAGTGCTTGTGGCACGTTCCATGGATTGGCCGGAAAGCACCCAACCCGTGCTTTGGTTTCTCCCCCGCGGAATGGAGCGGGATGGTTCCAAATGCGGCACGGAAACAGTGGTAAAGGACAACCCGCTGCGCTGGAGCTCAAAATACGCAAGTCTAGCCGTGGGGATTTATGGAGTCGGCACAGTGGATGGCATGAATGAGAAAGGCTTGGGCGGACATCTTTTATATTTGGAAAAAACCAGTTTTGGACAGCGCGACTCAAAGAAAAAAGGGGTCTCCGCCATCCTCTGGCTCCAGTACGTGCTGGACCAGGCCTCCAACGTGAAGGAGGCGCTGGACCTACTTCAGAACGTCCAGCCTATCATGATTCAAGCACACGGACATGACTCCACAATCCATCTAGCCCTCGAGGACAAAAGTGGTGCCTCTGCCATCATCGAGTATCTGGATGGAAAGCCGAAGATTCACCGAGGTCGGCAATTCACCATCATGACCAATGATCCTCCTTACGACGAACAATTGGCCATGCTCGCCAAAGTGGACTTCACTCAACCAGGTCAGGATACACCGGTTCCCGGGAACATCTCGCCACAGGACCGTTTCCAACGGGCAGCATATTTTTCCCGGTTTTTTCCTGAACCCACAAACATGCAACAGGCTTTTGCCACCATCTTGGCCGCGATTCGAAGCGTCTCTGTCCCCTTCGGTACTCCCTACAACAAACTAGGGGACGGCTTTCCGGTTTATAATACCGAATACCGAACGGTGTGCGACCTGACACACGGGGTCTACGGCTTTGAACTCACCACCACCCCAAATTTCTTTTGGGTGGAGTTGGCCGACTTCCCGCCAGAAAAAACCACGTCCCCCAGGTGTTTGACCCCGGGAAGGCTGGATATTGCCGGGGATGTTTCATCTCAATTCAAGCCCGCCCATCCCCCGTTTTAATTTCATTTATGGACGCGAAGAATCTAGCCAAATACATCGATAACACATCCCTCTCCCCGCAGTTAACGCGTCAGGGTGTACTTGAGATTTGCCGGGAATCAGAAGCATTCGGGTTTTATGCCGTATGCCTGCCCCCTTGCTGGGTCGCTTTAGCGAAAGAATGTCTTCCGCATAATAGGGTCAAAGTGGTTACGGTAATCAGCTTTCCCCATGGAAATGACCTAACAGCCTCCAAAGCCTTGGCTGCGCAAGAAGCGAAGCATGCCGGTGCCGACGAAATTGATATGGTGATGAATCTCGGTTGGGCCGAGGAGGGAAACTGGTCTGCAGTCGAATATGACATTGCTCAAGTTGTGAAGGCGGTAAAACCCACTCCCGTAAAGGTGATTTTGGAAACCTGCCTCCTTTCTCAGGATCAGATACACAAAGCGTGTCACGCCGCCGCCCAAGCGGGGGCCAAATTCGTCAAAACTTCAACTGGCTTCTCGAAGGGCGGTGCAACCGTGGATGCCGTTCGGCTGATGAAGGCTTCCATCCCACCGACGATGGAAGTCAAAGCAAGCGGGGGGATCCGCGATCTTCAAACTGCCTTGGCAATGATCGAAGCCGGGGCGACACGTTTGGGTACCTCGTCAGGTGCGGCAATTATTTCAGGAAAAAGCACTTCCTCTGCCTACTAGAAGTTAATGACGTACGTAGGGGCAGAGCTTTGAAAGTCAGAGCTTAACTAGCAGTCCCATTGGCATCCGCAAAAATCGTCTTTAGATCATCTTTGGAACTCCGACCGAGCCAGCGTGTGAGGGATTCGGTGCCGTTTTTTTTCGTCTCATAAGCCCGCAAAACCTTGTCGATGTAGAGATGCACTTCTTCATACGGAACCTTGGGTTGAATCAATACATTGAAACGGGGATCAGCCCCGGTTTTTCCTCCCAGAAACATGTCAAAACACTCCTTTTTCACCCCATCGACCGTCCGGGTCGCTCCACGAAAACCAATATCCGCCACCTGGTGTTGACCACAAGAACTGGGACACCCACTGAAATGAATCCGGACTTTGTCCTTGTAGTGTGCGCTGACCTGTTCCAACTCGCCCACCAACCGGATCATGCGGTTCTTTGTCTCCCCCACCGCCAAATTACAGAACTCAATGCCAGTACAAGAAACACAGCCTTTGCGGAAGTTGCTAGGCTCAACCACTAATCCGGAACTCACCAAATCTTTTTTCAACGATTCCACGTTCTTTTCTGGAATGTTGACGATGATCAGGTTTTGTTTGTTGGTTCCACGGATACCTACCATCCCCTTTTCTCCATATTTTTCTGAAAGATCGGCAATAATCCTCATCTGGGCGCCGGTAAGTCGCCCTCCCGCCAGACAGATTCCGACCCAATAAAAACCCTTTTGCAGTTGGGCGTGAACCCCCACGTGATCAGATTCCGGATCCTCAGGGAAAACAAACTCGGAATGACGCTCAAACTTTCTCCCTGCCACACGCTCCACTTCGGAAATAAACTTTTCCGCACCCCAGTCCGCCATCAGAAACTTCAGTCGCGCCCGTGCCCGTTTGTCCCGGTATCCATGATCCCGGTAAATAACCGAGGTGTAATGCACGATCGGGAGAACATCTTCAGGTTTTAGGAACACAGGCAAGGTTTGGGCCAAATGAGGAGCTGAAGAAAGTCCCCCGCCGACCTTGATTCCATACCCTTTTTCCTTCCCCCTCTCCAAACCAAAAACCCCGACGCAGTTGATATCCGGCTGGGTGCACATAATTCGGCAACCCGAAATGGAAATCTTGTACTTCCTTGGAAGATTGGAAAATTCGGTGTTGTTTGTCAGATGTGCATCCACCGCCTGCAGTTCGGGAGTGGCATCGAGGATCGCATCCGGATCCATTCCGGCAACGGGACAACCCACCACATTTCGCGCAATATCACCGCAAGCCCCGCTCGAGGTGATGCCTACGGAATCCAAACGCTTGAAAATCTCCGGGAATTGTTCGATCCGCAGCCAATGAAGCTGAATCGTCTGCCGGGTGGTCACATCCCCAAATCCATGAGCAAAATCATCCGTTAGGGCGGCAATCTCCCGAAGTTGAGCCGGAGTAAGCTGCCCTCCTGGTATCCTTGTCCGCAGCATGAAATAACCATCCTCCTTTGGCTTCTGCTGGTACACGCCGTACCACTTGAAACGCATGAAGTCGTCGGACTCGATCGCCTGATACCCCTCCTTGACGTAACGGGGTAGATCGTTGATCACATCCAAGCCATCTTTGGCCAGTTTGATCTGCTCTTCCTTACTCTCTCCCGGAGTAAAGTTTCTTGGGGTGGAAAGCTTTACGGACATAAAAAAACTCTACTGAAATCCTCTGGTTGCACAAGAGGCTCTCTCAGAGCCGCGTGTCATTCACCTGTTTCCATGCAGCCCTAGAAAGCACTCCGATCGCATACCGCAATCCCGGTCGGATGTCCCGAGTTGAGATCGACATGACCTTTAATTTCCCCTCTCCTTCATCCCGTAGGCGAAAAGAAACACGGCTCCCACGGGTGGTGGAAATCACCCCGAATTCCTTCGAAAAATCAATTTCGCCGGGGCTTTTCCCAATTCCAAGATTCCGCCAAATTTTTTCGTAACCGGCCTGATCTTGAATCACTTCGTGGACCGGTCCCTTTTCCACCCCATCCCCGGCATCGCCGATGAATTCACGCAAGGGCCGCGGCTCATCCCTTGTTTTCAAGGACTCCTCCCCGAAGCTCATGGAAAGAAGCCCCATCATAAGCAACATGCAGAGGCACCGCATGGATCAGGCTGAAACTTCCTCCTTGAGTTTGGGGGCTGATTCCAACTGAATCCCCAAATCGCCGATTTTCGCCCAGCTGAGTCCGGAAAATGGGGCAACTTCACCAGCCATGGATTTCCATACGTCCTCCACGGAGTGGAGTGAGTTACCTCCCGTGAGAGCCATCCGCATATCCCGCAAAATCATCCAGTCCTCCCGTGCTTCTCCAGGAGCAGGAATCGCGCGCGTCATCCGTTGCAAACGCCCATGAACATTGACCATGGAGCCCGTTTTTTCCGCAAAAGCCGCCCCCGGTAGGACCACATGAGCTAACTGACTCGTCGCGTTGGATAAAATCCCGGAGAAAATCAGGACTTCGAGTTTGGCCAGTGTCTCGGCTGGTATCCCCGCTGCAACCAACTCCTCTCCACCCAATACGAGAAGTGCCTTAATCTTTCCCGATGCGATTTCCCCGGCCCATGCGCTCAGTTTCCTTCCACCTGACGAAAGGCCAAGCAACTCCACTCCACGGCTGTTCGGATTTCCATCCCCACTTCGCAAATAGTTATCCGCTTGCCCCGGATTCATCACGGTATCCACCCGGGTTATCCCCAGTTCCCCCAACAAACGCTTTAGAACAAAGAGCTCCTCATTCGTGAGCCGCCCCGATGCCACCACGGCAATTTCGTCTGGCTTCACTTTTTTTAGGGAATCCGCCGCCCGCTGAATCGCATCCGCCCATGCCGCCGGAAACTGCTGCCCGGCCGCCTTGAGCAAAGGACGATCCAATCGATTTCTGGATTCAAGATCATGAAAATTGAGGCGGCCAAAATCACACATCCACTGGGAGTTGACCGATTCGTTTTCGCGAGGAGTCAACCGATGAACTTTCCCCTCCCTAGAACCGATTGTGATGTTGCAACCCGTTCCACAACTGTTGCAAATACTTTTGGTCTCCTTCAGAAACCAGACCCGCATCTGAAAACGGAAATCCTTGCTGGTCAAGGCACCCACCGGACAGATGTCGGCTGTATTCAGGGAGTAGGCGTTGTCGAAACTTTTTCCAGGATAAGCTGTAAGGGTGCTGTGACTCCCCCGGTTCACAAAACCCAACACATCATCCTTCATCACTTCGCTCGAAAACCGAACGCAGCGGGAGCATAGAATGCAGCGCTCGTCATCCAGCACGATGCGTTCCCCCAAATCCACATTTTTGGGTTTTTTGACCTTATTTTCAACAAAGCGACTGGCTCCGGTGCCGTATTCAACCGAATACTCCTGAAGCTTGCATTCCCCCGCCTGATCACAAATCGGACAGTCGAGAGGGTGGTTGATCAGCAAAAACTCCATCACCCCATTGCGACAATCCTTCACGAGGGGCGAATCGGTACGGATGCCCATCCCTGGCGTGATATTCGTTGCGCAACCGATCTGGGGCCTGGGCATCCAGGCGATTTCTGGTTTCCCATCCCCACCGAGAACCGGTTTTCGATCCGGCCCCATCTTGGGAGTACCCATTTCAAATAGGCACATCCGGCAGTTCCCCACCACCGAAAGCTTGGGATGGTAGCAGTAGTGGGGAATGAATTTTTTGGCCCGATGGGCCACTTCCACCACATTCAGACCGCGTGGCATCTGCATCCAAACGCCGTCCACCTGCACATCCACCAAATCCTTCTCGTCCTTGGCCACATCATGGTTCCATGGATTCATTGGGTGTTTTTCGCAACAGTTCATAAAGGCCGATTAATGGGTAAGGGAAACAAAATCCTTTTTTGCAGCGTTCCCATTTCGCCGGATTCGCTGGGCAAATTCATCCCTGAATTTCCCGAGAAAACTCTGAACCGGCCATGAGGCGGCTTCCCCGAAAGCACAGATTGTGCGACCCGCAATCCGGTCAGCCACTTCCTTGAGCAGGCCAGGGTCGTCGTCCCGTCCATGCCCTTCGGCGATACGGGAAAGGATCTTTTTGAGCCAGAGCACCCCTTCCCGACAAGGAGTGCACTGCCCGCACGATTCATGGGCATAAAATGTCGAGATATTGGCCAGGCATTCGACCATGTCCCGGGTGTGGTCCATCACGATAACGCCCCCAGACCCTGCCATGCTTCCTGCAGCCGCTAGGGTGTCAAAATCAAGTCGGAGGTCCTCAAGTTTCAACTCTTTCTCAAGCATCTTTCCATCAATCCCGGCTTCCTTAATCTTATAAACTTCACCGGCCTTAAGAACTTTTGCAGAAGACCCCCCAGGAATCACCGCTTTCAGACGGTTCCCATTGCGGATTCCGCCACAAACATGCTGGATCAACTCCCCCAAAGTCAGTGCCCCACAAGGAAACTCATAATACCCGGGTCGAACCACATCGCCACTGACACAAATCAGGCGTGTTCCCGTATTGTTCGGGCGACCGATCTTGGCATAGGCCTCGCCCCCCATTTCGATGATGTGTTTCACATGGCAGAGTGTTTCTACATTATTCACGATCGTGGGGCACATGTAGAGCCCGAGGACTGCCGGAAAATAGGGCGGCTTGATCCTTGGATAGGCCCGCTTCCCCTCCAACGACTCAATCAGTCCCGTTTCCTCCCCGCAGATATACGCTCCGGCCCCGCGGTGAACATGGATTTCAAGATCGTATCCGCTGTTCAGGATGTTTTTTCCTAAAAAACCGGCTCCCCTGGCTTCCGCCAATGCGGTTTCAAGAATCCTCCACCCTTCCGTGAATTCACACCGGATATAGAGGTAAGCCAATTTCACTCCATTCGCGAAACAACTTAGAATCATTCCTTCAATCAACTGATGAGGGTCCTTGTAGATGATCTGGCGGTCCTTGAAGGTGCCAGGCTCAGATTCATCGGCATTACAAATAAGATAAATGGGCTTCGTCACCTTGGTGGGATCGATAAAGCCCCACTTCGTTCCCGTGGGAAAACCCGCGCCTCCGCGTCCCCGCAACTGGCTTTTTTTGACTTCTTCCCGGATGGCTGGACCACCCATGGCCAGACCCTTTTTTAGAATCTCATAACCGCCATGTTTTTGATAACAGGCGATATCCCGGGTATAGCCAGGAGCATCAATGTTCTTAAAAATGAGTCGGTGTTCTTTGTAAGCCATCAGCGCCTCACTTGCATTCGGCAACAAGAGTCGCCGCTTTGTTATCATCTACCTTTTCATGAAAAGCATCGTTACAGAGAACCACGGGGGCGGTTCCGCAGGAGGCTAGACATTCCGAATACTCCAGTGAGAAACGGCCATCTTCACTCACCATGGTTCCGCCGTGCCCGTTTTCCTGAAGATTCATCAGCTTTTGGAGGGCAGCAAACGTCTTTCCCGCCCCTCCCAAAGCACAGGGGAGAGTCCGACAAACCCGAAAATGAAACTTCCCGTACGGCTTTTGCCTGAACCACGGATAGAAAGTAACCAGTTCAAGAACCTGAATCTCTTGAAGGGAAAGCTTGCGGGCAATCCACTCGACCCCTCGTGGCCCGATATAACCGAACGTCTCCTGCCACAGGTGCAAAAGAGGCAGAACGGCACTTCTTTTCGAAACGGGATAACGGGAAACGAGTTCATCTGCTTGTTTTTCGAAAGCCGGTGTGACTTCACCTTTTTCGGGTCCAACACAGTTTTCAGTTCCGGCATGAAGCGGAAGGCTCATCGGTCACACTCTCCCATGACAAAATCAAAGCTCCCCAAAATCGCGGGCACGTCACTGACCGTATGCCCGGGAAGAAGCTGATTGAGAATGCTCAAGTTACAGAAGGATGGAGCCCGAATTTTCAAGCGATGGGGCACCCCCCCTCCCCGACTGTTCAAATAAAAGCCCAGTTCCCCCTTGGGATTTTCTGCCCCAAAATAAACTTCCCCAACCGGGGCATCCGGACCTTGGGTCACCACAAGAAACTGATGAATCAGCTCCTCCATTTTCGTCAGTACCTTGTTTTTCGCAGGAAGAACATTCTTGGGGTCGTCCACCTGCCATGGCCCGCCGGGCATCCGGTCAATGGCCTGCCGAATAATCAGCACGCTCTGTCTCATCTCCTCCATGCGGACGGTAAAACGATCATAACAGTCACCTGCCGACCCGACGGGGACTTCAAATTCGTAGGTTTCATATCCCAAATACGGGAAATATTTGCGCACATCGTAATCATTTCCCGAACCCCGCAGATTGGGGCCAGTCAGACCGAAATCGAGAGCCACATCGGCCGGAATAACCCCCAGATCCTTAGTCCGATCCACAAAAATACGGTTTCGGTTCAACATTTTTCCGAACTCGAGCAACTTTTCGTCAAACTGGTCAACAAACTCCCTCACCCCTTCCAAAAAGCCGGCCGGAAGATCCCGGGTCTGTCCACCTATGCGGGTGAAACTGGTCGTGAAACGCGCTCCGGTAAGAAACTCGATCAGATTATAAATTTTTTCCCGCTCGGTGAAGGTGTAGAGAAACATCGTCATCGCCCCCAGATCCATCGCAAAGGCCCCCAGCCCCAGAAGATGCGCCGAAATGCGGGCCAATTCACAACAGATCACCCGGGTGACCTTCGCTCGGGGCGGCAGTTCATACCCCATCAACTTTTCTACGGCACATGCATAGGCCACGTTATTGGCCAAAGGGGCAAGATAATCGAGTCGGTCGGTGTAGGGAACAAACTGATTCCACGTCATGTTCTCGGCGATTTTTTCGTCCCCACGATGCAGATAACCAATGTCGGTATCCGCCCGGGTCACGACCTCTCCGTCCAACTCCAAAATCAGGCGCAAGACCCCGTGCGTGCTCGGATGGGAAGGTCCAATATTGAGGACCAGTTTTTCGCCCACCTCCGCTCCTCCCACCGTCCGGGCCAGCGTGTCCCCAACATCCAATGCGGTAGTGCTCACAGGCTCCTCTCCTCTGCCGGATGGGCACGGGGTTCCCGATCCTGCGCCAAAGAGGCCGTATTCGTCACGAAAGGCCCTCCTTCAAGGGGGGCTGCCGCCGTAAAGGCGATATCCGGCATTTCGGTTGAGAGCCCTGCGAGTGGAAAGTCTTTCCGCAGGGGATGATGCGGATACCCGTCCCACATCAGAATCCGCCGGAGATCGGGATGTCCGGCAAAACGAATGCCCAACATGTCCCACGCCTCCCGCTCATGCCAATCCGCGGTTTTCCATACATGGGAAACCGTGGGGACGGAATCTCCCTCCGCCACCTTGGTTTTGATTCGGATGTGCTTCTTGCGGCGCAGATCGCACAATTCATAGACCACTTCAAAACGAGGATCCTCGCCCTGATGATCCACACCCGCCAGATCCACCAAATACGTGAACCCCTGGGTCTTTAGGGAAGCCATCAGTTCAGGAAGTTTTTCTTTTTCGACCTGCCAAGAGGTCTCCCCTCGGAACTCGGACAGCTTTTGCGCCGCGGAGAGAAGATCTCCATGGCCTTCTCTGGACAAGCCGCTCATGCCGTTTGTTTCTGCCCCACCACCACACCACGGCTTTTTGCAATTTTATCCTGCAGTTTCATCAACCCCTCTAGGACGGCCTCGGGACGTGGCGGGCAACCCGAGATATAGACATCAACAGGGATTAGATGATCGATCCCTTGCAGGACGGCGTAACTCCGGTACATCCCCCCCGTACTCGCACAAGCCCCCATGGCGATGCACCACTTGGGTTCTGCCATCTGATCCCAAACCCTTTTTGTCGCAAGCGCCATTTTGTAGGTAACGGTCCCGGCCACGATCATCAAATCCGACTGCCGGGGCGAAAACCGCATCACTTCGGCTCCGAATCGGGAGATATCAAAGCGGGTGGAGGCGGATGCCATGAGCTCGATCGCGCAGCAGGCGAGACCCATGGGCATGGGCCAAAGGGAGTTTTTCCGCATCCAGTTCATTGCTGCATCGAGGGTGGTTAAAACCACGTTCCCCTCCACTTTCGAATTGTAGCCAAGTTCACTGGTGCTCATCGACATGATTGAACCTAGAGAGCCTTTTGGGAAGGGCAAGAATGTCTGGCAAGAATCAGTCCCGCTTGACCCTGGTATTAACTCCCTGCATCCAAGAAGGATGGTTCTCGCTCTAATGAACATGGGTGCCCCTCCACCCCTCTGGCTTCTGGCCCCTTTCGCTCTCCTGATTTTAGGCATCGCCGTAGGCCCCCTTTTCGCCGCCCGCATCTGGCACCGCTACTACCCCCTTATCAGTCTCACCTTGGCACTGATCATCGTTACCTACTACCTCTTGATCATCCAAAACCGCCCCCCCCTTCTCGCGAGTCTGGAAGAATACATCAGCTTCCTGTCCCTCATTGGATCACTTTTTGTGGTCTCCGGCGGCATCCGAATCGGCGTCGCGGGAGAGGCCACCCCTTTCCGGAATGTTATCTTTCTGATGATCGGCGGCATTTTAGCCAACATTCTCGGCACAACAGGGGCCGCCATGCTGCTCATTCGTCCTTGGATTCGGATGAACCGTTACCGCATCACCGGTTATCACATCGTCTTTTTTATTTTCGTTGTTGCAAATGTGGGGGGGTGCCTCACCCCCATCGGGGATCCCCCTCTCTTCTTGGGTTACCTTCGCGGGGTCCCCTTCTTCTGGACCCTGCAACATCTTTGGCTGGAATGGCTCTTTGTCGTCAGCCTCATTCTTACCGTATTCTACTTTTTCGACCGCATAAACTTTGCCCGTGCCTCAAAGAATATTCAGGAAAAAGAGGCAGGGCGTGAATCCTTTCAGATCGAAGGATGGAAAAATGGTTTTTTCCTGGGAATCATTCTTTTTGCCGTACTCGCTCGAGGATGGGGGACCCCTTGGTTTCTTTCGGATGGCATCATGGTGATTAGTGCATGGGTTTCCTACCGTCTCACTTCCCCCTCAATCCGAAAAGAGAATGGATTCTCCTTCGAACCTCTTCAAGAGGTGGCCTGGCTCTTTTTCGGAATTTTCGCGACCCTGATTCCTGTTATCCACCTCCTTACCGCCTCCGCTCATGACCTGGGCCACCCCTCCAATCTCCAATACTATTGGATGACAGGCTCTCTTTCGGCATTTCTTGATAATGCCCCCACTTACCTGACCTTCCTTACCCTTGCCTTGAATTTACATGAACCTGTTCTTCACCTTTTCGATCAGCCCGAAGTCGCCCGCTTTGCCCTCCAAGATCCCGCGACCCTTGCAGCTATTTCTTTAGGCGCCGTCTTTTTTGGAGCCGCGACCTATATTGGGAATGGTCCAAATCTGCTCGTGAAGTCGATTGCGGACTCCTCCAAAATCCATATGCCTTCCTTCTTTGGCTACATCCTTCGCTTTGCCCTGCCGATTCTCTTGCCCATTCTCGCCCTAAACGGCTGGATTTTTTTGCGCGGATGACCTTTTCCCGATCCGCCGGAATTTTACTCCATCCGACTTCCCTCCCAGGAAGATACGGGATGGGGGAAATCGGTCCCGAAGCCCGCCGATGGTTGGCTCACCTCAACACCATGTCTCAAAAACTCTGGCAGGTCCTTCCGCTGGGTCCCACCGGTTACGCCGACTCCCCTTATCAGACCCTTTCGACTTTCGCAGGAAATCCCATGCTCATATCTTTCGATGCGCTTCGGGAAGAAAACCTTCTTCAAGAGAAAGACCTTATGGGTTTCCCAGTTCTGCCCGAGGATCGGATTGACTATGGTCCGGCCATTCTTGCCCGCAGCCAGGTTTTGGAAAAGGTCGCCCATTCTTTTTCAAAACGAGCCTCCCCATCCCTCAAAACCGCTTTTCTTGCATTTGAAGAGAAAAACGCCTTTTGGCTGGAAGATTTTGCACTCTTTATTTCACTAAAAAAACATCACGGCGGCGGCCCTTGGGTGAACTGGCCGACTCCCCTCGTCAAGAGGGATGCCTCTGCCATTCGGTCAGCCCAAAAAGAACACGGACCCGAAATCCGGCAAACCAAGGTTCTCCAGTTTCTTTTCTATCGGCAATGGGACTTACTCCGGAAAGAGGCAAAACAAAGTGGGGTCTCTATTATCGGGGACATCCCTATCTTTGTGGCTCACGACAGTGCGGATGTCTGGTGCCGACCGGAGCTTTTCCTTCTTCAACCCAACGGGCAACCGACGGTCGTCGCCGGAGTACCCCCCGATTACTTCAGCCAAACCGGACAACGCTGGGGAAATCCCCTTTATCGATGGGAAACCCACGCTGCAGAGGGTTTCTCGTGGTGGATCTCCCGACTCAAATCCTCCTTTGAGCTCTATGATATCGTCCGAATCGATCACTTCCGCGGCTTTGCAGCGAACTGGGAAATTCCCGCGGATGAACCCACTGCAATGAATGGAAAATGGATTCCGGGACCGGGACGAAAACTTTTCGATGCCGCCCGCTTGGCAATCGGTGAACTTCCCATCATCGCCGAGGATCTCGGAGTGATCACTCCCGATGTGGATGCCCTGCGGGACAGCCTCGGGTATCCTGGAATGCGGATTCTTCAGTTTGCTTTCGGAGAGGATTCCCCCAGTCCCGCTTTTTGCCCCGCGACGTATCCCTCGAATACAGTTTGCTACACCGGCACCCATGATAATGACACAACAGCAGGATGGTACCGAAGCGAGGCCGGTCAGGACTCCACTCGTACCCCGGAACAAATTGCTAAGGAACAGCATCAAGCCCGGACCTATCTCTCCTGCGATGGCTCACAGATTCATTGGGACATGATCAACCTCGCCCTCCGCACTCCTTGTCATACTGCCATCTACCCGCTGCAGGATGTTCTTGGTTTGGGATCGGAAGCCCGACTCAATGTCCCCGGGCGGGAGCAGGGAAACTGGTCTTGGCGGTTCCGGTGGGAACAACTAACACCGGAAATGGAAGACCGACTTCGTTGGCTCACCCATGAATCAAGGCGGGCCTGACCCTACTTGATCCAGCTCGGATCTTGGACAACGAACTGCAACTTGCCTTTGTAAAAACCCAGTTCGCCGAGGATCTTCACCCTGCTGCCTTTCGACATCACCCGAATCGCATCCTTTAGATTTTTGTCAAAGGAATGAAGGGAATAAGACTTCCCGTCCACTTCAATCTCCAAGGGACGGATTTTTGAAAGAGTTCCATCAACCACAAAGATTTCCCCCATGGCCTTGGCCAACTCTTCTGAATTGGCATCTTTGAGAACCGAGGCATTTCTCAGTTTTGAACGGTCGATCTTGTCGTACCCGATCTTCATGCCTTCTTTCTGGGGTAATGAACTTTTGGCCCCAGAGCCTGCCTGAGCCCGAGCACCCTCCGCGGTCCGAAACGTGCCCACAACAGGCAAATGGTCGCTGGCTCCCCAACCGGGTCCATAATTGGTCCAACGCCAAGGCAGTCCCAATGGCTCGCGACAGTTCACCCCCGGAACCAAAACCTGATGAAAGGTGTTGGGAACATACTCCACTCCCTTTCCGTCCCCTAACCCGCGGGTTACCAGCAACTGCATCAGCGTGCCCCACTCCCCTCCAAATTCGTCGCTGTAACGTTTTTCAGGATCCACGTCGAACCACAAATTATAAACATCGGGCTTTCCGGTTCCCCCGAGAGCCTTGGCATCCCCTTGGGATCCTAAAATGTCCTGCAGGGCTGTTTTCGTCATGAAAGGATATCTCTGCCCCTGATTGTATTGGGAATTAAAGTCCCCCCCGAGAATCACATCCGCCTGAGGATCCTCCTGCAGAATCTGATCCAGACGGTCACGCACGGTTTTTGCGTTACCAAGGCGGGTGTTTTCCATGGCCGGGTTCCCCGCCTGGCTTTTCCAATGGTTCCCCATCACGATGAATGTGGAATCGCCCGCTTTAAGTTTCGCCTCCAATATTCCACGGGCAGATGGAGTCTCATGTGTGACTGAGGAAACGACAGGAAACCGGGTAAGGATGCCGGTCTTGATTGCATCCTGATGTTTCGTGGCCTCTCCAGGAACCTCCCCCACAAGAAAGGTGTAGCCCTTGAGTCCCTCATCCTCCATGGCCTTGAGAAGCCAAGCCTCCACCGGAAGGCCTCGCAATTCATCGGTCAGTTCCGTAGTCAGCATCTTTTCATATGTTTTCCCCTCGTACTTTTTTAGAAATTCCTTGAGATCGGGCACATTGGAATCGGGGGTGTGGTCGACTTCGAGCTCGTTCAAAATCGCCACATCGGGTCCTTTCCCTCCATTCAGGCTCTTCAGAACCGTTGTGATCGACTTCAACTTTCGAAGTAGTTTGGTTGGCCCATAACTATTCGGATCGTCGGGGGATTCAATGTATTCGTCGTATGAGGAGACCCGATCCACATCAAAAAGATTCTCCACATTGTAAACCATCACCGTGAATTCCTGCGATTCCGGGGCTGTCTTTGCCTCTTCGCCGAAACTATCGCCGACAAATCCAATGATGGAGAGCCAAGCGAGAATGAGAAATTGGTGACTTTTCATACATTGAGCCTAAGCATAAAATTGAGTGGTCTCACTCTTATTTTTGGTCAACTTGACGCCCTGCAGTTGAACGATAAAATCCTGTGCAAGTGATACTTGGAAATGCATCCACCCGTCCCCTTGCCGCAGGCTTGAGTATCCTCTTTCTGACCCTAGGAAGCATGGGATTGTCCCAATCCGACAGCGGAGTTGACCTTCAACCCAAAAAGGCATGGTGGAGGTATGGCTATGTCAACCGCGCGGGAAAGTTCGTGATCGAGGCACAATACGAAAATGCTCTCCCCTTTTCAGATTTTCTTGCCGGGGTGAAAAAGGATGGAAAATGGGGCTTTATTAATGGAGAAGGAAAGTTTGTCATCGAACCACGCTTCGAGGATGCATTTCTCTTCAGCGACCAGGCCGCCGCCGTAAAGGAAAACGGCAAATGGGGCTTCATCAACCGCTCCGGCAAGTTTTTGATCGAACCCAAATATGAAAGCGCCGGGATTTTTAGGCAGGGATTGGCTCCGGTCCTTTGGGAGGGACGCTGGGGCTTTGTTAGCAAGGAGGGTGAAATGGTAATTCCTCCGAAATTCGAGCAGGTATATTTTTTCTCGGAAGACCGCTGCGGAGCCATGGTGGACGGAAAATGGGGCTACATCGACCGCACGGGGGTTTTTAGCGTGCCCCCAAAGTATGACGAGGCCTTAGCCTTTTCCCAAGGGTTGGCCGCGGTCAATGAGGGAGGGAAACGGGAGGATAATGAATTTACCGGTGGGAAATGGATCTTTGTCGATCCCAATGGGAAAGTGATCATCGACCAAGCCCTCATCTCATCCGCCCTTCCCCAAAAAGGCGCCCCTTCGAGAGTGGGCACGGATGGACGCCAGGATACAACGGCAAAAATTGAAGCGGTGGAAAATGGTTTCCGGAACGGTAAAGCCCATGTTCGAATCGGTTCACGACTGCTCAACGGGGACTCCCAGGGACCTTCCTGGGGATACCTAGACACAAAAGGAAACTGGCTGGCTGAAGGGAGCACCACCATTCCCCTGAATTTTCGGACCTATACCCCGGGAGAGGGCTTCACTCTTGAGTCGGATCTCCTCGGGAACCGCGGAACCACCGGGGACGTTCTTCAGACGGCAAAAAATGCGGAAACCATCGGGAGGGCCTACGAACAGATCGAACAGATCGAACGGGATGCCGACGAACAGTTTGCCTCAGCCGATCGGGCAGAAGAGTTGGGAGACAAGGAAGCGGCACAAGCCGCTCGAAATCTTGGAAAAGAAAAACAGATGGAAGCCAAACGTCTCCGGGACGAAACAGACCAACGGGGCGGGGAGGCCAATGCCAATTCCATCAAGTATTTTGATCAAGCACTGAAGATCTATCAGGACTTTGTGAAGGAAAACCCGGACGACCTCAATAAAACGGAAGCTCAGTACAAGGTCGGCGAAATGTACGAGCATCTCGCAAAATATTGGGATGCTTACAAAGCTTACAAAAAACTCATCGAAGAATCGACCAGCAACAAGTACTGGGATCTGGCTATTGAGCGGATGTTCGCCATTGGGAATCTCTATCTTGCCGGCGAACCCCAGATGATGTGGAAAATCCCAATGCCGGCCGATATGAACAAAGTTGTGGAGATTTATCAAACAATCATCCGTGCTGCGCCTTTTGGTACCTATGCACCCCTCGCTACCTTTTCATGTGGATTGGCTCGGGAGAAACAGAAAAAATGGCCGGAGGCTGTGAAGTTTTACGAGGATATTTTGGATAAGTATCCCAAGAACGACCTAATCGACGATGCCCAGTACCAAATCGGCTATGTCTGGATGAAGGCCGCCCGTCAACCCGAGTACGACCAAACAGCCGCCCAATCAGGAATCGAAGCCTTTCAGGATTATCTGGCCCGCTATAAGCGCAGCGACAAGACGGAACAAGCATCCGATAATATTCAGGTTCTCACACAACGCCTGAGCGGCGGATCCCTTTTGGTCGCCAGGTTTTACGATAAGAGCGGCAATTACCCGGCCGCCCTGTTTTACTACAATCTGGTCATCACCCAGACTCCCGACTCCCCACAGGCGCAGGAAGCCCGGCAACGAAAGCGGGTTCTTGAGGAAAGCATTTCAGAGGCAAAACAGCAGAACGCCGAATCAAATAAAGCAAAAATCAGTTTTAGATCGAATCCCCAGCCCCAACCCGATAGAGTACCCAATCAATGAAAAACCTCGCTCTGGCCCTCGTCCCATTGGTTTTGTGCTCCTGCGCGAACTATAAATTGGGAAGCACTCCCAAGGGCGAAGGCATGACCGATCTCCGGGTTCTTTATATCCCGACAGTGCAAAACGAAACGGACGAAACAGCTATTCCGTTAATCGTTACCAATACCCTTCTCCAGGAAATTGACCGAGACGGCACTTTTCGCCACGCCCGCATGGAGGAAAGCGATGCCACCCTTGAGATCACCGTCAAGAAGATCGAGCGTGTTTCGATACGTCAATCCACCGAGCAGTTCCTGACTTCCCTGCAATTCCAACTGATCCTGACTTTGGAATACCGTCTTTATAATAGGAAAGAAAAGAAGGAAATCATTCCCCCGACTCCGATCAAGGGAACCACCACTTTCTTTGTCCAAGGCGACCAAACGGAATCCCAGCGGCAAGCGCTCCCCCTCGCTGCACTCAATGCCGCACAAAATCTCGTGACGGCGATCAGCAATCGCGGCTGGTGATCACTTTTTCGGACGGATTCCTTCACGAACGTCCCTAAGAACCCCGTCCACTGCATCGACTCGGATTAATCCCATTCGGGGGTACTCAATATCAAGAATTACGTAGCAGGTCAGAGTGATGGAAATAATGAAAAGCACGATATGGAGCCAGCTCCTTTTCTCAAATGTCGCCATTTGGTACCCCACAAGGAGCGCACTCACCAAAGCCATCACCAGAAGCATCCCATAAATGACTACGGGAGGATGAAATTGAAGAACAGCCGTGCGGGTATTGGTGATATCAATCATGCTGTTCAGAGCTGGCAACAATTGCATTCCCGACAAAGTAGTAGGGCTTTTCGCAACACTTTGGGTCGCCTCGTTCCATATCTCGGTCTGAAGGATTTGTGTTCTTTCATACTCCCCTAATGCCGCCTTCATATCGGGAATCAGCTCGTAAGTTCTGATTCGGGAATCGATGTAATTTCGGAATAAGTTCCGCAAAGGCTCCTGATCTGCGACAGGAAGTAGGTCGAGACGAAGATAAGCGGTCCCAATATCGTTTGCCTCTTCGACAATCAGTTTCCGCCGCTCGTCAAAACGGGTAAGAGCCGAGGAAAAAGTAAAAGCAATCAAAAGCCCAAAAAGCGCAAAGATCGGTCCATCAATCACACCCAAGGTATCCAGAATCTTTCCACGCCCACTTCGTAGATGCGATTTCCCGATCCGTAACCCCAACTCGAGCATGCCATACATGCCCAGACCCAAACTCAGTATCAGCGGGAGGGGCAACGCAAAAAGAGCTTGGGGCTCCCGGTGAAATATCGTGACTGCCAAAAAATTCAATTATCTCTCCGCCTGCTGGTGGGCTTCGACAAACCAAAGCCACTTATCAGTCCCTCGGGAGATTTCCGTGAAAATATCGGCTGTGTCCTTGTCCCCCGCCTTGTCCGTTGAATCAATTGCTTCCCGTACAAGTTTTCCATAGGCCGCCAAAGCAATCGACAACGCTTGGACATGCTCATGGCCGGAACCATCTTTTGCTCCGTACTCCTTCAGACTCGTACTCTTGATGACGGCTTGGATCGTTCCCTCGGCGGTTCCCCCTAATTGGACAGCACGCTCCGCCAAAAGATCCACATACTCTTCTACATCCTCGTTGATCTTGTCGAAAAGCTCGTGGAGGGCGATGAAGTCGGGTCCTTTGACATTCCAATGGGCCTGCTTGCATTGCGTCTGAAGATCGATCGAGTCAGCCAAACGGGCATTCAATAGGTGGATCATCTTCCCCCGAAGGTCCGCAGAGAGATCATTCTTGGTGGAATAAGTTTTGGATTGGCTCATGGCAAGATCATTAAAGAAATCGCTCTTCGAGTCAAACCTCTGCCTACCAGTTTGAAACCGGGCCCTTGGGGATAGGAATTTCCGATCTTTCCACATCCACATCACCGGCAAAAACCGCATGTAATTTGGAGGGAGCAAATTTTTCAAGCAACTCTCCTTTTTCATTCACAAACTGCTTCCGCCAATCCCGATATTCCCCCAGGGCTTTTTCGTAGTCCGAACGGCTTGAGATTCTTACCGCAGCCTTTTTAAACTCGCTGGAGGGACCGAATCTCCGCGCATACCAGGGAATCACTTTGCGAAAAAGAACGCATCCTCGTTCCTCTCCGAAGAACTCAATATTCCGCTCCAAATGCCGGGTCATGACCCGGACCCTTTCTTCGAAATCGGGTTCATTCATCAATTCCCCTTTCTGCAAGTAGTGTGCCATTGCCCGAAAGATCCATGGATTTAGAAAAGCACCGCGCCCAACACTCACCCCTGCACAACCCGTTTCCTCCATCATTCGTTTCGCCCCCTCCGGGGTGGTCACGTCCCCGTTTCCGATGACAGGAACCTTGACTGCCGCAACAACCGATGCAATCCCCGCCAGACTTACCCTTCCGGCGAACCCCTGTTGGCGTGTCCGCCCATGAACAAAGATCGCCGATATGCCCGCCTCCTCCAGCGCTTTCGCCAAATCAGGAGCCGTCAGATTTTTCTCATCCCAACCTAACCGCATCTTGGCCGTGACAGGAATTTTTACCCCATCCACCATTCCCTTCACCAGATCCGCAGTCTTGCCTAATTCGTTCATCATCGCCGAACCCCCACCTACTTTGCAGACCTTGCGCACCGGGCAGCCCATATTGATATCGACGGAGTTGGCCCCCAAATCCTCACACTTCTTCGCCGCATCCCTCATTTCGGAAGCCACGGCCCCGAAAAGTTGAATTGCCCAAGGCCAATCATCCGGGGATGTCGCAACCAGTTCCAAGGCCCGCCGGTTGTTTTCCAATAGAGAGCGTGCATTCACCAGATCTGTTGTCGCCAATCCGCACCCTCCCAGTTCACGGACAACACGCCGAAACGGAAGATTGGTGTACCCTGCCAGGGGAGAAAGACAGAGAGGCGTCTCCAACTCTAACGATCCAATTCTTAACTTCATGGAAACGTCTCGCTGATTTTCCAAAGTCTTTTTGCATCTAAGGGGTTGCGCGCCTCGGACGACGGAACAACTTCCCTCCGATAGGCATAATATCCGCCCTGCTTGGGCTTTTCTTTTCGACTCGCCAACCAGACAGCTGTATCGGCTCCCTGCTCATTCGTCTTTCCAAAAAGTTTTTTTAGCCAAAGGAAGGCCCATCCCGTCACCCCACGGTTTTCGTCCCCCAAAGCGGAATTGACCAGTCCGGGGTGGACGGCACAAATCCTAATCTTTGATTTTCCAAGTCGCCTCCCTTGTTCCGCCACATACAGAAGATTGGCCAGTTTGGTGAGGCAGTAGGCCCTCCAACCATCCCAACAGGATTCCCCATGCAGGTTATTCCACTGAACCCTACCCCAACGATGGGCCTCGGAAGCGGTGCAGAGCACCCTCGGATTCCTGCTCTTTTTTAACAAAGGAAAAAGGGCCTGGGTCAGATCGAAATAAGCCAGGTGATTCATCGCCCAGGTCCGCTCGTTTCCTTCCCGGGTTATTTTCCGTTCAGTATAATAGCCTCCCGCGTTGTTCCAGAGAACATCCAAGCGGACCTCCTCTTGATTTAGTTTTTTCGCCAAAGTTGCCACTTCCCGACGGGAGGTCAGATCAGCCTTCGCGGTCTTCACCCTGCCCGCTCCCATTCGACGGCAACTTACAGATACCTCTTTCAGACGCCCTAGGTCCCGTCCCACGAGAATCAGATCCGCGCCCATTCGAGCCAGGGCAATGGCTCCAGCGCGACCGATCCCCCGGGTTGCGCCGGTGATCAATACCACCTTGCCCTTCATCGACTGAGGTTTCTGGGTCACTTCATTTTTTATAGGGAAAATATGGTGATTGGGTAGGACTGCCTTTTAACAACAAACGATCCATTCTTTGGAGCCATGGGGATTCGAACCCCAGACCTCCTCAATGCCATTGAGGCGCTCTACCAACTGAGCTATGACCCCTTGATCAAAAAATTTCCGGTTCACGGAAATCACTTTCAGAATGCCACAACAAAGAGCATTAAGAAATAGTTTTATTAAAGGGGATTTCCCGTAAGGTTTGCCCGAACGATATGACACTTAACCCCAGACTCACCACTTTTATCGCAGGGAAAAAAGGAGATTGGATCATACAGGAAGTCCGAGCTGTCACAGGAGAAGGCCTGTCAATGGCCCGAAAATTGCAAATTATGGAGGGGGATTCACCAGATCCATCCACGGCTGCCGTCTGGAGCTTGGAGGGAGTGACGAGTCATGAAAGGTACACCAGCCGAGAGGAAAAGGATCAACTCAAGTCCGTTCAACCTGGTCTGGGCCGCCCCGAAGCGACCCGAGCCGCCTTGATCCCGATACGAAAGAGCCCCGAATGGTGGGCCATGACCCAGGATGAAAGACAAAAAATCTTCACTGAACAATCGCATCACACAGCCGTTGGAATGAAGTATCTTCCCGCTGTCGCTCGGCGACTCTACCACTGCCGTGATCTGGCCATGCCCCAACCCTTCGATTTTCTGACCTGGTTTGAATTCGCCCCATCGGATGAACCCGCTTTCGATCGTTTGTTGGAAGAATTAAGGGCAAAACCCGAGTGGAATTTTGTCGAGCGGGAAACGGAAATTCGACTGATCCGTGATGCCTCGAAGTGCTAAAGCCTTGGCTTGCGGAATTCGCTCTCCATGATCATTGTATGCCTATGAACCGATCCATTCTGGCCGCCCTCCTCGCCGCACTAGCCCTCACTTCCTGCCAACAGGCTCCTCCCGGATCCGATGCCGAAGACGAGCGGAATCCCTACTTCCGCCAAGCAAACAAAGATGTGGCGGATCTGAATTACCCTGCCGCGATTAAGCAGTATGAAAAAGCCCTTGCCGTAAATCCTTCTGTGGTGAAGGCCTATTACCAGATCGGTCTTCTCTACGGCGATAAACTTGGAGATCAGATCAGCGCCATTTACTTCTATCAAAAATATCTCGAAGCCCGGCCGAATGCCGCTGAGCGGGAAGAGGTCGTAGCTGCCCTTGAAAAGGCAAAAACCGACTTTTCCATGCTCCAGACGAATAGCCCCACCCAGAATGCCGCTGAAATGGCAAAAATCAGCAGGGAGAATGTCGATTACAAGCAACAAATCGCCCAGCTCCAAACCGCTTTAGCCGCGAAGGAGGCCCAACTATCCCAAATCGGTGGGGCTGCAACTCCCCCCAAGGCGACTCCAGTTGTTCCGGCCACACCGGCGAAATCGGGGGCTAAACCGGTGGTTGCCAAAGCCGTTCCAGCCAGAATGGATGAGCCTGTCGCCAAGACGGATATTCCTTCGGTTCCTGCAGCCACTCCTCCAGCAGCCCCAGCAGAGGCCGCTGCACCTTCTGGAGACGCAAAACAACACACGATCGGCAGGGGTGATACTCTTTGGAAATTGGCAAAAAAATACTACCCCGCCTCCCTCGACCTGAACGAAGAAATTGCCAAACTGAAAGCCGCCAATCCAGGGCTCGATGACCGCAACCTCAAGATCGGCACGGTGATCAATATCCCATGAGTCGGCCCCGTCACTCTGAAGATCAACAGGATCTGTCACTTCCTCCCGGTGGGCCTCTCGAAGGCTTGGGAGCCGAACTCCAACAGCGTCAGCATGAACTGATTCAGCTCCAGCGCCAACAGCAGGAGCTGGAAATCCGCAAGAGACAGCTCGAGGAGCTGAATACACGGAGGATGGAGTTGATGCAGGGACAGAAGGAAATCCGCGATAGCCTGCACCGGGGAGTTGTCATTCTTGAGAGAGCCGAAGGGCAGAGCCGCAAGGAAGTCGAGCAAATGCACGAAACCCGCCAGATCTTCAGTGAGCAGCTGGCTGAAATTAATAATATCGATCCCTCCGAATGGTCGGCTGCCGGAATTGAAGAGGAACTCTCGAAGGCACTGGCAAAAGTCGATCAGGCCCAAGCCATCTACACCCAGTCTAGGGCGAAAATTGATGCCCTCCGCGGACAGGATCTTGAATCTCAGTCCGAAGAAAACTCAGCACACGAGGGGCAAACCGCGCCAATCGTGCAGGAATCGTTTGGTGCAAATCTAATCCGGGGGTTTGCCTTTAATCTTCCCCTGATCCTCGCCATCTTTTTGGGGCTTGTTTTATTCCATATCTTGAAGTGATCCCACAGGTTTTACCCTAAATGGGGTGAATACTTTCGGGTCAGCGCTTGCCTGCTTAATCCTCTTTCCTAAAATTAAGGAATGCAGATTCCTGGATTCAAACGAGACCCGCTACGTGAGGAGATGCGTCGGATTTCTCGGGAGTCCTCACGGATTAGCCAGACCACACGCCGTTTGACGCATGAATCGGCCATTATCTCTTCCGGTCGGAATCGCCCCATTCAACAGGTTTCTCCTGCCTCCAATGTGAAACAAACTCCCCCGCCTGTTCTTCTCGTAGAAGGAAGGCAAGCCCGCCGCAAAGTGATTTTTGCCGCCCTGCTTTCGCTATTACTGGCTTGGGTGCTTTTCCGCCTGATGACGGGTTGAGCAACCTAACCTGTTTCTATTTTTTCTTTTCGGGTTTAGAGAGCTTGCTGGCCTTCGCGGGCTTGGCGGATTTGCTCTTGGCGGATTCTTCTGCGGTTTCAACCACGGGAGCTGGCCGAACGACCCATTCCAACAGAGCAACCGGAGCCGCATCCCCTTGCCGGTATCCCAACTTCAGGATGCGAGTATACCCGCCGGAACGATCCTTGAATCGGGGAGCGATTTCCGCAAACAGCTTGTGAACCAAGTCCGATTCGTGGAGCGCGGAAAACGCCTGTCGCCGGTGATGAAGACTCCCCTTCTTGCCCAAGGTGACAAGTTTTTCCGCCACCGGACGAGCCGCCTTGGCTCGGGATACGGTGGTCCGGACCCTTTCATGCCGGATCAACGAGCCGACCAAATTGGCCAGCATGCTGTCCCGGTGCTGGGAAGTACGCCCCAGCTTCGTTGTATTTTGACGATGTCTCATGCCTGTCCATTCGTCCCAAACGCCTCAACGGGAGAAGCTGGGGCGGTCAGAAGGGAGGAATCAAACTTCATTCCGAGGGAAAGACCCAGCGAAGTCAGCTTATCCTTGATTTCATTGAGGGATTTCTTGCCGAAGTTCCGATATTTCAGCATTTCGGCCTCAGACTTGAGAGCCAGCATCCCCACGGTGGTGATATTGGCGTTGTTCAGGCAATTGGCGGCGCGGACAGAAAGCTCAATCTCGTTCACGCTCATGGCCAACAATTTCTTCAGCGCCGTGTTTTCCACCGGCGCCTCAAATTTCACTTCTTCGAATTCGATCGGCTCCTTGTCAAAGTTGGCAAAGATGTCGAGGTGATGCCGGAGAATACCTGCCGAATGCAACAGGGCTTCGTCCGGGGTCAATCGCCCGTCGGTCCATAATTCGAGCACAAGTTTGTCATAATCTGTCCGTTGACCGACCCGGGTGTTTTTCACCTCATATTTGACCTTGGTGACAGGAGAAAACAGGGAGTCCACAGGAATGAGTCCAATGGGGGAATCTTCCCGCTTATTGTCCTCCCAAGTTGCATATCCACGTCCGACCCGCACTTCGAATTCGGCCTCAAACTTGGATTTTTTGTCGAGGGTACAGATGACTTCCTTGGGGTTCAGGACTTCCACGCCTGCATCGAGTTCAATGTCTGCCGCCGTCACAGGACCTTCCTTGTTCACCTTGAGGGTGAGCAAACGGGGTTCACGGTTCGGGAGTTTAAATTTCAATTTTTTAAGATTGAGAACGATTTCGGTAATGTCTTCGACCACGTTTTCAATGGTGCTGAATTCATGTTGGACCCCGGCAATCTTGACGCTTGTGATTGCTGCACCTTCAAGGGAGCTCAGCAAAACACGCCGCAGGGAATTTCCAAGGGTGGTTCCATAGCCGGCTTCAAAAGGTTCCGCCGTGAACTGGGCGTAGGTATCCGTGGCGGTCTCTTCGTTTTTTTGCAGGCGGTTGGGCAGTTCGAATCTTCCAAGTCGTAGTGGCATAGTCTTTTCTCTCTTTCCGGCCGGGTTACCCCTCCCCCGCTACCTGGAGAAGGGACCGACGGCCGATCCTGATCTGTTTTTGTTTTTCA